>ERZ724505.471-NODE-471-length-25749-cov-4.419398_pt1 | contig 25749 bp, 36 predicted proteins | sample MGYA00376038_ERZ724505 | MGnify/ENA primary metagenome ERZ724505 (study PRJEB28724, sample SAMN07190884) | wastewater metagenome | isolation source: effluent of sewage treatment plant in Hong Hong | place: Hong Kong | collected 2016-03-17 ...
TTAAGAAAGTCGCAATCTCTGATGGGGAAACTGCGATGATGACGGAGGAGCATGACGCTGAACGCTATGCTCGTTTTCATACTGTATATGTCGATGAAGATGGAGTAACTAATTACTCTGAACCTATGCTGAAATATGAAGCGGAACAGCAACTGGGGCAAATGAAACGTGCTGGAGTGCAGGCGACGATTGAACCTGCAATGCTTGCACAAGAAGGCGGCATGCGCCTTGCCTACGACACCACGCTTCCGTCGATCATGTCGAAGTTGGTTGGGGAAGGGGAGATGAGGGATTTTGGGGTGCATAAGAATGCTATCGGTAAAAATACTCCAATATACCCATACGACGCGAACAATCCTTCCTCTATGTTTATTCGCGTAGAACCTGGACAAACGGAAGCACAGGCTTTAAAAGAAGCTGTTCGAGTGGCCGAAGAAGAGTTTGGGCATAAAACTACTGAACAAGACTTCATGGTCAAAGATGGATACGTTTATTCTAAAAGGCTAATCACAGAAGGCTCCCCCATCTTCCGCAACCCTGACGGCACCCCTAAAACCAACGTCACCGCCCGAGTCTACGACATCTCCAACCCTTCCGAACGCGTCAACACTCTTTTCGCCCAGAACGCTGGCAAAGTCTTTGGCGCAGCTTCTTACAACCAGAAGAAAATCTTCATCAACTCTAAAGCCTTCAACAGCCTTAACCCCGCTGAAAAGCTCGGCTTCATCTTTGCCCACGAACATTCTCACATTTCTTTGCCAAAAGCTCTTGACGGTTCCTATGGCCCAGAAGCCAAAGCCCTTGCAGAAACCTTCCAGCGGTGGGTAATGACCGCTGACCCACGGGCAAAGCAAGTTGTGAGGGATGTGTTGGTGGATCTTCATATGTCGAAGGAACTCCGCAATGCTGAAGGTATTCGCGAGGTGCTGAACAATGATGATCCGAATGAGTGGATGGCTAATGCTATGGCACTTTATGTGACTGGTGCGATTAAGGCGAGCAAACCAAAAATGGCGTTTGCGATGTTGCCAAAGCCAATTCGTAATTTCTTCGAGTGGGCAATTCAGGGAATGCAGAACCTTTACAAGGGTGCAAAGACTTGGATGAAGCTTGGCGGGGATAAGGAGAAACTCGCTCAGGTCTCAACGATTAAGGATTTGATGGATACAATCCGTCGGTCTTACCGCCAAGCGGAATGGGATGCCAGTGAGGCAGAAGCGTTTTTGCGGGTGCAGCCTGAGGATATGATTGAGAAGGCGACGGATCTGCAGTTTGCGAAGGTGAGTCCATCTGCGCGGACTGGCGGAGCTGTGTTTAAGGAGGAACCCGTAAAGTGGATGAAGGGTGTGTTTGACGCCTGGAATAATCCGCTGCATACACTCGCGCGGTTGCACAAGGCTTTTGTGGAGCCTGTGTTGAGCGTGCACCAGAAGCATGATCGGATCACAAATGGGATTATGGAAGTGGAGAAGACGTTCTTTGGTGGCTTGAGTGCAAGTGGGAAGGTGCAGATTGACTCGAAGGCGCATGAGAGAGTGTTTGGCTCGTTGCCGTTGAAAACGTTGTTGAATGATATTCAGCGGTTTGCGGTGAGGGAAAATAAGCGAGTGATTCAGGAGGGTGCAACACCGGATAAACTTGAAGTGAACTTAGGGAATCTTAGTCCAGAACTTCGTGGTAAGTTTGCACAATTTAAACCGGAAGCACAGCAGGCTTTAGTGCATGTGCTCGCGTCATTTGAGATGGCAAATAGGAAATCACAAGAGATCTTTAAAACGGGTTTCTTGAGGGAGTCCACCGCGCGGTTGGCTCAGATGATGCAGTTCAAGAGTTCGTTTAATAAAGCGGATTTTGGTAAGGCGCCGGAGATTGCTAAGGGAATTATGAATGATCTTCTGAATGGTGATCCTGTGCTTGCGAGGTCTAAGCTGGATATGATGGACTCGATGGAAGCGGATAAGCTGATTGAGTCTGCGCAGTTGCTCGCTCAACAGCATGTGAAACTGGCGGAGTATTATGCCAAACATCCGAGCTATATGTCATTCCGTCGGTTTAAGAAACATAAACAACGCATGGAAAAGCCAGGCGTGGCGGATGATGTGGTTGATGCGGATACTCCAGGGGAGTTGCAGAAAGTGGTCGCTGAGCAAGTGGCTAAAGGCTGGAAGCCTAAGGGTGATCCGATGGTGCAGGATAAGAAGTCGAAAGAGCAATTCCGCATGGCTGATGAGCTTTTACAAATTGTTCGCCGACATGACAGTGAGCTTTTGGAAAGTATGAAAACACAAGGGTTGACAGCGGATCAGTTTGATACTTTAGCAAAGATGCTAAACACGGAAGATGAAGTTGCTCGGCAGATCAATGCTAAGGAGCTTTATAAACCTATGGGTTTGAGGAAGTTCTCTGGTGATCTTGAACGCTTTGACGCATTGGAGCAATTTATGCGTTACACTCCAGCGGCAATTCATGCGGTGGAAAGTCGCGCGACGGAAGCTGAGGTGAATTTCTGGATGCAGAATCCAGAACTGAAGGACTTGCAAACTGAGAAGGATCAGTTTAAGGCTCTCTATGAACAGAGTAAGACTCCTGATCCTGAATGGGCAAGGAAGTTGGCTAAGGCTAATGCCGTGTGGCATATTGGCTGGAATCTTCCTGGCCACATTGCAGAAACCGCACAGCCGTTTTTGTCACATTTGCCGGAGTTGATTGCACGTGGAGACGGGACGGTGAAAGGGCTTGCGAGAATTATGCGAGCGGAGAAAGAGATGTTGAATGTGCAACGTGTGCGGACTAAGGGAATATTTAGCAAAGATAAAGTTGCTAAGTTCGAACACGCAGGTGAAAAGTTTGAAGGCATTCCGGCCGCTTGGCTTCAAGCAAATGGTACTAAGGGTGACAATCTTGAAATTGCCCGTGCGTTGGAAGCTTTGTCTAATCGAATCCAACGCGCACCGATGAGTGAGATTCTTAACTCGTTTGATAGTAAAGCCCACACGCAACTTGAACGACTGTCTCGCGGTGAACCACTGGCTAAACTTGGTGAGATTGTAGCTAAGCCATTTAACATGTATGTCAAAGGCTCGATGACGTTTTATTCACAATTCCCAATGCACAATGCAGTTGTGGCTATTGTGTCGTCGTATCGTCAAGCCCGCGAACAAGGGTTCAGTCCAAAGGATGCTATTGCTAAAGCAGAGTTGTTTGACCTTTCAGTGAATAATTCTAGTGGTCGACTGGAACGTCCTGAGATGTTCAACAAGCTTGGCGGAGCTGGACATTTGGTTTATCAACTTTCCAGTTATGTGCGTGGTCGGTTTGCGGACTTGGCTACGTTTTATCGTCACGGTTGGAGCGATGATCACTATAACCTTACGCCAGCGGAAAAGAAAAATGCTCGCAAAGCGTTTCAGACAATGATCCTTGCACAAGTCGGCGCCGCTGGTTTGCTGGGAATGCCGTTTGTTGGAGCCGGGATTGCTTTGATGGAAGAGCTTCTTGGCGAAGACATTAAGGGAAGAATGTATGAGGCTTTGGATGAGGTGACAGAAGATCCTTCACTAACTCGCGCGCTGACACATGGGTTTGCTAGTGCATTTGCAGAGAGCCTTGGTATTCCAGCGGATATGCATTCACGGTTTGCCCTGAGTGGCTTTCTCGGCACAAACGCTTATGATGGTATGAGCGCCAAGAGCTTTATGGGTCCGAGTGTTGCAATGCTGGATTCACTCTGGAAACTCGGTGGAACAATGGCTCAAGGTAAGAGCGTGGAAGAAGCCCTTACTGTTGGTGGTCCAGGTGGAGTGAAGCGTTTGGCTGAAGCCTTGAGTGAAGACTTTCAACGAGACAACCCAGAGGCTTCACTTGCTTGGAGCGCACTAGGTTTTCGTTCAACGCAGATGACAAAGCAGAAAGAATTCAGCCGCATTGTGGATCGGCGGGAAATGGAATCCCGCAGAGATTTGGAGCTCGCAGCAAATAGGATTTCTGACACACTGGCTAATCCAGCCACTGCGCGGAAAACTCTATTTGACGAAGCTATGAAACTTGTGCCGAGTGGGCTTAACCCGCTGGAACAAAAACAGCAGCTTCAACAAAACATTAAAGACCTTGCAGCTAAGGTTTCCTTGCTCGAAGCTAACAAGGTTGCACCAGAGGATCTCCGCACGCAGGTCGCTGGGCGGGTGGCTCCGCAAGTGGCTAATGTGGGACGCTCAATGGGAGTTCAGATGAACGATCCAATGGAACTTGCCCGCTCGCTTGCGGCACAAAAAACGCGTTCCGTTCTGGGTCAGCCGTTAAGCCAACGTCCAGTGCGGAACGCGATGATGAGGGATTTACAATGGGGAGCTAATCCTTGGGAGTTTTAAGAACTTTTCTGAAACTTCATCTCAAACTCTGGACTCGTGACTACTGAGACTTGCTGACCGTTAGCAAACTTAGCGGTCACGAGTTTTATTTGTTCTACCGCAGCCATCTGATCCAGCAAGGAGTCAATATCCTTTTGACTCGCGTGTTGGAGATAGTTTGCATAGATCTTCTTCCTTGTGACATAATGTGGAGCTTTTTCACACTGGAACTTAATAAAGTTCTGAATCCCCGCCATGGTGGCTGCATGTGGATTCCTCCCAACTCCCGCAAAGATGGTCTCAATGTGTTGTTGCGACGAGCTGATCAAAGCCTCTGCCAAATGGAATTGGTCAACGTCAATTACCAATTCGTCAGAGACAGCAAGGCGGGCGAGCATTGCAACTTTGAGGATTTGCTGTGGCTTGGATTGGAGGAAGTTCTGGACGGCTGCGCTGGTGGCTTTGGCTTTATCTTCAGAATGTTGATAATACCAATCATCGTAAGTTTTTTCAGCTTCCGAGGTGAGCGTAAAGCGCCCGGAAAGCTGTTGGATTCGTCGGCCATACTCAATTAGAATGGCTTCAGCTTCTTTTTGCTCTGGTGTGATTTTTGGTCTAGGAATTGGCGGGCCGCCTTTGTTAGCGAAGAGGTAGATTACTCGGCGGGAGAAACCGCCGGAGAGGGCATTTTCGTTGATGAGAGCCTTGGTGAGCTCTGGCGTCATGCAGCCAAGGAGGGTGATGTATGGGAAGGGGAGGGTGACGGCTCCGCGGGAAATGGTGAGGCCCTCGAAGGCGGGTTGCGGGTTGTAAATTTGAGTTAGGACTTGAATCCAGCCCGCGGGCTCGCCACCGACTTGGACGAGGTTGATGAACTCGTCGGACATGATGGAGCATTTGGTGTATTTGCGGGCTTTGTCTTCCCATTTGAAATACATTTGACATGGGGACTTGTCGTCCGCCATGAACTTGATGAAGGCTTCTTTGGAGCAGGATTCGGGGGCAAGGGGGATGGGATGTTTGTCGGTGGAGATTTTACACAGCAAACGCTTGGCAATGTCTTTTGCTGTGGACTTGGCAATGCCCGGCGGGGTGACATACATGATGTAGAGGTTGGGCTGGATGTTGCCGATGATGCCCATGTCGAGCCAGAGATTGGGGCCACAGCAAGATGAGAGGACGGAGAAAGCCGCCCAGTCGTGGAAGATTTGCGGGGCTTCATTGCCGGAGGAGTAGATGCGGTAGGCTTCGAGGAAGTTCATTCAAGAATTGCTTCAATGGTGGGTTTGAGTGGGATGCCGGTGTCGGAGAGCATTTCGAATCTTAGCGCGAGCAACTGACCAACGGGACTGTTTTGTTCGTAATAGTCTTGCTCGGCATGGGACAAGCCGGAACCGACGTTAAAGGTTTTGCCATCTTCAGTAACACAGGTGATTTGAAACCCGGCATTGCCTTTTTCTCCGATGGTGCGCCTGAAGTCGATGATTTTAAACTTTCCGTCTTCCCAGCCTTTGCGTTTGAGGAGATAACGCCAGCGGTTTTCTTTGTTGCCACACTCTTCTGCGAAGCCGTAAGGAGCACTGGGATCACGATACATGATTCCTTCGTAGCCTTGGGACCGAAGCGTTGCGTAGAGAGTGTTATCCAGTCCTTCGCGATCAATGAGAGTTGTTGGCACAACGGCAATAGAATGGGCTTGGTGGATGACCAGCTTTTCACGTAGGGATTCGAGGAGCCTGGAACGCTCCATGAAAGGGAGATGAAGGCTGTGGGTGTCGATGATGTCGAAGACATGGTATTGGATGGAGGGAGTTTTGGGTGATGGGGCAATGCGCTTGACGGCAATGGCGGAGTTGATTTGTTGGAGGGACAAACCGTGCAGATACATTTCACCGTCGAGTAGCCAGCCGTGTGGAACGATGCGGTCGAGTTCAGAGGTGATGTGTGAAACAACGCTGCCGTGCCAGAGCTTGCCTTCTTCGTTGGAAAGTCCGCGAGATTGCATTCGACCGAGGTGGTAAAGTGCGCGGACTCCGTTGAGCTTGGGTTGGACGAAGAAGGGGAGAGTCAGACGATGTTTGTGATCTTGCCATTTGAAGGCGCACATAGGCTTCAATCTTGTGGCCCTCCTTCCGCTTCAACAGGAAAGTTTAAATAAGTGATAGGTTTCATAGCTGATCGTCAATAAAGATGATTAAGGCTTGTGGTTGGGGCTTGGAAAAGCTGACCCATTTGATAGGCACGCGGTGGCGGAGCATATCTAAGCGGGAGAACTGTTCAACTTGAACATCCCAACGGCGAGCCCATTGGTGCATGAGTTGTTCGGTTTTGAAGAGTGGTTTGACAAAGCGGTGGTCAATTTCAACGTAACCGTCAGCGTCGATGTCGGAGAGGAGTTTAAATTGAAGCTTGGAGGCTTCGGCAGGGGTAAGGGTCATAGTTGGAAGTGGAAGAAATAACGCACGAAGGTTGCGACCTTGTCGGAAGCCGGTTTAGAGGCATTGTTTTTTAACCAATCGTTAAATTCCACCACCCGTGCGGACAACCTATTAACATCTTCACAGCCGTGCCGAGTTTTGTGTTCTGTGATGTGGGCTATTGTGCCAGGAAGGTATTGGACGTAGTGCATTTTAGATTACTCCGATTCGGGTTGATTCTTTTGTGTGATACCAAGAGGGGCCGTAGCCGCCTTCATAGGGGATGACGATTCGTTCGTTGCCAATAGTAAGCGCATTGTTAAAATAAGAACGAATTTTTTCCACCGCCCATTCGGCTTTGTCAATGGGGAACTGACCGCAAAGCGCGTCGTGCACGGAATGGAGTGGCTGGATGATAAGATTTCCAGAGCTTGTGCGGTTGTCAGGATCATGCCACAGTCGGTGCATCGCCAGATTGGTCGCGTATGTGGTGTTGGCTTGCGGTTCATGGGCATAAGCGGCTTTAAAGGTTTGATCATTGTTAGGTCGACCAAAGAACGTTCGCACATGGCCGGAGGCACAAGTGAGGGATTTGTTACGGTTGAGCTGTTGTTGAACCCAGCGTTGCCACTCACGGACGCCGGGATATCGTGTGAAGAACACTGCTTGGATTTTCTTGCAATCACTCGGTGGAACCCACAAGACATTGAGGTCTGAGGATTTCTTGAACGTCTGTAGAAGAACATTGTTTGCCATTGTGTTTGGTCCCATGTCGTAAGACGATCCGTGCTGGACCGCTTTACAGACGGCATAGAGGGAATCAGGAATGGGCGTGACTTTGGTTAAGCGTTTGATTTCATCTCGCGGGAGATCGTTGATGTTTTTGGTGACTTCCTTGAGCTGACCTTGGAGCTGCATATACATGAGGGCGATAATCTTTGCAGGCTTCATACCCGCGCGGTAGTCATCCAACATGGTTTGATCTCCCAGCATAGATGCGCGGGAGGCAACCGTCCAGCCGTCAGCACCCGCTAAGTCACACTGGAAGAAGTAGTGACCTTCGTCAGCTTCGTAGAGAAACCGCAGAGGTTCAGTGATGGTTTGAAGGTTTGTGCCAGAACCAGTAACGGAGCCAGAACAAGACAACCGGCCTGTTTCAGTGCCGACAAGGTTGTAGGAACACCGCACACGTGAGTCATAGTCAGTTGTGATTTCGAGCTGCTTGCGGAGACCTTCGAGTTTTTTCCATCCAAGCGCGCACTTGAGAAACGGATGTGCTGCTGTGCCTTGCTTGATGATAACCTTCAACATTGCATCTGCGTTGGCAGTTAGGCGGTTAGTTTTCCGCCCAGCTTCCATAGCATATTGTGGTTCAAAGCCAAGCCGCTTGTAAAGCAAGTCACACATTTGTTTTGGAGAATTGAGGTTAATCTCAACTCCTGCATGTGTGTTGCAAGCGGTTTGAAGCTCACGCATTTTAGCGGTGATTTCTTCATGCTTGAGTTTGCACTTGTTTTTGTTGAAGCTAATACCGCGCAGCGACATATATTGAAGCGACGGAATTAACTCCATGTTAAAGTCATAATGTTTTTGTTGCTCTGGTGACATTGCTGCCATGTGAGCGTTGTGAATTTCCAGCGTGACTGCGGCATCTTTGCAGCAATAGGTGTAGTGGAGTTTCTTCCGTTCACTAGGTTCAAGGTCTGCACCAGAAGTTCGCTCGAATTTATAATACGGCTCCATTGACCAGATGGATGCTTGTGTGCCGAGACCTTTGGGAAGCTCCGGGTAGATTTCCCAGCCTGAAAGCATAGTGTCATGCTTGATATTTCGTGCGTTGATTTTCCACAGCCATGCGAGGACGACATAATCATAGAGCGAGTTTTGCAGCACTTTAGGTATGGCTGGGTTAGACATCATTTTATTAAACGTCTGCATTACGACTGCTTTAGTTTGGTCGTCAAAATCCTGCAAGGGTATAATCCACGCGGACATCGGGTCGGTGGAAATACCAATACAGGTAACGCCGTCGAGGTGTTTGTGGGTGGCCTCCTCAGGGTTTGGCACTCCACCTTCAATGTCGACGGAGACTAGGGTGCCGGGGGTGATGGCGTTGAGGCGGGAGATGCACTCTGCGGCAGTAGTGGAAGGGTTGAGGTGTCGGCTAGGAAGGTCCAGCTTTGCTGTTTTTGATTCTGAAATTGCTCGCTGGATGTCAAATAAGAAGAGTGGAGAATCGTCCCATACTTTTTGAATGTATCCTGGAGAATATGTGCTAACACATTTATGTCGTCCAGAGAATCCAGAAAAGATTGTTCCTCGGAAGACGTTAACTTTATGAAATACACCGGCAGCCCAGAGGGCGGTTGAACCGAGGAGAAGGACACAGTTAGGTTGGAACTTGTTGAGGTCGGAGAGGAGGATTTGGAGGGATCGTTGGAAGTCACTGTCGGATTTGTTAAGTTGTTCAATGTCACCGCCTGGAGGGACTTGATTGTAGACGTAGCCTTGGAAACACTGGGAGAGGGAGAGGCCGTGTTGTTCGACTGCCGCGCGGAGGAGACCGGAAGTTGGTCCGCAGAATGGACGGTTCTGGGCTAGCTCGTGCGGACCTGGCGCGTCGCCGATGATGGCTAGGCGGGAGGTGGAAGGGTTGAGGGGGAAGTAGTTGGGAAGCATTAAATGGTTTTAATTAAATGTTCTGTAGCTTCGTTGTAAAAGTGCAGCCATTCTTTAAATACTGCTACGCTTTCATTGTTGTGAACAAAGCAAAGGACTCCGTTGGAAATCTTTGCACTGTCGGCTTTAATACGTTTGTTTGGCCAAGGTTTTGGTAGAACTACGAAATAAGTGTTCATGTAAACTGCACATTGCCTCCAAGCATGTTTTTGTAGGTTTCTTTCATTCGAGCAACTAGTGCGGGGAAGCGTTGCTCGTCAAGTTCACAGCCGATGATCTTGGCGCCTCGATAAACACATGCGCGGAGGATGGAGCCTTCGCCAGCAAACGGATCGAGGATTGTCATGCCGGGGATGAAGATTGGGTCGAGAATCATTTTGTCGATGAACTCGAGCGGTTTAGCAAACGGGTTAGCTTGGAGACGTTTGTCTGGCATACCGTCAACTTCGAGATGGCACTTAGTCATCGGCTTAGCGAGGACGGGCTTGCCTTTTTTCATAACCATCACGGGTTCGTAGGACTTGGTGTGGTTCTGATGCGGTGCATTGTTTTTGCAGCTGTGCGGCTTGAGCCAGAGGAGGTTCCAGTCAAGCACATTGAATCCAACTTCCCGCCCCCAAGTGGCGAGCTTTTCTTGATGCTGCTGGGCATAGAAGAAGAAGAGATAGGTGTTTGGTTTGAGAACCCGATAAGCACCTTCAAGGAACGGTTTCATTTGTTCCACGTTTTGCTCCACATCATGGGTTGAACGCATCATGTCAATGCCTTGCATGTCTTCGAGCAGGTCCATGTCGATGCCGTAGGGAATGTCGGTGATGATAGCGTCAACAGATTCTGGAGACATAGTTTCTTTCATGAATGTCGTGCAGTCCACGTTATGTAAGCGGGTGGACAGATTGACAATGTTCATCGCGCGGATTTCTTCTGGGGAAGTCACGACTACCGATGGGGAAGTGGGCGCAGTGACGTCACCAAGGGAGATGTTGATGATGCCGGAGGGCTTGGGAGCTTTGGGTTGAGCGACGGTGACTGCGCCAGAGAGTCGAGCGGCTGCTTGGGCAAGGGCTTGCTCGTTGCGGAGGAGGAGAGCTTGCTTAGCGGCTTCGAGGTTTTTGGCTTCACAGATTTCCGCGTCGTTGTTGCGGAGGAACGGCGCAATGATGATGCAGTCTTGGACGTAGGAGTGGGACTGCTTGACAAGGTGTCCGGTGGCCCGCATACCCCATTGCTCTTTGCGGTCTTTGGCCATTTTAGAGTTTTGCTCGTGGACCGCGACAATGCCGAGGACAATATCTTGCCAGCGCATTTGTTTACGCTGCATGTTGGCGTCAAGTTCGATCATCCATTTCATGGCTTGTTCGATTTTGACTCGACGGACAACGGGGACCTCAAGGGCAGCGTAGCCGCGTTCGATCAGGAGTTTGTAGGCGGTGTAGCGGCACTCACCGTCAATGAGGTTGTTCTCTTCGTCGAGGAGGAGTGGTTGAATGGGGCCGACGAGAACGATAGAGTCAGCGATACGTTCAGCGTTTTCGTTGATCTCTTTGAGGTTTCGACGCAGGCGCTCGTTGCGGTTGATTTTAATGTCGGCGAGCGGGATGTAGGTGGCGTCAGAAAGACGTTTGAGTTTGCGGAGTTCGGTAGTGTCAGGCATAGGAAATTGGTAAGCAGTTTAGCGACATGCTTAGGTCGAGGGGTTAGCGGAGGGAATCTAGGTCCAGCTCGCGCGTGATTGCGGTGTTGATTTTATTGAGTTCAGCTTTGAGGGAGATGAGATTCTTTTCACAGTTGTGAACTGAGCTCTCATGGTATTCAAGATTACACTCAACTGCGCTGATGCGTTGAAGGAGTTCGTTGCGGTCGTCGTAGATAGTCCGCTCGGATTTGACCCGTGCAATGGCTTCTTCAACAATTTTGTCAACCTCTTTGACAGGGATGGAACGGCGAGGTTTTGGCAAGCCTTCAGCAACTTGACTTGCAGTAGAACGTTTTTTGTTTTTGAGTTTCATAAGGAGAAAAAGGGCAGACTATTCCCGGTCTGCCAGCGGGTGGTTGGTTTACTTACTGTGGGTCAATACCGCTGACCGATTTGACTTCAGAGCGAGGGCCGTAGCCATCGTCGTCGTCTTTGGGTTTGGAGGTTTTGATGTTGCCCATTACGACAACACTGGAGAGGTTGGCGATATAGGACTCGTTGAACTCAGGGAGCTCAGCCTTGGCTTCAGGGGTGTCCTTGCGGTTGGCACAAGCCAGCATGAAGCGGCAGAGGTTAGCTTTGTAGTTCTCCGCCTGCTCGCCGTCACCGAACTCTGTGCCGGGGATGGGAAGCATGTAGCGTTGGATGAGAGGGAATCCTGCGCCGATCTTCGTGCCCTTGATAGACATAGAGTCTTCTTGGGTTTTGAAGGTCACCGCAAGGAAGTAACCCTTGCCAGATTTAGACTGAACAACTTCAGCCTTGTCGATGATGAGGGGTTGTTTTCCTTCAACAAGGATAGGGGAGGAGGTGTCAGCGTCGTTGAGTGTGAGTGAGAGAGGTAGCATATGTGTTTTATGTGTTTTGGTTTTGTGTTTGTTTGTGTGTTCAAGGGCAGTGTTAGCCCAGGAAATTAGCGGGTGCCTCTGGTAATTGTAGAGACATAAAAGGATCAACAGGATCGGTATTGGCAGATGCCCAAGGCTTGACGGAGGTTACTTGGAATCCGTCTTGAGCGAGGGAGTCGAGCATGTCAGCAGCGATGGAGTCAACGTCGGACATGGGTTCGAGGTTAAGGGCGACGAGGAATGTGCGGGTCATTTCTGTAGAGCTTGAAGAACGTTAACCATATCCGCGGGGAAGGAAGTGCCGAGCTGTGCAGCGGACTTGAGGCCAAGGTGTTTAGATTTGTTGTCAGGAGCGGTGATGATCCGGCGATCGACTTTTTGGTTGGGCGGGACGCCGGTGACAGTTACGTCGAGGAGCCAGACTTCTTCAAACCAACCGGAGAGGGTGTGTTTGAGGTTGCCGGGGATGGCGAGGAAGTTAGTGAGTGCACCGGAAAGTTCTTCTTTGTCGACGGTCATGTGGGATTCGACGCAGAGACGTTTGCCTGAGGACTTGAGCCAGAAGATGGTCTGCCGCATGATGGAACCGAAGGCGCCCCATTGCTCGAACTCAAATTTAGGGTCGATGGTCTTCTTGTAGTCGCCTAGTTTTTTGCCTGTCATTTTGTAGGTTTGAATGAAGGCGAGCTCGATAAAGGACGTGAGGGAGGAGATGACTACTGTGTCAACGTCTGGAGAAGAGCAGGCTTCGGTGAGAAGGGAGATAGCACGGTCCCATTGTTGGTCACGTGGACAGGGCGTGCCATCAGCGTTGAAGGCTGGGCAGTCATAGAACCATTTGGAATCTGGGGTGAGTTTCTTGCTGTCACGGAGGTGCTTGACTGGACCGTTGAGGTTCTGGTCACAGTCGAGGATGAAGGGTTTAGGGAGTTGGAGAGAGACGGTGGTCTTGCCTGAACCGGGTGGGCCGATAAGGAGGAAGGATTGCGGGAGACGGGGAAGGAAGTCGGTGGAGGATTTCATTGGAGGAGTTGGTTGAGTTGGAATTGAAGTTCGCGGAGGGCTGTCAGCGCGCGAGTGGGATCGAGAGTGAAGTCAGTTTGGATTTGATTAAGGACTTTGAGAATGTCTGCATAAAGCGTGCGGTAGATTTGTTTGTCTTGCTGGGTGAAAGAGTGATCTTTGGACTGAGTTACGGATTCACAGGTGATAGCGAGGATGGTTGTGTGGAGCCAGTCGGTGTGTGACCCGTGGACTGGAGAGGAAGCGTGGGCGAGAACAGGGTAGGAGATGTTGGTGGTCATAGGGAGGCAGTGTCTGGTTCCTCCAACAACCGCTGAGGTTCAATAGTGCCGGGTTCGTCGTCGATCCAGATGTCAACGGGGAATGGGACGGCGTCACGTTTGAAGCCAAGGTTGGCAAAGAAAAGGGTGACAAATTCTGGGATTTGAAGGTTGATTCGATCCGCGTGGGAAAGCTCTGTTCGCCGAGTGCAGATGATGACGGTATGACCGCGGGCTCGAAAGCTGTGAGCAATGAGAGCGAAAACAGTTGGATCTGCGGTCCAGGTTTTGTCGAGGTCGATTGAGATGGTGAGGGGGTTCATTAGTCAAAGAAGCGCTGTGAAGGTTTGCGTTTGAAGTTATCATAGTCCCAAGGATAATAACCGTCTTGTTCTTTGTCGGGCAAGCCTTCAATAAGTGGACAAGTTTGTCCGATAAGAAATTGTTTAAAGGTTTCTTGTTCTTGTTGTGGAAGGTCTTTGATCCTTGGCCAGGTGGGTGGGTTATTCATTAGACGGGCCTCCAAGTGTTGTTGGTGTAGTTATCTGACATAAGCATCGACATCCGTTGTTCAGGTGGCAAAGCACACACGTCGAAGAACGGGCACTTGCCATACTTACCCACGCACCATGTGGTTTTGCGAGGGAAGTAGTTGTTAGTGAGATTGGCGAAGAGTTCTTCAATGAGCGCAAGAGCGTCCCGCTTGAATTCCTCCACATGCCAATCGGAGTAGTTATACTGACGACGCAGGGCTTCAAATGGTTTGGACGTGGTGGGCCGGCCTGACTTTGTCACAGCAGCGACGGGTTTGCGGCAAGCGAGAACGTTAGCGAGAAAGCCTTTAATCGGAAGGTCTGGAAAAGCCGCGCGGACCGCGGAGAAGTAACCCACTGGTTGCATTGCGATCTCAAAACCGTCGAAGAAATCCTGGGAGAGGATGGAGGTGGTTTTGTGATCGACGACATAGAGCGAGCCGTTCACCTCCGCGAGCATGTCGACAATGCCAGACCATTCGATGGTAACTGGAACCGAGAACACATTAGTTGTTGGATTGTGTGCGCGTTCTTTGGCTTCATCATTTGTCAGAGTTCCAAAACCCCAAGCTTCAAAGATAGTTGTGGGTAAGGAGGACTGACCGAGAGGAAATGAGAAGGAGAACTCGACGAGGGGTTTGTCTTGGTAGGTGAATGGGGTGAGGATCTCGTCTTTGTAATGGGTAATGTAGGAGTGGAAAGACTGGATCGCGTAGTCGGATGTGCGGTAGTCTGGGGAGAAGTGGGAGGGAGGGGTTTCTGCGAAGGTGGACTCGATGGCGGAGTAGCAACGGGAGAGGAGATCCTCACGAGTGGTTTCTATTCCGATGAGCTGCTTGTTTCGATACCAGATTTCTAAGCCTGAATGAATTGCTGCACCAAAGGTGAGAGCTGCACGGGAGCCGGATTGACGGGAGTGAACGAGCTTATATTCCGCAGAGCGGTTGCAGGAGAGGAGGGACTCGATGGAGGACCAGTCAACGCGGAAGAGAAGGGAACCGTCAGGTTGCCAGTGGAACATCTTGCGAATTGGCAGGGTGGATGGAGGGGCTGAGGCCTGCGAGCGGTCGGAGAGGTTGAGAGAGATCATGTGGGATGATTATTGTGTGGTGACAAGGAGAGGTGAAGGGAACACCTGCTGGGTGAAGCAACTCACGGAAGTAGGAGAACGGTCCGTGGATGTAAATCACCGTGCGGTTTAAGCGAGTGAAGTGGACAGTGCAGGTGCAGCAGTGGAGTTCGAAGAAGCGGCGGAGCATAGGAGACGCTTGAGTTTGAGACGGAGTTTCTTGGATGTGCGAATGCGAGGGATGAGGGAGTTGGTTGTTGGGTCCCAGCGGCGAGTTCCAGTGTAGGAACGCTTGTAGTGATTACCTTTAGAATCTTGGAAAATTGGTGATGGAAGAGATATCATATGAGTCCTTCAAGTGCGGTTTGGATGGTGACGTTTTTGGGAGCTTTGCCGGAGAGAGTTTTAGCTGCGGTGGTTCTGGCTTTCTTGCGCTCTGCGGGGGAGACGCGAGTTGCGCGGGTGGTTTTAAGGAGAGCTTTAACTTCTTCTTCATTCATTTCACTGATGTCTTTGCCCATGATCTCGTGAAATGGAACGCCTTCATAGAGGTGGTGGAGGTAAGATTGTGTGGGTTCAGGCATGGAATTTGAGAGTGTGAATGAAGTTATGGACACGTTGTTCGTTAAGCTCTGCTTGCTCGACGGAGAGAGCAACTGGGATGGTCTCTTTGAGAGATTCCATGAATTTGAAAAAGAGTGCGCCGAGGACTGCGTCAAGGACTCCGTGTCTGGAGAGACGGGACTTAAGTTCGTGGATATCTTCTTTACTGGAATGGAACTCCACCTTGCGGGTGGGTGGACTGTTGGGTAGAAGGTAGGGGTTAATGACTTTGGTCATAGGATTGTGTAAGTGTTGGACTGGGTTGTGGGAATTAGTTCAATGTTAGGGTAGGTGAGGGTTAGGTCAGGGTGCTGGGTGAGGTCAGCAAAGATGGTGAGGGGAACTGGGATGTGGTCGAAGTTCTTGAGATGAAGGACTGCATGAAGTGTCGTTGGATCTGTGCAATCGATAACGGGGATGGACATTGCAGATGCTGCCATTGAGGAGTCAGCGTTTGTGTCAATTCCGCTTGAAGCAACTGAATAGCCTTTGTGGCGTCGAGATGGACGGCGGGGGCCGATATAAACTTTGCCGTCTGGGGAGTTGGAGAATACGAATTCACGAAGGACAATGGAGGCTCTGTCTCGCGGGATGGTGGAGGAGATAGAGGCATGGGCTAGGTAGTTTTCAAGGGCGAGTTTTAGGTTGATGCGGACGGTGGACTGGCCTACGCCGGAGAAGGAGATTTCGGATGGGGAAGGGTAGCGGGCGATGATGGCCGCGAGAGTGGTCTCGTAGAGACGGAAGTGAGGTTCGGCAGTTGAGAGTGGGTAGGGGTTCATAAGGAGAAAAGCCTGGGGTTATACGGACTATACCGCTCGGTTTACCCTGCTCTACCCCGAACAGGTTGGAGTTATGAATTGCTAAGCGTTCCTTCTTAGCTCACAAAATGGGTGACTCAGGCCGGAATTGCACCGGCTAGAAAGGGGCGAGACGCTTCTTGGAAGTTGCTGAACGTATCGCGATACGTCACTAGGCTCCTCGATGTTGGTCCATCATCTTTCTGTCCATGGCTAAGTCGCTTCTGGATGCGTGTCACTGTCCACGCTGCTGAGTCAATTAAAAAACAGAGTGTTCCACCACGGAAACCTGCATACTCCGCGTATGCCGTGCAAGCCTTCCCTAATCTTCACACAACGCATTCATGACTACGTTGGCTACCTGATTTCGGTAATCGCAACCAAGCCCGCTCCGTCGAGCCGCAATCACTTGGTTTCTAACACTTCACTCAAATTTGGAAAACAGAATCCAGCGGGCAGGATTTTTATACCTGCTATGAGCGAGCCATTATGCTCTTCTCTTATCTGTGGTGGGAGCTTAGCGTGTCCTTCCACGCCGCCGCTGGATTCTGTTTTCGAGTTGGAAAAGATCAAAAGGTGAGCCACCACATTGTCAGCAGGTTGCTCGTTGATCTGTTTCTTGCGGAAAATTAGTTGCAGCATTTGAACCAAAGTATTGCAACGCTGCTCGGTCGTAAGCTCTGGCTGCGGCTGCTGCGTCTTTGTAGTAGCCTAAAGAAATCCTTTTGTTGTTGACATAAATTTGGGACCTCCAACCATTAGGGGATTGGCTTACTCCTCTATACCCGGACGAATTGTTTACTTGAACTTTTCGGCGCTGGCCGTTCTGGCTATGCGTCGCTGGGCGTAAGTTGCAACGGCGATTATCAAGTCTTTGTCCGTTAACGTGATCAGCGTATACACCCGGCGGTGTTGGGCAGACTTCTTGATGCAAGTAAACCTTGTCTGTTCCCTCCGAACGGATTGCATATCCGTTAGTGCTCTTCTGCCAGTTGTATTTTGCTAAGCGTTCGTGATCTTCGTCATCAACAAGTGCAACATCGTTACTATTTGAGAGTTTAATTACGTTCATAGTATTGTGTTAAAGTGCCCGTCGTTACAGTGACGGAGCCGAGGCTGCTGTTACTATGCTAGTTGCAAAAGGCGCGATAACAGTATCTCCACGGGTTCTTTTAACGACTACCCTTATTGCAGAATGTCGGCAGTCCCTTTGTCCAGTGGGATCAGCAAATCTCTGGTGAGGTTAGAGGCGCTAAGAAGCGGGCTAAGCACCTTAGAATTACGCTTACCCTCAAATCAACACACTGGTCAGGTCGCTCACAATTTGTAACCGCTTTCCCAGCGTCGAAGTCTGGTAGTATGTTAAACACTCTGTGCCCTCACTGCAATGTGCTGATTTGAAGGTGAGCAGTTTAACGACGTGCTCAGGTCGGCAAGGAAATTTAACGTGGGTTGCGGACACGGTGGGTGGATTAAACCAACCCAGCAGGCAGCGCAAGCGAGCGACGTTTGTCGTCGATCTCCAGCGCGCGGGCGATGCCGTCTTCGGTGAATCCGCCGAGGTTGTCGAAGTTGAAGCCAGGGTTCTGCGCGGACCAGTTGGCAACGAAGGATTCTTCGGTGATGGGCTGGCCGTTGGAGCCGAGCGTTCCAGCCTCGACCATAGCCAGAAGCTGGCGGGCAAGGGTGTAGAACTTGGCGGCTGGCTCACTTTCAGCTTCCTTGGCAGGAACCTCGAACGGAATGGTGGCGGCAACCTGAGCGTGGGTGACATAGTAGTCAGCCTCGGAGATCAGGTTGTTGTTGAGGAGGTGCTTGATGTAGTCAGCCTCAGTGATGAGGATGTCCTGAGTTTCACCTTTGCGGTTGGTCTTGGACTTACCACTGGACGGGATGGCAACACCAGTCTGGGCGACAAGAGCTGCGACAAGAGCCTTGCGGAACTTGTTGTTCCAGGAATTGTAGAAGATCTGGCGCACAGCGACGTTGTGGACGTCAACTGGGTTGGAGATGGAAACAAGACCTTCAAGAGTTGCGGGGATCTGGACGATCGCTTTGGCACCGAGGGTATTGTTTTCGTATGGGATGTATTGGATTTCAGCCATTGGGTTGTGTTTGTTTGTGTTTTGGGTTTGCCACCGTTTGGTGGAAAAGGGATTGCACATTGCGGCTGGGCCGAACGGCAAGGTGGAAAGATACCGCGCGCGGGAAAAAGTGCAAGCGGGAAGTTAGGAAAAGGGCGAAAAGGTTTTTACGGTGGGGAAGCGGGGATTACCGATTTTTCTAGTGGATCTGGTGGGTTGAGTGAACAGTCTTGGCAGAGTTCACCGTAGTCGTCAGTAGGGTGGCCACATTGAGGACAGATGGGTGGTTGGCGGAGGGCGTCGATTTCTTTGGAAGAGGGCTCGCCGTAGGTGGTGGTTCTCATAAGGGTTTATTCATCAGTCACGGTTACTTCATAAAGGATTTCTTTTGCACGGGTGATGGCGACATAGGTGAGATTGTGTTCTTGGTCGAGCATCCAGTCTTGCGTTGCGAATTTGCTCGGCATCCAGGCGTTGCGACCGAGGAGGTAGACGGTGGGCCATTCGAGGCCTTTAGATTTATGGATGGAAGAGAGTGTGAGTTTGGGTGGAGCTTTGGGATCGTAGTCGGAGAAGAGCTGTTCGAGGGTTTGAAAGAGGATTGTTAAAGAGGTGACGTGTGGGAGCGTGAGGACTGAAGTGATTGCGGAGACTTTGTCTTGAAGTTGTTCGAGCTTGTAAGCTGGGAGCTTGAGGGACTGGTCAGTGAGGTGCTTGCGAAGGGCAAGGGTGAGGGAGGGTTTGTCGTTGGTTTTGAACTTTTTGCAGAAGCGGATTAGTTCTTGGCCGATGTCTTTGCCCTCAATACGGCAAGGGATTCGAGCGTTGAGGAGTTTGAAAGCTAGGGAGATGAGGGGTGCGTTCTTACGGCAGAGGATGGCGGAGGTTTGATAGCGGTGTTCGATGCCGTGTTGGAATAGATTTTCCTCAAAGTTGTATTCGGGAGTTGTGAGAACCTCGCCTTGGATTGCACCCGTGCGGTGGCGGATGTGGGGGACAATGGATTGTGCGTGGGAGATGACCGCTTTGCTACAACGGAAGCAGGTGGAGAGGGGAAGCTCCGCGGCGTTGAACTCTTTTTTGAGAATGTCAAGCGCGTCGTTATCCGCGCCGGTGAATCCGTAGATTGCTTGATGGCGGTCACCGACAGCGATGAGGTGGCCAGGTTGGCTGGAACATTTATATTTTCCACTTAATTCTATAAGCTTTGTAGGAGTAAAGTTATTATTTACTTTTTTAAGCATCCGTTTAGCAACCTCACGACGAGTGGCATTGGTATCCTGTGCTTCGTCAATAAACACAAAGTCAAACTGAGGAAAGGGAAGGCTCTTCTCTAACGGCATGTAAATCATGTCATTAAAGTCGATCTTCGAGGTGTCTTGAAGGGACTTAAAGAACAGGTCAGAGGCCAAAGTGAGGAACAAATTAAACGGCAGCTTGTCTTCATTCCAGCTGAGATCGTGGTAGGCGATGAGGCGCTTCCACTCGGCGGTGTTGTTGGGAAAGAATAAACCCATGCCGGAGTCTTTGGCAATGGAAACCGCAGTGCAAATGGGTTTGGAGAATTCCCAAGAGAGCTTGTGGGCTTTGAGCCACGGATCGAGGATGTCGGAGAGCTTGAAGGTGTTGGGTTTACGGGGACCAAAGGATTGTTTGAATGCAGAGAACCCGAAGCCGTGAACTGTGTTGACTTCGACCCATTGGGAGAGGCCTAGTTGGTCAATGCGGAATTTGAGTTCATCACGGATCTTAGCGTTGAAGGCCATGAGAGCGATGCGCTTGGAAGGTTTGTGACCCTCCGCGTGCCAGCGGTTAATGATGTTGGCGATCATTTGGATAATCGTAAACGTCTTACCACTGCCCGCTACGGCTTCGATGATGAGGTGGCCGCGTGGATTGTTGGTCCAATTGACACATGCCATTTGTTCCTCGGTAAGATTGGATGACAAAGGAACGGGGGTGAATGCTGGTGGAGGTGGGAGGGTGGAGAGGGAGATGTTCATTTGAATGAGAGCAAAGGGCGGATTTGTTCGATGGTGTGGAGGCAATCGGAAAGGACGTCGGGAAGTTCGTAGTCATAACCGCGCTCTGCGTCGAAAAGGTGGGAATAATCACAGCCGATTTGAATCGCACGCTGACCAGGGATGAGTAAGTTGTGGACTTCCCAAAAGGTTATGCCACCATGCCAGTCGACAGAGCTTAGTGGGCTGGAGTAATAGTCATAACTAACATATTTTGTTCCACTAGGAGAGAATTCCTTAACCTTAGGTTCAAGACAGAAGTCGTTGAAGTTAGTCAACTTACGCTCGTGAAGGTAAACGTAGTAGTTCCAACAGCCCTTGCCGTTGTTCATTGGTGGGAACTTACCACGTTTAACACCCCAGTGAGCTATTTCAAAGGCAAGGTCTCGGTGTTCGCCGGTGTAGATGTGTTTTGTTGAGAGTTCAGTGATGTTCATCGAGGTGGGTGGAATAGGTTGAAGGATTTGGTAGCGTCGAGGGAAATCACTGCGCCGGAGTCAACAAAGTGTTTGGTGCCGTTTGGTTGGGTGAGGATGAAGCCGGTGATGGCGGCCTCTTCGTGGAGGAAGAGGGTTTTGTTGGCGGTTGTGTGGGCGGAGGGAGTGGGTGAGAGGGCGGCAAGGAGGATGTGGCGGGTGGTCATGGCTCGTCGAAGTGAATGGGTTTCGAGTTAATCGGGAGAAGTTCAACCTTCACCGCGAGTTTGTTCACGAGGATGGATTGACCACCAGTGAGTTGATAGAAGGAACAGATGCCGGAGAAGATGTTGAGGATGGCGTGATGGTATTTGACGCCGTTGTGAGTGATGAGCGGGAAGGTGATATTGCCGTCGTCGGTGTGGATGCGCTCGTCTCGCTTGGCGGCTTCGGAGTGGGAATCGACGGAGAAGAGTTGAGAGGGGATGGATGCGGGGTTCATAGTGGTGCGTAGATGAGAGTGTAGAGGGCGATGATGCGGCAGGTGAGGAGTTCTTCATGGGTTAGGCCATCGCGCAGGCATAAATAAAGCAAAGCACAACCCGGTTCACTTTGAAAGTAGTGAAAGAGGATTTCTTTACGCTCTTCTTGAATTTGTTTTGAGGCTGTTGTGTCTTCAATTGCTGGACAGATCCAGTCCTGGCTCTTGCCAAGATATTCAAGTGCTTCTTTAAAACACTCGCGGTGTTGTTTTGTGATTTTCATTTTGTAAAACGGTAACGGTTTTCAAGGTTGTCCCAAGTGAATCGACGACCATCGTAGAGCTGACCGCCAGTGCAGAAACCAGCAGAGTCGGTTTGAACCGAGCGGTATTCAACTCCGAAACGGTGCCAGTCGCGGGGGAAGATTTTGCGGAGTGGGTTGAGGTGGTCGAGGGTTGGGCGGGCGATGAAGGTGTGCATGGGAGGGAGGGTGAGGGGCTTGGGTTGCTCGGGCCACGGGACGGAGAGAGGAAGGCGATATGTTCCATAGACGGCATACCATTGGGGGAATATTCTCGTAGACCTCCACTGAGAAGCCGCCCATACTTCTGCCTCTGGGTGTTTTGATTCTCCCTCCACCGTCAGCCGATACCCCACACCAACTTGCTCGGCGGTCAATCCATCGGGATTGTGCAACTCAGCCTCGTAAGGCGGACTGGCGAGGATGGGGCGGATAGGCGTGCCCATTTTGACATGGTGCATTACGTCGCCATCATGTTTTAACCAGTCGCAAGAACTAGGTCTGTATTCATACGGATGCCCAGTTTCGAGGATGTCCGCAGCGAGGCGGAGTTGTGCAGGTGTGTTCATGTTACACTTCTCCTTTCACTGCCGCGAGGCTTTGTTTGGTTGTCATGAGGGTGGCTTGCAGCGTGCGTTCTTGAAGTTGCAGCTCACTGAACAACCGCTTGGCTTTTCCATCCATTTGCTTGCCTTCAAGAGCTTTGCGGAGTTGTTCCATCTCACGGGTGTTCCAGGTGAGTTCGAGCTCGAGGCGTTTAATGCGTTTCTGGAGAATCCCCGGACGCTTGGCCGCACGGCGCTGCTTCCGTGCGATTGTGTTGGAGTCCATCCGGCCCGGAATGGGTTCTCCGCGCTTACCGATATTGAAGATGTCTTGACCGGCGTGTTGGCGGTTCTGGATTTTGCGGAGGCGGAGGTTTTGGGCGTAGGTGTTGGTTTGTGGATTCATATTGCTATGAGGTGTTTGGGTTTGTGTGTTTGTTGAAACCCGCACCTTGCGGTGCTGGGAAATGGTTTATGCGAGTTCAGCCAAGCGGGCTTCAGCAACTTTGCGGGCTTTGTTGAGGGTTTTGTTGGAGATGAATTTCCACTGCTTGATAGTGTTCAAGATGGTGTGGATTTCAGTGGAGGTTTTAGCTTCGCGGATTTGGTCAATAGCACTCATGGTGTTTGTTTGGTTTGTGTGTGGTTGCTCTATCTCATCAGGGCTGGGTGAGCAGGTCCAGCCGACGGCACAAGGCCGTTTCGATTTAGTTTTCTGCAAGGAAGTGCTTGTTTGGTTCTGGGGTGATGACCCGTGGCCAGCCTTTGAGGTTGTGTTTTTTGAAGAAATCACTCGCGTGGCGAGGGGAGGTTTTGATTTCTTCAAGCTGGGTTTGAGTGAGCGGGATGAGGCGAGGTTTGTGTGTTTGGTTCATTGGGTGTTTAGGGTTGGGTTGTTGATGGGATGAAGAGTTGAAGCTTGGCGCGAAGCTCGATGATGTCGCGGAGTTCCGCTTTGATTTGGTCGATGGTGGTATTCATGGCTTGATAGAATTGTAGATTTTCCTCACCAGTTCCTTGTCCACTGCCCGCACGTCGTCAGGCTGCTTGGCGAGCCAGTCCTCGAACGGGTCTGGAGGTGGCGGGAGGTGCTTGATGGAGGTCCAGAAAAGTTCTGGGTTTTTGAAGTTAAACTTGATAAGATCGAAGCCGTTCTCGTAATCGAAAACAGCAACATATTCCATCTCATCCGCATCCTCCCTCGTCGGCCTCCGCTCGCTGGCCTTCACCCACACAGGGTTGAGTTTGAGGTAGGTGGAGATGGTGGCTTTGGCGAAGGCGAGGCGATTATTCGGCTCCATCCATTCGCAGCATTCTTCATAGCCAGCATCGGCGCATTGTTGCAGGTGTTCGGTGTTCATTGTGGCATTTGTGTTGTTGGTTTCTTAAGTTCCAGAGAGGCTTTTCTCTGGTAGAATTTCTTCCGCCAAGCAAAGCGGTTGTCAGTTTGACTGTCACGAGGAAGGAATGCCCCGTGAACCAGTTTAGCGGTTTGGGTTAACATGGGAGGATAGGCTAATGGGTAAGGCGGGTTTACCAAGGCGATGATGAGGCGGGTTAGTGGGGTTTTGGTGTTCATAGATCCTGCATTGTGGTGTTGGTGTGGCGAGAGCAGAGGGTGATTTGAAAGTTTGGTTTAGGAAAGCGTTCGATGAGTTGTTGAAGGGCAATGTCAGCGAGACTTGGTTCCATCCAATCTGTGCGGAAGAGGAATAGATAAGGTGGTGAAAAGTCTGAAAGACTTGAATGAATCTTGTCAGGGTTGCGGATGGCGACGGAGATTTGAGTGTGGTTCATGAGTTTTCGTGGTAAGAGTAGATTTGTTTAGCCGTTGAGGGCTTGGAGCCTTTGCGGATGGAGAAACCTGTGTAGCCGTTAAGGGCTTTGCGTTTGGCGAGTTCCGCGTAGCCATCCGCTGCAAGATTGATTAAGGACTTACGCCCGTCAAGCCTTAACCAAGCAAAGCTGCCGAGTGCTTCGCGGTGGTTGATGAGAAAGACGAGGAAGGTTTTCATGGCTCAAATTGAGCTTTCATTCGCTCGATTGTAGCGAGTGGAACGTGGTGGATGGATTGAAAAGGGCCTTTGACTGTGATTTCGACAAGGTTCCAGTGGGCTTCTTTGACAAATTGGATGTAAGTGTCCATCTCCCAGCGTTTGACAAACGTGTTAGCCACGGCCACAGGTTCAGCTTGATGCAGCATTCGTGCAGCACACTTGGCTTGGCAAAATTTATGTGCTTCTGCAAGTTTTGTGCGGTCGAATTGATATTTGCCGTTTTGATAAAAGAATTGATCTGCTTCACAGATGTTTTCTTCTTTGACCAGCTTGCGGGCAAGGGTGGATTTACCACTGCCGGGAATTCCGCGGATGAGATAGAGAGTCATAGGGTGGAAAGTTAACTGTTAACCGCACCTAGCGGTGTTGAAGGTTAGCTAATTCGTGGAAGCACGTCGCTCAGAAGCAACTCACCACTGGTGAGCGGGCAAGTGCCGAAGAGTTCAAGAAAGGACGGGAGATCTTTCGTTTCCCAATCGCTCCATGTGTCGAGCTTAAACTCAACATGGGTGCAGAAGAGCTGAACGGACCAGAAACGTCCGAAGGCGGTGAAATGCCAAGTGGCGAGGAGTGGGTTCATATGGTGGATTGGTTTGTTGTTAACTGTTAGCGCTGGCGCGTGGTTAGTGAGTTCACTCTTGGTTTTCACACAAGTCCCTTAAACGGATCTTCACCATTGATTTTGTCTTCCAAGAGCTTCAATAGCTTCTGACCCTTGGCTTTTCGGGTTTCCTCTGGGACCTCCAGCATCGCGCTCAATCCCATTTCCCGCACGGCTTTCTTAAATCCGCCGAGCAACAAAAGCTTTCTCACCAACTGTTTCTCCGGGCGGGTGAACAAGAACTTCTCAACCGCCACGGCCACACGTTCGAGCTTCTTCGCATCCTTGGCGTCCGCTTCACTCCAGAACCAGTGGTTTGCTTTCTCCGGTTTATGATGCCCCGTGGCACCTCGCAATCCACACTTGATTGGGGCGGTATTGGTATGCTGGAAGGACCGAGATTGTCGTTCGCGGGCAACACTTATCCTCACGCTCTCGCGGATGATTTGTTTAGAGACGGTTTGGATTTTATCGGTGATGAGTGCGCGGGTGAAGTGGTCGTCGGGCGGACAATTGTCTAGGCGGGTTTGAAGCTCACTGCTGAGCTTGAGTAGGCTTACTTGAGGGGACATATTGGTGTGTGGTTTGCTCTCGTGTCGTGTGAGCGGGACGCTAGTGGTAGCTAGGAAAGGGAGAAATTAACAGGCGGGATTTGAGCTAATTGGTGAAAGTCTAAAGCTTTTAACAGGCAATATTGATTTCGGAGCTTTCTAGGTGATAGTTTTGAGCGGTGATGAAGGAAATCAGACACAACATATTGGCGTCGAAATTGTTTTAATGTTTTGGCTAGTTTAGTTCTCATGGATTGAAAGGTTAAGTGCTATTGGTAATGGGAAATCATGCGTCAAGGGACAAGATGAAAGGGAATTTATGGCAAATTAGCGGCAATGCCCTGCATACATACATGCAAACAAACAAAGATGGGGGGGGGTAACCCTGGAGAGTTAATAGATAATTCTATTTCAAAT
>ERZ724505.472-NODE-472-length-25709-cov-5.678257_pt1 | contig 25709 bp, 28 predicted proteins | sample MGYA00376038_ERZ724505 | MGnify/ENA primary metagenome ERZ724505 (study PRJEB28724, sample SAMN07190884) | wastewater metagenome | isolation source: effluent of sewage treatment plant in Hong Hong | place: Hong Kong | collected 2016-03-17 ...
GCAAATAAATTTATTTTTCAAATTCTTTATCAAATCGTTCGATTTTCTTGTTCTTAAGGTCTATTATTACACCTCTGAAAGCTTTTTTTCCATAGTTTTCCCACTCAAATCTTTGGTTCAAGGCAGTTTTATATAGACTTAAAATTATTTCTTTTTTAACTCCTAATACTGAATCTAAATTCCCGGTCATACCGACATCAGTAATATATAGTGTTGAATCTATAACACGCGCATCACACGTAGGAATATGGGTATGTGTTCCAACTATGGCAGAAATTCTCCCCGCAAAATTAAATGCAAAAGCCATCTTTTCGCTTGAAGCTTCCGCATGAAAATCAACCAATGAGTAATCGTAATTACCAACATTTGCATTAAGAACTGTCTCAACACCTGCAAAAGGATCATCCACACGCTCATTAAGAAAAGTTCTACCTAGGGCATTTGTGACAAGTAATCTCTCACCGCTTTTTTTTGAAGTAAGGATTTCATATGATTTACCCCCTACCACAGCCGGATAGTTACACGGCCTGACAATTGGAAGGCTATCCGCATTCATTAGGAATTCATCATTCCAGAAAATGTGATCTCCACTGGTAAAAAAGTCTACACCAGCATCCAACATCTCTGCTAAAGTATTGAGTGTAATTCCTCTGCCATGTGCTAAATTCTCACAATTACCGATTATGAAATCATACTGAGATTTGTCTATACTAGATAGCACTTCAATGACTGCCTCTCTCCCCGGTCTTGCAACAATATCGCCAATAAAAAGTAATTTCATTATTTTGCAGTTTCAGAAACTCGTGTTTCTCTTATTACAGTTACTTTTACTACACCTGGGTAGGTTTGTTCAAGTTCTATTTTTCTAGCAATTTCTCGAGCTAAAAACGCAGTTGATGCATCGTCTACTTTATCAGGCATGACGTAAATTCTTACCTCTCTACCCGCAGCAACAGAATAAGCTTTTTCGACCCCTTCAAACGATGTAGCAGCCTCTTCCAGGGCTTTCATACGTCTCACGTAGGAATCATAGTCTTCGGACCTAGCACCGGGACGCGCACCACTTACATGGTCTGCCAGGTTCACAATTGCAGATTCAATCGAACTGATCGGAGTGTCTTCATGATGCTCACCCACACATTTAATAATTCGCTCGTCAATTCTATATTTCTTCAATAGCTCAACACCAAGCTGAACATGTGTACCTTCTTCATCGTTTACTACTTTACCTATGTCGTGCAACAGACAGCCAAGCTTCACGATTTCTACATTAGCACCAATTTCGTGAGCTATTGCGACACCAATTCGTGTCTCTTCTAGAGTATGTTCTATCATATTCTGCCCATATGAGAATCTGTATTTAAATCTACCTAACATTTGAACTATATCTTTAGGTAAATCGTAAACACCAACCTTATGGCACAAATTATCGCCTTCTTTATATATTATTTGATCTATTTCGTGGGTGGTTTTCTCAATAACTTCCTCAATACGTGACGGCTGTATCCTGCCATCTTTTAAAAGTCTCTCTAAAGATACTTTAGCTATTTCTCTTCGTACAGGATCAAAGCATGAGACTATAACCTCTCCGGGCGATGAATCCAAGTCCAGCTCGACCCCAGTTAACTCTTCAAATAATTTTATGTTCCTGCCTTCTTTACCTATGATTCGGCCCTTCATGTCATCATCGCCAAGCTTAACTCTTGAGGTTGTATATTCTACAACATAATCAGTAGCACCGTACCTCATTGCATCAAGTAAGATTTCTTTTGCAGTTTGATCAGCTTCCTTTTTTACTTCCTCTTCAAGCTGTCTGATCTTTTTACCTTTTTCAGCCGCAATTTCTTTATCGAAAGATTCTAGGAGTAGGGCCCTTGCTTCTTCTTTGGTAAGCAGAGCTACCTTTTCAAGGCTGGTTTGATGACCTCGAATCACTTCATCGAGCTCTTCTTTCTGTTTTTCAAGCCTCTCTTTTATGTCCCTCACACTTTTGGCTTTGGCAGACAAGTCTTTCTCTTTAGCTTCGACTTCAGCTCGTTTAAGTGCGATATCTTTTTCAAGCTCTACAGTTCTTTCTCTTATCTTTCTAGCACGTTCCTCAGCTTGCGACTCTATGTTCATGGATTGACGTTTGGCATCAAGTAGCATTTCTTGAGCTTTGGCCTTAGCTTCAAGTATAGCCTGATCATTAGCTATGTTTACTTGAGGGCTTATCTGTGCAGTAGAAGCAACAGGTATACTACTATGACGCGTAGTGTAATAATAAACTGCCCCTGCTGTAAGGGCTATTGCTATAACTAACAGTAACAAAATTAAAATCGGATCCATATATCCTCCAATCATTTCTCAAATCACGCAAAATGCGCTTACCGTGATAGTTAGCACTATTAAGTAAGATTCTATTCTCTCTTATATGTTGTAACAAAGCGAAAATGCGGGATTTAAGTTTTAATAGATTAAACAAATTCATAAATAACGTATAGATTCTATTTCACTTCTGTTCATGTGTCAATGATGGGAAATAAGGCTACAATCAAGCATTCTCGAGACCATAGATAACGTCTGCAACCCTATACCCACGCTGATAAAGGTATTTTAGCTTCTTTTCTTTTTCTATAGATAGAGAATCATTTCCATATTTTTTCAAAAGCAGTTTAGAGGCATTCGCAACCTCGGTAGCGCAAATAATCTCATTAAATTGAGCTATAATTTCTTGAGCTATACCTTTGGATAGAAGCTTTTTAACAATTAACATCGAACCATCGGGAGCACTTGAATGGTTATTTGAAGCAATATAGCAAGTCACGTAGGCAGAGTCTCCTATAAGCTTCATGTCTATTAGTTTATTGAAAACCTCTGTATGAACCATGTCCTTGATGTCCTGAGAAACATCATCAAATCTAGAAGCTGAAAGGTAAAACCTGAGTTTATCGGAAGCTGCGACCTCGCTAGCAGGATGCCTAGAAAAAACATCTGTACACAAGGTTAGTATCTTTGAATATACTTCTTGATAAGTCATTACTCGGACATAGTCTCTTCGACAATCGGTGATTCAACATCCCCACCTACCTTGGTTATGTCACCGCCCTTTGTAGTCATTTCATTACGAGTCTTTTTATCAATTTCATTAAACACTTTTTTATCTTCTTTCAAGAATGCTTTAACTGCCTCTCGACCTTGGCCAAGCTTAGTACCATTAAACTCGTACCAAGCACCGCTCTTCTTAATAACTCCAAAAGTAGTAGCAACGTCAATAAGGCTTCCTTCTTTGCTTATGCCCTCAGAAAACATAATATCGAATTCTGCTACTTTAAAAGGCGGGGCCATTTTATTCTTTACTACTTTTACTCTCACTTTAATACCAACAGGCTCGCCAGGAGTTCCAATGGTTTGTATTCTGCGTATCTCAAGTCTGACCGAGGCATAAAATTTAAGAGCGTTACCTCCAGTCGTAGTTTCCGGGTTACCAAACATCACACCAATTTTAGACCTGATCTGGTTTGTAAAAATGACAGTACACCTTGATTTACTCACAGCACCTGTGATCTTTCTCAATGCTTGACTCATGAGTCTTGCCTGCAATGCAACATGGGAGTCCCCGATATCTCCTTCAATTTCAGCTTTTGGAACAAGGGCTGCCACTGAATCTATAGCAATGACATCTACTGCATTAGATCTTATAAGTGTCTCAGCGATTTCTAAGGCTTGCTCACCCATGTCAGGTTGTGAAACTAAAAGTTCTTTAATATTAACACCGGTTTTTTCAGCATATACAGGATCAAATGCATGCTCTGCATCAATTAACGCAGCAGTGCCCCCCATTTTTTGAGCTTCTGCAATAATATGCTGGACAAGCGTAGTTTTACCTGAAGATTCAGGTCCGTAAATTTCAATTATTCTACCTTTAGGAACTCCTCCAATACCTAAAGCAATATCTAACGCAATTGAACCGGTAGGAACTACTTCAATAGTAGGATCTGTATTTCTGTCACCTAATCGCATAATGGATCCCTTTCCATATGCTTTTTCAATTTGTTCTAGAGCAGAAGTCAAAGCTAAGTTTTTATTTTTCTTTAAGTCGTCGATTTTGTTTGTGGTCATAGTCACATTCTATCAGCTAAAAATATTAGTTCAATATAGTGCTACTATTCATACTAGATTATTTATTATGTTAGGGTAGTAAGAGTGCCTTTTTTGTCTGTCTTTACAAAAAACTTATCAACTTCTTTGATTAGATCTTTGGGTAAGTATTTTGCTTTCAGTAAATAACCGTTTGCACCAAGTTTATAGGTCTCTTTAGCAATAGTTTCTTCTCCCAAATTTGTAAGCAAATAAACCGGCACAGACTCTGTAGCACCTCCAGCTTCACGGAGTTTTTTTAAGACTTCAATGCCTGTCATCTTTGGCAACATGATATCTAATAGAATTAGATCGTAAACACCTTCGGTAGCTTTTGCCAAACCCAACTCACCGTCTATTGCAGTTATAACTTCATAACCGGCATTGCGGAGAACCTCTTCATAGAGCTCTCTAATGTAAATGTCGTCCTCAATCATCAATATTCTTTGTTTCATGTTTTTTTATTTATCGGTACTGAAAAACTAAAGGTAGTACCATTTCCCAACTCACTTGTTAATGAAATTTGACCTCCATGTAATTCTACAATTTGCTTTGAAATAAACAACCCTAGTCCTGTACCTTTTCTGCCCTGTACTAATACATTAGTAGATGTTCTGTAAAATTTTTTGAATATGTGAGGAAGAGACTCGGCCGGAATACCTATACCTGTATCTTTAACATGAGTTACAACTTTATCATCAACCAACTCACATGTAATTGCAACGGTACCCTCAGGCTTGTTGTACTTAATAGCGTTATCCAGCAGATTTGAGACAACTTCTAGCATCATTGTATGATCTATAAATACATTAGGAATCTCGTTTTTAGGTTTAATATAATTTATCGTAACGCCTGCTTGAGCTGCCATAGCTTGAAACAATGCCATGGATTCTTGGATTACAGCTTCCATGCTTGATTCCAATTTATTTAGAATCAGACTGCCTTTTTCTATCCTTGAAATATTCAGCAAGTTTTCAACCAAAATGTGTAATTGATCTGCGCTTACAACGACTTTCTCTAAATATTTTTTTGACTGTTCGTCAAGAGACCCTGTCATCTTTGAAGACAACAGTTCTAAATAACCTCTAATTGAAGTTAGGGGTGTTCTAAGTTCATGAGCAGCAATAGAAACGAAGTCTATCTTCATATTCTCTAGTTCAATTTCTTTTGTTATATCGGTAAGTGTCACAATACTTCCAAGGTTCTTTTCAGTAGGTTCATTCAGCACTGCGCTTATCATACGAACATATTTTTTAACACCATTACGAGACACCAAGGTTACCTTATTATTTGAATAAACATTTCTATCGGTAGGGTGTTCAACAGTTGGACTGTATTTTGTGCTATCAAGCGGCATCGAATCATCAAATAGCCGTACTACCTCGTCTGCTTTTTTCCCTTTAACCTCTTCATGCCTAAAGCCTGTAAGATCTTCCATCTTTTTATTAAACGTGATGATTAATCCATCTTTGTCCAAAGCAAACACACCGTCACTGGCATTATAAAGGGTGATTTTCAAAATATCTTTTTCAGCAGCAAGATCCAAGGTTTGTTTTGAAACACTTGTGTTTAGAGCTTCTCTTGTCTTTTGGAGGTCGCGTACAAGAGCCATAAATTGACTTTCTAAATCTTGCCGAGGGATAATCTTTAGTTTTTCAGCAGCAAACACTCCTTCAGGCAGGTTAAGAAGCAGATCTGTAAAATCTTTATCCACACCTAGTCTCTCTTTAACTTTATTAATAGTATCCTCTAGAGCACTAATTGCTTGTTTCTCTCCCCGCTCATTCACATCCAGGTGAAATAATAAACTTACCAGAGCTGCTTTTTCCTCGCCTGCCAACTCACTGATATCATAACCTGAGAGAGTGTATTGTATTGCTGGAAACTTGCCTTTAATTAGATCTTTAATTTTAGCGTCCCCAAAAAGAATTAAGCATGAGTCAAAGTATCTTGAGACTACTGATTCTAATAAAGTATTCTTTTTACCAAATAAAGACATTACTAAAACTATAACATTTCATAAGCGACTTTTACACGCCTTAGTATTTGGTTTTTACCCAGCACATAAAGCACATCAAATAACGGAGGAGTTGTCGTTGTGCCACTTACCGCTACTCTTATCGTCATGAAAGCTTCTTTAGGCTTCAAATCATTATCTTCAAGCAATTTGTGAGACTGCTGATCCAATAAATCTTTATGCCAACCTGACTCATCTATACCTTCGAACATATCGAGAAAAAGGCCAAGAATTGCTTTAGTTTTGTCAACACTGCCTGATTGTTTTACCAACGATTCTTTGTCGACATTTACCTCATGGTAAAAAAAGTCTGTCAATTGATTGTATTCTTTAAGGGTTTTAAGTCTTTCTTGTGTAAGAGATAGGATTGCTAGATCTTTTGCCTCATCTCCTGAAGAATTTAAATCATAGCTAAAAGTCAGGGCATATGCTTTCAGTTTTAGAAAAAGCTCTTTTGTAGACAATGCTCTTATGTAATGACCGTTTATCCAAAGTAACTTATCTCTATCAAAAACAACAAGATCGGTTTTATGTATTCTATCAAGTGAGAAGTCTTGGATAAATTCAGCAAGTGAGTAGATTTCTTTTTCCGTTCCGGGATTCCAGCCTAGAAACATCAAGAAGTTCAAAAGTGCCTCAGGTAAATACCCCTCACTTAAAAATTCAATCGCAGAAACTGAACCCATTCTTTTAGATAACTTTTTTGTGTCACCTTTTTCTTTCAGTAATGGCAAGTGCGCGTAGATAGGTAAATCCCAACCAAAAGCTTGATATAGTAAAATGTGCTTTGGTGTCGATGGTAGCCATTCAACACCTCTTAATACATGAGTTATCTTCATAAGATGGTCATCCACTACTACTGCAAGATGATAAGTTGGGAAACCATCAGATTTAAGCAACACTTGATCATCTATGTCATTTGTAGGGAAAGAGATGGGACCTAGTGTAGTATCTGTAAAACTTACGATTTCGCCGGGATTTACTTTTAACCGTATTACATAAGGCGTATTCTTACTAAGATTGTCTGCCACCTCTTCTTTGGAAAGATTTGCGCACTTTTTATCATACCTTGTTGATGCGACACCTTTTTTTTGTTCTTCTTCTTTAAGAGTTTCTAATCTCTCTTTAGAACAAAAACAATAGTACGCATGCCCTGTTTCTACTAGCTTTAATGCATGCTCTTTATAAATTGATAGTCTCTGCGACTGTACATAAGGAGCAAAGGCCCCGCCCACCTTTGGCCCTTCATCCCAGGATAAGCCATAGTCTTTGATAACATCTATAAGACGATCAACTGCACCTTCAACCAACCTTTCACGGTCAGTATCCTCAATTCTTAAAACAAAAGTCCCACCAATCTTTTTAGCAAACGCATAGTTGTACAAAAGCGTTCTCATACCACCGATATGGAACTCGCCGGTGGGACTTGGAGCCATTCTTGTTCTGGTAACCATAGAAGCATTTTAACACAACAGCTGATGTGCTAACATAAACTTGATGTCGCTTACTGTAGTTTCATATTATGCTCGAACTTTAATTAAGCTTTTTATCGCTTTGCTGTTTATATATGTACTTGCCTTAATTTTTAAATCGCCGATAAAAGGTGCTTGGGAACTGGCTTTTCCGTCAAAGGATCCGCCTAATCCGATATACGGTAAACTAGACCCTATTGAGTTTGTAGCTATGCCAACGAACGGACAAGTAGATTCTTTTGAACTAAATACTGTAGACGGGAAATTGCCAACAGAAATACCTAAGAACATGAAAGTCTATAAATATGTACCCACTTTTCTCTCTTTTGAAGCCGGTAAAATTGCGCAAGACGCTGCGCTAACACTGGGATTTAGTGAGCTTGAAATTGTCTCTGACTATAAAGCAGATAAGTTTATCTGGAAAGATATCAACACAGATTCAACGCTCACAGTAGACCTAGCCTCCCAATCAATTGACATGTATACACCTCTTAAGAATATCGGTGCCAATTATGAGCAAGGCTCTATAGACGAGCTTTCTGCAAAGGAAATGGCCGATGAGTTCTTTACCAAGCTTGGGAAATTCCAAGACCCCCTCTTTAGTTCCGGCGAAAAAAAATCCTATTTAGGTCGATTTGTCGGCGAACGTGTTGTAGAAGCTGCCAGCACTTTAGAAGCACAGCTTGTAATGTTTGACTACTTTAGATCAATAAACGATGTACCTATCATGGGACCTGACCCAACTCAAGGTATGATCAGAGTAGTATTTGGTAAACCAAGAATTGATAATGTTAAACTTATCAATCCGATTGTTCAAATATTTGAAAATCACATTGATCAAGCAAGCGAAGCAACCTATCCGGTCATACCTGTTGCAATCGCATGGCAGAACATAGCACGCGGAAATGGGGTTATTGCAAGTGTTATACCAAGCAACAAGTCACCATTTGAAAAATACCAACGTACAAGTGTTGATAAGGTTACTATTGAGAAGATTTACCTTGGTTATTATGACAGTAAATTTAGACAAGAATACTTGCAACCTATCTATGTCTTTGAGGGAAGATATACATCAGGAATTGGTGGAAAGGGGGCTATTACACTATACTACCCTGCAATCGATGGCAAATATGTCAAAGGGACCACTGAGGAGCAGTAAGCTACTCCCAGGCAAAACTTGACAGAGTCCAATCTAGAATTTTCTTTGTATCCTCAAACCGATCAAGAGATTTCATTACAATTATCGCTATTGCTTTTTCATCTTTTGAATAAACATATACTAACACTTCCCCCGCACCGTCTGTTCTTCCGGTCTTAAAACCAATAGTTTCTGGTATTTCCCATAAAAGACGGTTAGTGTTTATTAAATGATGCGTAACTTTTGCAGAAGACGATGTTTCAAGTGATTCTATATCAAGCTCCTTTGTCTTAACGGTGGCGACAATGAAATCATCTTCCAAGGCTTTTTTTGTTAAAAGATAAAGATCGTAAGGGGTAGACTCCTGCCCATTTTCGAAGTCATCAAGACCTATGGCATTTGAAAATTTTGTATCATTCATTCCTATAGATTTTGCAAGTAAATTCATCCTGGTCACAAAGCTTACAGGGGAGTGTGTTTGGGAAAGCACACAAGCAGCATCTCCTGCTGAGGCAATAAGCAAAGATTTTATCAATTCAGACAGATCTAGCACCTCGCCAACAACAAACCCTGCTTTTTGACTAGGTATTTGTGTGCAATTGTAATCAACAGTAAATGTAGCTTCTTTTGAAAACAAATCCTCAGCGACTAAAGCAGTCATTACTTTTGTAGTCGAGGCTGGAGGGAATTTCATATTTTTATTCCTCTCAAATAGTATATGACCTGATTTCAAATCAGCCACAAGAATTCCCTGAGCACTCACATCAGGAAAAGGTATCGCAGCCAACTGCCTGGGTATTTTATTAGCAGGAATGGTTTGCAAAACACTGCTATATGGAACGTAAAAGAAATACTCTGCAATATAGGAAATGTTTTTCTTATAAATGTTAATTCTATAAATAAACGTACTTAGAAGAAGGATCAGGATTAAATAGGAGGTACGCCTTAATAGTAATCTTGGTAATAGCGCAGGGCTCTCTATTAAAACCAAACCGTCTATTAAAGTATAAATGATTCTTAATTGAAGCTTTTGCAATAAACTAACGTTCATTTGGTAATGATACAACATTCAAAGATAAACTAACAAAAGCCTATTTATAAATGAATCTAGTTATCTATCACTTTAATATGTAATTCTTTTAGCTGCTCATTTTCAAGCTCGCTAGGTGCATCCATTACCGCAGTTTTACCAGATGATGTCATAGGAAAAGCAATTGCTTCTTTTAACGATGTCTCACCTGCTAGAAGCATGACATGCCTATCAAGACCCAAAGCTATACCACCATGAGGTGGCGTTCCTAACTCAAGCGCTTCTATCATATGGCCAACACTCTTGTGAGTCTGCTCTTCGTTATAACCCATAATTTTAAAGGTTGACCTAAGAACATCAGGGTCGTGAGCACGAATACTACCACCGCCAACTTCGTAACCGTTACATACTAGATCGTATTGGGTAGTTAAAATGTTCTCAATATGTTCCCCCTTCAAATGCCACTCAATGTGCTCCGGAAGTGGGTTGCTAAAAGGATTGTGCGTAAATGTCCACCCACTTTTTCCATCCCGTACTTCCGCTACATCAGACTTATCAACTCTTTTGAAAAAGGGAAAGTTTATTACCCACGCAAATGAAAGTACTCCGTTTTTTTTATCTTCCTCAGTGCGTAAATCAAATTTATCAGCCCCGTACTTTGATATTGCATCGGCATAATCAACAACAGGAAATACCTCATCTTTTAGTTTACCATTGGCAGATTTAACAGCCTCTTTTACAATTTCTTCAATAATTTGCATTATTTCTTCTCTGTTTACAAAGCTGATCTCAATATCAAGTTGAGTGTGCTCATAGCCTCTATCTGCCCTCGGGTCCTCATCTCTTATGCATCTAGCAAATTGAAAGTATTTTTCAACACCAGCTGTCATTAAAAGTTGTTTATACTGCTGAGGGCTTTGGGGCAAAGCATAAAACTTTCCGGGATTATATCTTGATGGCACAACAAAGTCCCTTGAACCTTCCTTTGTTGCTTTAGTTAAGATAGGTGTCTCAACTTCGACAAAATCTCTTTTATAAAGAGCGTCTCTTAAGTACTTTGCGTATTTAGATCTAAGTGCTAATGTTTTTCTAAGCCTATCTCTTCTTAAGTCAAGATATCTATATTTGAGCCTTGCTTCCTCATTAACCTCATAACCTTCCGTGTCAATCGGTATCGGCAGCTCTTTAGATTTATTTAAAACTTTGTACTCTTTCACCGATACTTCAACTGTACCTGTTTCAATATCGCTATTTACCATATTTACCGGCCTAGCTTGAACATCACCGACAATCTCGATTACTGATCCAGCTGTTAACTCCGACATCATACCAATACCTACACATTGGATCTTAGCTGTACGATCTTTTAAGTCTATAAATGTTAATTTGCCATGATCTCTTTTTGTGTCTACCCAACCCATAATTCTAACCGTTTTACCCATTTCATTAAGAGTATCTATAATATACGTTCTTTCCATTATTTCCCTTTTACTAAAGTGCTTAATACACTCTAAAAATAAATACAAAAAAACCCCGCTTCTCTGACGGGGTCCTATGGTGGACGGTGCCACCCGGTCTTTAACTTGTTTACAGCTGTAACGGGCATTCCCGGTAGGTCTTTTCTTACCTACTGCTTTGGATTTCTCCAGACAAAAGTGTCACTTCTTCTGTGTAGCATTTTTAAACTTAAGTTATTCTAACACGATGTCTTTTAATATCAAGTCTATTGAGACTCTGTCTTTGTAGACATTTTTACCCAGAGTGTAGGCAACGGAAATCCTCTGACCTTGTGATAGCACATACCTGTCCTGAGCAGCATTAAAAAATATTGCTTTATATGTAATCCCACCGGCTATGAGTTTAAGAGATAGGTGTTTAGCATCTTTACCGACATAGTTAAAATCACTAATTATCAAATCTCTTGAACAGAAAACAGGTTCGGTATTTCCAACCCCGTATGGTAAAAGCTGAGCTACCTTTTCATAGAATGCTAAGTTTACCAAACTCAACGGTATTTCCATATCAATATCTATAAATGGTGTAAAATACTCATCATTAAAGTTAGCATTCATATACTCACCTAACTCACTTACTAATAGCGGAATATTTTCAGTCTTAATACTAAATCCTGCTGCCATAGGATGTCCTCCAAGCTTCTCGAATAGATGTTCAAACTTTCTAAGAACAGCGATGATATCAATTCCGGGAACAGACCTTACAGAACCTTTCCCAATATTTTCATCATGCGATATAACAATTGCCGGTTTAAAAAACTTTTGAACTAGTCTTGCGGCAACAAGTCCGATAATACCTTCATGGTAATTGCTGTCCGCCGAAATTATAATGTTACCTGTCTTATCTGAAATATTTGCGATGTCATACATTTTTTCAGTCTCGTCCTGCCTGATTACATTCGTGCTCTGAAGTACGGACGCTAATTCCAAGGCTTTTACAGGGTCATGTGTTGTAAGAAGCTCAACCCCTCGAATCGCATGCTCCATCCTACCTAAAGCATTAATTCTTGGACCAATTACCCAACCCAATTCATACACCCCGGTACTACCTGTCTTTCCTGCCAAATCAAGCAAACTCTTGATTCCATAGTTAATATCAGTATTTAGTTTTTCAAGACCATGAATAACAATTGCACGGTTAATTCCAACTAGAGGTTGTAAGTCTGTTACAGTAGCCAAGGCACACAAGTCAATACACGCAGTGTCTTCAAGACCTAGAAATGTACTTAGTAACCAAGCAACTCCCGCTCCTACAACCTCGTCTGTCCACAAAACCACATTGGCCTGAGGAACAGTTTGAGCCTTTTGATGATGATCGGTAACTATAACTTCAAAACCTAAAGACTTAGCGTACTCGACCTCCTCGACTGCAGTTATACCGGTGTCTACAGTAATTATTAGGCACGGATCGCCTTGTTTTCGACCATTATGTATTTCATCAAGCGATATTGTTGAAACACCATAACCATGTGCAAATCTACTAGGAATAAAGTATGAACAGTTTGCATATTTTAAAACATCAGTGAATACTTTAAATAAAATAGCAGTAGCACAAACACCATCGCAATCGTAGTCACCATAAATAACTATCGTATGATTGTTTTTTATGTAAGAGTGTATAAGCTCTGATGCCTTAGCAAGACTTTGTTTAAACTCTTCAGGCATTTTATCTTTATACTCTTGTAACGATAAGGGGTGCAAAAACTCTTCAATAGCTTCAGGGTCTGTAATGTTTCTATTCTTAAGCAGTGTGCTTAAAATATCTCCACTTTTAGGGTAGGTGTTTAAGATATTCCACTTCTTCATGCCGACTATTTTTTCTTCTTACCCGATTTAGCAAAACTCTCCCATATTACAAGAATTGGTGTCGCTGTAAATAAGCTTGAATACGTACCCGATAAGATACCAACTAACAGCGCAAGTACAAAATATCGTATGCTCGCACCTCCCAACACAAAAAGCGAAGACAGTGTAATGATTACCGTCAGAGATGTGGTTAAAGATCTATTAAGTGTCTCAACTAAAGAATAATTTGCCACCTCTGCAAAGCTTAGTGTTTTAGGTAATTTATTTAGATTCTCTCTAATTCGATCAAATACAACTATAGTGTCATGGACTGAAAAACCAATTACTGTAAGTAGAGCAGTTATAAAAAGCGCATCTATTTCAACTTTAAGATAGTGTCCAAGTATTGCAAAGCTTCCAACTACTATGAAAGCGTCATGTAACATAGCTATAATTGCCGATATACCAAATCTTAGGCTTGAGTAAGATGCCGGGATATTTTTAAACGAATAGGCGATATACAACATAATCGCAAATGAAGAAATGAGCACAGACATAAAAGCCTTCTTTGTGGTTTCTCCGCCTACAGTAGGTCCTATAGTTTCAAATGAAGAGACTTCTAGCTTGCTGTCTTTTTCTTTAAGATCTTTAACTATAGAAGCATTTTTTGTGGTATCGATTGGCTTTGTTCTTATTGTAATAGTATTACCGGTTTTGTTTATACCCAAAACGTCGACTTGCTGCTTTGTATACGCCTCCTCTAGATCTTTCTCATTAGCAGTACTTACTTTATATGTACTTACGGAACCGCCTGTGAAATCAATGCCAAGTTTTAGTCCATCTTTTGCGATAAAAACTATACCCGGAATCATAAGTATAAATGAAAAGATCAAATAATATGTTTTGTGTTTTAACAAGTTCATATGTTTTTATTCCCAAAACCAAATAACTTAATAAGAGTTTGGACAACAAAAATAGAGGTAAAGAGAGAAATTCCAATACCAATTGCTAATGTCAAAGCAAATCCTCTAATTGCCCCTGTGCCAAAATAGAATAAAATCAATGCCGATATTAAAGAAGCAACGTTAGAGTCTTTGATAGAGTTCCATGCTCTTTCAAAACCGAACTTGATCGCAAGTGAACTAGGTACACCCCAACGCTTCTCTTCTCGTACTCTTTCAAAGACCAGAATATTAGCATCCGTTGCTACTCCAATTGATAAAATTAACCCGGCTATACCTGGAAGTGTAATAACTACCGGAAGCAGTTTGAAAATGGCAAGAACCATCAGTGCATAAATCAAAAGGGCAATATCAGCAAGTATTCCATACCTGCCATAAGCATAGATCATAAAGGCCATTACAAGTAACAGCCCTATTGCTCCTGCAATAAAACTCTTTTTTACAGAATCAACGCCAAGTGTCGCGCCAACTGTTTTTTGCTCTAGCACCTCAACCGGTACCGGCAAAGCCCCGGCTTTGATTTGCAGACTTAAATTATTTGCAGATGCAACATCAAAATTACCTGTAATAACAGGATCAGATATCACACCCTTTACCAAATCCGGACTCACTGTTGGCATAGATAATGGAACATCGTCCAAATACAATGCAATTGGTTTATTTACATTTGCTTTTGCAATTTTTGCAAATTTTTCACGACCTTTATTTGTAAACCTTAGCTGTACCTGTGGTTGGTTATTCTGACTTACGCTGCCACTTGAAAAAACAACACTTGACCCTTTCATATCACTGCCAGTTAAGTCAGTATCTTTCCACGCACCTTTATTTACAAAATATTCATTAAATTTATTAGGATCCCACTCATCCGGTTTTACCAAGACCTTAAACTTAAGTTGAGCAGTCTGACCTATTAGCTTAACAGCTTGATCTACATCAGATACCCCCGGTATTTCAACTACGATTCTGTAGTTATTTCCAGTCCGAAGAGTTTGGACATTAGGTTCAGATACTCCAAGTAAATTTACACGCCTTGAAATTACTTCCTTTGCAGAATCCAAAGCACCCTGCTTCTCACTTAAAGGTACCTTGTCCATCTTTGCACCCAGCGTGATTCTAACCCCACCTTCTAAATCTAATCCTTTTTTAAATTTGGATAAATCAAGAACTTTACCACCGGGAAGATTAACTATGTATCCGCCTATAAACGAATCGACGTTTAATCCCCATTTCTTAACTATAATTGGAACTCTAGGTAAGATGACAAGAATACTTAAAGTAGTGATCGCACTTATTATTGCAAGTCTTATATAAACATTTTTTAGCATATCGGTTATTCTATAACTTATTGTCAGGACAGGGAACAGAATTCTTCTTCATCACCTATTAACAAAGTTCTACTCTGTGTAAGTATACGCATTACAAACTGGTCGTTCTTTCTCTTTCTGAACAAAAATTCGTCTTCACCCATTACTGAATAATGAATCTCTTTCTCTAAGTTCTTCTCTTCCTCAGCGATTATTTTTTCCAGAACTTCTAAATTTAAACTACCAACTAAGAATAAGTCAATATCCAGAAGTGAGGATTGACGTCCTCTAGAAAAGGCTCTTGATAATACCGCGAATTTTACCCCACCTAATTGTTTTGCTGAAGAGATTATTTTTTGTCCCAAAGTCATCTCTTTAGAAACTAAAGATAATAACTCCGGATAATATTGTGAGGCTGTATTAACAGTAAAGTAAACTCTGTTCCCACTTGGACGCCTCTTCAGTAGTCCTAATTTTGTTAGCCTATTTAGTTCGCGCCTAATAGCATTTATCTCGGTACCTACTGCGCGAACTAAAGCTCGAACATGAAAAGGTGTGGTAGGGTTTGGAAGCATCAGCTTCAATATCTTTACCCTCACTTCAGAAACGAATAATTCATTTATCATAGTTTTACACTAGGCAGGGGTTTAACTAATTACTCGTAAACAACCTGCTCGGTGTTACGGTCGGGCACTATCTCAATCCAAAAGTTTCCTCTATTAAATTTCACTTCTTCGCCGTCCATTGTATAGTAAAGAGTTCTTTCATCTCGGGAAGCTTTGCTCCAAGTTACGTTATATACTGCTCCGTCTATAAAAACAAGGCCTTCACCACTTCCTACGAGCTCGTAATCAAGTCTGTTTTTCTCATCACCGGTTATACCAATCTCCTTTGCATATTGTAAGATTAGATTCTTGGTAGTTAATTGTGCTCCGCTGTCAGCATCTTTATGGGGTAGGGGTTTATCTGCATCATCATAGCCCATAAATCTTTTGTAGACATTCGAGGCCTGATCGTACTCCCAGTTTGCCGTATAATCACCTGGGTACCAAAAATCAACTTTAATCTTAGTGGCTTTCTTAACATCGGGGTTTGTAGAGCCTCCTAGTGGTGAATCGTCTTTAAATTTATAAGGAACAAAAGTGTCACTTACCCCCTCCCAACCTAACTCTTCGCCTTTTTCAAGCATTACCTTACCGTTCACATAAGCTGTATGCTCATAAGCAACACCCGCATCAAGCCGAGCCTGATCACGCCAGAAAGGTGCATTCCCACGACCTAAGCTTCTAACCGGCCAAGATTCAATCGCAACCAATGCTTGGGGAGACCAGCCGATATGCATAAGCATTGCATCTCCCATTTCTCTAACAAGTACAAGGTAGTATTCTCTTGTACTTCTCACCGGACCAATCTTTTCAGGTATCTTAGTATTAAAGAATGCTAAAAAGCGTGTAATCCCGCCCTCAGCAACTATTTCATAAACAACATCTGCATCCATAAGTCCTGATTGAGGACGTGCGTCGGCATGGTTATTTACCATGACACCAAGAGGGCGTATTTTGCTAAACTTTTCTGCATCAGACGGCGAGTAAAGCACTCCGGTCAAAGGAGCTTCTACTCTATCGTCCTTGGTTTCTTCTCCCCTACCATTTGGACGAGGTACGAGAAAACTTCCCCCGCTACGCGACCTCACAACTGCAAAAATTCCACCAATTATAAGTACTGCGATGATTGTGATTATCAAAGGTTTGATATAACCATTAGTTTGATTCATGTTCTCTATTATATATTGAGTACATTAATTGTCTAGGAGTAGTTCTGGGCAATGCGTCTTGAAGTTAATGCGTATTTTTGATAAGTTGTACACGTGGCGAAAAATCAAGACCAAAACAAATACAGCTTACCGATTAAAGAGATAAAGAGAGATTTAATCAAAACTTCCCTCTTCTCACTCTTCTCTGTACTTGTTTTAACCCTCTGTTACTACTACCTACCAGGATCGCCAATCGAGAACTATGTAGACCATCTACTTAAGTAAGTTTAACCTCAGCTGTAATAAACTCCTCAAGTTCTCCATCTAATACCGCCTCAGGGTTAGTGCTTTCGATGTTTGTTCTTAAGTCTTTCACTAACTTATAAGGATGGAGTACATAATTTCTAATTTGAGTTCCCCAACCCGGTATTACATAATCCCCCTTAAGCTTACGCTTTTCCTCGTCCATCTTCTGTTGTTCAAGCGCAAATAGTTTTGATTTAAGCATTTTCATAGCTTTTTCTCTATTTTTACCTTGAAATCTTTCCTCCTGACACTCCACCACAATCCCTGTTGGTTTGTGCTTTATCCGAACTGCAGTAGATACCTTATTTACATTTTGTCCGCCGGAGCCACTAGCTCTGTAGGCTTCGAATTCTAAGTCGTCTTCTTTTATAACAATATCCTCAACATCGTCGTTTACTACAGGAATTACCTCAACTCTTGCAAAAGAAGTTTGCCTGAGATCATTGGCATTAAAAGGAGATTGTCTAACAAGCCTGTGAGTACCTGACTCATATCTTAAAAAACCAAAGGCGTATCTACCTGAAATCTCAAGAGTAATAGACTTAAAACCGGTTCCTTCTCCTTGTATTGCATGAACTATTTCAACCTTCCAGCCTTGTTTTTCTGCATACCGAGCATACATTCTCTGCAGCATGGCAGTCCAGTCAAGCGCTTCCGTACCTCCTTGCCCAGCGTGCACTGACAGCAAAGCGTCGGAGGCAGCGTATCTGAAAGATAGGAAGGTCTTTTCTTCTAGTGCCTTAAATTCTTTTAGAAATGTATCCTTTTCACCTTCGGCAAGGAGCAGTTCCAGCATTTCGAATTGTTCAAGCTCTTTGGTTATAGACGACTGTTCTTGCGATAATTTTTGAGCATTTTCCCAGTCTTCCCAAACATTAGGAGTGTTCATCTCTAGTTGTATCTGATGCTGTCTTTCTTTTTTACCTTCAATTCCTAACTTACCGTACAATATTGCAAGATCGTTCTGTAATTGTTCTTTTTCAACATCTAATAAATCCATATGGTCGATTCTATCATCATGTACCGTTTTTTGATAAACACATCTCCCGGGAAGATGTAATTTATTTATTGAGTAACCCCTGTTGCGCCAAATTCAAAATCAAATGTACCATTTTTGCCTTGTTTGCTCTCTGCAACTGAATCAGTAGAAAACTTTAATACTAAAGACTTGATAGCTCCTGTATCTAACTGCCCTAGATTAAATCCTTCGGTCTTCCACTTTATAATTGTCTTTCTGCCAAGAGAAGTCCCCAGCTCACCTTCTTCAAACACACCGTCATTGTCATCATTCCAGTTAAATATTTCAACGAAAATAATTGATCTAAGCTCATCAGGATCATTTATAGTTTCGTAGTATGCGTTTGAAGTCAATGTTAGGCTTTCGGTAGCATTGTTATATATCTTCGTGTAATAGTCTTTGGTCCAGTTTGGCCCAATGTTAGTGAATTGAGGGCCTTGTTTTTCATCCACTAAGTTAGTTTGTACGGCGCCAAGAGTTAGATTATTCAGAAACTTTAAATCGGCGCTACCCATACTAAAGCTAGAACCAAGTATTTTACCTTTGTCCAAAAAGGCACCATAAGCAATACCAATAAGCAGTATAAACAACACACCAATCGGTAAAACGTATCTTATTTTATTCATTTCTTTTCACCTCCTTTCGAAGTTAAATCGAATAAATTTAGCGCTTTGATACTTGTGTACGAGGAATCAGTAATTATCACATGATCGAGCAACGGAATACCCAGCGAAACTCCTATCTTTGCAACTTCTTCTGTTAAGATCAAATCTTCAGTGCTAGGCGTTAGATTCTGGGATGGATGGTTATGGGCAAGAACGGCAGATGTGGCATTACGCAACAGTGCTTGCCTAAATACCTCTCGGGGAGATACAAGGGTTGAGTCTATAGTACCTAAAGATATTAAATCCTTGGCTATTAATTTATTTCTACCATCCAGAGAAAGTAAATAGAGTAACTCACGTTTTTTTGCAAATAAGTCTTTTCTAAGTAAGTTGAAAACGTGCTCCGGAGCTGTTATTAACTGCTGAATATCTCTTACAGGTGTCGTAATTCTAAGAGCAAGTTCTGTCAAAGATAAAAGGCAAGCAGTCTTTGCAGTACCAATGTACTTAAGGTTTTGGAGTTTAGTAGCTGATATCTGTGATAGACCGTACAACCCACTACACTCTCGAAGAATATAGTTTGATAATTTAAAAACTGACATATCGCGACCACCTGATCCAAGTACTAAAGCAAGTAGCTCAGTATCAGAAAGTGACTCGGGGCCAAACTTTAATATCCTCTCTCTTGGAAAACCTGAGATGGTGTTATCGAAATTTTCTTTCATGCATACAATATATATTATTGCAATATGTATTGTAATGTTATAAAGTCTAGTTTAAGAAGATATGAAAAGTGTAGCTCATTCAATTAAAGATTTGCGACTCAAAACAAAATTATCGCAAAAAAGATTTGGCTATAAAGTCGGGATGTCCGGTAAAACAATCTCAGCTTATGAAACAGGAAAGTGCATACCACCATTAAAAGTCTTGGAAAAAATATCTCACACCTACAATGTTTCTATCTCCACGTTTACTGTAAGTAACGATGAACTACTAATTGAGAAGATAAAAAGACTACAAGAAGATATTAATGAAATATCGAAAGTAATGAGTATTTATCCTATCTCTTAGAATATTGAGGAGCTTTTCTAGCTTTTCGAAGAAAGTATTTCTTTCTTTCTACCATTCTAGAATCTCTAGTTAATAGATCATTCTTCTTCAATACTTCTGCAAAATCTTCACTAAGTGCAGCCAGAGCTCTTGAGAGACCGTGGACAATAGCACCTAGTTGAGCTGAGGACCCTGAGCCATAGACCTTAACTGTTGCGCTGTATTTAGAAGTAGGGTGCGCAATTCCAAGAACATGGAAAGGTCTCATCCATTTTACCTGGGCCTGTTCGGTTTTGAAGTAGTTACCGATCTCAATTCCATTTACTGTAATGTCACCCTTCTTTTCGTATAAGAAGACGCTGGCGATTGCCGTTTTTCTTCTACCTGTGCCAGAGAAGAAATCTTTTAGTTTGCTTTTTTTAGCAGGTTTAGTAGTTTCTAAAACCTTTTCAGTAGGCAACGTGTCATTTGCAGACGCTTCGATCATTGCACTAACTTCTCCAACTTCAACCTTTTTAGAAACCTTAACCTCTTTAACTTTCTTTACTTCTTTCTTCTCAAGTTTCTCTGCTTTTACAGGTTTTACTGCTTTCTTCACTTCTTTTTTAGGTTTTGTTTCATCTACAGCTTTAACCATCTTATTTTAAATTAGCCTCATGGGGATGAGTTTCATCCTTATAAATATACAAATTACTCATTCTTACTTTTCTTAGCTTATTCTTTGGCAACATACCCTCAACTGCAACTCTTATAACATCTGTGGGATCTTTAGCCATTTTTTCTTTATAAGTTTCAGCCTTAATCCCGCCCGGATAACCAGTATGTCTATAATAAAGTTTATCAGTTTCTTTTTTACCCGTTACTTTGATCTTTGCAGCATTAGTAACTACTATTTTATTGCCCATATCAGTATGAGCTGTGTAATCTGCTCGTGTTTTCCCTGAAAGTGCTGAAGCGATACTAGTAGCAAGTCTGCCTAATACCTGATCCGTAGCGTCAAATTTTTGCCACTTTCTAATCAATGTTTCTTTGTTTACGAATGTTGTTTTATTCATTAGATACTTCTTTCTTTGACTTAATAGCCTTTGTCTTGGTTTCTTTTGCTATTTTAGGTTTTTTTGTCTCTTTAGCAACTTTCCTCTCTTCAACCCACTCTATCCTTGCCATAGGTGTATTATCACCTATTCTATTTGGGAGTTTAATTATCTTTGTGTAACCACCGGGGCGCGTTGTATATTTTGAAGCAATTTCATCAAATAATATCTTTACTGCCTTATCTGTAGTCACAAGATTAGATACATTTTTAATATTAGTAAAATCCTTACCTCTTCTTGCTTTTGTTACTGCCTTTTCAATATACGGCTTAACGTACTTTGCTTTAACAAGTGTCGTTTCCATTTTCCCAATTTCTATAAAAGAGTTAGCTAAATTGCGCAACAGCGCTTTCCTATGACTCATGTCAGTATTTAGCTTTTTCTTGCTCACTCTGTGTCTCATTTATTTTTTTGAATAACCTTCTTTTTTAAGTAATTTATCGATCTCTTCTACTGATTTTTCCCCTAAATTCTTAATGTCTGCAAGCTCTTCAGGTGACTTGTTTACAAGTTCTTGGAGAGATTTTATGCCATGTTTCTTAAGTGCATTTATAGTTCTTGTTGGAAGAGGTAGTTCTTCAACAAAAACATCTTCTACTGCAGATTTTTGCATTGATGCCATTGTATCGTCTTCTGTCTGCTCTATTACTTCAACAACCTCATCAACGCCCCTTGAAAACCTTGCAAAAAAGTCTCTTAAAATTGCAGATGACTTAATTACCGCATTTTCAGGGGTAATGCTTCCGTCGGTTTGAACAGTCAATATTAGGTCATCGTAGTCTACTGATCTACCCATACGAGTTTGTTCTACTCTATAGCTTGCTGATATTACAGGTGCAAAAAGAGCATCGAGTAGGATTACACCGACCTTGGATGTTTCTCTTTCTTCAACCGGTAAAAAGCCAACACCGCTCTCAAATACAACCTCTGCTTCAAAAACTGATTTGCTATCAGCGAGAGTTGCAATATGAGTATCTTTGTTCATTATTTCAACATCACTAGAAACTTCTATATCTGCAGCTGTAATTACGCCGGCACCTTTTTTCTGTATTCTTAAAACAACCGGATTATCTGTATGCATCTTTGCACGAACTTGTTTTAAATTAAGGGTTAATTCAATTACATCCTCCTTTACACCGGGTATGGTGGTGAATTCATGTGACGCACCATCAAGCTTTAACTGTGTAATAGCTCCACCTGGGATAGATGTAAGCAAAACTCTTCTGAGTGAATTACCTAATGTATTTCCAAAACCCTTTGGTAACGGTTTGAATGAAAAAACTCCTAAATTGTTTTCTTCCGATATTTTATTAACTGTTATGTCTAATGTTTCTAAAAGCACTTTTTTCCTTTGTTTTAAAGCACAAGCCAAAGAATTGGCTAGACTTCAATAAAATCAAATACTACCTGGAATAGTATTCAACAATTAGCTGAACGTTTATACTACCTTGCAGTTCATCCAAGGAGGGCAATCTCTCGAACTTAACCAGCTTATCGCTAACATTTGCTGAAATCCATTCAGGTAATGTAAATCCTTGCCTAAGCTGTACTCGTGTAATGTCATTAGGCTTTATTACATCTCCAACCCTAACTTTAGTTGAAGGTATATTATTGTTCTTCCCGTTTAAGGTAAAAAACCCGCTTCTAATATATTGCCTTGCTTGTGCCCTTGAAGTTGCAAAACCGCTTCTATATACCACATTATCATACCTTGTTTCAAGTGTTTGTAGCAGTATTTCTCCGGTAATACCTTTTTTCTTGATAGCTCCGTCAACATATTTTCTAAATTGAGACTCCAAAACACCATAAGTTCTCTTAGCTTTTTGTTTTTCTCTTAATTGCTGACCAAATGAAGATAATTTACCAAATTTAGTACCATGCTGTCCTGGGGCCTGTGGTCTTTTAGCGACTGCACACTTCTCAGTTTCACATCTAGTACCTTTTAGGTAAAGCTTCACGCCTTCTCTCCTACACAGCCTGCATTTCGGTCCGGTATGACGTGCCATTGTTAGACTCTCCTCCTATTTTTGGGCCTGCATCCATTATGAGGTATCTTTGTTATGTCTGTAATAGCCGTGACCTTAAGACCGCCTGTTTTAAGTGCTTTGATAGCAGAAATTCTGCCAAGGCCCGGACCACTTACAAAAACAACTACTTCGTTAAGCCCTTGCTCTACAGCTTTTTGTGCAACTACTTCAGCTGCTTTTGTTGCAGCGTAAGGCGTAGCTTTTCTCGAACCTTTAAAACCGGATTTACCGGAACTTCCAGAAAATAAAACATTTCCGATAGGGTCTGTTACCGAAATGATAGTGTTATTAAATCCAGCTGAAACGTAAACCCTACCACTTGACGGCATTACCTTGTTTTTTACTTTTTTAGTCTTTGATGTCTCAGACATTATTTCTTAGCTCCTTTTTTCTTAATACCACCGACTGTCTTTTTCTTACCTTTGCGTGTTCTGGAATTGGACTTTGTTCTCTGCCCTCTTACCGGAAGACCACTGCTATGCCTTGAACCTCTGTATGACTTGATATCAATATAGCGTCTTATATTTTGATTAACGATTCTCTTTAATTCTCCTTCTACTGCTAACTCCTTATCTCTTATATATTTATTAATCGCTGCTACTTCGGCTTCTGTTAAATTTTTGACTCTCGTACTTTCGTCAACATCTGTCTCTCTTAAAATCCTCCTAGACACATCGGGACCAATACCGTAAACATAAGTTAGAGCTATAACAACTCTTTTGTTTATTGGAATATCAATACCTGCAATTCTAGCCATAATTAACCTTGTCTCTGTTTGTGTTTGGGGTTTTTACAAATTACCCGCACAACACCCTCTCTTTTTATTATTTTACAATCTCTGCAGATCGTTTTTACTGATGATCTTACTTTCATATTATCTATTATACCTATAAGTTACTCTGCCTAATGTTGTGTCATGAGGTGAGAACTCCAATTTAACTTTATCGCCGGCAAACACACGAATTCTGTGTTTTCGAATCTTACCTGACAAAGAAGCTAAAACTTCTGTACCATCCTCGAGCATAACTTTAAACATGCCACCCATTAAGGATTCTGTCACATTCCCGTCTTTTGTTATTACTTGTTTAGTATCCATCAAATTACGAAGCTGATTCTATCAAAACCACCTACTAAGCGCAATAACAAAGCCAAAGTATTTTAAATACAAAGACCTATAACGTCAACAGGCTCTTTTAGTAATCAGCTAAAATTAAAGGCCCTTCTTTAGTTGCTGCTACAGTCTTTTCAAAAAGACCTGCTAGCGAACCATCCTTTGTAACTATTGTCCAGTCGTCTGAAAGTACTTTTATTGCAGGACTTCCCTTTTGATATATCGCTTCAATAGCAAAAACCATACCCTGCTTTATCTCGGGTCCATCATGCACCTTACCGTACCCGGGAACATATGGACTTTCGTGTAGCTCTTTGCCGACTCCATGCCCTACCAACTCCCTTGAAACTGTATATCCTGCACCCTCTATAACGACCTGTAAGGCGTTTGAGATGGCACCAACCCTGTTACCTATTAAAAATGCATTAATACCTGCATTTATGGCTGCTTTACCTGTAGTTAGGAACTTTTCCTCTTTATTGGTCTCAACCTCAAGAGTATAAGAAAGGTCAGTATGAAAACCCTTTAGAAAGGTGCCAATATCTACCTTTACAAGATCTCCGCTTTTTATTACGTATTCATTAGGTAATCCGTGAACGAGTCCTGAGTTTATGTTTATACAAGTTGTGAATTTATAGCCATCCACTTTCATAAAGGATGGTTCTCCACCCAGCGATGTGATCGCTGTGAAAGCTACTTTATCGATATCAATAGTTCTAACACCAGGTTTAACTGCTGCTATAGCTATTTTTAAAGCTTCCGTGGTTATTTTACCGCCTTCTTGCATTATTTTGACTTCTTGAGGAGATTTAATATAAATCATAACCTAGCTAGTAATACCAAAATTGCATCTGCTGTCTCTTCAGCCGTACCGTCTGCAGGTACCTCTATTAATTTTCCTTCTTCTTTGTACCTATTTACTACAATCATTGTTTCAGAATAAAAAGTGTTTAATCTTGCATTAACAGCTTCCTCCGTATCATCTTCCCGCTTAATCAACTCACCACCACAAATATCACACTTGCCCTCAACCTTAGGCTCTCTAAAAAATACGTTGCACATAAAATTATCTTTAGGACAAAGCCTCCTCCCGATAATTCTCTTAACGGAAAGGTCTCGAGATATAACTAAATTGATCGCAATATCAATTTGTGGATCGAAAAGCTCAATATCTACTAGCTTTCTTCCCCAACCATCTAAAATAAAACCATTTGCACAATCTGAATTACTTATTCTTGTTTTTAAAATATCCGCAATTACGTCTTGGTTTTCAAACCCACCATCAAGCATCATTTTTTTTTTTTTTTTATAATGAGGGTCTTGGGGCTTCATCGATCGAAGCAAGTCAGTTGTACCTATCAATGGTATGTTTAATTTTTCTGAAAGAATCTTACCTACTGTACC
>ERZ724505.474-NODE-474-length-25619-cov-15.179667_pt1 | contig 25619 bp, 27 predicted proteins | sample MGYA00376038_ERZ724505 | MGnify/ENA primary metagenome ERZ724505 (study PRJEB28724, sample SAMN07190884) | wastewater metagenome | isolation source: effluent of sewage treatment plant in Hong Hong | place: Hong Kong | collected 2016-03-17 ...
GGCATCAAATACCTAGACGCAGGATCGCGCGGCGCTGGCGAAGGCTCCCGCAATTATGTAGTGTTCAACCCGGATATGATCGACATTCTGCGCCGATACGCTTTCGGCGGTTCTATTGCTGATGACGCGATGCGTATCGCATCATCGGTCCGGCCCGGAGGCCACGACAATGAGCTTTAAGCAAGAAGCCAAGGCGTCACGCGCCGGCAAACATTCAGCAATGGGTCTCGGCGGCCACAAGGCCAAGGCGCTCGACGTTGGTCCCGGCCATACGTGGGACGGCCAGTCGGGGCTTTCGTCCGAGGAAAAGGTCAATGAGCCGCAGCGCGTCCCGACGCGCAAAGCTGGTGGTAAGGTCGAGGGCCATGCCGCGAAGCGCCGCATGGACCGCGCGCCGCGCAAGGCCGGGGGCCGAGTCGCCTCGCCGAAGCATTCGGACGAGGCTGAGGATCGCAAGCTGATCGACAAGATGGTGAAGCCTTCCGCTCGAACCGGAAAGGCAGACGGTGGAGGCAAGTGGATCGGCTCGGCGATCAAACATCCCGGCGCGCTTCACAAGGAGCTCGGCGTTCCTAAGGGCGAGAAAATCCCCGCCAAGAAGCTGGCCAAGGCGGCGCATTCCGACGATCCGAAGCTGGCGAAACGTGCTCGGTTGGCTGAGACGCTTGGAGCGATGCACAAGAAAGACGGAGGTAGAGCCGAGCGCGCCTCCGGCGGAAAGGTCGGCAAGGGCAAGACCAACATCACGATCGTCGTGGCTCCGGGGGGTTCTGGCCAACAGCCGCAAACTCCTGCCGTACCGCGGCCTGTGCCAGTTCCTGTTCCGGCTGCTGTTCCTCCTTCCGGCGCCGGATCGCCGCCAATGGTAGGGATGGGGCCTCCTCCCGGCTCTCCCGCCATGGGCGGCATGCCTCCTGCTCCAATGATGCCACGGGCTGCCGGTGGTCGCATTCCGCACATGGAAGCTGGAGCCGGGTCCGGCGAAGGTCGACTGGAGAAGATCGATCTTCAAAAGAAAGCGGATCGTCGCGGATGATCGGCGGGATTGATCTTCTGATGCTTCGCAAGCTCCGTGAGGAAATCTTGGGGCGTCAGAAGGAATTGACGGATCACATGATGTCAGGTCGTGTTCCTGACCATGCGGAATATCGTTATCGCGTCGGGCAGCACAAGGCGCTGTCCGACATGCTCGAATGGTGCCAGAAGATCAACGACGAACTGACTGGGCCGGAGAAAAAGGGAGCGGCATGAATAAGCCAGCTATTTCCCTGGTGACGACAGTTGACGAAGCGATTGACGAGGTGCGTGCGAAGGCGTTTGAGTTGAAGGAGTTAGTTGATAACAACGAATGTGTAGGGATAGCTTTCGTTGTGCTGAGCCGCGATGGGCGCAGCTTTGTAGGAAGATACGGTCGGGGGAACCGGGTCAGGTTGCTCGGAGCAGTTACCGATCTACAATACACGATCGCTAAAGATGGCGATGGTTGAACGTGCGTAACCCTGATCCGCGCGCCGTGGCTCAGGTCTGTTTTCCAATAGGCGCTCTATCGGAAAGGTGAAGGAATGCTGTGTGATTTGCCAAAATCCGCCAAGGAAGCGCGCGTGGCTGGCATCAAGCAGTATTTTACCGGCGAACCGTGCAAAAACGGTCATGTCGTTCCGAGACAAACGTCAAATGGGAAATGCACAGAATGTCGAAGAATTGAATTTCTGAATTGGCGAAAGGCCAATCCAGAAAAGATGGCCGAGGCGAAGCGCACATGGCGATCTCGCAACCCCGAGAAGGTGAAACAAGGGTGGGCGTCGTGGTATGCGGCAAATCGTGAATCTAACATTCAAAAATGCATTGAGTACAATAAGATCAATGCCGATAAGCTACGGGTTCGGCGGCTTCAATTATATGCGGAGAATCGGGAAAAATATCGAGGGGATGCGCGCGAGTGGAAGCGCCGCAACAGGACTCGGTTGCGGGAATATGCGAAGCGATACAGGCGGGCAAATCCTGAGCGCATTCGGGTCATTCGCGCTCGTCGTCGCGCCGCTAAAGCAGGCGCTGATGGGCATTACTCCGTTGGCGATATAGCCAATATTCAGAAGATGCAAAAAGGTCGATGCGCGTATTGCTCGCGACCAGTGAGGGTTGGCGGCACGGTCGATCATATTGTGCCGCTATCCAAAGGCGGATCAAACTGGCCGCAAAACATTCAAATTTTGTGCCGATCGTGCAATTCAAGCAAGCGCTCCAGCGATCCGATCGAATTTATGCAGTCCCGCGGGAGGCTGTTATAAGTTTGCGTATCGATTCATCCGGCGCGCCGCGGGATGATGAGAATTGTCTTTTCAGGCGCTCTGAAAGGTAAAAGATGCCATCAATCGCAATGCTTCATGAGGAAGACCCTCGCGATGTCCTGATGAGAAAAGTCGGGGATATTTCTGGCGTGGAAGTCTTCGCCAACGACGTTCTGTGCGCGATCTATCGTCGCCCGAAGGTCACTCGTGGGGGAATTTACGTGCCGGATCAGCATTTGGAGGAGGACCGCTTTCAGGGAAAAGCGATGCTAATCCTTAAGATGGGGTCCATGGCGTTCCAGGACACCGACAGGCTGATATGGCCCGAGGACATGAAGTGCAAAGTGGGCGATTGGATTTACATCCGGCCGTCCGATGGGTGGGCGCTTACGCTCAACACGCTGCGAGGATCATCGCTGTCGAAAGACGATTGCATTGATTGTCGGATCGTTGAGGACACGCGCATTCGGGGGCGTGTGACGCATCCCGACATGATCTACTGAGGGGGGGCGATGATGAGCGATCTCGAAAACCCCGTCACGATCGAAATCGAGCCGGAAAAGCTTCCCAGCCCGGAAATTGCCGATGCGGTCGAAAAAAAGCCTGTGGATAAGTCGGCGTCTCCTGATCCAGAAACCGTTCTGGCTGATCTGAAAAAGCAGATCGAAGACGGCAAGGCGAAGGAACAGGCTGAGCGAGAAGGGCGGCTTCGGGCTGAACAGTACGCGCAGCAAGAGGCGCAGTTACGTGCTCGGGCCGAAGGCAAGGCGCAGGACAGCGAATTGTCAACCGTGCTCAACGCGATCGAAGCGGTCGAGGCGCAGGGGCAGGCAGCCGAGCGCGCCTATGCCGATGCGATGTCAAATGCCGATTGGACGGCAGCCGCCAAGGCTCAGCGCGCTATGGCTGCGGCAGAAAGTCGTCTTCTTACATTGCAGAACGGCAAGGCGGCGATGGAAGATCGCGCCAAGCGTGGAACGACGGAGGGGCGTGTCGATGCGCCGCAGGTCACGCAGCAACCGCGTAGCGTCGATCCTGTCGAGCGTCTTGCATCGCAGGTTTCGCCCCGCTCCGGTGACTGGATCAGGAAGCATCCGGAGGTTGCCGGGAACGTGGCCAAGCTGTCGGCCGCGCATAATTTGGCTGTGCTGGACGGCCTGACGCCTGACACGGACGAATATTTCCAGTTCATCGAGGACAAGGTGTTGAAGAAAGTGGAACCTGCCTCATCTGCGATACAGCAGCAGGAGCGCCGACAGGCAACGGTTTCGGCGCCCGTGTCTGGTTCTCCCGCGCCGCGGACCAGTGGAGCCGGCGCTAGCACCGTGACGCTTTCTCCGGCCGAGCGCGACATGGCGCGGTCGATCTATCCTGAAATGTCGGCCGCCGAAGCCGAGAAGCATTACGCAACCAACAAGCTCGCACTGATTCGCGAGGGAAAGCTGGCAGGTTAAAAGGCGTGCATGGTGCTTTTTGCCGCTTGATAGGCATCCGATGCTTCTTTGGCCGTGTTGGCGTAACATAGGTGGATACGCTTGCGGTTAATGACGATCGTAGCGCGCCATTTGTTGGCATCGGATGCCCAGCTCACGCCGGTATAACCGCTTGAATTGCGACGACTGAGAGAAGCATTTTGACCATTTTGGGAATGATCGCACTTTCTCAGGTTAGAGAACCGATTGTCGCACCTATTGCGGTTGATGTGGTCGATTTGATTTTCTGGCCATTCGCCAGTCATCAGAAGCCATGCCAGTCTGTGCGCGTAAAACAGACGACGATTGATTGATATACGGAGATAACCGTTGCCGTTGGGTGTTCCGCAAAGCCGCCCGTTTTTTGTAAAAAGTCCGGTGTTTGGGTCATATGAAAGAACGTGGGCGGCTTCTTGTGCGGTGATATTTTTGTCCATGTGATCGCTGCTCCGGGATGCAAACCATGATAGAGGAGTTCTGAAAATGACTGAACCTGAAATTGTAAAAAGGGGTCCGGGGCGTCCACCGAATCAGCGTTCGGATATGCAAAACGAAACGGATGCCGCGGCCATTTCGAGGGCGCGAGCCGAAGCACGTCTTCGCGAAATTAGAGGTCAGGCCAACGCTGGCGCGGGTGATCGCGACAAATTCTGGGCGCCGGCTCCTCCGGATGGGTTTGATTACCAATGGAAACGCAAGACAGTATTTGGTCAGGAAGACCCGTCGTATCAGGTCGAACTGATGCGGCAGGGTTGGGAGCCGGTCCCGCTTTCGCGTCATCCAGATATGATGCCAGCCGGTTGGCGCGGCGAGTTTATCGAGGTCGAGGGGCAAATTCTGATGGAACGCCCCGCGGTCTTGACAAGGGAAGCTAGACTGCGCGATGATGCTGCGGCGCGCGAAGCTGTTCGCAGCAAAGAGGCGCAACTTGGGCTGGCCAACAAGGGCGATTTGTCCCGTGACGGTCGGCGCGATGTGAAGCTTTCGCGGTCCTACGAGTCGATGCCGGTTCCGGCCGACGAATAAGGATCGAAACGGGATGACCGCGCTGGTCGTCCCGTCATCTTCCGACCCACGCCGGGTTGGGTATTCCTTCCGTTTCAACGGTCATCGCGCTGATGGCTTGAGAACCAACCTCTGAATGAGGCTGGTCATGGCCAACACTGCGGCCTATTTCGGGTTCCAGCCCGTAGGGCTTTCCACGGGCGCAGCGCCCAATTTCTCGCTCACGCAGCGTCGAATCGCATCCGGCAACTCAACCGCGATCTACCGCGGCGACCCCGTCATGCCGGTCGTTTCGAGCGCCAACGGCTACATCACGCAGGGCGCTGCGGGCACCACGCGCGTCGATGGCATTTTCTGGGGCTGCGAGTATCTCTCGGTCAGCCAGAAGCGGATCGTCCGCTCGATCTACTGGCCAGGTTCCGACGCCAGCGGCGACGTGCTCGCCTATGTGATCGATGCGCCCGGATCGCGCTTCAAGGTGCAGGCCAACGGCTCAAGCATGGTCGTGACTGGATCGACCACGGCATGGACCTCCGGCCCGGTCGGCCAGTACGCGCAATTCGCGATCGGGACCGGCTCGACCTCAACCGGCATTTCCGGCGCGTATCTCTCCGGCGTCGGCACGACCGTCACCTATCCGTTCATCGTTCTGGACATGGTTCAAGACCCTCCGGGACAGAACGGAACCGACCCCACGACGAACTACAATTTCCTGATCGTCGGCTTCAACAATGAAATCCTGCGCTCCAACGGCGCCGGACCGACCGGCATTTCGTAAGGAGACGGGCAAATGGCTGTCAATCTTTCCGCCATCCGCGACCTTCTCCTTCCCGGCCTCCGGGGCGTCGAAGGGAAGTACGCGCAGATTCCCACGCAATGGGACAAGGTGTTCGAGACGACAAACTCGAACATGGCGCTGGAACGCACCGCCGAAATGCGGTTCCTTGGGCTCGCGCAGCTCAAGACCGAGGGCGGCGCGGTTCAGTTCGACAACAACGCCGGCGAGCGCTTCGTATACAATCAGGAGCACATCGAAATCGGCCTTGGCTACGCGATTACGCGCAAGGCGATCGACGACAACCTGTACAAGACGCAGTTTGCGCCGACCAACCTCGGCCTCGTGGAATCCTTCGCGCAGACGAAGGAAATCTACGGCGCCAACCTGCTGAACACTGCGACGACGTACAATTCGGCCATTTCTGGCGATGGCGTCGCACTGTGCTCCACGTCGCATCCGATCGACGGCGCGACCTTCGCGAACCGTCCGTCGACCGACGTCGACCTGAACGAGGCCACGCTGCTCAATGGCATGATCTCGATCCGGCAGAATTTCAAGGATGTCGCCGGCCTCAAGGTCTTCGCCCGCGGGCGCAAGCTCGTGATCCCGCCGACGCTGGAACCGATCGCGATCCGCCTGACCAAGACGGAACTGCGCCCTGGTACGGCCGACAACGACGTGAACGCGATCCACACCACGGCCGGTGGCCTGCCGGAAGGCTATCTCGTGATGGACTTCCTCACGTCGAACTACGCGTGGTTCCTGCTGACCAACATCAAGGGCCTCGTGCATATGAAGCGCGTCGCCTACGAGATGGACATGCAGGTCGATTTCACGACGGATAACCTGCTGGTCAAGGGGTACGAAAGGTACAGTTTTGGATATTACAACCCGCGCGCCCTGTGGGGCAGCTTCCCAACGTCGTAATACAACAATGGCTTAGAGATATGCTGTTGACGGCCCATGACAACCAACCTATCGTAGGAGTTCCGGTCTTCCGGGGCTCTTGCGGGGTTGTCATGAAAGGGAAAGTCGTCGTTCCGACCGTGTCGCATGATCGAGTACGCGAGGTTTTGGACTACAACCCAGCGACGGGGGTATTCGTCTGGAAAGTTGCGCCTGCCAAGAATGTTAAGGCGGGTGCGATTGCCGGACGTAATCAAACCGGGGGCTATAGATACATCACTGTCGATCATGAAGAGATCAGTATTGGTCGACTGGCGATGTTTTACATGAATGGCGTTTGGCCTGACCGGCGTGTTCGGTTTGTCAATGGTGACAAGACGGATTGTCGATTCGAGAACCTGACGCTGTTCAATGGGCTGGCTGGCGAGTTTGACCATCGCACGCGCGATGGTCGGAATGCGTATGCTCGGCAATATCGCAAGATGATGCCGCACGTATTCAAGAACCAAGAGTTGCGGAAGGAGTTCGGAATTTCCCTTGACGATTATCAGCGGATGCTGAGCGATCAAGGCGGTCAATGCGGCATTTGCGGTTCGACGAGCGGTGGCACGCGTCACGGAAAGAACAAGGCATTTGCAGTTGACCACTGCCACGAAACTGGCAAGGTTCGCGGACTACTCTGTGAGGCTTGCAATCAGGGTATCGGAAAAATGAAGGACGATCCTGTCCTTCTCCGCAAAGCTGCAGATTACATCGAGTCGCACAGAGGGAGTTCTTCCCATGAAAAGAATTGATGCAACGGAGGGGGCGAGCTAATGACGATTACCGCTTTCTCCGGCCCGATCATCGGGTTCGGTCAGAACCCGGTCGGGAGCGAATACAATCCCGACCTTGGGCCGTCCCTGTTCTGGGGCGGCGCGGGCCTGATGGACCCGCGTCTGGCCTATGCGTATCAGCCCGGTCGCGCTCGCAGCACCGGAACGTATGGCTGGCTCGGGTTCGACAATATTACCACGATTTCGGCGGTTCCCTATACCAAGGCAGCCGGAGCTATCGTGGCGTCGGCCAATCCAGCCAGCGCGACGCTGACTCTGGTTTCGGCCAATTCGGCTACAACTGGCGTCTATATCACGCCTTCGATCACGCGCGCCGATACGGGCGCAGTCGATACGAACGGCGGCGCGGGCCTCGTTGCGCTCGACGCCTATGCGTCCTGCACGGCGTCGTTCTCGAATGGCGTCATGACCATCACGGCCAACTCGGCAATGCCGATCACGCCGGGCATGGTCGTGCTGACGACGGGCGGGACGGTGAGCCAGGGAACGGCGGCCGGAACGGTCATCACGCAGCAGTTGACTGCGGGCACGGGCGGCCTTGGCGTCGCCGGCACGTACCAGACGAACAGCAATCTGACCGCGACGTCGGGCACTGTGACGCTGGCTCTGGCCAATCCGACGCAATGCGCCGTTCCATTCGGGCAACCGTTCAATATGCGGCTGTGGAATCCGATGGCTCTGATCGGACGCGCCGTTGCTGTAACCGCCGCGGCGAGCGCGACCTACGCCACGGCGACCGTCTCGGGATATGACTGCTACGGCTTCCCGCTGGTCGAGGCGATCACGCTTTCGGCCGGTTCTCAGGTCTCTGGCAAGAAGGCGTTCAAATACATCAAGTCGGTCGTGCTTTCGGGCGGAACGGCTGATACGACGCACGCCTATTCGGTCGATACGACGGATGTGTTCGGTCTTCCGCTTCGATCGGATTCGTTCGGCGACATCCTGATCAATTCGGCGACGAGCCTGACCGCAGTGACGCTGATCACGGCGGCGACGAGTTATCTGCCGGCAGATCGCACGGCGGCGACGACCACGACGGGCGATGTGCGCGGAACATATGCCGGATTCACGTCGTCGACCGGCGCGAATAAGCTCATTATCCGTCAGTCGCCGCAAGCGTTCAATATCGGATCGACCGCCGGCCTGTTCGGCGTCACGCAATACTCGAACTTCTGAGGAGTGTGAGCCATGAAGGGTCACAAGGGACATCATCACAAGAAGGCCAACGGCGGAGCCATGATGGAAGAAGGATGGGAGGCCAAGGACAAGGCCCCGTCCGACGTCTACGCCGGCAAGGGCTCCAAGGTCGTCAAGGACGCCGAGGAGCGCAAGCATGGCGGCAAGGTCAAGCGGAAGCACGGCGGCAAGGTTCATGGCGAGGAAGCCAAGGAGCGCTTGGATCGTCCGGGCCGCAAGACTGGAGGTCGCGTTGGTTCGGAGCGCTCTCCGTTGAGCGGAGCGTCGCGGGTGACGAATCGTCCAGGCGGCAAACTCGAATCCGAAGATTGATCCGGGGACGATCATGAAGCGCGGTTGCGATGGGCATGTCCCAAACAAGCTCGGCGTTCCAGAAAGCAAGCGCGTCCATAGCGGCGCGCTGAAACGACCGGAACATGCTGAGCAGCCGCGCGCTGCGAAATCGGCCAACATGGCTGAGACGCAGAAGGTTATGGCGCGTAAATACGGCGGCGGCTGCGCCTGACGGTCGTCGCCCTTTCATGAGGGACGCTGATGCGGCCGATCACTGTTTCTATCGGGCCGCTCGCAGCGGCTAGCGCAACGAAGATTTCTGCTTCGCAGAGCGTGCCTGCGGCGCAGGCCGTCGTGATCGACGGCGCCGCTGCGGTCGGATACGTTGCGAATAACATCGCCACGGCACAGTCGGTTTCCGGCGCTGCGGCTGTTACGCTGAACGGCTCCTTGGTGTCTGGAGGCGTCGCTGTGATCGGGTCCGATCCAGTGCTGCGGCGTCCGACGCGCGTTGTGATCGTTTCGGCGGCCAACGATTCTGGAATTACGTTCACGGTGATCGGGATCGGTCCGGATGGCGTGACTGCGCAAAGCGAAACCGTGACCGGAGCCAATACGAGCCGCACGTCCACGGTCAAGAGCTTCTATTCGGTATCAAGCATCACGACGTCCGGCTCGACCGCGGGCAATATCACGGTCGGCACAAATGGTCGCGCCGTGCTGGATGTGGCGCGCCGCGTGCTGCTGACGTCTGGAGGAGACGATAGTGGCCTGACCTTCACGGTCTCCGGGCTGGATTCGGCTGGAAATCCGATTTCAGAGACTCTGGCTGGCGGAAATACGGCTGCGGTATACACCGCGTTGGATTACGCAGTGGTGCTTCATATTCTGGCGTCCGGCGCTACGGCGTCCACGCTGACGGTCGGCACAAATGGCATTGCATCGTCGTTGCCGATCGCGATGGACCCATATGCTTTGGCTCCAACTTTTGTTCGGGCCGTGGTCAGCGGAACTGTGAACTACACGGTCGAGCAATCCGCCGACGATCCGAATTCGCCAACGAATCCTGTGGCGCGCGCCTCGATGTCGTGGGATGCGACAAATGGTCCGATTGCGGCTGGAGCTTCATCGGCGTCGGCGCAGGTCGCAGTGGCCGCTCCGTTTTTCCGGGTGACGATCAATAGCGGAACTGGCAGCGTTGTCGCCAATTTCGTGCAATCCTACGGCCCGACGTTCTAAGGTCACTGACCGGAGGGTTTTGTGTCGACGACGGGAACCTACAACTTTGATCCGGCGCTCGGCGGTCTTGTCATTGATGCGTTCGGCAATTGCGGGGTGCGTCGGACCGAACTGACGGCGCAGCATATGGACGACGCCAGGTTCGCGGCTAACCTGATTACGGCGAAATGGGCCGCATCGGGGGTCAATCTGTGGGCCGTTGATCTGCAAACCGTCGCCCTTGTTCAGGGACAGGCGACGTATGACGTTCCGGGCAATACGATTTTCATTCTCGACGCCTATATAGCGCAGGGTTCACCAGCGATCGATACGCTGATTTATCCTATTTCCCGTTCGGATTACGTCGCGATCTCGGACAAGGCGACGCAATCAACTCCAAGTGTGTTCTGGTTTGATCGGACGCTTTCTCCGACTGTGACGCTATGGGCAGTTCCAAGCCAGACTGGAACGTGGACCCTGAAATACTGGAGAGCGCGCCAGATACAGGATTCATCTCTGTCCAATGGTGGAACGGTCGAAATGCCGATCCGTTTCGTCGATGCGTTTTCATGGGAATTGTCGGCCCGTATGGCGGTGAAGTACGCCCCGGACCGGGCAGCGATGCTCAAGCAGGAAGCGCGCGAGGCGTGGGACATCGCGACCTCAAGCGATACGGAGAACGTTGCGCTTCAAATCCAGCCGACGCTCGCTGGCTATTTCAGGTGAGGCCACAATGGGACGACCAACGGGCCGAGCCAGGGTAGACCGTTCAAACCCACAAGCCTTCGCAGTTTGTGATCGGTGTGGCAGATGGTACAATCACGTTGAACTCCAGTGGCAGTTCGACTACCGCGGGAAAAATCTCGCGAACCTGCGCATTCTGGTCTGTGATAATTGCCTCGACGTACCGCAGCAGCAGTTGCGGCCGAAGATTTTGAGGCCTGATCCGGTGGCGATCCCAAATCCACGGCTGGAACAGTTCTACATCGATGAATCGAATTTTCTCGTGACGGAAGTTGAAGAATTTCCGTTTGTGACAGAAGGTGGAGGGACTTTTTTGACGATGGAAGGCCCGTAGGATGTCGAACACAGCTTTTTCAGGTCTATCCGTCGCTGTCGCGCTGGCTGGGAATGAGATCGTTCCGATCTCTGCTCCGACCGGGAATGATCAAGCGCCCTATGTCTCGATGCGGACGACGGTTTCGGCCATTGCGAACTACTGGCTCAACCTGAACGCATCCACGGTGACGCGTCGTCAGTTGTATTCCGCGCTGGCTGGAGCTGGAGTTATGGCGACGGTGTATCAGGCGGTGAATGCCGATCCTAATAGCCAGAATTGGGTCGATTTTTCAACAAGCTTCACGGTTACGAGAACGAGTGGATTGGCTCTGTTTATTCAGACAACCTTGGGTTATTCCGATGCGCAGATGGATGCGCTGTTCGTATCCGCCCTGACCTATCCGGCGTGACGCCATGAGCCTGACCTACTCGACCTACGTTTCCGCTCTCACAACGATGATGGTGACGAGTTCGACGAATCAGGCTTTCGTCGCGATACTGCCTGACATCATCGATTATGCAGAGCAGAGATGCTACAGGGAGCTTGATTTACTCGCAACCGTGACGACGGATGCAAGCAAGCAGTTGAGCGCCGGCTCTCGATCGTTCATTCTTCCGACAGCAAGTGTGACTTTTGTAACAGTTCAGGATGTGAATGTCGTTACTCCGGCAGGGTATACACCTGATGCTGGCCAGCGCAATCCTCTCATGGCGGTGTCGAAGGAGTTCCTGGATTCTGTCTACAATTCCTCTAGCGGGTCTGGAGTCCCGCTTTACTTCGCCATGCTCAACAGCACGACGATTATCGTCGGACCATGGCCTGATCAGGCCTATACGGTTGAGGTCGTAGGGACAATCAGGCCTGCTCCGCTTTCGGTGAGCAACACGTCAACGTTTCTTTCAACCTATCTTCCGGACCTGTTTCTGGCGGCCAGCATGGTGTTTGCATCGGGCTATCAGAAGAACTTCGGATCGCAGTCTGACGACCCGAAGATGGCGATGTCATGGGAGGACCAATATCAAAAGCTGATGGCTTCTGCCAACGCAGAAGAACTGAGAAAGAAGTGGGCAGGCCCGGGCTGGACATCTCTCTCGGCCGTCTCCGCGCAGCCGGTGCGGTGATCCATGCCATTCTCCGCATTCACTGTCGCACCGGGCGTCAATCTGGAGAAGACGCCTGCACTGAATCAGGCTGGAATTTCGATCTCGCAAAACGTGAGGTGGCGCGAAGGCATACCCGAGAAGCGCGGCGGTTGGCAGAAATTCATCAATGCGGTTTTTCCAGGTGTTCCGCGGGCGCTCCACGCATGGGAAGATATCAACTTTGCACTGCACCTAGCAGTTGGAACAACGTCGAATCTGTTTGTCGTCACGTCTGGAAGTATCTCCGATATCACGGCAGAATCGGTCACGGTCGACATCGCCGTTAATCTGGATTCAACGAACACATCGCCAACGATCACCGTGCATGATGTCGGACGCAACGCAACGATTTATGATGTGGTGGTGTTCGACACGCCGGTTTCAATCGGAGGAATTGTTCTATCTGGAGCGTATCAGGTCTCTCAGGCAGGTGGCGCAGATCAATACGAAATAACGGCCGCGAATCCGGCTACGTCGACCGTCACGGGCGGCGGCGCGGTTCCGTCTTTCACGACTACATCCGGAAGCGCCGCGGTTATCGTCACACTTGCGAACCACGGGTATGTCGTGGGGGAGGTTTTCCCGGTTGGAGTTTCGACGACAGTCGGCGGTGTGACGCTATCTGGCCAATACATCGTGACATCTGTTCCAAGTGTGAACACGTTTGTGATCAACGCCACAAACTCGGCGACATCCAGCACAACCGGGTCTGAAAATGGCGGAAACCTTTCCCTGACGTATTACGTCACTCGTGGACCAACCATTGCAGGCTCTGGATTCGGAATTGGCGCCTTTGGAGCCGGCGGATTTGGAACTGGCGTCGCCGCGCCTGTCTCTGTCGTTCCATCAATCGTCGCGACAGATTATTGGCTCGACAATTGGGGCGGGATTCTGATGTCCCTTCCGACTGGAGGTCCACTATTCTACTGGTCTCCAAACAGTGGATACGCCAACTCGGCCATGGTTTCTGGAGCCCCTTCTGTGAATGCCGGTATGTTCATCGCAATGCCGGAACAAATGGTAGTTGTGTGGGGCTCGACATATTCCGAAGTTGGCGATCCGCTGCAAATCAGATGGTCCGATTCCGGAGATTTCACGACATGGGTCTCAACTTCTGGGAACCAGGCTGGGGGATATCGTATTCCGACCGGGAGCCGTGTGGTCCGTGGGTTGCAGGCCGCTCAACAGCTTTTGTTCTGGACCGATATCGACCTCTACGCGGCACAGTATATCGGCGCTGAATTTGTTTGGGGGTTCAACAAGGTCTCTGGTTCGTGCGGATTGATTGCGCCCAAGGCGGTCGCGACGCTCGGGAGCGCGGTCTACTGGATGAGCCAGAAACAGTTTTTCATGTACGGCGGGTCGGGCGCTGTTCCAATCGATTGTCCGGTGTGGGATGCAGTCTTCCAGAACATGAATACGGCTTATGTCGACAATATCCGCGGTGGCGGAAATGCTCAGTTCAACGAAGTTTCATGGGATTTTCCATCGCTCGCCAGCACATCTGGCGAAAACGACATGCGCGTGACGTACAACGTGCTGGACAAGGAATGGGATGTACAGGCCCTTGGTCGCTCGGCATGGATCGACCAGTCCGTTCTTGGCGCGCCGATCGGATCGACGCCGGATGGCGTGATCTATCAGCACGAAGTCTCTCCTGACGCCGATGGCGTGCCTCTGGTCGCGAGCTTTACAACGGGCCTTTTCTGTATCGGGGAATCCGAGGAAAAGGTTTTCGTGGACTGGATGATGCCTGATTTCAAATATGGCCGATACGGAGCGGCGCAGGGTGCGGCAATTTCGATTTCGTTCGCCACGCTGGATTACCCTGGCGACACGCCGACCAATCAGGGGACATTTGTTACGGGCAGCACGACCGAGTTCATCGAACCTCGGTTCCGGTCGCGCTATGTGCAAATGACGATTTCGAGCAATGATCTTGGATCATTTTGGCGGCTCGGCAAAGTGCGGTATCGTTACGCCACCGATGGAAGGGTGTGATGGCGGCTCTCGACGACGCCGTGACGGCGATGAAAAACATGGTCGTGGCGCTGAACAATCAGACGACCGCGCTTAGGGCGTCGTTGCCTGTGGTGCAATCGGTCGCCACGAGCGCGACCGCTGGCAGCCACGGAGCGGCGCCGGCGCAGGTTGCTGGATATCTGAATATCACGCTGCCCGACGGTACGGCGGCGAAAGTTCCTTATTTCAACGTGTGAGGACAGATATGCCGCTCGCGCCGGGGAAAAACAATATGGGACGGAATATCTCCGAGATGGAAGCGTCCGGCCATCCGCGGGACGAAGCCATTGCTGCTGCGCTGCGCGAAGCACGAGCCAGACGCGCCTCCGGCGGCTCGACGTGGCAGGAACGCAGCGAGGCGCGCGAAATGCTGCATTCCGGACCGATCCCGTTCAAGGTGCCGGGACGTACTGATAGGATTCCTGTGCATGTCTTGGCAGGGAGCTATGTGCTTCCGGCAGACCTCGTATCAGGTCTTGGCGAGGGCAATACGTTGGCTGGCAACGCCATCATCGACAAGATGTTTTCAGGTACAGAAGGGCCATATGGCGCGCCGGTCAAACGTGCGGATGGCGGAGCCACGCCGGATCGTCATGCCGTTCCTGTGATCGTGGCAGGTGGAGAATATGTTCTCAGCCCGGATCAGGTCGAGCGGATAGGTGGCGGCGATCTGGAAACCGGCCATAAGGTGCTGGATCAATTCGTGTTAGCACACCGCAAGAGCCACATCGACACATTGAAAAATCTTCCTCCTCCGGCTAAAGATTAGGACCATGCGCTTCGTCGATTGCCCTGATGTTCGGATCGCGGTTCCGGAAGACGCCGACGCCATCATGGCGTTGCTGCGGCTCGCGCATGACGAGGCTGGCGAGCATCCATTGTCGGAGCGCAAGGTGCGCATCGTGGTCGATAATGGCGTGGTGCGCAACGGCGGCTTGATCGGCGTTGTGGGTGAAATCGGCGGACCGATCAAGGCGGCGCTGATCCTGTGTATCTCGGATGTGTGGTATTCCGAGGATAAACAGCTTCTTGAATTGAGCAATTTTGTTCATCCGGATCATCGTCGTTCGACCTATGCGAAGCAATTGATTGATTTTGCAAAGCACTGTTCGAACGGTATCAGTCTTGACTTGATGATTGGGGTCTTCTCGAACGAGCGGACGGAAGCCAAGGTTAAGTTGTATGCCCGGCGCGTCACGCCGCGCGGCGCATTTTTCTGTCACAAGCCGGGGGGCTGAGAGACATGGGAAGCAAGGGCGGTCCGTCGTCAAGCTCAATGCAGGTTCAAGCCACGTTGCCTAACCCAGAGGCGGCGGCGGCCTACTCCGATATATTGAAGCGCTCGACTGCATTGTCGCAGCAAGAATATACGCCTTACGGCGGTCAATTGGTGCAGGGTTTTTCGCCTGACCAGGGGACTGCATTTCAGAATGTACGTGATTTGCAGGGAGCGGCTCAGCCATACATCGACAAGGCGACGGATTACGCGAATTTCGCAGCAACAGCCGCTAATCCGCAGAATTTTGCGAGCAATGTTCAATCCTATATGTCGCCGTACATCCAGAATGTTGTGGATGCGACGCGCGCCAACATGCAAGAGAATGATGCGGTTCAGCAGAATCAAGTCGTCGGCAATGCAATCGCGCAGGGGGCGCTCGGAGGAGATCGTGTTGGATTGGCGCGCGCCAATCTCGCGCGGCAACAAAAGCTCGCCAATGATCAGACGATCGGGAATTTGTATTCTCAGGGCTTCGGACAGGCGACGAACCAGTTGAATGCGGCGATCGGTCAAGCTGGGCAAGGGGCTTATTCGCTTGGATCGCTTGGCAATGAGGCGTTGTCGACTGGACTTTCTGGAGCGCAGGCGCTCCTCGGAACAGGAGGATTGCAGCAACAGCTTGGTCAGGCGCAGCTTTCGACCGCCTATCAACAGTGGCTCAATAAACAGGCCTATCCGTACAAGAACCTGTCGTGGCTTTCTGGAATTGCCAGTGGCATTGGCCCTGCGATGGGTTCTACGTCAATCGGAACAGGGTCGTCGCAGCAATCTGGCCCTAGCGGGCTGAATTCGATATTTGGCGGTTTGACTGCTCTTGCCGGCCTCATTCCCTTCAGGGATGGCGGTCGCGTTCCGCGCGCGGGAGGCGGGGGGCTGGCGGGTCTGCCCTACAGCGACGATGCGGGCAGTGGTTATGTTCCTGCTCCTCCACAAATTCATGCTGCCGCGCTTGTCCCGCAAATGAGGATGGGCGATGCGAAGCCGCCCGATCAGAAAGCGCAGGGTCTGCAATTTCCAAAGATATCGGAGGAGACACAGGCCAAGATCAGGAAAGGCCTTGGAAATCTGTTCGGCGGCAGCGATGAGGCCATGGATATCCGGACAGGTGATCAGATATCCGATATGATGCAGCCATCCGGAGGAAATATCAGCGATTTTGGAGATTTTGGAGGGCTGTACGCAGACGGTGGCGCGGTACGTCGCGGATTTGCGTTTGGTGGTTCCGAGCCTGACGATACGACATTGGCCGACGCGGGAGACTATGGCACGTTTGGCGATCTCGTCGATCGTTCTGGCGAAGATGCTAGACCTGTCGTTCTGGCAGATGCCGGGTTCGGAAAGATCGCGTCGGATGCGGATCGCACCTTTGGACGCATGATTGGACAGGAATCGGGTGGCAAGCAGTTTGCGGCAGACGGTCGGCCCCTGACGTCGCCGAAGGGCGCCACCGGCATTGCACAGGTTATGCCGTCGACCGGTCCCGAAGCTGCGAAACTAGCTGGTCTGCCGTGGGATGAACAGCGGTTTGCGAACGATGCAGATTACAACAAAGCGCTCGGACGCGCGTATTTCGAAAAGCAATTGGCGGATTTCGGCGGTGATCACGAAAAGGCTGTGGCTGCATATAACGCCGGTCCTGGCCGTACGGCGCAGGCGCTGGCTCGCGCTGACAGGGACGGGGGCGACTGGCGCAGCTATCTTCCGGCCGAGACACAGGATTACATCGCCAAGACGGTGGGCGGCGGGTCTTCTGCTACGGGCATGGATGCGCTGGCATATGACGATGCGAAGGGCGTGGCGGATCAATCCAGCGGAGGTCTTGGTGCGATAGGTCGCGGCTTGAGAGATGCATTCGGCGTTGCGCCGGCTGCGGCTCAGGAAGGATCGCCAAAGTCGCAAGGATTGCTCGGTCTCAATCTTTCGCCAGAAACCCGTCAAGCGCTGGTCGCGGCCGGTCTTGGCATGATGGCGTCGAAATCCAGAAATCTCGGACAAGCGATCGGCGAGGGTGGCTTGCAGGGCGTTGCGGCATATCAGAAAGTTCAAGACATGGCGCGTCAGCGCGCCTTGGCCAATGCACAGATTCAGAATATCGGCTCCGAGATCGAAACCCGGAAAGGCCATCTCGGGATTGAAAAATCGAAAGTCGATCTGCAATTGCAGCAATTGCAACGCATGCTGGAAGCGGCGCGGGCGGCTTCGGCGGTTGGACAGGGCGGCGCGGCGGCGTCGCCTGCTTCTGGCGGACCGGCTGCGCCTGCGGCCCCGTCCATCACTGCGCCTCCTCCTTCCGCGCAGCGCGCGGATGCTGGTGGTGGCAATGGCGCGCCCGCTGCGCTGGCGCCTGCGCCCGATACACCGTCCGTTGGTCCGTTCGGCGCGCTCGCGCCTGTGACGGGAGGTCCAGGAGCCAAGGTGGCGGCGAAGGAGCCTGCGGCGCGTCCCGCTGCGGTACGGGCCGATGCGCCGGTGGCGGCTGCTCAAGATGAGTTGTCCGACGTCGATCCGCGCAATAATCCGCGGGTCGTGATGCAGCAGGCCGATATTTATCGCCGGCAGGCGCAGGAATATCGGTCTCGCGGCTTTGCGGCTGAGGCGGCGGCGCTCGATCAGAAGGCGGATGCTGCGGTACAGCGCGCCGATTCATTGGCGAAAAGTCCTCTGCTCATGAATGATGGCACGTACAAGATGCTGCCGAGCGTGACGGCGGCGACGGCCGGAAATCTTGCTGCGCAGGAAAAGGCCAAGGCTGATGTTGCGGCGCAGTATCGTCTGGTCGATGTGCAGCCGCAGCCAGGAGGGCCGGTCTACAAGGTTCCGGAATCCTCGTTGATCGGGAGCGGCCATCAGCCGATCGCTCCGGGCGCTGGTACGCCTCCCGGTGGAACTCCGGTCAATGGCGTCGTGGCGAAACAGCCTGCATTCATCGAAAAGCGGCAGGAAAAGATCGCCGAAGACGAAAACAACATGGTTCAGACATTCCAGCAGCGTCAGATCGCGCGTGAGCGATTGCAGGAAATCGCCAATCTGATGCGCACTTACCAGACCGGAGAATGGGCGCAGCAGAAAGCTGATCTGGTGGCCAAGGCGCGTGCGCTAGGCATTCCGGTGAAGGATAGCGACACGGCCAATCCGGCGGCATTCCAGCAATTCCTGAAAAATGCCACCGCCAGCGTGTTCGACCAGGCCAAGGCGCTCGGCGGTCGCATCCTCGTGACGGAAATCGCAGGTCTGACGAAGGCCAACGCCAATCCAGAAATGCAGCCGGAAGCGAACCGCGCCATTGTCGGCCAAGCGCTCGGACTGCTCGACTATGAGGACAAGCATTTCAAGGATTACATGGCATGGAAACGCGCCAATCCCTATGCCTATGATCCGTCGCAGTTCGAGCAGAATTGGGTGGAACAGAACCCTGTCGCCAAATACACGAAGGCGGCCAAGGCGGAAGTTCCGGCCAAGGGCGAGCAAATTCCTGCGGCTGATCAGCGCAAGGTCGGAAGCGTCTATATGACGCCGAAGGGCGCGGCGCGCTGGATGGGCAACGGCTGGAAACTGGAGGGCGCGCAGTGAGCGATGGCCTTTTGTCGGACGCCGATCTAGGGATTGGCGGCGCTGCGGCGAGCGGCGGCGACAAATTGCTGTCGGACGCCGATGTCGGCGTGGCCGGTCCGAAATATACCCTCGCTGGCAAAGATATGGGCGACGCCGGTAAATACGTCGCAGCGCCGTTCGTCGGATTTAACAAGGGCGTTGCCGATGCTTTGGGGGCTCCGGTCGATCTGATCAATGCTGGTCTGCGTGCGGCAGGCGTTCCTGTTTCTGATCAGCCTTTCCTTGGGTCGGAATCCATCAAGCGCGGCATGGGTCTGGTTGGGGCTAATCCAGACGAAGCACCTGTGGCGCAGACCGGTCCTGAAAGAATGCTGCGCGCCGCAGGCACGGGCGTCGGACAGGCAGTTGGACTGGAAATGGCTGGAGCTCCGCTTGCGCGCGGCGTAGCGGCCATCGCGCCGCGCGCCGCAGAAACTATCGAGGCTTTGACGGGCGGTGGTAAGTCCGTGGCCGGAACCGGGATCAATGCGACGATCGGCGCCGGCGGGTCAATGGGTTCGGAAGCAGCGCAGGAAGCTGTTCCGGAAAGCTGGAGGACCGCGGCGGGGTTGGCCGGTGGTCTTGCGGGTGGTTTTGGAGCCGCCGGCGTCGCCATGGTTCCTCGCGCTGCGGGCGCCGGCGTGACTGCGGCCAAAAATTACATGATGCCGAAAACCAATCCGGAACAATATGCGGCTGACACGCTGGCTGGTTTCCTGAGCGATCCAACGGCGGTTCGGGGTGTGCTTGATCATGGGTCGGGCGAACTCGTTCCTGGGTCCAAGCCGACGCTCGGCCAATTGACGGGCGATATGGGTGCGCTGTCGGCGGAACGAGAGGCGGCGACGCGCCATCCGGAAGATTTTGCGGTGCGCCGCGGAGAACAGAACGCCGCGCGGCTGGATTCGCTGGAAGGGTTGCAGCGCGACGGTAATCCGGCAGACGTGTCGAACCTGTTGCGCCGACGCATGACGGAGTTTGATGCGCTGGCGGCTGCGCACGAAAATGCTATGGCGACGCAGGCGCAGGGCGCAACGAACGCCGCACTCGGCGCGCCGCGCACGCCGGAAGACATGGGCGCATCGATCCGAGATGCGGTGGCGGCCGGCCGGGCGCAGGCGAAGGACGAGGAGCGAGCGCTATGGAAGGCGGTCGATCCTGATGGCACATTGGCGTTGCCAGTCGCCCCTTTGAAAAGCGCTGCGGACCGGATACAGGGCAACGTGTCGAGCCTCGCCCGTCCGATGGAAGGCGAGGAGCGGGCGATTTTCTCGGACCTTGGCAACGCGCCCGACGTCGTACCATTCAGCGATCTGACTGCGCTTCGCAGCCGCGTATCGACCGCGATGCGCGAGGAATTGCGTTCGGCTGGCCAGACGCCGACCTATGCGCGTTTGTCACAACTGCGCGGGTCGATCGAAGATGCGATTTCGAATGCGGCGGCGCATCGGGCGGCGAGCGATGCCGCTGCGGTGCAGTCCGGGGAAATGACCGCTGAACAGGCGCTTGGCGCGCGGATCAGGACGGCGATCAATGAAAGTCGAGGCGGTGAGGGAACCGGGCCGGATTTTGGCGCTCGAACTGGCACAACTGGATCCGTGGGAGAGGCCGGGCGCGCTGGAGCGGGTCGAGAAGAAGGCGCGGGTGTCGGGGGACTTGGAAATGGCGCGGGCGGTGAGGGACTATCGCAGCGCGTCGCGGGAAATCGCGTATACCATCCCGCAGGATCGTTCGACGTAAAATATGAAGTGGTGGACCTCCCGTCGCTCGTGACGTCGCACGACACGAATTTCAGGCTCAATCCGAACTATCCGCAGAATATTCAGCCGCGGGCGCGCGAGACCGCGCCGGCGCAGGATCAGGTTAATGGCATAGCGGCGCGGTTGCAGCCCGAACGTCTCGGGCCGTCGACCGAGGCCAATTCTGGCGCGCCGATCATCGGGCCGGATAATGTCGTCGAAAGCGGTAATGGGCGCACCTTGGCGATTGCGAAGGCTTATCAGCAGGGCCGCGGCGGCGACTATCGCAATTGGCTGGAATCGCAAGGGTACGACACGCGCGGCATGAATGCACCTGTCTTGGTTGGGCGCCGGGTCACGCCAATGACCGATCTTGAGCGGGAGCAATTCGCGCATGCGGCGAATACGTCGAGCGGGTTGCGGATGAACGCGGCGGAACAGGCGGCGGCGGACGCGCGGTTGATATCTCGTGAAACGATCGGCAGGATTGGCGATGCGTCGATCACGTCGCCGGAAAATCGCGGCTTCGTTCGGTCGTTTCTGGAACAAATTCCGGCGGCCGAGCGCGGCGGCATGATGGATGCGAACGGAAATCTGTCGCAGGCCGGGGTACGCCGGATTGAAGCCGCGATTGCGGCTCGGGCGTATGGGGACGGCGAATTTATCGCGCGCGCCTTCGATGCGGCAGACCCGAATATCAAAAATCTGTCCGGTGCCATGGTCGATGCGGCCGGCCCATGGATGAAAATGCGCGAAGCGGCCCGTGAAGGGCTGATCGATCCGGGTCACGATGTGACGGGCGATGTGATGAATGCGGCCCGGGCCGTGATGCGCGCGCGCGACGCGGGACGCCCGGTGGCGGAAATGCTGCATCAGGGCGATATGTTCGGCGGCGAGGCGTCGGGACTGGCGAAGCGCCTGATCCTGAACGCGGACGGATCGGTCGCATCGCGGCAACAGATCGCCGAAAACCTGCGGACCTATGCGGAAGAGGCGCAGAAAAATCTGGCGGGTCCGCAATTGTTTGGAGACAGCGTGTCGCCTAGGGAGGTTCTGCGCGGATCGCTGAACAAGAGCTTGGGCGAGGAGGCGGCTCCGGTGGCGGCTGCGCTGCGTCCGGAGCATCCGGCGGTCAATATGGACGAAGGTGTCGGGGACCGTCTACGGGCAGCATCAGACGCGACGAAGGCGCGTGCCAGCACGTTCGATCAAGGGCCTATTGGCGATGTGCTGCGCACCCGCGGCGCGGCGAACGATTTCAGATTGCCGGATTCGGCCGTAGCATCGAAAGCTTTCACTCCCGGACCGCGCGGATTCGAGACGGCGCAAGCATTCCGCCGTGCGGCCGGCGATGATGAAAGCGCGACGCGCGCCATGGCCGATTACGCGGCCTATCTCGTACGCAAGAATGCAGTCGATCCGGCCACTGGCCTGATCAATCCGGGGAAACTGGCGAATTTTAAGCGGCAGTACGCCGATGCGCTGCGGGCGTTTCCGGATGTTGCGCGTCGATTTTCCAATGCGTCGAACGCTGGCGAAGCGGTGGCCGAAGTCATGGCGCAGCGGCGCGCTGCGCTTGATGCATATCAAACCGGTGCGATCGGAAAACTGCTTGGTGCGACTGAACCATCTGAGGTTACAGCGAAGATCGGCCAGATTTTTGGGCAACCCGACGCCATGGCGCAAATGAAGCGGCTCGCGTCCGAGGCGCGCCATGATCCGAACGCGATGGACGGTTTGCGCAAGTCGATTGCTGATTTCATCCGTGGTCGCTTCATGAGCAACACAGAGGTCGGTGCGTCCGGCCTGACGGGGATCAAGTCGGATCAATTCCAGACGTTCGTGCGGAAGAACGCTGGCGTTTTGGGGCAGGTTTTTTCTCCTGACGAGGTTGCGAACCTTGGTGCGATCGCGGCCGATCTGCAACGCTCGCAGCGCACTCTTAACGCTACGCGCCTGCCGGGTCAGTCAAACACGGCGCAGGATTGGTACAAGACCCAAGCGAAGCTGGCTGAGACTCATCAATCTTCGCTGTTCAGCAAGCTTTGGAAGGCCGGGCTGGCGGGCGGCGAGTTGGGCGTAACCGGCGCAATCAGTTCAATGGTCTCGACGGTCGGAGCGCATGTCGCGCAGTCCATGCGGGCGGCTGGGCTACGCAATGTAGACGACATCGTGCGCGAGGCGATTCTAAACCCTGAATTTGCCAAGGCGCTTCTTGCAAAGCAAAGTCCGGCTCAGATCAAAAATACGTCTCGATCGCCGATTTCGCATGTCATTTCGCGCGCGATTGCCTATCCGGAAATGAGGCGGGATGATCGCGCGCCGCGGGCAGGTGGTGGGCGAATCTCAAAACGTGACTATCCGGCAAAACGCGCTACGTTGATCGAACGTGAGGCAGAGCGTGTCAAAAAGGCATTGGGCGGCGAATTTCGGCCGCTGATGAATGAGCCAGATCATATCGTCGCGAGCGCGCTGCGCATCGCGAATAGGAGCTAGGGTTTTTTCTTCAAGGCAACAGGATCAAGGAGGTTATTTTCGTTCCACCCACGCTTCATTCTCATCTGAACCGTTGATGTTTTAATGCCAGCCTTTCGTGCTGCTGCCGTGACATTCATCGGGCCCCAAGGTGTTAGAATAAGTCGGGTACTTGTGCGGTTGGCGGCTTGTTCTCTGCGTGTGGCCCATCGACAGTTTGCTTGGTCATAATTTCTATCATTGTCGATGCGTTCAAGCGTCAATCCATCTTGATAGGAAGGGAGCATATCATTGGCAAAATTGGAGAATGTAAGCCATCGGTCGCAAACGGAGATTCCACGCCCTCCATATCTTTGATATGATCGGCTTTTCGGGTTCAGGCATCTGGATTTCATCGTGTTCCACACGGAAAAAATCTTATGATGCCGAAGGCCATGTGTTCTGGAACGATCGCCGACCGTCCGCCTTGAACCAAGACAGCCGCATGATATTGTATTGCCAGACGCAAGATTTGTCCCGCGTACAACTAGAGAGGCGCCGCAGTCGCATACGACGTTCCATTTGTAAACGCGTTTTCCAGATGGAGATAATATAAAGCCATGAAGTGAGGCAACCGTCAGTGAACCGAACCTCTGGCTAGTTTTGTCTCTGAAATTCGGATGCATGTTATATGTTACGATAACCGACAGGGAAATGCAACATGGTTGACGCATTTAGTAGTGGAAAAGGGCATTTCACCAAGCCGTCGAATGGCTCCGATGTTGGGACGTGGGACGTTCCAGTCAACGGAAACATGGACATTGCAGACGCCTGCATGTCCGGAACGACAAGCCTGACGCTATCGAATGCGAACGTTACGCTGACGCAATCGCAGATGCAGGTTCAGCGCATTCTTTGCACCGGCACATTGACGGCGAATGTCGCTATTTCGTTTCTTGCTGGGGTTCCAGGGAACTTCATTATTGACAATAGAACAACCGGATCATTTTCGATTTCGGTTATCACGAGCGCTCCCGGATCGACCGGGATCACGTCTCCTCAGAATTATAGATCATTTGTGTTTACTGATGGAACAAATGTTGTTCTTTCGGATGACGGTTCGCAGATTCCGCAACCGAACTCTATCACAAATTCGCAACTCGCGCAGATACCGAGTAACACCTTCAAAGGCAATATATCTGTAGCTACAGCGAATCCTTCGGATATACCTCTTTCAACAATTGCGTTATCACTTGGATCATTCCTTCCGATTGGTCCTACAGTTGTTGGTCTTGTTATCAAGAACTCCGTTAGCACACCGAATACAGGTATATCTGTTACAGCAAATCTGGCCGTGATCCCGCAGGCATCGGGTCTGCTTCCGGTCTATCGCACATCAGTTAGCGTGGCGATCAGCACAGGCGCATCTGGCGTGAACGGACTCGATGTAGGGGTTTTGCAAGCGAATAGCTGGTATCACATTTATCTGATCGACAATGGAACAACCACGTCAGGATTGATGAGCCTATCGGCTACGTCTCCGACTCTTCCCGCAGGATATAACAATTATATCCGCATTGGAGCCATGAGAACTGATGGTTCTCAATTGTTGTATCGAACCCTGCAACGTGGGGCGAAGACGCAGTATGTCGTTACTGCATCTACAAATACGGCAGCTATGCCGACCGCGGCTTCTGGATCAAGCGGGAATGTATCAACTCCGACATGGACGGCGGTTTCTTTAACCTCTGTTGCCCCAACGACAGCCACGCGCATCTTCGGCGTGTGCTTTAATCAGGGCGGCGCCGTTATGGCCGCGCCGAACAACCAGTACGGTGCGTACAACTCAACAACAAATCCTCCACCTGTCTTGTTTAGCTCTCTCGGAAGCTATGCATCGTGTCAGTTTGATTTTGTCGTTGAGACAACAAGCATTTATTATGCGTCGAATGTCGCCGGAGCATCTATTATGATCTTCGGCTGGATTGATTCGGTTCCGTCATGCTGAACGTGGAAAAGACAATGATCCGGATTCTGATATCTCTGGCGCTGTCGATTGTTGCAACGATCGCGCATGCTCAGACGTGGACCCAATTGCAGTGGGGCGTTAACAAGTCGTCCGGATATCCATACTCGATCTGCATGAACATATCGGGTTCGTGGAGTTGTATCGGGTCTGTAAATTCTGGAGGGGTATTCTCTGCGAATGTGTCGTCAATGCCTGCCTTTACGGGCGGAGATTGCACGTCGACGGCAGGGAGCGTAGCGCTATCCTGCACCAAGACGGGTGGGGTTTCCTTCGGGTATTTTGCAACCGGTACTGATGCCTCGAACCTGACCGGGACCGTTGCTGCCGCGC
>ERZ724505.475-NODE-475-length-25612-cov-12.278084_pt1 | contig 25612 bp, 28 predicted proteins | sample MGYA00376038_ERZ724505 | MGnify/ENA primary metagenome ERZ724505 (study PRJEB28724, sample SAMN07190884) | wastewater metagenome | isolation source: effluent of sewage treatment plant in Hong Hong | place: Hong Kong | collected 2016-03-17 ...
CAGCACACGCTCGAGGCGTCGGCGGTCATGGTGAACGGCGTGGACCGCGCCGTCGCGAGCGCGATCCGTGTGCAGTGCGCGGACACCGCCCAGGGGGCGGTCGGCGAGGAACGCGACGCCGCGGTCGACGCGTGCCTCCGCTCGCACCACCTCGACACCGCGGTGCGCGCCATCGCGGAGTCCGACAGGGCCCTTCGCATCGCTCAGGCAACGCTCGACGCGGCGACCGAGGCGAAGGACGAAGGGCGCTGGACCGCGGCCGTGCCGTGCCTCGTCACGGCCCTCCGCGGCCTCGGCGACGCCCTGCTCGACGCCGGCGTGCCGCTCCCCGACGCCCTCACCCTGATCCTCGACAACCTGCCCTCGGGCACCTGCGGAGGCTGAGCCATGGCACCTGGACTGATTCCCGCGATCCTCGAGGCGATCATCAAGGTCGCCCCCGAAGCCCTCGACACGATCGAACGCTGGGTCCACCACGAGAAGGCCAAGCGCGTGAACGAGGTGCGCCCCGGCGAGAGCTTCTCGCAGCAAGAGATCGACGAGCTCAAGGGGCGCCCGCGCTGAACATGCGGTAGCTCTCGGAGCGAAAAGAAAGGGATCCCTCGCGGGGTCCCTTTCTTCATGTACCGTTCCGCGGAGACCACGCATTCTCGGGGATCTCGACACGGATGTCGGGAATCCCTGGGGCCACGTAGAAGTACGCGCAGGAGCCTGCGCGAATCCCTGCGGAAGGGTCGTCTTCGAGGTCGGCGAAGTAGAGATGGCACTCGAGCCTTGGGAGCACGAGCTCGTGATGCGGGTGGTCGTCGTTCCACCCCACCCCGCTGCCAAGCATCTCGTGCGCGAGGCAGTACCCGAAGGAGTTCCGGGAGGGAGCCACGCGATGTCCCGAGAGAAGGGTGTTGTACCGAAGCACCTCCCCCACATCGACGTTCCCGTTCGTCGCGCCGATGTAGGCGAGGATGCCGAGCGACACCGTCATGAGCTCGCGCGGCACGTCGGGACACATCGCGCTCCGCAGCCGCTCGTGCTCGAGGCGCTCGAGGACTCCGGGAGGGAAGTACTCGGGGTTGTCCTTTCGGTCGAAGTCGAGGTTCTCCGCGAAGGAGAACCACGCATTCTCGAAGAGGACTTCGGCGAGCGCACCTGCGATGACCTTGCAGAGAGGATCGCCGATCATCGCCCCTCCCGGTAGCTGAGCGCCTCCCAGTGCTCGTTCAGCGGCAAGAACTCCAAAGCGCCCTCGCGGAGCATCTTCGAAGCATGCCGCCAGAACGCGACGGTGGTGTGGTAGCCGAGCTCCCGCAGCTTGCGCAGCGTGGGCTCCTGGTCGAGATCGCCCGTGACGAGCACGAAGCGATCGAACCGCGGATCGGCGTTTTCGTACGCATCCGAGAGAGCCTCGAGCGCGAACGTCGTGTCGACCCGCTTCTCCTTCTCTCGGAAGTTCCGCGGGAAGACCGCGAGGTCGAACCCCGCAGCCTCGGCGTACTTCCTCGAGTAGAAGGGATCGCTCGAGACGAGAAACGCGCGGATGGCGACGTCTCCCGCACGTACGACCTCGAGCAGTGCCGGAAACTCACAGCTCCAGGGCGAGAAGACCTTCTGGTTCTGTGCGTCCTCGACGTCGAGAGCCTTGCCCTCCATCACCGCCTGGATGTGCCGAGCCTCCGTGACGAGGTTCGGGTAGTCGATGTAAATCAAAACGTTCACGACACCACCACCGTGTAGAGCGTCGCCGCTTCGATGACCGCGAACGGCAGGACCCACCGGAAGACGTTCGTTGCGTTGTCCATTCAAGATGCTCCTTTACGGGGGACTCCTCGTTTACGGGGAGAATCCCCGTAGACGAGGGGAATCCTCGTCTAGTCTTTTACCTAAAAGAGGCGCCGCTTTCGCGGCGTCTCTTCAGCAGGGAAGACAGCGCGCAGACCTACCCGAGATCGCGGAGCGCTCGGATGGCTTCTGCGAGCTGTGCAGCAGCGCTCGCGGCGCGCTCGAGATCTTCTCGGAGCTTCTGCCGCGTGGTGTCGACGACCCCCGCGTTCTTCGCTGCCTGCTCGGCGACGAGAAGCTGTGTGGCCGCTTGCATGGCGGCGATGTCCGCCGCAGGGTCGACGGGCGGGGCGAAGTGCTCGTTCGCGCGCATCGCGATGCGGCGCTTGAGCTCCTGAGGGCCGATGAGTCCTCGAGCGTGCAGGTCGATGTCCGCTTCGGAAGCCGCGTCGAAGGCCTGGAGCCTCTCGCGGATCTTCTGCTGTTCGGCGACGGCGAGCGCCGCGGCAGCCTCCGCGTGCTTCTCGACGGCCGCGCTGAGTCGCGCAGCGAGAGCTTCGGCGTCGTTCGCGTCGTCCGAGGCTTCGTCCTCGAGTTTCACCGCGATTTGCTCCGCGATCTCGGAGTCGGAGGGTTCTGCGGCCTCGATCCCGTCGAGCACGTGGAAGACCTCGCGGAGGTCGGCGGTGCTCGGAGCGTCGAGAGAGTCGGGGAGCGGCCCCGCGCCGATCTCTTCGATCTCGTCGAGAGACGGCGCGCTCGAGAACGCCGAGCCGAGCCGGTCGTCGATCTCGTCGAGGTCGAGGCGGCACGACACGAGGGCCTCGCGTAGTCGAGCCCAGTCGTCCCCCTCGGCAGGGGGCAGCTGGGCTTGGAGCTTCTGCGCAGCGTCCTCGAGCGCGCGAAAGACGCGCTCGGTGCGTTGGTTGAACGCGCGGATCTTCAGCTGCACTTCGATGATGTCGTTGTCGATCTCCGCGATGAGGTCTTCCTCCTCGTCGCGAAACTTCTCGAAAGCCTTCAGGGCCTTCTCGTACGCCGTGAGAGCCGAGATGGTGTCCGTGTTCATGCCTTGTCCTTTCTGAGGCGCGGCGGAAGGCCGCAGGTTCGATCGATGTCAGGCCCGACGCCGGGCAGGTACGCCTCGAGGAGGTTTCCGGCGCTGTGTTCCTCGCGCCACTCGCGTGCGGGCCAGTTGATGTGGCGGTAGTACACACTCACACGCCGGCCGTCCCAGCTCACCCGGGTGAGCGGCTGCTCGACCCAGGAGCGGAATGCGCGCTTTCGCCGCCACGGGCGCAGAACGGCCGTCATGTACGCGCGCCAGGCCCAACGCGGCAGCGGCGTCCCCCATTCGCACCAGCGCTCGTAGAGCTCGAGGACGTCAGGGAAGTAGTACACGAGAGAGTTCCACGAAACGACGTCTTCGTAGGTGTCGCTCTCGCGGCAGCTTGCAGGGCGGAACACCCGGTAGGCGCCGTGCTTCGTGAAAAAGCCGAGCGTGTAGCGACGAGAACGCCCCGTACTCGTAGAGAGTGTCGTGGTAGTGAAGGCGCGACCGCCGAACGTCGCGAGGAAGTCCTGTTGCTTTTCGGTGTAGCCCGAGATGCGGCGGTAGCGCGTGTCGCGCAGGAGCAGCGACTCGAGGAAGATCTCGACCTGCGGGACACGCACACGTCCTTCGCAGCGCGCTGCGCGCTCTTTGCAGGTGAGAGCGCACCGGGCGCACTCGTTCTTGCGGAATGCACGCGTCTTCGCAGCGATCACCGCACGCGCAGAGAGCTCCTCGAGCTGCTCTTCGATCCAGGCGGCGTTGAAGGAGGCGCGATGAATCCACTGCCCCTCGGGCGCGCGTATGGTGCCGTGGAGCTGTCGTTCTTCGATGTAGCGGAACTCGCCGAGGTACTTCGGCAAGCCCTTGTAGATCTCCTGCTTGTCGCGACAGGGAATCAGCGACGCGACAGGAACGAGCGTCTGCTTCTCGAACACGCTCTGCACCTGGCACAGCGAGTTCGACAGGTAGGTGTACTTTCCCTCTTCCGCGCTCTGCTCCGAGAGCGGGCAAGGGCACGCGCCGAGCAGCTGCTCGAGGCGCCCACAGTGCGCGTAACGGCGCGCGAGCGGGAGCACCTCCGTGGCCCCATCCGCGCGCACGAGGAGGGGCGCGAAGTCCTTGTCGCCGATCACCCCTGAGACGCCGGGGGTGCGCCACTCCGACGCGAAGAACCAGGCAGCGTGTCGCGTCTTCGGGAGGTGCCACGCGTTCGCGAGAAGAGGGCCGTCGTGCCCGAAGTGACCCCGCGCGGCGGCGTGGGCCTCCTCGAAGGGAAGGTCAGCGTCGGGGTCGAAGAAGAGCAGGGCGGGTATGTGATCATACCACGAAAGACCAACTCTCCCTTCAGCGGAATACATATGCGTACTTGTGTAGTACTTCGGCATAGGTAGGTGGATATCCGTTCTTGTAGTGAAGAGCAGTACACTGTCCTAGAAGGTAGGACAGCGCAGTGCTCAGAAGTGAACCAGACAACAATGGTTGTGTGCAGGGTACACACCTGTGACTACACCGCGGCGCTCTCCGTGCGTTCCAGCGTCCCCTCCCACAGCCAATCTCTGCTAACGAATAAGTGAACCATTCCGCGCACTTATCTCGCTTTTACGCCATCGGAAGGGGAGCGGCGCGTCACGGAGATAGGACTCATATATATGTGAGAGACACGAGGGGATCTACCCCCACCGATTCCTTCATATATAGATAGATAGATAGATTCTTCTTCTTAGAAACTAACTACTACTACTACTAGGGAATGATTGAGGAATCGGGCTTGGCCGGGCCGGTAGTAGGGGGAAATGACCATATACTTCTATCCACTATCGGACAGCCAACGGCGAGGAGCGAACGGAGCGGTGGATTGCAGGCGTTCGGAGGGGTCGCAGGTAGGGGGCATGCAGGCACCCTGAGTTTGAAGACGGCAGAGGGCGTCCTGGAGCGGGAATCGGGCATTGCGGAGAGGTGCAGTGCCCGATTCTTTCCACTCACGGAACAACGCCTCGGACCTTCCCAGGTGCGACATGGTGTGTGTACGCTGCCATACCTCTCAGGTACGCCTCCAGTGCTTCCGCAGACGCGTAGCCGTACCTGGCTGCGGTGTAGTCCGCGCCCCGCACCCTGACGCTGTGCGCCAGGGCACGTACCGTACGGTAAGTACGACATGGTAGGTTGGGGTGGGCGTTGACACACAACCCCAGTAGGCGCTGCTGGGTGTTTGTGCGTTGCACGCGCACCTTGTCGTAGTTCGGCAGATACCCCGAGGCGCGGACGCCTTGGAGGATCTCCCGAACGAGCTCGCCGGTCGCGGCGTGTCCGATCTCGGTCTTCACGCTGAACGCGAGGTCGTCCGCGTACCTCGAGTAGACGAGATCGTGCCGCGCTGCGATCTCGAGCATCTGCGGGTCGAGCCGCCCCATCGCCACGAGGTTCGCGACCGCTCCCGAGGTGGCCGCCCCCTGAGGCACGATGAAGCGGCCGCGCACCCCCGGCTCCGTGGGCGCCGTCGTGAGCGTCGCGAGAAGCGACGCCACGCGGTGCGTCTGCTTGAGCTCGGTCTCGATCGCAGTGCGCACCCAGAGCCTCGGCGTCGACAAGAAGAAGTCCTTCAGGTCGACGACGATCAAGATCGGATGCCCTGCGTGCTTCTGCGCTGCGTCGAGCGTCGACCGGCCGCGCACGTAGGCCGTGACGTGCTCGGGGTAGTGAACGCGGTTCAGGAACGCATCGAGGATGCGTGTCTGAGCCCATGCGAGCCCGGGCGTTGGCAGGTGAAGTCGGCGCGTGCCGCCGGACTTCTTCGGGATGTCCACGCAGTGGTACTGCTTGTGGACCGTGTGAACGAGCCCCCACAGCCCTTGCTCCGTCATCCCGAGGGCGCTCGCGAGGGTGGTCGCGTCGACGGGCTGCAGGTACTCGAGCGTGGGGTCGATGTCAGGGCGTTCGAGTGCGTCGATTCGCGCGGCCGAGGAGTGAATCAATGGGCACCACCAGGTTCGGGGCACACACGGGGCCTCCCGGCGTGCACGTGTTCATGAGTCGTCCGAGCTGGTTCGAGCAGAACGCACAGAGGGGACGGATGTCCTCTCCCCGCGGTCCGACATGGAGAACCGACGATTTCGCGTCGATGAACCCTCCGATCTGCTCGTCCGTTTTGCCCTTCCCCTGATGAAATCGCGAGGAGAAGAGCCCGCAGATCGCGCCCTTGTCTCGGCGCAAAAAACGTAAGGGTACGACAACGAGCCCGTGTGAAAACGGTACGCCTTCGCCGCGCCAGTACGAAGGGCCGGGCTTGCCTCCGACGTACTCGATCCGCTTGTCGCGCAGCTCTCTGCGAAACGCAGTGGTCAGAAGACCACTGTACGCTGGGCCGAACATGCGGAACACGTTCGGCAGATCGCGTGTGTCGACGAGGTAGAACGTGCGGAATGGAAGTCCCCACTCGTGCGATCTGCGCAGCCGCACGCGCTGGGGGGCGTAGTGCCCCCCGGCGCGCGGACTCACGGAACCTCGCCGAGCTGGTAGTCGCGCATCTGCAGCGTGATGTGTCCCGGCACGCCCTCCATCACGGACGCGCCGTGCGGGGTGAGCAGCCAGATGGTGGGGCATCCGAGCCGCGTGGTCGGCGCGGGCGCGTAGCCGTCCGTCGCGTAGATCACGACGTCGGGCTTGAGCCCTCGCTCCTTGATGTACTGGAAGGCGACCTCGAAGTCGGTGCCGCCCCGCCCCGTGAGGGCGTAGTCGATCTCGTCGTAGGTGCCGATCTTGTAGGACTTGCCGACGCCCGCGTCGACGTAGAGCACCGTGATCTCGATGCCGTCCGACACCTTCTGGATGTGCTGGAGCTCCGAGAGTCCCGCCTGCAGGTCGGCGACGCCCATCGAGCCCGACGTGTCGAGCACGTACACGATCCGGTAGGTGTTGTCGCGCTCGGTGCCCGGGAAGAGCGGCATGCGCTTGAGCGCTGCGAGCTGCTTGGCGAAGCGCAGCCGGAGCGCCGCACGCGCCTTCGAGATCCGCCGCATCCCGCGCTGCGGCTTGCTCTTGATCGTGCGCGTCACGAAGGCGCGCAGGAGCTCGCGCCAGGAGACCGTGGCCGGCCGGAGGAACGAGTTGATCACCTCGAGGACGTTCGCGGGGATCGTGCCACGCCCGGGCGCCGGCATGTCGCGGAGCGTACGCCCCACGACCGCCTTGCCGTGCGCCTCGAGATGGCTCCCGACTGCGGGGTCACCACTGCCCGGCTGCAGGTACTTCATCAGGTGCTCGTAGATCGAGCGCGAGATGTCGTGCTTCGCGCGCAGAGTCATGCGCTGCTTCGGCGTGAGCAGGTCGAAGGGTACGCCGTAGTTGGTCGGCTTCGCACGTTCTTCAGCGCGCCTCTGCTGCGCGCGGGCGAGCATGTCCATCGTGGTCTGCTCGCGTTCTTCACGCGACACCTCGACGCCCTCGAGGGCGTGCTCCGTGATCATGTTGTCGGGCATGTGGCGATCCTTTCCTGGGTTCAGTGAGGGGTACGGGTTCACGCGTCGCTCTCGAGGTACGCCGCCGCGTTCGCAGCGGCGATCTCCGCCTCGTGCGCGGCGATCTCCGCTTCGTGCTCGGCGATCTGCTGAGCGACCTGCTCGACGAGGTCGTCGTACTTCTTCCGTTCTTCGGGCAGCATGCCCTCGAGGATGTGGTCGGGGATTCGAAACACCTTGCGCTTCGTCCCGTCGGGGAGCGTCTCCTCGGAGATCTCCGCGGAGAGCAGCGCCTCTTCGAGCGTGGTGGGCACCCCGAGCACCTTGTTCACGCTCGCGTAGACCTCGCCGAGGATCGAATCGGGAGGCATGCCGCCTGCCGCGTCGATCTTCTCCTGGATCGCATCGACGGTCTCCTTGATGAGCCGCTGCGGGTCCGGGATGATCTCCTCGAGCAGGGGGATCATCTTGCTGAGGTACCACTCGTAGCTCTGTCCTCGGGGCAGATCGTAGTACTCGGGCAGGACGGCGTCGGCGTCCACGAAGAGCTGCTTCGGATGGTTCTCGAGTGCGAGCGAGTTCACCGCGAGGTCCGCGCAGATCATGTCGGAGAGGAAGAAGTAGTGCTGGATGCGCTCTCCTTCGATCGCCCTGCGCGCGTCGAGCATGCGCGGGATGTGGTTGAGCACGAGATGCAGCATCTCGTGCTCGAGCACCATGAGGACGTGCTTGAACGAGAGCTCCTGTGTGAACTCGGGGTTCACGTAGAGCACGTACTTCGCGTCCTTCACGCTCACACCCATGGTGGGCACGGCCTTCGTGTAGACGCGCTCGAGGCTGTTCACCGTGAGCGCGTAGAAGTTCGCCACGTTGGCGCGGCAGAGGTACGCGAGAGCGTCCTCGATTCGGATCCTCACATCAGCTTGCGACATAGAACGTCTCCCATCTTGGTTCCTGGCTGTTCGGGCATCGCACTTCGATCTTCCGCTTGCGCGGATCGAGCACGATCTGGTGTGCGGTGTACCCGTGTTCGACGGGCTTGAGGCGCAGAGCTCTCTTTGCGGGCAACCCGCGTTCAAGAGCGCTGTGTAGCGTCGCGTGACGCTCGTGGGAATCTCCCCACTCACGCACCACGGGTTCTTTGTCAGTGCGGAAGTGGTTCGCGACGGTGAGCAGCTCCTCGCAGTGGTAGAGCTTGTCGATGAGCCCGGTGCTTTCGATGAGCGCTCCTGCAGTTCCATCCGTCACGAGGTAGAAACCAGAGCTCATCGCGCGCGATGTAGTGATCTGTTTCAGCGCGCTTTCGTAAGACGACGCCTGGATCAGCGTTTCTCGGACGAGCCACGGGACGGACGGCGCCCAGTTCGGCATCTGCAGTACGAAGGCCTGGTTCAGCGCGACGGCGACCCCGTGGGCGTTCACTCCTGTGAGAGCGCCTATGCACCCAGGGAACCCGACGGTGAGCACAGAGACGCCCGGGCCCTGAAAACGGACGAGCATCGAGTAGTCCCGGATGGCTTCCGGAAAGGCCCAGTCCATCGCACGGGACAGTCGCAGAGCCCCGCGGCGGTCTCGGTGCAGCGCGCCGGTGCACCCCAGCATCCCCGGTAAGGAGCAACCACTCGCGGTGATGTCGTAGCTGAGATTCAGGAGCAGCAGACGTTCGGGGGTGATCCCTGCATGTGCGGCCAGTCCCTCGATCTCTCGTACGTGCTGCGTCGGCGTGTAGGCCGTGAGTGCGTGGATGCACTTCTCCGCGAGGCGAAGCAGCCACACGGGGTAGATAGCGTGAAGCTCCGCTTCAGCAGCGTCTGCGAGCTCTTTTATGTGGCTGGGATCGGTGTGCTTCCAGCGGTCTTCCGGGTCCTTCGTCAGATCGATCGTAATCTCTTGCATGGTCCTCCGCGGATCTTCTACCGCGGAAGCTCTGCTTATTTGGAGCGCGCTTCGAGGCGTTCCTTGAGCCGGTCAACTCCGGCATGCGCAGCGCGGGCCCCTCCATACGCCAGCGCGCCTCCAGCGAGCGCGACCGGGACACGCCGGGTAAGTACTTTGCCCACGAGCGAGCGCCCCTCTGGCGTCGACAAGCCTCCGCTCGCAATCGTATCTCCGAGACCCCAGTACGTGGGTACCGTGGTGCTGTTGATCCAGGGTACCTTGTTGTTGAACGTCAGCTTGTACAGCTCGTTCTCAGCCGCAGCGGCCCCGAGAATGCCCGCGGCAGTCTCCGGGCTCTCAGTGACTCCGTAGGTGGCACCTGCAAGTCCTGCTCCAAGCCCTCCGCGCAAGAGCCACGGCGCCATCTTACGGGACAGTTTCGAGTGAGCGGCGCGCGTCTCGGGGGAGATATGGCTGCCTACGAGCTCGAACTCGTTCGTGCGCATGAAGTCTGTCGGGAACACGTCTTGCGCGCGCTTGCCTGGGATGATCGAGCGCCCTGTGGCCTCGTAGTAGGCTTGTGCAGGCATCGTGGAGCACACGTTTCCTTCGCAGATGGTCTCCGGACGGTTCTTGTTCAGCCAGTCCCACTTTGGCACGAACGTGTTCCGAAAGAACGTCGACAGGGCCTTGTTGGAATCGTACTCGCGCAGTACGCGGTCCCCGTGCTCGCGCCGAAGCACCGCCAGCTGCTCCTCGGTGAGCGGCTGCTTCGGGCGCAGCAGTGCGACGTCCTTGTAGCCTGTCTCCGAGCTGTCGACGTAGTCCTTGATAGTGAAATCCCAGTCTCCCCACGTGTCACGATTGAGCGGTACGCCTGCCTCGTCCACGCTCTCGTGAAGATCGCCAGCAGACAGCGTCCGTCCGATGCCGTTTCGTACGCTGGTCACAGGCTGCGCGTGGTAGAACTCCGAGCCGCCCGACGGGGTGATGTAGGTCTTGAACTTGCTCCCCTTATCCTTCCCCATGAGGAGGACGTCGCCAAGCTGCGCGTGCTGCTGGAGGTCCTCGATGGTGGCGAAGTCCTGGCCCTTCGCACCTTTCAGAGGGTCGTTGATGATCGGCCGTTCGCCGAGAAGCCCCAAGAAAGGCGAGGCCGCTGCCACCCCGATCGCGCCCATCCGCGCCTTCGACATGCCGGTGTCTTCGTCACGCGGCGGGCGCGCAGCCGCGATGCGGTGGAGGAATGACGACTGCGAAGGCGGGGAGATCGGCACGGGCTACCTCGTTGAGCGCTTGCCTCGGCAAGGGCGTTCGGCCTAGATTATCGCATGTCCGACATCTGCGACCAGTACCACGGCGATCCGACGCTCATCCGCCTCTACGCAGCCCTCGAGGACCGGCCTCAGGCTCTCGAGGCCGTGAAGACCGCTTCGTTCGACCCCGAGCTCGCCGCGGCGCTGCCCGATCGCGCGTTCGCCTGGGACGGAGAGCGGCGGTTCCCGATCCACACGCGGGAGGACACGATCGCGAGCGTCGTGTACCGCTCGAAGTACGCAGGAGCGGTGCCGAAGTTCGTCGACGAGGCGCTCAACGACGCCGTCGAAGCCTACGGTATCGATCCGGCCCTCTTCGTTTCGACGGCGCCCTCGACGAAGGTCGCCGCGGCGCCCGTGCGGTACGCCCTCCCCGAGATGGAGCGCCTCCCCCTCGGCGACGCCGAGCAGGTGAAGGTCGCCGAGCACGTGCTGCTCCGGGACGGTGCCACGTTGCCTCTCGCCGACCGCGTCCTCGCCTTCGCCAAGGTCGCCCACGCCGCCGCGGAGCTCGGGATGCCCCTGCACCCGGACGTCGGCGCCTACGCGGCGCTGAACGCCTGCAACACGCAACTGCTCCGTGACCGGATCGGAGCCCGCGCCGCGACGACGAAGGTCGCCGAGTGCCAGGCGGCCTACGACGCGCTCGACGCAGGTCTCCGGGGGATGCCGCCGGTGATCAACGACCGCGAGACGCTGCTCAAGCTCGCCGCGCGCATCGAGGACATCGACGCGGTGGCGGGGCTCGAGGGCCACTACGGCAAGAAGCTCTTCGACCCGATGAAGACCGTGTTCAACGCCGGCGAGAAGGTGGCGAACGACGGCGGGATCGCGGCGCTCATGCAGCTCCCCCGCGATGTGTGGGAGCAGGTCGACGCGCCCGAGATGGCGGACCTCGCCGAGAAAGGCGACGTCGCGACGTTCACGCAGGCCTACGAGACCCTGCCGATGGACATCAAGCTGGTGCTGAAGAGGCAGTTCGCGGCGTAGGCCGTGACTGCCCCAGCCCCGCGTCGTACTCTGCGCCTATGTCCTCAGCGCTCGACCGCGACGAAACCGTCGCCTCCGCCGTCTGCCTCGCCGCCTCGAAGGAGCTCGGCGAGGGCTGGCTCCTCTGGGAGCCCGAGACGATCTGGAAGGAGCTCCACCACCGGGGCATCGACGTCTCCGTCGGTAACCGCCAGCAGCTCATGGCCGGCCGCGGCCTGATCGTGCACGGCCGGTTCTTCTACGACGGGCTCATCTTCGACAAGACGTGCGCGGCCTTCGCGAACGAGGTGCTCGACGTCGACGGGTTCGACGACACGCTCGCGATGCACCTCGCCTGGGGCGTCGACGAGGCGCGGAAGATCCTCGAGCTCTTCGACGACGACTTCCTGCTCATCGACCGGGAGCCCTGCGAGGTCGTGGCGACGCAGCTCTTCGAGGAAGGCTTCGTCCTCGCCCCGGACGAGCTCGCTTTCGCGCAGCCCGCGCTCGATCGCCGGCTGACGAAGGAGGCCCGGGAGCTAAAGCGCGAGGTGCAGGAGCTCTGGACCGACCTTCGCGGTCACCAGGTTCGGGATGTCCCGTACCCAGAGACCGCGAAGGGGGTCCAGCTGGCCCGCCTCGCGAGTGTGTCGGTGTTCCTCGCGGATCGCCGTGCGCTACGGGTCCGTCAGCTCAGCGAGCTCGGCGCGAAGTAGCGCCTCACGACGTCGCCTCCGCGAGAGCCGCGTGACGGTCGTTGAGGTTGCGGAGCTTGTCCGCCATGCCCGGGAACTTCACCAGGGCCTGGCTGAGGCGGTTCGAGTACTGCGCGCCTTCCCGCTCCTTCGCGACGACCTGCTTGCGCAGGTGTTCGCAGTAGAACGAGACGAAGACCTCCTCCGGCAGGTCCATCGAGTACTGCGCGAGGCACTCGGCGATCTCTGCGGGTTCGGGCCGGTCGCTCAGCAGCGTGATCGCGAGGCTCTCGCTGAGCGCGGTGAGCACGTCGATCCGCATGCCCTTGGCAGCCGGGTTGTCGATCAGCCGGTCTCCCGACAGCGTCTTGCCGAGCAGCTTCGCGATGCGAGCCCTGCCGGTCGTGGAGTAGTCGTAGAGGATCTCGCTCGTGGCGATGAGGGTGTTCTTGTCGACCACGAAGTCGACGAACTTCTCGGCGGCGGTGTAGCCGACCTGCCCCGTGACGAGCGCGCGGACCGCGGCACTCGTGGGCTCCCGTCCGAGCTTCTTCGCGCTCTTCATGATGTTCGACACCTTCTCCCAGTTCGACGGGCACGGGAAGGCCTTGCCGGCATCGCGTGCGCCGTAGTCGTAGAAGAAGCTCGGCGCCGAGCGCACGAACTCGATGACGTCGTCGTCGTATTCCTTGTGCTTGGCGTGCGTGAGGAACGCCAAGAGATCCGGCGTCACGTAGGTGAAGCAGAGGCGCTTGCGGATGGCGTGGTCGCGCTCGGCCTCGTTGACGAGGTACGTCCCGTCCGAGGGGTTCATCGCGGCGACCACGAGGACGTTCGGGTGCAGCTTGAAGTTGTGCAGGCGACGCTCGTCGGTGAGGGTGAAGAGCGCGTTGACGATCTGCTTGTCGCCGCGGTTCCACTCGTCGAGGAAGAGCACCGCGCAGCCGAGGCGGGCCGCCGCGTCGTTGACCGCGAGGAACCACTTCGGGGCGACGAAGTCGTACTCGTTGCAGTCCTCGGAGAACATCGGCATCGAGAGGTCCTCGGGGGACATGTGGCCGAAGTTCAGGACCTGGACGTAGGCGTTGCGCTTGCGTGCCCACTCGTGGACGATCGGCGTCTTGCCGACGCCGGTGTCGCCGATGAGGCAGAGCGTCATCCGCTGGGGCATCTCCCAGAGGATGTCGAGGGCAGCGGGGACGGAGGGGAGCGGGAGCGTCGTGATGCCGAGCTTCTCCCAGGCCTGCGTGGTGGCGACGGTTGCGTTCTTGCTCATGTTCCTGATCTTTCTGTTCTGAATGGGGTTCGCAGAGACTTCTACCGCGCAGAGCGCGGATTTTTGACGGATGTGCGAAGAGCGCTCACGCGCGGAACGTCGTGTTCAGCGGGACGTCGTTCGAGAAGCGGTCCCTTCGCATGCCGGCCATGCGGCCGTAACAGGCCGGGCAGACCGTCTGCTCCGCTGCATGCGGATGTTCCTGCACGACACGCCACCCGTCACCTCCGCGGTCGACGCCGATGACCGCCCGGACCGTGCGCCGGAACCGGTCGTCGTCTTCGACGACGGAGACGAGCGTCTCGAGGAGCTCGAGCTTCGTGACGTTCGGGCACTCGTCGCACGCTACCTTCACCTTCGATGTGATCTTCATGGTTCCTTCCTTCGCTGCTTCTCGCGGTACCGCAGGTACTTGCTCGCGAGCTCGACCGCGTCCTCGAGGTGGCTGTTGTAGATCTCCTTCTGGAAGTCGGTGAACTCGCCCCAGTAGGAAGGGAAGAGCCATCCGGCGCCGCGCTCGAACTCCGCGATGAGGCGCGTTGCCAGGTGCTCGAGGATGGTGCGCCGGATCTGGAAGCGGTTCGGCACCTGCCGAAGCCGCGAGCTTCGCTGCTCAAGCGTCGTCATCGGTCTCGTCCATCTCCTCGTCGAAGAGGGGGAAGATCGTCACCTGAGGGTCGTTGTGCCCAGGCCAGCACATGGTCGGCTGGATGTCGATGCCGTCCGTGCGATCTCCGTAGATCTCGCGAAGGCGCTCCTCGCCGTTCTTGAAGAGCGCGCGGCGCTTCTCGTACGCCTCCTCGTAGGTCTTGTAGGTGAAGCGCCCCTGACCCATCTCGAGCAACGTGCGGTACTGTTCCGTCTCGGAGTCGATCGTGAGCACGAAGCGGATGTTGAGCTTCTCGAGCTCGTCCCGCACGAAGGCGCCGACCCTCTTCGTGATCTCGTCGCACTCGTTCCGTGGATCGTCGAAGCGGCCGAGCCCGTACGCGCGGCTACACCCGTGAGGGTGCAAGATCCTCAGCCCGAGCTGCGCCCAGATCCTCGCGCACGCGGGCTTGAGCAGCTCCAGAGCCGCGTCGTAGGGCCCGATGTGCACCTCGTGGGTCTTGTAGAGACGCATCGCGGCGTGTGCGAGCAGCTGTGCCCAGCGTGCGTCGAGCTCCTCCTGGGAGAGCTCCTCGGAGGACTCTGCGTAGATCACCTGCGCGCAGGAGGGATCTCCCGCTTCGAACCTGTAGATGGGCATGTTCCTTGTCCTTTCCAAATCGAGCTATGCTCTAGCCACACCTTCTACCGCATCCGTGCGATTTCTATGAATGCTCCGCTGGCCATCCTCGGCTCCGACTGGGTGCAGAACTTCCTGAACCTCGACGGCAAGCCGTTCTCGATCAAGAACTTCCCCTTCAGCAAGGACATCTACGACCAGGTCCACCCGGGCATGTTGCTCAAGACGTGCCGCCAGGTCGGTAAGTCGACGACGGTCGCGAACCTGCTGATCATGAATAGCTGCCTCCGCCCCTTCTGGAAGCAGCTCTTCGTGGCTCCCTCGCAGGAGCAGACGCAGCGGTTCTCCCAGTCCCGCTACGGCCGCGTGATCTCGCTCTCGCCGCGCCTGCGCGGGAGCTGGGTGACGATGGACGAGAACTCGCGTGTCTTCTACAAGAGCTTCAAGAATGGCTCCGAGTGCGTGCTCTCCTACGCGTCGGACGACGCGGACCGGATCCGCGGTGTCACCGCGCAGGAGGTCTTCTACGACGAGGTGCAGGACATCGACTACGACGCGGTCATCCCTGTCGTTGCCGAGGTCATGAGCTCGTTCGACGTCGCCTTCGAGCGCTTCTGCGGAACGCCGAAGACGATGGAGAACACGATCGAGCGGCTCTGGCACGACAGCACGCAGACCGAGTGGGCGGTGCGCTGCGACGGCTGCGGGAAGTTCAACATCTTCCTCGACGACCGCTGCCTCGGGAAGCGCGGCCCGATCTGCCTGCACTGCGGCGCGTACGTCAACGTGCGCAACGGGCTCTGGGTCGACCAGCGCGTCTACCCCGAGGGCTACACCGGCAAGGAGATCAAGGGCTACCACATCTCCCAGCCCATGATCCCGCTCAACGTCCCCGCGGCAATGCCGCAGACGTCCGAGGCCCAGGAGATCGCGTACGGCCGCTGGCGCCGCATCCTCGCGAAGTACGAGACCTACCCGGTCTCGAAGTTCAAGAACGAGGTCATGGGCCTCTCCGACTCGATGGGTGCGCGGCTCATCACCCAGGAGGAGCTCGAGGCCTTCTGCACGGACTTCACCGTGACGGACGTGCCCATGCGGCACGGGAAGTACGACGCGGTCGTCGCGGGCGTCGACTGGTCGGGCGGCGGCGCAGAGGGGCAGTCGCTCACGGTGCTCTACATCTGGGGCGTGAACCGCGCGACGGATGGCATGCACCGCCTCGCGCTCGAGACCCTCTACTTCAAGGTCTACCCGGAGAACAACCCGATCTCGGGCGGCATCGTCGACGACATCATCACGAAGTGCCGGCACTTCCACGTCGACCTGATCATCGGCGACGCGGGCGGCGGCGCGCTCGCGAACGACTACCTGACGGCAGCCTTCGGACAGAAGGCGCGGCAGGTGCAGTACAAGGCCACGACGGGGTCAGGCTCGACGAAGCCCGCGTTCTACTGGAACAAGCTCGATCGCTTCATGGCCGAGCGTACGACGATGATCGACCACTTCCTCGTCTTCGTGAAGAACGGCGGAGCACGCTTCGCGAACGTGAAGCAGATGGCCGAGGTGTTCCGTCACGTGCTGAGCATCTACGAGGACGTCTCGCCGAGCGGGCAGAAGATCTGGCGGCGCACGGCAGGCACTCCGGATGACGCGCTGCACGCGATGGTGTTCGGGTGGATGGCGGCGAACCTCGTGATGCAGAACCCGATGTTCACGAAGGAAGTGCTCTGAGGGACTCTCGAGGCTCTCGAGGCCTCGGAGCGAAAAAGAAGCAGGGGGTACCTGCTTCTCCCCTAGGGGAACCACTTCCATTCCGTCTAGGCGCACCCCGCCGGGGTGGCGGTGTTTCCTCGCACTCGCGCTGTGAAGGCAACGCGGGTGCTCCAGGCGACTCTGTCCTTCGCCCATAGGTTGCAAGCGTACGGCCGGGAATACACCCGCACGCCAGCTGGTTCGATATCCGCGCCTCGACGAAGGAGCGTGTGGAAGGGCCCCCAGAACCAGACAGTTTCCTTCCTACTTTCTTTTACCGCTGCGACCAGCGCTTTTTTGCATCGCGGATCGCGCCTTCGATGGCGCTCGTCGCTACGTAGTGCACCTCAGATGGGTAGGTCACATGGCGCCACGTGTCCCGGACGCTGTACGGCGAGGTCCGGTCCAAGGCGTACTGGTACGCAACGCTGTGCGCTCGGTTCTGCCAGAGCGCGCTGAGCTCGCAGCTGACCGGCGAGGTACGGCGCGCTTGTATCGTGTACCACACGGTCTCAACGACGGGCATCGGCGTGCTCCTTCATGTAGCGGCGGTCGGGATCGAAGAGCACGTAGGGCGGGCGCACGCCGCGATGCGCGGCCGCGAGCGCGCATTCCTCGTACGGGAGGGTCGAGCCAGATCTCCAAGATCCACAGGCACGGTCGAACACGGTCCCTTGCGCGTCTTCTGTGACAAGGCGAAAGAGAGTATGTGGCGGGTCGAAGTGCGCGAGGCGACGCAGCAGCGCGGAGGGCGCTCCTGTACACAGCCGCCACACCGCCCTATCAACGATCGGCATAGAGATCTCCTCCGTAGGGCTTGAGACGGATCACCAGAAGATCGCGCCGTTGCTGCGACCAATGCGGCAAGCGCGCCCATTCGCGGATCGTGAACGCCGTGAGCTGCGCAGCCGTGAGTTTTGCGCAGATCTTCCACACGAGCGGCCCCTCCCCTTCGGCCCACGTGTAGTGGAGCGCGTTGCCGAACCACGTCCAGGGGTCGTTGTACGGTGCCGCGGCGGCCACGAACCAGTGACGCCCTTCGGCCTCCGGGGAGATACCCGCAATACGCAACGCGTCACGGCCGAGCAGGCCCTCGTCGACGAGATGTTCGACGAGCTCACGGACGATAGGCATGGTGGTGCGCCTCCAGGACGTCGAGTAGAGCGCGGTGCGTGTGGGGCGTAAGCCACCGGCGCTTCAGGATGTCTCTCCACACCGTCAAAGCCGATCGCGACACGACAGCGTGATCCGAGAGCCCCTCGACCCAGATGGCGAGGGCTTGTCCGCACACCACATAGGTGTGCGCCCTGCGTGGTTCGTCGTAGCGGTGTTCGAGCACGAGCGGTGCACGGTAGGTAGCGATGATCGGCATCAGAATCAAACCTCCTGGCCCGCGAGGAGCACGGGCAGCCCGAGGTACGAGCGCAAGATCTGCCGATCCTGCGCTACCGGCGAGTGACACGAGCTCATCCAGATCTCACGAACGAGGTTGTGGCTCCGTCGCACTGCAGCACGCGCTGCTTCTTCGTAGGCTTGTCCGCTGTCGGGGCGCCACCCGCCCACGGAGTTGCCGTTGAGCCGGAAGTCCCAAACACGAAGATCCGGCATCCAGCGTCTCTGCGTGATGTGCTGGCTGCGTGTCATGACGATCGGCATGTTCAGACGCCTTCCTTCCTGGGCATGCGCAGCGGAAGCCCCGCGTACGCACGCAGCGCGTCGCTTATGGTCTCTTCCGCCCCGCAGGACCTGAGCCATTGCTGCGCGATGATGCGTGTGCCCGCCCGTGCCGCGCCCAGCGCTGCGAGGTCGTAGCCGGGCAGCGGGGTCTCCTCGCGGATGGGCGAGGGCCAGCTGCCTACCTGCGAGGGGCCGACGTGAAAGTCTACGTGCTCGCCCGTGCGCCAGGCGCACACCTCGAGGCGCTCATGCCGGACTGCGACGATCGGCAAAGCGCACCTCCGCGCACGTGACCTTCGCCCTTATCGCGGCTAGGACGGGCACTTCTCCCCGCCTCCCTTCGCCATCGCCGCGTCGAGGTCCTGCACACGCTCCTCGAGTTGCGCGCGCTTGCGGCGCTCGAGCATGTGATCGACGTAGGGGAGGATCAGGGAGAAGGGCACGGACGCCTCGTCCTGCGCGTGCTCGGCCCCGACGTAGTACAGGCGTCCCTGATCTTCGTGGAGCCCGTTGATCGTCCAGCTGTTCGCTGCAACGGACCACCCCACGGCCATGGGGTCGAGCACGCTGATCGGCTGCTGTAGGTCGCGCCTCACCGCGTCTGCCCCCGCGACGACGCGGGCGAGGGTTCGCACCCCGCCCACGCTCGCGTAGCGCAAGCGCATCCCGTCGACGAAGACGTCCCAGTGAACCGCCGCGGCGTCCGTGTTCTCTGCCGCCTGAAAAGCCCCGGGCCAGTAGGGCTTCGTGAAGTGCACCTCGACGCGAACGCCGCGGTACATGTACGTGTGTGTCCGCTTGCTCATGTTCCCTCGAATGCGTCTTCACGCAGCTCGGTGAGGAGCTCTTGCTCCTCGATGACGCCCTCCTCGAAGAAGTCCGGGGGCAGACCCTGGATGTACTTCGGGATGGGCATGCACTCCCCGTAACTGTCGCCTACCTCGATGTCCATCTTGAAGGGCACAGGCAACCAGGGGTACTTGTCGCGCACACGCGTCTCACCGTAGTGGGTGAGCCACGGTTCGAGCGCGGGGAGGAGCTTCTTCGGCCACTGGAGCACGATCGAGTCGTGCACCGTCAGCAGAAGCCGCACGCCGTAGGTGTGCAGGGGCTTGTGGATCCCCCACTCAGGCCACGTCTGCTCGGAGAAGATCACGTTGCGGATCTCGATGAGCTGGCCGATGACGATGTCGCTCGAGGTCGACTGGATCTTGAAGTTGCAGGCCTGCCGCTCGGCGCGCGAGCGGTGGCGGGACGTTGCGGTGAGCGGGAAACGGCGACGACGTCCGAAGAGCGTCTCGACGTACCCGTCACGCATGACGAGCATCTTCACCTCTTCGATGTAGTCCTTGATGGCAGGGAACATCGTGAAGAGCAGCTCGATGAGCGCCTTGCCATCTTCCTTCGTCACGCCGATGGTCTCGGCGATCTTGCCCTCGCCGGCGCCGTAGAGGATGCCGAAGACCACGCGCTTGATCTGCGTGCGCAGCTTGCCGAGCAGGTCGCGGTACTCCTTCGACAGACCCGAGGCTTCGTTGTCGCGGTTCTCGAAGTCCTCGTACGGGTGCCCGAAGACTTTCGCAGCGAAGAAGCTGTGCATGTCGAGGCCCTCGTTCAGGGCCTTGATCAGCGCAGGGTCTCGCGCGTACGCCGTGAAGACGCGGACTTCGGCGCCCTTGTAGTCGGCGTTGACGATGACGTAGTCGGAGCTGTCCGCGATGAAGAGCTTCTTCAGGTTGTATCCGGCGAGCTTCTTCGGAACGTTCTGCAGGTTCATGTCCGAAGAGTTGTGCGCGAATACGCCCTCGACTACGAAGGAGTGGTCTCCTTCGACCGTGAGGTCAAAGACGCGAGCGTACCGGCGATGGTGGCGCGCCGTGACTGCAGCGCCGACAAGGGCATCTCGCGACTGTGAATCGCCTTGTGCCCTGCTGCGGTAACCAGCGCCAGGTTGTCGAGCGTGTTGTTCTGCTTGTCCCCGTCGATATGGTGTACGGCCCATTTCTCGGGCAGGCGTCGGAGCCCCAGCGCTTGCGCCATCGCTACGCGGTGTACCATCTGCCGTGTCCCATTGTGCAGGACCGTCAGATACCCATCGCTGTTCTCGCAGAGTCCCTTCCAGTTGTGATGCCGGCTCTGCGTCTTCCCTTTCATGGGGTTCTTGCTGCCAGTCTTCGATTTCGAGTACCGCAACGCCGCCAAGGCCTTGCGCACGGGTTCCTCGAGATCTTCGCGCAAGATCCGACTCACGGTGGCGTGCGTGGTCTTCAGGCGTCGTGCGATCTCCTCCACGGTCAAAAGGCGCTCCATGTCCGTGTACAGCGATACGACGCGCGCGCGATTCTCCGGCACTGCCATCCAGCTCTTGGAAATACTCATCAGCGAGGGTTCCTATGGAGACCCATTCTCCTTCCGTAGTGTACATCCTGTGGTCGTCTGTGGCAGACAGAACCGCCCCGACAGACAGGTGGAAGTCCTCGACCTCCCGATCTCCCTGGTCGAGCACCGCCAGCACCGGTTGCCATCGCTGTCGGTGCGTCCAGACATGGTCCCCTACGCGCACGGCGCTGATGGGAACGTCGCCGCGCTGCGTCCGTACGCGCATGTCTGCGGTGAAGCACGACAGACGCCCCGTACCCGTCCCGTTCAGATGGAACGACGTGTGGATCACGCCGTCTCGCCGCGACAGCACGCGGATGTTCACAAGGAACGTGTCGCGTGCCTTCATCGCCTTCTTGTAGAGGAAGAGGTGATGAAGGAAGTAGCTCTCCTTCTTCGGGATCTCCTTCTTCTTCCCGTTCTCCGTGACCGTGTCGTACTTCAGATACGGCTTGAGCCCCTTCTCGGCGACGCTCCGCGCGCCACCCTTCGTGAGCTCGAGGCACTTCACCGTCGGCATCGCCGTACCATCCGGGTGCGTCCAGCCCTGATCGTAGAGGAGCTTCGCGAGCTCCGGCGCCGAGTTGATGTTCACCCCGGGCGCCATCTTCGCGAGCTCGGCGAGGCTGTCCTCGATGACCTTGGTGAGCCCCTTCTGGAGCACGCCGATGTACGCCTGGTCGATCCGGGTGCCGTAGTACTCCATCTCCCCGAGAACGCGGGAGGCGGGTACGGCGTGTGTCGCCATCAGCCGGCGCGTGTGCGAGCTCACGAGGCCGGACTGCTTCGCTTCCTCGTTGAGCCGGTTCAGCTGGATCGACGACAGGCGCCGGGTGACGTCGGCGTCGACACCGCCGTAGAGCTGGAGCTCGTGCAGGGGCACCTTCTCGAATCCCGCGTCGGTCGCGTAGTGGATCTCCTTCTTCGTCCGGGGATCTTTCGGCATCTTCGGCGGGCGCTCGAGCGCTAGGGGGCGCGGCGGCGCGAGGAAGTCCTTCACGGGCTTCGGCGGGGTCTCCCAGGCTTCCCACGCCGCGAGAGCCGCGTCGTAGGTCCTGAGGTGCTCAAGGTGTGCGGCGAGGGCCTCAGGGGTCGCCTCGTCCTTCTTCGGGGCCTTGGGCTTGCTCGGCTTGAGCCCACGCTTCGGACGCGCCTCCCAGGCGGCGAGGGCCGCCTTGTAGGCCTCGTTCTTCTGTTCGTACTCCGCGCGAGCCGCGTCGTACTCGTCCTTGATCCGTTGCCACTCCTGCTGCTTGGTCTCGTAGTCCGTCATCGCCGCCTTGTAGGCGATGAGCTCCTCGGCGTAGCCGTCGTACTCCTCGGTGAGGGTCTCGAGCTTCGCGTCGACCTCTGCGTAGGGGTTCTTCTCCGCGTCTTCGAGGATGTCGTAGAGCTTGTCCTCGTAGCCGCAGAACTTCGGGATCCAGACGGCGGTAAGGGCCTTGAGGCCGTAGTTGCCCTTCTTGTCCTCATCGAGGAGGTGCTCGCCGCAGAGCGTGCACCAGACGACGTTCGCCACCGGCATCCGGTACTTGAGCTCGATCCACTTCAGGTCGAACTTGGCGTTGTGCAGCACCTTCGGGCGCGGGGAGGCGAGCAGGCGCCGGATCTGTGCCTCGAGCTCCCCGAGCCGCTCGAGATACTCGGGAGGCGCGTGCGGGTGGTCGAAGAGGAGGGTCGCCGCCTTGCCTACGCCCCAGGAGAAGCAGAACGCGATGATCTTCGTCCCGTCCTTCTCGGGGCGCAGCGAGGTGGTCTCGGTATCGACCGAGAGGGTCGTCGTTTCCGGGGTCGCCAGGATCTCGTCGAGCAGCGCGAGGGCCTCGTCCATCGTCGCAGGGGACACGTACTCCTTGGTGAGCTCCTCGAAGGCGGTGTCGGTGCTCGTTCCGCGCACGATGCGCATGTACCCGTTGCGGAGGTCCTGCTTGAAGGTTTCGAAGACGCCGGGAGCCGCTGCGATCTGCCGGTCGCTGAACGTCACGAGGATCGGCACGGGAAAGCCCGTCACGGCGGGCTCGAGCACACGCCCTCGGACATCCGAGAACTTGGCCTCGACCCCGAGCTGCTTGAGCACCTCGCTGCCGAAGGCGACGACGAGCTTCGGCGCGGTCTCGACGATCACGTCCGCGAGATGCGGCGCGCAGGCGTCGAGCGTGGCCTTCCGCGGCTTCTCGCCCTCCTTGAGCGGCGTGCACTGGACGGCGTAGGTGCGGCGGATCGAGAGTCGCTGCCACTCGGGGTGCTGTTGCCAGAGGGCGTTCAGGGCGACTTTCATGACCGACGCGGTGGGCCCTGCGGACCCAGGATTGGCCGCCCCGGCGTCGAGGAGCTCCGGCTGGGCGTAGACCCACAGGATGTCGCTCGCGGCCCCTGAGCGGGGCACGGAGGCGCGGCAACGATGCCCCGTGGTGTAGCGGGGGCACAGAGGGCAGTGCTCGGGCGGTTTCGTGGCGGCGATCGCGGCAGCGGCTTCCGCCGCTTCGCGAGCCGCAGCTTCTTCGGCGGTCTCCTCGGGGGGTGTCTCGATCGATTCAGGTGCAGTGGAGGTATCGTCGTTCATGCTGCGGCTCGCGCGACGGTGAGAGGTCAGATGCTACGGCATCCGTAGACTTTCCCGCTCGGGGTCTTCCGGAAGTACCACCCTTCCGGGGGGTTCTGGCAGAGCCGGCCGAGCACGTGGGCGAGGTGGCTGTAGTTCCGCTGCGGGAGCCGCTCGGCGATCTCGCGCAGGCGCAGAGCGCAGCCGGCGCTGCGGAGGACGGTGACGACTTCCTCCTGGATCCCGCTCAGCACGGGTGCCGTACGCTTCCGCTCGCGAGGTGAGGGCTCGGGTTTCGCAGGCGCTCCGCCGAGCTGGCGGATGAGGTTGTCGATCTCGGTGACGCGGGCGACGAGCTCCGCACGTTCCGCGCGCAGTTCGTCGCAGAGCTGCTTGCTCTGCTCCCAGTGCTCCAGGATCTTCTGTTCGAGGTCGCTGCTCATGTGGCTATCCTTTCCATGCAAAAGCCCCTGACCTCCGAAGACGTCAAGGGCGCTTGTCGTTCTCTCGACGCTGTTCAGGGCGTCGGCGTCGGCAGACCGTCGACCGGCGAGGTCACCTTCGGCTTGCGGCCGCGCTTCTTCGAGGCCTTCTTCGGGGCCTTCTTCGCGGCGCGCTTCTTGGCCGCCTTCTTCGGGGCCTTCTTCGCCGCGCGCTTCTTCGCGGGGGCCTTCTTCGGGGCCTTCTTCGCAGCGCGCTTCTTCGCGGGGGCCTTCTTCGCGGACTTCTTCGCGGCCTTCTTCGAGGCCTTCTTCGGGGACTTCGCCATGGACTAGCTCCTTGTACCGCAGGTCGATACGTTCTTCGACTGCGCTAGCTCGACTTCTTCGAGCGCTTCAGAGACTTGGCTTGCACCAAGTACTCGTTACCGGTGGGACAGTTCTGCAGGTAGTCGCACCACTTGCAGAGTGGGGAGGTCTGGGTCGGGTAGCCCTCGAGCTTCTCCGCGCGCTTCCGGAGGAAGTCCCGCGTGTAGCTCTTGAGCATGCTCCGGATCTCGTGGGCGCGCCGAAGCGTGTGCCAGTCGAGCTCCTTCGCCTTCATGTAGTGGAGCGCAGCGTGCACTCCTGTCAACTCCGGATGCACGGCGAGGCCGAGCACCGCGTAGCTGTCGAGCTGGTTCGCGTAGTTGCTGACGGGCTTGCGCTTGCCGCTCTTGTGATCGATGACGATCAGGTAGTTCTGCTCGGTCACGAGCGCGTAGTCGACGATGCCGCGGAAGAACGCCTCGGGGGAGTCGTAGGGGACGGCCTCGAAGTTCTCGTTGACCGCCCACTCCTGCTCGAAGTACTCCGCGCGGATCGGGTAGCGATCTTTGAAGCGCTGCATGCGCTCGTAGAACGCCGTGTAGGCGGGGAGAAGCTCTTCGACGACCGCGCGCTCTTCCTCGAGCAGCTGGGGCATCTCGTCGAATGCAGCCTGCAGAGCGATCCGCGGATCTTCACCGCGCAGGATGAGCTCCTGAACGGTGTGTGCGGCCGTGCCGATCTTCGCTTCCTTGCCCTCTCGCCGCGCCACCTTGTCGAGGTAGCGGAGCTTGAACGCATAGGGGCACTTCGCGGCGAGGTCGCTCTTGCTGAGAGACCATGGTGCGAAGCTGTGCAAGAAGTCCGTCATCGCTGGGCACTCTAAAACGGTATTTCGATGTTGACAACAAGAGACTAAAGAAAAAATGCGCGAGGACCCCCGAAGGAGTCCCCGCGCATCCTCTCACGTGTGGCTCAGAGCGCGCCCGACGCGAAGTCGGGGTCCGAGTCCGCGCCCTCGCCCGAGGAGACGAAGCCCGCGTTGCCGTCGATGGCGCCGCCCGCTGCCGTCCGCGCCCGCGCGTTGCGCGCGTTCTCGACCGACATGTCGAACTTCACCTTGAAGAGCTGCGAGAGCGCCCTGGCGAGCTCGTAGTGCGCGCCGCGAACCTTCGTGTTCGTGGCGTACACCTGGAGCTTGTAGAACTCGCCCTTGGCGTTCTTCTCCTTCTCCGTGGTGAGCTTGAAGATGCTCGAGTAGATGCCCCGCGGACTCGCCGCGAGGGTCTCGAGCCGTCCGCCCGTCTTGGCCGACGTCTTCATGAAGTCGATCTGGTAGAGCTGCGAGAAGTCGCTCGAGACCGCCGAGACGGCCCGACCGACCGAGCAGTCCGCCTTGGTGTCTCCGGAGTAGCGGCCGTACGCGCACTTCTCGCACGAGCCGTGCACGCTGCCGGTGATGCCGTCGTTCGAGTAGCAGACGGGGCGCTCCTTGCCCGTCTCGAACATCACGCGCTTGCGGTGGATGAAGAGCGGGATGAAGTCGAGCTCCTTCCCGACCACCGCCTGCTTCGTGTAGAGCTCGCCTTCCTTGACCTCGCCGGGGAGGGACTCCTGCTTGGTCATCTTCTGCCGGATGTTCACGTTCGGGATCGTGATGCCCCGGCTTCCCTCGATGCCATCGACCTTGGCGACGGTGTAGAGGATCAGCTCCTCGATCGCCTCCTGCAGGTCCGGGTTGCGCGCGGCGATGTCGGCGAGGGTCTCGCCGATCTGCGCGAGACGGCCCTCGAAGTCGGTCGGCGCTGCCGGGGCCGCCGGCGCGGTGACGGCCGAGGCCGTCGGGGTGGCGAGGGCCGTCGAGGTGGTC
>ERZ724505.476-NODE-476-length-25599-cov-5.625391_pt1 | contig 25599 bp, 28 predicted proteins | sample MGYA00376038_ERZ724505 | MGnify/ENA primary metagenome ERZ724505 (study PRJEB28724, sample SAMN07190884) | wastewater metagenome | isolation source: effluent of sewage treatment plant in Hong Hong | place: Hong Kong | collected 2016-03-17 ...
CGTGCACGTCCCGAGGTGAGCGCCACGAAGAGCCGCACTCCGTCCTCTAGCTCACACTCGCAGTCAATCGAGACGCGCACGCGTCGCAGTGCGAGACCACGCGCTTTGCGTGGTCTGTCACGCACCGAGTGCGGAAGCAGAAAACGCATTGAGCAAAGCTGATTCCACGGGATTTCGGCAGGCGAGTCCACTGCGATATCAGTAGGGATAGCGATCCCCAACACCGTCGACGTGCTCCACGCGTCGGCAAACCCTTTGCCAGGGTTCGTGTCGAATCCGCCCGGCGTGGCAGAGCACACGAGGTGACGCAGTGACTCCGCCGAGTAGTGCGCAAGGTCGCTCGCGAGCACGTGCGCAGTCCCAGCGTCAATCGCGCGGCCATCACGCCAGCGAGTGTCAGGCGACGTCGGCGCGTAGTACGCGCGACCCTCGGCGTCGATTCGCTCCCCGTACAGTCCAAGCGTTTCCGTCACGATGCCACCGCCTGATTTGCGTCCGGTCCGCCGTCAATCTCGCCCGTGGCGTCGTCGCCACACCAAGCCCACGCCTGCGCGGAGCTCGTGCCGTCGTAGTACCCACGATGCACGAGGTGCACGATCGCGCCTCCCGTAACGGCGGCTTCCCAATCGATAGGCGAGGTGCTTATTGTGCTTGTAAAATAGATCTTTGAGCTCCCCGGCGTCCCGCTCGGCTCGACTGAGTCAATCGTCAAGTCGAGCTCGTACGCCGCGGCGATATCGACGAGCTGCAGCCGCACGGTGTCGTCAACATTGAAGCGCGACACGCCGCCGTCATTGGCAGTGCCCGAGTAGTCTACACGCTCACTGCCAGCGTAGTCAGAGGTACCGCCGACGTAGGCAACCGCTGCGATCAAACACCCGCGCCCGTCCCCGGAGTCGTTTTGGATCTCAGCCGCGCGCACGCAGGGGGAGTATCCAGGGGCAGAGTCCCACTGCAGGAGCGTTAGCCGCACCCACGCGCCGTCGAGCGATTCCTCACGTCCAATAACCTGTGCCCAATCGCTGGAAAGCCCATGTGCGCCAGCGTTTGGCACGAAAGACAGGGTGACCTTGACATACGAAAAAATCTGTGCCTGCTCAGCGATGTCCTCGGGTACCACGATCGAGGTCGTCTTGCGCTCTTGCCCCCACAGAAAAAACGTTTTGCTTGCGGCTGAGAGTGCAAGTGCGCGAGGGTCGCGGGCTAGCTCTGCAGCGTTCAAGCAGCCGTCCGCGCGTAGCTCCACGGAGCTCTGGAGCCCGTATTCCTCGACGCTGCGAGGGTCGTTGATCGTCACCTCCACGCCTGGAGCTTTGAAGCTCGCGACGTTGACGATTTGCGCGTCGATAGGCCCCCACTGCACAGGGTCTAGAGTGAGATCGCCGAGGACGAATTCAGCCGCTGCTACAGTCGCGGCAGTCGGCGGAGCAATCGCGCCGAACGCGAGCTTGCCGTTGACTACAGCGAGCGCAGCGCCCGAGCGCCGCAGCGTGACGTCAAGCACGTCTTGGAGCTTCTGTGTGCCGTCGAAGCTCCACGAGACTGCAGAAAATTGGTTCTCTGTGTGCGCGACAACGGCGTCCACGTCCGTGAATTCCCAGTCGTCCGGATTGATTCCAGAACGCAAATACACGCTGTCTTCCACGGCTTCGCGTAGTGCGTAGAGCCAGTGCGTGGACCACACGCCGAAGCCTTGGCGCAGAGACACCGTGCGCTCAATCCACTGCGGAATTTCAGGCACAAGCTTCCCCGGCTCTTTGCTCGCGTAGGTCGCAACACCTAGGAACGTGGGCCCGGAAAAGTCCGCGTCGAACTGCGTGACGGGCGCATTTGCGGAGGGGTACAGCAAGAGCAGGTACTCCCCGCAATCCCCTATTAGGAATGGCTCCACAAGCGTGTGGTGTGCTCCGTAGTAGTGGCCTCTCTGCGCCCAAGACGCAGGCAATCCGTCCGCGCGATCGATCGGGAATGTGGTGCCGCCACCCGCGTTGGAAGCCCCCGTATGAATCACGGCCGTGGGCGGATTGAACACCGTAACTGCTACAAATTGTGGGTTATCCGAAGGGTTGCCGTTGTACGTCTCGCGTGCGTACACGCTGCCAATCTGCAGCGAGATTGACAGCGGCGCCGTTGTCGACACGCCCGATTGCACCGAAACCGAGACATAGCTCCCGTGGTCCTGCGCCACGATTTCCGGCGAGCTAAGCCCCGGCTGCAGCGTTTCGGAGATCGCTACGTTTAGCGCTTCCTGCAAGCTGTTTTTCGACGTGGAGCCAACGTCACCACGCGAGAGCGCGTAGTAAAACGGCGCGTTCGTGTTCTGCGCCTGCACGTTGATGCCGGACATATTGAACCCGCGCAGCGTGCATGCAGCATCGGGACGCCCGAGCACCGCGGACTTGTAGCGGCTCCACACGTGCTCTGCCTGGAGCTCAATCGACGCTTGATCTCTCGTGCTTAGGCGCGGGCCGTTGGTCACGTGACCGCGCCATACTGCAGTGCAGGCTCCCGAGTCTGAGACTCGATAGAGCACGCATCGCCGCTTGTCGAAGCGCTGTAAAGCGCTGTACACAGCGGGCTGAGCGAGCGTGGCGGCGTCGACTACGTGGGCGGTGGCGCGAGTGCCCAGGTACCCACGGCCACCGCTGGCTACAGTGATCGTGTTCCCGCTGCGAGACTGACAGCGGATCGCCTCGGTGCCGATCCACACGGTGCGCGGTAGCGTGTCGAGCGCACTCCCGTCCGCGACGGTGAACGTCGTTGCTGTGCTCGACAGCGTGGCAGTGAGCCGCGTGAGACGGATATCGGCGAGTCGTTGCGTAATCAGGCTTGCAACAAGCGGTTGCCCGTCGTGCTCGAAGTCGTGCAGAACGAACCCGAGTTGCCCACACGAGAGCTCTGCAGAGACGGGATTGAGTAGGTAAGAGATTGTGCCGCTTGGCTCGTCAAGCGAGTCGTTGACCTGCTCGACGCCGGAGAAGGGCATCGTAGCCACGGGGCAAGCCGTGGTCGCAAAGGCGATCGGGCACCCCTCGACGTGCAACAGAAATCCGCTCACTGAGATTCCCTCGCGACGAAGGACAGAGTCACGTCTTGCCAGCGAGCAAGACGAAATTCGTCAGTAGACAGCCCCTGCGTGGAGTCACTCGATACCGTCTCAGGGTGCAGATAGCAGGCATCATAGTCTCCCGGGGCGGAGAGAAGCTCTTGGTAGGTCCCAAGCGCCGCACCAAGGCGCTTTCCGGGCGAGCTTTGTACGAGGTCGCACCAAGACCACGGCGGCGCTCCACCGGCCGCTGCGCTCGGCAATAGCGCGCGGGAAATGTCGTCGGGCATTGCGGGCGTGCACTCGACGCCGAGGCCCGCGACACTGGCGCGGTGCTCCCAATAGAGTGGGAGCGGCGCAAAACGTACCTTGCGGATCAAGCGACGTGCCCCGTCACTGCGGGCGAACGTGCGGCCGCCGCGAGTGATCCCCGCAGGCTGTTTACCCGCCTGCACGATCCAGTCTGAGTCCTGATCTCTACCCTCAGAGTAAGCGCAGTGCGTGGGGTGGTAGCTCGCAGTAGCAGTGAGCACGCCGGACAGATTCGCCGTGAAGCCGAGCACGTTGCGCAGCACGTGTCCCGCGTCCCACGTGACGGACGCAGTACCGGACCCCGTATAGACGAGCTGCACAAAGCCGCTGGTCGTAAGGCTCCACGCGTAAGGGTTCGCCCCGCTAGTCGCAGCGTCGCACGCGGTCTTGAGCGCAGACAGTAGCTCCCAAGGGGAGCTCTCTGTGCCGGTGCCTCCCGAGGGCGCAAGAAAAATCCTGTAGGTACCAGCGGCCAGAGAGACCGTGCGCGTAGCGTAGGCGTCCACGACAGAGCCCACGGGAGTGCTTGCAGAAAGCACAATTGGTTGCGCGAGCATTGACAAAATCTGTGCGGGCATTGACAGTGCTTGGCTTCCTGGAGCTCTATCCGCGGAATGAAAAAACTCGTACTACTTGCGCCCGCCGTCGTGCCCGTCGGCGGCACCGTGGAGCGCGTTTCGTTTTAGCCTACCCACGCCGGGTTTCTAGGCGCGAAGCTCGGTGAGCTGTTGCGTCTAGAAGCCTCGCTCAAACCGCGCACGACGGAGTCTTGCAGCTCCTCCGTGGTGCCGTAGGTCGCGCTTGCAAACGTGAAATTATAGACGTTCGTTGCGGTCGACTGCGACGAGTTGCCGCCTCGGTCGTACGCACTCGATTGATTGCGAGCACTAGCGCCCGAGCTTCCTGACTGCGGCGCTACAGGGTCACGCGTTGCGTACGCAGTGAGCCCGAAGGCTGCAGCTAGGCCGAAGTCGACGCCTGCAGCCGCAAGGTGCCCGTACGCTGTAGGGTCTGCGCCGTACGATCCGGCGAGCTTTCCTAGACCGCGCGCGAGCTCCAGAGTGCCTTCGGCAAGGGCCATTAGAGCGATTTGTTTGGTCGTGTTGTGCACCGTCTTGCGGAGCACTTCGCCCGTGATTTCTTGCCCGTCTAGCAGTGCCCCAATCGTCTCAGTGAGTGCGCCTTGGAGCGTGCCGAACACCTTGTCTACGGTGCCAGAAACGCCAGTGGAGAGAGTCTCGATTGCGGCCGCACTCCGCGACGACTCGCTCTGCAATTGTTGCTGTGCGTCGATATACGCAAGCTGCTCGTCACGCACGTGTGCCAGCATTTCGGCCTTGCGCAAGAGCGCTTCCGCTTCCCTGTCAGTGGTGCCTTCTGCAAGCGCTTCGGCCTTCGCTGCGCGAATGCGAAGCTCAATCGCCTGCACCGTAATTTCGCCAGAAGCGAGCTGTGCCTTGAGCGTGTCAGCCTCGCGGCTGAGTGCGCGCTCTTCGGTCCCGCCGTTTAGCAGTGCATCGAAGCTCGCGCCGCGAACCATCGCGCGCTCTACCTGCGCGTTGATTTTTTCGAGCTGCTTGACGTACTCCGCGTCGGCCTGCGCCTGTTGCTCGCGCTCTCGCCTAATCGCTTCGTCAATCGTGCGGATCGTGTCAAGCCGACGCTGGGCCACGGTCTGCACTGCGCCTAGCTGGCGCCCTACGAACGCCTCCAGCGTCTCTCCGTGGTGCCTGATTACGCGCTCCGCGTCACCACCAACGGCGTCAACGATTGCCTGTGTCTGTCGCCCCAGGAACGCGTCAAGGCGCTCGCCCTGCTCACGCACGACGCGATCAACCGCAACGCCAGTCCCACGCACGCGATTCGCGAGCTCGTTGACACGGAATTGCAGCTCCTGGAAGACGGCTTCGTCGTACTTGGGGCCACCGCCACCACCACCACCACCGCCACGGCGGCCCCTAGCAGCCAGCGCAGAAGCCGCAGCACTCACGTCCGCACTGAGACCTAGCCCTAGCGAGGATTCGCCGAATCCCGGGCCGTTTTGGCCGATCAAGCCGTCGGGGATCTCTGCAGCCTCGACACGCGCGACGCCGCGGTAGGTAGCGACCTGTGGACCGCCACTGCCGCCGAACGCGTTGGACAAAAGCCCACGGCCTGCGTTCGCAAATCCGGCCATGGACGCGATCACTCCAGCGATCGCAGTAGCAACGCGCGTGGCCACGCTCACGATCGACGCGAGCCCCTCTGCTACCGCTGGGATTGCCGCCGTCACCGCGTTTAGCGCAGCCGGGAATTGCGAGGTCTGCACGATCGCTAGAGCGATCTTTTCCTTCGCCTCGTCGAGTGAGCGAGTGAGCTTTTCCTGCGACTCAGAGAGCGTTTCAGTCGACGGTGTGGACCCGCGCTGTGCACTGGCGAGTTGTTCAATCGCAGCACGTGCCCGGTCGACTGCGGTCCCCGTTGCGTCAACGCGAACGCCGAAGCGCGCAAGCCCATTTGCCTCACCCGTGCGCAACGCGTCCACGAGTTGGTCAAGAGCCTGCGGAGTCTCGCCGCCGATCGCACGCGCGTACTCACGAGCTGCACGCGTGACGGTCGCAAGCTCACGCGTCGAGAGCTCTAGCCCTGCCTGCGTTAGCGTTTGCTGCGTACGCAGCGCTTGCTCTGCAGAGACGGTGCCTCGCGTCGCGCTTGCAACCGCGCTGTAGGCACTGCCTAGCCTGCGCAGTGAGGCCTCGTGGCGCTCGCCTTGTGCTGCAGCCTGGAAGGTCGCCTTGATCGCTTCGGCGACTTTGGCCCACGCTTCGCGAACGCGTTCAACGGTCTCTAGTGTGCCTTGGGAGAAATTCTTGAGCGACGCGGACATATTGTCCACGTCACCGCGGGCGTTGGCGTAAGCGGCGCCGATCCCTGAGACCGAACGCTTTACGAATTCGCCCGCTGCAGCCGCGGCTTGAAGGGCCTTCTCTGCCCTCGTTGCCGACGCTGCTAGCTCGTCAAGATTTTCTGCCACGCTGGTACCTAGCCTTTTCCTGCTCTAGTCGCTGCTCTTGCTCTTCGTGCTCCAGACGCAGGCGCTTTGATCGCCCAGCCTGGAGCTCCTCGATCGCCTCGACTGCCGCGGCCGATAGCCTCGGAAGCTGTGCACCGAGACCGTTTTCAGCGAGCGAGGATAGACGCGCCACAGTCTGCGCGTCTTTGCTGTACAGCCCCTCGCAGGGGCAGCCTTCGGGGAGTCCCGCGTCCACGAGAGCGCACACGCGCTCGTGCGCTTTGCGGCACTGCGGGGAGAGCTCTGCAAGGCGTACGCGCTTGCGCTTCGCTCCTCGTGGCGTCGAGTCCACGCGAGAGCACCTCCATGCGAGCTGGTACGCCCTGCCACGACGCACGCGCTCTCGCTCGGTCGTGGTGCCCTTCGATTCCTCGACGACGCGGCACCCACACGGGGCATCGGCCATCGCCTTGCGCAGTAGCTCCGAGCGACCGAAGGCGATTAGACGAAAAAACCAACTTGCTCCGCGGGGAGCTCTGCGCGCTGCAGCGCCACCTTGCCGAGCTCTAGAACCGTCGCAAGCCCGAAGCGCTCGGACACGCGCTTGACCCAGTCCTCAGAGCAAAAACGGGCATCCACGCCGTCGGTGATCTCAGCCGCAGTAGGCTCCAAGGTCGTGCCGTCTGGCATCGACACCCGGAAGCACGAACCCCGAAACGCGAGCACACAACGCGCGGCTTCGCTCAACGATTCGTTCAGGCACACGTTGACTACCCATGCAAATCCAAGCGGATCAAGCACGAAGACAGCGGGCTTGACACCCTCCTTGTACGCGAGATGCGCGATGTCACGTGTGCGCTTGTACTGCGCGAGATCGCTTTTCGCAGGGTCAATCGCGGGGTCAATGCACCTGGGGTTAACGCGAATGACGGAAAGTTGCTGGATGTTTGTTTTCACGAAAGCCCTTTACAGTAGATAGATTGAGAAAGGGGAGCGGCTCTTGTCATCGCTGCCCGTCCACACCGCGTCATCGTTTTCGAGCATACCGAACTTCAACGGCGTGGTTACGCGGTTGCTTTCCTCGCCGTGGTCCGGTCGCTCGTCGAGCACCAGACACGGACACGAGACGACGGCAAAACGCGCGCTTGTGCCGGTGCCGATCTTGTGGACCTGTACGGCCATATACGACGTCTTGCTATCGTACTCCGCGAGGTACGCGAAGTCGCTAGGCATCTCAAATTCGACTGTGCCATTGGGGTTTCCAGTTCGCACGACGCCCGCGCGGTTGCTCTTCGCAAGCCCCTTGCCATCTTTGATCGCGACCATCCCCGTGTCGATTTTGAACGCGGCAGTGTGGTGCGTCGTGTGCGTGCGATCAATCGTGTCACTCGGCGCAAGCCAGAGCTGCGAGTCCATGTACACGAACGGGTCCGACTGCGTGTCTGCTTCGTCGGCTGTACTCTGCGAAAGCGCTTCTGGGCCGGTGAATCCCGCGCTTTCGAGTGCCACGCTAAAGGTCACGTCGGCTTCGATTTTCGTTTCCAGCGTGAAGCCGGTAGCGTGCGCGCCTAGGTATTCGTACTGCGCGTCTTCGGTGCCAGACACCGCCGAAGCTTCCGCCACCTCGATTGAGGCACTCTCACGCGACGTGTCCGACCAGTAGTACTGCTGCGAGGCGATCACCACGCCGCTGGTCGTAGGCGTGGCAGTGAGCGTTGGGTAAACCGTGAGATCATCGGTGGAAATCGCTGTTACGAAGCAGATTTCAAGCTCCCCTGACACCTCAACCGCGATCGCTTCGCCCACCCAAAAACGCGAGCCGTGGCCCGTCGCGACCTTGACGGTGCTCGTCGTAGAGCTCGCCTGAACTGTGCTTCCGCGCCCGGCGTTCCATCCGCCCAGTGCAGCGCGCAGCACCGCGCCGTTGGGACTCGGCACGCTGGGAACGCTTGCCGCGGCGTTGAGCTGCGAGGCATGCGCACGGAGATGCAGAGGGAGATTGATCGTGCCGCGCCGCGGCCCGTGGATGTTTTTTCGACGCTGTGCGAGTCGAGAGCGCAGCTCCTTGACTGGGATCTGAGTCTCCGTGGCCTTGTGCGAAAAGCCTTCCAGCACGTGGATTCTGTGCTGCGTGCCGCCCGAATTCGCACCGAAGGTAGTTTCCCTGCGGAAGCGAACGACATAGAGATTTGCTGGCGCGTGGCGCTGAGTCACGGGATCACCTTCGTTGTGTTGTTGCGGTCAATCTCGACGAAAAATTTAGCCTGCAGCACTAGCCGCGCAGGCTCTTCGTAGGCCGGCGTCTGCTCTACGAGCAACGCAGAGAGCACGCGATCGACGTTAAAAACAGAGGGGCTGGCAAGGTCAGACCAAAGCGCTTGCGTGCGCAACGCGAGATAGATTTTTTCTGCGTCCGCAAGCGCTCGGTCGTGCACGTACCAGCTCGCCTCTTCGGGGTCCTCACCGGTCACAGCGACTGAGGGGAGGTAGGTCGCGCTCTCTGTCCCCGGGCCGTAGAGATACGAGATCAGTAGGTCGGCGTCCGCCCTGATAATCCCTCTCCCGCTAGTGCTAGGCGATGGCGTGCGCATGCGGTCTAGCTCCGTCCAGCGCCACTCTACGGCACGATCGGCGGACTCGACGGCTAGCCCCGGGTCGTCCACTCTGCGCCGGTCTGCGCAGCGCCGAAAAACGCCCGAGGGGATTGCGTGCTCGTGCGTGCCGTAGCCGTGGCCGTCGCACAGGATTTCGAGCACGCGATCGTGAATCGCACGAGTGAAATACGCGTTGCTCATGACGAGTAGACCACGTAGCCACGCTGTTTCAACTGCGACTGCAGAATGCCGGTGTCGAGCCCGTATCCCCTACGAAAACGCTTGTAAGACGTGTCCAAAATCACCTTAGTGGCCACGGCATTCATCGCGCCTCGCGAAGGCACACGATCCCTGAATTTGGCCTTCAACGCCGCCTCGATCTTGCCGCGGATACCCTGCTCTGTGAGCAATTCGATCCCGTGCTTGCGCTCCAGGATTTCGAAAAGCGCCATTGAGCTTAGGCCCTTCGTGCGATTGCCAGGGACCACGATTTGCCACTCTACGGAGCTCGCGTAGGCCTCGCAGACGGCGGCGACAGTGCGACGCACAAGCTCCGCGTCCACGTCTTTGGAAACGGGCGTTACGCGGTCTGCGCGGCTGTTTGCCGGCGCCTCACAGGTGCCACGGATCGCTCGCACAAAGCGGGCTGTCTCAGAGACTCCGTTCACTATTCCTCGTCGCTCGTCGTGGTGCTCGGCACGGTGCCGTCGTAGCGCTGAGACGCGAGCCACGGGCCAGCGCAGCGAGCTCGAGCCAGTCGCTCGAATTCTTCCAGGTACGCCGAACGCCCCGACTCCTTGGCCTTCGCAGGGCGTCCGAAGGGCGAGACAGAGAGACCGTGGGCAGCAAGCAAGCCCACCGCGTGGTCAAACCTGTCGCCCGTGAAAAGCGAGGCGTTGACCTGAGTCGTCGCGACTGCAAGCGCGGTGGTGACACGCGCGTCTGAAGTCGCTTCGAACTCGGGCCACCGCTGCTTAAAAGTGCTTGCTGTAAGGGACATTTGGCTATCCCAACACGTCGCAGTACCGAGCCGAGCCCGGATAGTGGAACACGACGCCGCCCGTGCGAGTCTCGCAGGGAGTGACCCACGAAAGGTTTTTCTGCATCGTGGGGTGAGTCACGAACTCGATTGCCACGAGCGCTTCCACCGCTTCGGAATCGCGGCGGTAGATCACAGCGCGCGGGCCTGTACCGCCTGCATCGGCGGTTTCCAGGTCGTACGCCCACTCGATATTTTTGACGAAAGCCAACGTCCCAGGCTGCATCAAAAATCCGAGCACCGTCTTGTCGACGTTGTCACCGATCGGCTTGGAAAGAAGCCGATACAGTGACAGAGGGAGAAGCAGCGTGTCCGGCTGTTCAACGCCTTTCGAATCGTTGAACACGGCCATCTCCAAGGTCTGGATGTCCGCAACGATCTGCGACGCCGTCGCGCCGGACCACGTTCCCGTCAGTCCCGAGGTGACCAGCGACACGCTCGCGTTGTTCAGAAGCCCCGTCACTCCGCGTGTCGAAATCCCGCTGAAAATGACGTCGTTCAGCTTCTTGGCAAGCACTTTACGTGCAGCCTCGGCACGCTTGGCCTCGACGGGAACGCGCATCAATTTGGAGCGTCGTGCGTCCTGCACGGTGTACTGAAAACCACTCCAAAAAGAGAAGAGCTTGCCGCTCGACTCGGTGGCGTTGACGTCCGACATGGGCGGATCGTCGGCGTAGTTCACGAGCTCTTCGGCACTGCCAAATTGCTCGATCACCTGCTCCGTGTACAGATCCGCGCCCTCGGACACGCGCTTGACCGGCACGAGGTCAAGGCCCTTGTACGCGGGATATTTTTTCTCGTAGAGAGTCGCGTCGATCTCTTCGAGCTCGCGTGCGAAGGCTGCAGTTTCGTTGGCGTCCATGCGCGAAGCCGCGCAGGACTGTGCGGACGCAACGCGGTATGCGTCGCGGCGAATTTGCCGGAAGTTCATCTTAAAACCCTTGTTCTAAAGCTGTTTCAGCGAAGGCGAGCGAGACGCCCGCGACTAGGAGGGGTCGATATCGACGCGCACCTTGACAGTGCCCGCCGCTGCAAGCGTCTCGGCGTAGCGTGCGCCTTCGAGCAACGCGCAGTCGTTCCCGTCGGGCGCGTTGCGGATCTGCCCGCGCACTTCGTCGCCAGTCGCAACGAAGCGCACGTACACAGGATCGCCCTGCGTTGCAGTGGTTTCCGAAACCATCGCGATCTCGCCCTCTTTGAGGCATGGGAGGTCCGCGTACTGCGAATATGTGCCGGTCGTCTTCGTTGCGTCGTAGACAGCAATGCCAGCACACCGCGCGTCGATAGGCCCGAGGGACACTCCAATGCCGGCCGTAAAAGTACCGCCAGTGCCCGACTGTGCAGGGAGATAGATCGAATCAATGCGGCTAAAATGCAGCTTCCCGGTCACGGTGGCGTTGCCTCCGTTGGGGATCAAAAGCTGCTCTTGGATCAAATTCCCGCGGTGATCTGCGCCCGTCACCACAGCCGTGGTAGTGTCCCAGTCGGCGTGTGAATTGAAAGTCAGCGTGACGTTGCGCGGCGGGAAAAACGAGTCGTCGCCAAGCACGCCGTTCAGCGCTGCACCTGAAACCGTCTGTGCAGTCGCGGCACTTGCTCCGCCGCTTGCCACGAAGGCGTCCACGTCCACGGTGGGCTCGTCCGTCGCGGCAATCTGTGAGGCTTCGGTGTCGCTTCGACGCAGGCACACAGTGCCCGCGACGGTTGCAGCGTAGGCAACGCGCGACTGCACACGGTGCCCGGCTCTCGTGATCATCCCCGCCAGTGCGGACGTAAGGCCTGCGGGATAGGTCGTTTGAACGCTCATAGTCAAAACCTGTAGGTGAAAATTGGTTACTGTGCGTTGGGTGTACTGCGACGCTTAGCGCTTGAACGCGTTTGCAAAGCGCGCGTCCGTCGCGCGTTGCATCTTGGCCAAGGGGCTTTCCTCGGCGGAGTCTGTGCGAGATTCAAGCGCGCCTCGAAGCTCCGCTTGCTTGGTGTCCGCCTCGGTCTTGGCCTGCGACTGCGCAGAGCCGAACTCAACCGCGAGCGGGAACATTTCGGCGAGCACGTCCTTGCCGCACGAGTCAAAACGCTTGCCGGGAAAGACCTTTTCGAGAACAGCGCGTTGAAGGTCGAGCTTGCTCTTGCCCTTCAAGTCGACGTCACCGAGCACGCGGCGAGCGTCCGTGCGCACGCTGTCGAGCGCCGCGACTTCGGCTTGCACTTGGTCCGCAGGGACCATGCCGCCCATCGCAGCTTCGAGCTCCTTGATCTTGGCGAGCGCTTGCTCTAGTGCGCCCTTGACTGCGCCCACAAGCTCCGCGTCCGCGTCGGCCTTTTTGGCTTCTTCGTTGACTGCTTGTTGAGCTGCAGCAACGCCCTCGGCGTCGAGCTTGAATTCTCGTTTTCTGATCGTGATCGTTTGCACTTGTTTCTCCGTGTCTTCTGCGAGTTGCGTTGCGTCCACGAGATACGCGGCGCCGTCGACGCGCAAACGCACTCGCGGCCCCATACGTCCCCACCCACGCGGACCAAGCGCCACGTGGTTGTATCTGATATTCCGCTGTACGCGGTCGTAAGGCGTGCCATCGGGAGCCACGCCAGGCGTAAGGTCCACGTCGCACTGGTAGCCGCATGAGATCTCTACGCGCTCGCCCGAAGCGACCAGCGACACCTCTTTTGCGTCCTGCACGAGCACGCTAGCGAGCACTAGCCCAGTCTCTGCGTCGTAGCTCGGAAGGCCTTCCACGAGGCCTTTTGAGAGCTGCGCCCAGTTCTCCGTGGTCACGTCCTCGGGCGGGTGGTCGTCGGTGACGGGCGCGCTTTGCAGCGTCGCGAGAGACTCTGCGCGCGCCACCTCGTCGGCGGGTCGGTACTCTACCCACGAGCCCTTGCCGTCTGAGTACGGCGCACAGCCCGAGCGTGTCAGTGCGGCCGGCACGCGCAAACCGCCCTGCGGGGTCCGCTGTAGCGCGTCTATCCGCAGTGCTCCTGTGTCGTATCGCTGGACGCTCACGGCGTTTCCTCGGGCTCCTGTGCCTCTTGCTGTAGGTCTGTCGCGGAGGGCGTGAATCCAGTCCAGACCTTGCCCTCCCGATTCGCCGCGAGCACGCGCTCTAGGAAGGTTTTGCGTGCACGGTCCGAGGCTTGAAGCTTGGAGTGTGCCGCTTTCAGCTCGTCAAGCTCGCGCGTGTGCTCCGGTGCGGGAGTCGTGAAGTACGTCTCGCCGCTGTCTGCGAGCAGGGCGCTCGCTTCCTCGGGCGTGATTCCAAGACCACGCGAGAGCACTGCGACTCCCTGTGTGCGTGGCATCGTGCGAGAGCACACGCTCTCTGTCACGCGCATTATCAGGTCTGCAGCCTCGGGAGAGAGCGTGTGCGTGGCTCCGGTTTCGTCCGTCGTGCCGATCCCTGAGACCGGCTTGGTGATCGTCGTCTCGTCACTCCACGAGCCTTTGCCGAAGCGAGAAGCTCGCACTTCGTCGGGGCGCAGCACACCAGCGCTGAGATAGAGCGCGTCTGTGTCCGCCTGCGTTTTGCGTCGCGTCTGCCGTTGCTCTTCGGTCTCTTGGTAGAACGAGCCCCACTCGATTTTCCACGACGGCACGACCCCTTGCGTAGGGCCTTCTGCAGCGCTGAAAAGCAGGCGAAGGAAGCGGTCAAGCTGCGGCTCAATCTTCTCCCTGCGCTCCACGTCGCTGCGGTCGTAGAACTGGCGCAGATCGACGTCACCGGTCGCGTTCAGCCCCGCAGGAGCCTGCCCAAGTAGCAGCGTAACGGGGATCTGACACGCGCCCGCGAGCCACTCAGCGTAGCGCCCGATCAGGTCAGAGAGACCGCCGAGCTGCCCGACCTCGACGCGCTCGAACGTTTCCTCTGAGTCGATTAGGATCGACCGCGCGACGCTGCGCGAGGCGTCCAGGAGCTCAATCCTGCGGCGAATCGCGTCGTCTTGGTCCTGCGCGATTTTCTGCCAAAGGTCGCGCATTTTGAAAACGCTCTCAGACGCTGCAGAGAGTACGGAGCTCGTGCTTGCGTAGACCGCGCCCCACGCTTTGAGCTGCTCGTACGGACGCAGCAAAACGCTCTCGCCCCACCCCTGCAACTGCTGGCGCCTGCGGTCGGTCACAGAGGCTCCCTCAAAGCGCAACACCCTGCTAGCGTGCACGTACGCTCCCGCGCCCCGGTTGACCCGATAGACGCTTGGGAGGCCGTACCTTGGACCTAGCGGGTCTTCGTAGCGCGAATGGACTGAGAGCTCTACGCAGGCAATCGGGGTCGCGTGCGTGATTCGGCAGACGTTTGCGGGGATCACAGGTAGGTCAGGCGCCTGGCCGTCGTCGACACCGAGCACCACGAGAGCGCCGCCGTACAGACGCGCGAGAGACCCGGCGCGCTTGATCGCTGGCACGAGAGCCAAGCGCTTGATTGCGTCTGCAGTAGCGGCTTCGGCTTGCGCGTCACCACACGCGATCTTGAAGCCCGTGCGCAAACACTCTTCGGGCACGACGTCGCAAATCTTCGCCGCATAGGCGTCTTCGTCGTAGAGGCTTTCCAGTACCTCGGGCGTGAGAGACCCCGTGCGGTAGTGAGCGAAACCCGTGCTGCGGGTGTTGCTCGCACCAACGCCGGTTAGCAGGTTTGCCCACCCGTCGACACGACGCACGCTTGCTCTAAGTGCCTCGACAAAATCCATCGTTACAGCTTTTTCATTGCAGCAAGGAAGCTCGCAGAGCTCCCGGTCACACACTCGGCGTACGCGTCGCTCGTGGCGTCCACTAGGTCGTCATGCTTGCCCTCGGGGAAGCCTTCAAGCTCCTCGTGGAACGCCTTGTTCCATGGGCCACGAAGCACACGCACAGCGCCTGTACTGTGCCGCGCAGAGACCGGGGAGAAGCGCGTTGTCTTGTCGCCGCTGGGGATACGCTCGCGCACTGCGAGCTTGGGGAACGCAGCTTGAAACGCAGCGACCTGGAATTTTCCCGCCTGCCCTGGGTCGCGCGGGATCACGTGCTCTGTGCCCTTGGGGTCGGCTTCTGCTAGCTGCCCGAACCACACGAGCAATTGCTCCGGCGTCGTCTTGCGGTGCTCCGCGTGCTCAATCGTGACCGCGCCGCTAGGCTCCAGCACTGCGCGCACCGTGGCGCTGTAGTCTCCCGAGACAGACCCGGCGAAGTCCCACGCACGCACACGCTTCGCAACGCCCTGGATTGAGTCCACGTGTGTCACGCGTGCGCTGTCCCAATACGTCTTCGCTGCAGGCTTTTTGAGCCAGTCGCCGAGCTCTAGTTGAGCTCGCCTTACCGGGTCTAGCTGCGCGAGCTGCGCTCTGTACTCCGGCGAGAGCTTCGGGTTGTCTTCAAGCCGCGCCGGGATAAATGTCCTCGAAAGCGCAAGCGGAGTGCCGCGTGGAACTTCGTCTTCACCGACGAAAAACCGCAGCTCGCCCGGCTTTGCGGGAGCCTCGTGCCCGGGGTCGAGCCACGGAGCAAAGCGCGCGAAAACCCACTCGTGCCCGTCACCGCCTGGGTTCGTAGCAGCACGAGTCCACCTAGGGAGAGTGCTGTCCGTGCCACGAATTCGCGCACGAATCCCGCGATACTGGCGCTCACTGAAGTGAGTGAGCTCGTCAAAGAGCACGAGCTGGAATTCGAAGCTGTCATAATTTTTGACGTCGTTTTCGTGCTCACAGTGCGAGAACCAAATCCTCGCGCCGCTCGGGAAAACCCACTCGATCCGCGGAGACATGCGCAATCGACCGCCGAGCGCGGGGTAGATTGCGCTCGACTTATCGACTGCATCGCCGAGGTAGGTAGCCTCTCGCCTGAGGTACAGTGCGCGGAAGCTCCCGTTGGAAATCCAGCGCAGCGGCTGTGCGATCAGCCCCGCACTCTTGCCGCCGCCTGCACTGCCGCCATAGAGGCATTCACTCGCTGTGCTCGCCAGAAAGCGGGTCTGTGGGCCCGGGTTGGGCATCCACAGGATCGGCGGCGTCAAGCTCGGGGAGGACAACGATTTTCGCCTGCGTCTGCAGTGGCCCACCGTCGGGGCCGGAGACTTCAAAGCGACGCGGACCGAGCAGGGAATTCAGCTCGCTGCGCGTTCGCACACATTGCACAAAAGCTCTCGCGTCTTCGTTTTTGCGCGCGAGATCTTCAGCCTCAGACAGCAGAGACTCCACGCGTTCGCGCTCTTCCTCAGGCGTTCGCGTGCTCCGTGTGTTCTTCAGCTTCTCACGCACCAACGCGATGTAACGCCACACGTTTCGCCGCGAGCACTCGAACTCCAGCGCGAGCTTTGCTGCGATTTTCGTCTCTGGAATACAGCGCAACCAGAGCTCTTCAACGCGCTCCAGTCTGCCCCTTGGAATTTTCGGTCCACGCTTCACAATGACGCCATATGCCTTGTTTTAAGCCCAAAACGCAAAGTCAAGCGCAAAACACACAGCCCGCAGCTTCACCGTGGCGCTGGAAGCTCCAGGAGCTTGTCAAGCAAATCCGGGGTAGCGACGTAGGAAAAACCGCCGGGACAGGGAACGCGGTGGACGTAGGGAACGCCCTGCGAGTGCCACGACGCAAGCCAGCGGCGCGCAGTGCTCTTGCCTATATGCAAGAGCTTTGCGAGCTGCGGGGCGTCGATTTGGCGTGCAGTCTGGGGAGACTCTAGACGCAATTCGGGCCAGTGGTAGCGAGCCTAGGTGAGCGCCTGGAGCCTGTCAAGATTTTCGCTTGACAGATTACAGCGGCTCCCCTTTGAGGGCTTCGGCTTTCAGCTCTTCGAGCCTGTCAGCGATCCAAAGAGCCGTCTTGGGTGCACTCTGAGAGTGCAGTGCCAGCGTCGAAAGCCATGTAGACAAGGGGTGCAAGCGGACTTCGTAGCTCGCGCCGCAGCTCTGAGTAGCCCAAGCGTAAATCTTTCCCGAGTCAAGGCGCCACACAAGCAACCCGCTTGCCGCCAGCAGCTCCGGCGGTGCAGCGCCGATCCGCTGAAGCTCTTCCGCCAGAACACCAAGCATTTCCATGCTCACTGTAAGCCACTGCTGGTAGCGTGCTTTTTGCGCAAGCAGCTCCGCTGAATTGCGGATCTCTTCCGCCAGTTTTTCGAACTCGGCCATGCTGTTTTTCCTTCCTGCAAGCGTGAATCGCTACTCTACCTGAAGCCCCACGAGGGGGACAATGGCTCGAAGCATCTCGTCAAAAGTGCCGACCTCAAGCAACATTTTCCTTCCCTCGTCGCCGTTGATCCACGCTGAAAGACTGCCGACCACCGCGACGGGTGGAGGCGGTTCGCAGGCAATGGGAATCCGTTTGCCTCGGCGGCCAAGCCGGGCCATTGTTCTAGACATCTTTTGTTACCTCCGAGGGGTCGCCTTTGAGCCGGGCGGCCCCTCTGTTTTTCGGCCCGGCCAGAACGCCCTTCCGAGTCTCTACTCACTCCTAGGGCGGACGTACGCAGAGCGAAGTGTTGGGGCTAGGAGGTTTGGCCTGCTCCCGCAGAGCTGAGTTGTTTCGCCGCCGAGATCAGAGCTTCGAGGCAAAATCGGTAGACCGGTTCTCCCGCCAGAGCCCGGATTGCCGTCCGTTCATTGACTCCCGCGGCTCCTGCCAGTTGTTTCGCTGAGTGGTTCCGGAGCGACAAGAGTTGCTGAGGTGTGGGGGCTACGCCGTACGACATACTTCCTCCGTGTTGGTGGCAGGATGAATAACGCTTGCGTGAGTGCGTCGCCAGTAACACCAGGTGTTACTAGCAGCGCGTTTCACTCAAACCACCTGTCCACAAGAGCTTTTAGCGCGAGCTGTCCCCGGTGAGTACACGCCGCCTCCGCAAGCTTCGAGTCTCCTGCTGCGACTCGTGCGAGTGCGGCTTCGCGCACTTGGCGACTGGCGAGCCACCACCCCAAGCGGGCTTCGAGCGGCCAACGCACAACGACCTGGCGTTGTTTGCCTGCAGCCTCGCAGAGCACGAGAGGGGGGAGCGGGTGCTCGTACCCCTGCCCGTCAAGCTGGATCGCCCACACGGTGCGTTTGTGCTCCAGCGGAAGGGCGTTCAGCCTGTGGCGTATCTCGCTATCCCCTGCGGGAGGTAGACCTACCAGCTCAGGAGCGCTCACGCCGTGCACGACGATTCCGAGGCGCAGCGTTTCGAGCGCGCGACCTGTCCCTGAGAGCACGCCGTAGGCCCTGCTCTGTGCCGAGGCCTCAGAGCACGCGTAGACCAAAAGCTCCCGCACGAGCCGGTGAATTTTCAGGTCGTTCACTGCGCACCCCACTTGCCCGAATGAAAAATCTTTTCGGCCTCGTCGAGCCAGCTTTCGGAGTTCACGAGGAAATCGGCCAGCTCGCGCGGCGCGACGTAGACCTTGCCCCGGTCTATCTCCCGGAGCACGAAGCCCCACGGTAGCAGGTACCACGACGCGGACGATAGAGGCTCTCCGAAGAGGCACAGCACGAAGCTCGCACCCCCAAGCTCGTGCGTCGTCTGCAGGCCCTCGAGCTCCGACTCTCGCAGTCGCGAAAAATCGAAACGATCTGTGCACGCCTTGACCTCGACCTCACAGTGCACGGCGATTGACGACACGCGCGACGTGAGGATGCCCCCGAAGTCCGGCCCCTGTGGCGCCACGTAGCGACCCGCACGCATGCCCGCGTACCTGCGCCAGAGCTTGCCTGCAGGCGCGTTGCGCGGCTTTGTCAGCGACTCTTCAACGAGGTTTTCCGCTTCGTTCCCGCGTGAAAAGCGCTTGCGTTGGTGTGCGGAGCTTCTCACGACTGCGCCTCCAAGATCTTCGCCAGCAATCTACCCACGCAGTACGAAACCCTTGGTACGACAGCGTTTCCTAGCGCTCGCATTCTTCCCTGTTTTTCCGGCGAGAAGCCCTCGATCGTGCGCGGCGGCTCCCAGTCGTGCTGTGGCTTTCCCCAACGGGCAACGCTTCCGGAAGCGTCCACCCAACGGGAAAATCCATCAAAGCTTCGAGCCACTCCGGGTTGAGCTTGCCGCCCACTGCAGTGCGAATTCCGACGCCCCGCTTTGGAGCCCACGGCTTTGGTGCGTTGTTGTTTCCGCAAATTGTAAGCGTTGGCCATAGCTTTCCAGGCGACGACGAAAACCCTTCTTCGCCTGTGGCTTGCGCCGAAATCTGAAGCTGATAGGCACGTCCAAAAAGCATCATACCCGAGCTCTGCCAGTGGACCGAGGACAGCGCCGAGCCCGCCTCCCTTGGCCTGCAAAAGTCCCACAACGTTTTCAACGACGACAGCCTTTGGTTTGATCTCGTCAACAATTCTCGCAAACTCACACCAAAGGCCTGAGCGAGCACCAGAGAGGCCCACCTGTCTGCCCGCGCTTGAAACGTCTTGGCAGGGGAATCCTCCACAAACAAGGTCGACTTCGGGGACAACGGAAGCTCCAACTGTGCGAACATCTGTGTGCCTTTTCGCTTGTGGCCAGTGCTTTTCAAGCACTCGCAGACAAAATGGATTTTGCTCTACCTGCCAGAGAGTCTCAGCGTCTAGCGCGAGCTCTAGACCTAGCTCTAATCCGCCGATACCAGAAAACAGACTTCCTATCGTGTGAATTTCGCTCACTGCGCGCCGTCCTTCTTCGCGCCTTTGTGTCTTCGTGAGACGCCACGCAGCGACACCACGCCCTTGACCCCTTGCTCTGTCTGCCCGCGCAATCTGTCCGCGAGACGTTCCCCGTCCGCGCTTGAAAAATACCTTGTGTGCAGCTCTTTCGCTGAAACGTTGCTTGCGCACAGCGTGATTGCCCCGCGCGTCCACCTGTCGAGCAAGAGACGCGTGACTGCCTCGGGCGTGCCCTCTGTCCCGAGCTCGTCTAGGGCCAATAGGTCCACGGTACGCGCGCGGTGCCAGAGCTCGCGCGCTTCGTACTCGCGCAGCGAGCACAGGCGCTCGGCCGTCGTGTAGTACGCAGGGCGAGCGTGTTTCAGCACGGCGCGCGTGAGCGCAACGGTCTTGCCGATCCCCGGAATCCCCACGAGCACGACGCACGCAGGGCGTACAGCTAGCCTCCCCTGCCGCTGCCCTGTCCAGGCAACAGCACGCTCGACAGTGGCCACGACAGGCCCCGTGCAGCTCGGCGAGAGTGCGACGTCGAGCACGTCTGCAGCAAGCGGGACGCCGCGTGTCTCTGCAAGCTCCCGCAGCTCTCGCGCGGCGCGTTCCGCTTTCCACGCTGCGATTTCCTCGGGCGATCTTGCCTCGCCCCAAGAGCCCACAATTCGTTTGATTATCGCTCCAAGAGATTGCACTTCCGACAATTTCCTACCCTGCTTCCTGCACGCGATTCGTGCCTTCGAACAGCAATCTTTCAAATTCGGCCTCGTCTTCAGGCCCGAACTGCCGCGCTGCTTCGAGCTGCGACGGTGCGGCCCTTGGCTTAAGTGCCTCACGCTCTGCGCTGCGCTTGAGCCACCCACTCAAAAACGCGTTACCGTCTCTGTATTTGCCGGGGTAGCGTGCGGCGTAGATCCCCGCCTGGCGAATCTCAGCGAGCACGTCAACGCGAGGGAACGCACCGTCGGCGCAGACCCGCGTTGCGAAATCCCCTGGGCCCGCGACGATTGGGCCTAGGATCCGGTCGCCCACGATCGCAGAGAGGACGCGCGCGGCGAGGCTCCCAGCGGGCGGCACGAGGTCTAGGGCGGGCTCTGGCTGGCCCTTCGCTCTACGCGCCCTCGTGGGCTTGCTACGCCCCGGCGGGACCGTCCTAGCGGGGGGAGCTAGCTCGAGCTCCCCTGACTCGTGGGGCTGGTGTGTGTGCGAGTCCGGGGACCCCGACAGGGACCCCGGCGAGCCCCCGGGAGAGTCCGCAGGACTCTCCCGCATACTCTCCTCTGCTCTTTTCTCCTCTTCTCTTCTCTTCTCTAGAGCCGCTGCAGTCCGTCGCAAAACCGTTGCATCTGCAGAAAACGCCTTTGCTTCAGGTGTTTTCAGCGACTCCGAATCCGTTGCATTTCCGTTGCCTGCAACGGTGGCAGCGTTGCACCCCGTTGCATCGCCCGTTGCAGTGTCCGTTGCATCCCCCGTTGCATCCCGTTGCACGTTGCCGTTGCAGTCCGTTGCGCCTCCCGTTGCAGCCTCCCGTTGCTTGCGTCGGTACTCCCTGGAGCGCTCGGTCGAGCTCTTGCCCTGGCGTGACCCTGGCCCCGAAATCCCAAGGGTCGAGACACCCTGGCGTGAGGCGAACGCCCGCACGACTAGAGCCCCGTCCGTAAGGTCGACGAGGCGCACGCGCACCCAAGCCGCCACGATCGATTCAGCTTGCGAGCGAGACTCAACGCCCTTGAAGGTCGCGTGCACAGTGCCCGCGGCGTCGAGCCCGGGGACGAGCTCAAGAGCCCCTCCCGTGCCCCGTAGCAGCGGCAACAGGCGCAAAAAAATAGCCTGCGCTTCTAGGGGGATTGAGAGAAAGCGCGCGTCCGTATTGACGTCCTCGTGGAGCTTGACCCAGCCACTCACGACGCACCCCGCAGCGTGGACAGCGGAAGCCCGAGCTCCCGCAGCTCGCGGCGAAGGGCCGCATGCTCCTGAGTGCCAGGGTGTGGGTGCACGCAGCACTCCAGCTCAAAAACCGCCTGGGCGTAGCGTAGGGCCCAGTCGTGGGGACAAAGCCACGCTATCCCCTCGCAGACAGAGCAGAGGGCTTGGTGGGGCGACGGATAGGCCACGGAGACACTCCTTTGATTCTGCGCAGCTAGACGCCTGCGCGCGATTGGCGTTTGATTGACCTAGCCCTCACAGGGACACGCAGGCAAGCGCTTTGCGTCGCGACTCTACGTGTCGCGAAATCTCTAGCGGCTTCGGCGCTCTTCCGACGCCGAGCAGCAGCCAGTCGGCTGATACTCCATAGAGTACGCACAAGCGCGAAATCGCCTTTGCCGTGGGGCTTTTAGCGGTACGTTCAAAGCGAGTCGAGCTCCCGCGGGTGAGCCCCGCGAGCTCGTCCGCGTGTCGCGCAGAGAGCCCAGCGGACTCTCTGAGGTATCGGATTTTTTCGGAAAGGCTTGGTCGCAGCATGAAAGATTTTTTAGACGAAAGGAGCGAGGGCGTCAAATATGCGGCTTTCAAAGAAGCCACGGAACGACGCGCAAGCTCGACGACCACGACGAGCAGAAGACCGCGCACACGCGAAGCACAGAACGAAACGCGCTGTCAAGCGAACTCGACGGTGCATTTTTCTTTGCAGCCTGTGCCTTCTAAAAAAGACGCGCCGTCTTCGGCGCAGTCGCCAAAACCGCTTCTGGCAAGCCGATTGCCGCAAAATGCGTCTCACGGCCTATTGTCCACTAAAAAGGTTGACACCTAAAAAGGACGCGGGTATACACCGGACTGTCAGCACGCGAAGCTCTGCGGCGAGTTCTGCTAGGCCTTTTGGTGACATGGGGGGTCTAGCAGCGGGACACGGTTCGACTCCGTGCGCGTGCACTGCGTCTAGCACGGGAGGTGATCGTTGATCTCGTGGCCTACGTCCGCAATCGTTTTGTGGGCGATCGTAGCGTTTTTCGCCTGCTGGCTTACCGACAGGCAAAGGGAGGATTGATATGCAATCTGAGATTGTGACTGCTGGTGTTCCGGACTCCGCGCGTGTCGCGGAGTCCCTTGTTACCAAGGGGGATTTGTCTGCCCTCTCACCCTCAGAGAGAGTGAAGCTGTACGTGCAAATGTGCGAAAGCCTGGGGCTCAATCCCAGCTCTCAACCCTTCGCCATGCTTCGCCTGAATGGCAAAGAGATTCTCTACCCCACGCGAGGGGCCACAGACCAGCTCGCCGCGATCCACCGTGTCAATCGGGAGATCATTGATGGCCCGAAGGTGGTGGACTTGGCTGGCACGAAGCTCGTGTACGCGGTCTGTCGCGCGTCCCTGCCCAACGGGCGCACAGAGACTGCGACTGCGACAGTGCAACTGACCGATCCGGTCAACGTGCTCATGAAGTGCGAAACGAAAGCGAAACGAAGAGCTACGCTTTCGATTCTCGGTCTCGGGATGCTCGACGAGACCGAGCTAGAGACCATTCCGGCGCAAGCAAAGACCGCGCTGGAAGGCCCCACTGTGCAGCAAATCGAGGCTGCACAAGAGCCTGCGCGCACGCACTCCGGAGTGCTCCCGCTGGTCGTGTCAGGCGACACGATTGGGGAGAACTGCGCCGTCCCGCAGTGGTGCGTGGACGATTTCGAGGCCCTTAACCTCGCCGAGGGCGAGAGGCCCACCATCGCGCAGTGCGCGGCTATCCTTTCGGACGCCCTCGCGCGAAAGGCCGAGGGGCAAAGCGTGGGCACTGAAGATCTCGCAGTGGCTTTCGAGGCCTTAAAGCGCGCGGCGAAAACGAGTGTCTCCCAGCTCAAAAAAGAGATTGCGTCGGCGGAGCTCGCGCGAAACGGCCATGCGAAAACCGTGGTGCAAACAACGCCAGAGCCAGCTCCAGCGCCGACGACGGCTCCTGCGGCCACTGCGACGCCCGCTCCAGCGCGTGAGCCCGGCAGTGACGACGGCGACGACCTGGACAGGGAGATTGAGTCTCTGCGCTCTCGCCTCGTCGAGTGCCGCGGTCTAGACGAGGTCGCCCGTGCGTGGCTCTTGCACAAGGCCGTCCTCGAAGGAACGTTCTTGGAAGAGCAGGCCAAGCGCGCGTGCGTCGCAGCCGCTGCAAGCGCGCTGTCCTGCAGCTTCGCCGAGGCCGGCGCGAAGCTCAAGACAGCGATTGAGCAAGAGGGGTCCAAGCCCGATCCCACGCCGCCGGCAGCACCTAGTCCGAGCACTGGCAGTGGGCCTGCAGCGAGCGCAAAGGGGGCTGCAGCGGCTTCCGCGAGCTCGCCCAAGGGAAACCCGCGGGCCGCTCTTACCGAGGATCAAGAGGCACGCTTCGACGAATTTCTGGCCGATCTGAAAACGAAGCGTTCGCACAAGTACGTGGTCAACTCATGGCGCAAACACCGCCGCGAGTGGGACAACGATTCGGCCTATCTTCGTGCGCTCGTTTTCGAGGCGGTTTGCGAGCGCTGGGTTGCCACGCAGACAATCCCGCCGACGACGCCAGCGGAGCTCGCGGACAGACAAGCGGAAGCTAGGCGCGTGCTCGCCGCGACTACGGAAGAGCTCTACGCAGTGCCTGCAAACTACGCGCGCCGCGAACGCGCGGCATAGCTCGAAACAGCTTGCAGTAAGGAGATTTGAGATGGAACGCAATCTGACGGATTACTTTCAGTCACGGCTGTGGCCGGGCTTTATCGCACCGAAGAAATTCAAGCTCGGGAGCAAAACTTTTGTGACGAACAAAACAAGCGGGCTTGCTGTGGATGGCGTCGATAGCGACGCAGTGGACGTAACGGAGGTGCAAAGTCACCTGGAATCCACGCTTTTAGCGGGGTTTGATCCGTGCGGTTTTGATTCCCTCCTTGAAGTGCTTCGCCTCAAAAGCGAAGAAATCCGCAAATCAGAGCGCTTCTGCACTGCGTGCAGGTCAACGCGACACATCCTGTGTCCTTGGTGCTCCGGCGAATCGTGCTTCGAGTGTGAGGGCAACGGCTCTCTTGACTGCGCCTGTGCGCTCACAGGGAGAGACTATCCACTCGTTGCGTTTCGAGTGCACGGCGTGTGCTTCGACGCCGTGATTCTGCAGCGAGCATGGGGGATTTTCGGTGGCCTGGAATCGTCCGAACGCCGCCTTCTAGTCAATCCAGAGAGAAAGATTCTACGCGTTGACTGCGACTGGGGAAGCTATTTCCAAGCAGGCGTCAACGTGAACAACCGCTCAAACTGCACAATTTGGGAGGTGCAATCGTGAGCGAATCGGGAAGCGCAGCACGCGCGCTGCAGACAGGCCACGACACTGCGGAAGAGCACGAGGAGCGCAAGCCGCGCGTGCGAGCTCGCACGGAAAATCTCAAGCGCCTAGCCAAGGCGACGCTACAGGCGGACGCTAGACAGTACCCCGAAGACACGCGAGCGCTGCGCCCGAGGACGCGCGGCGAGTGCGTGAATGGGCCGCGACCGTGCCCTTTCGTCTCGTGTAAACACCACCTGTACCTAGACATGCGCGAGGACAATGGGTCGATCAAGTACAATTTCCCGCACCTCGAGGTGTGGGAGCTCACTGAGTCGTGCTCGCTCGACGTGGCAGACAGGGGCGGCGAGTCGCTAGAAGAGACCGGAGCGGCTGCAAATCTCACGCGTGAACGCGTGCGGCAGGTCGAGACAAAGGCGCTGGTCAAGCTACGGGTCGTGCTTGAAGAAGACTTGCTCGGGCCCGAAGAGCTCGAAAACGAGCGCTTGAAGCTCGACAAAATCAACAACGTGCACAGCGGCACAGCAGGCGAGCTCGTGAGTTTTTCACGAGCCGCACTGTACCTAGGGCGTGAGTGAAAACATCTTGCAGGAAGGCGGTTTGAGATGAAACGAAAACTCCTAGAGCTCTCAGAGCTCCTCGAGCAAATCGGCGCAGTGCTCCGGGCGTACGCGATTTTTGGGACAGTGCCCACGCTGTCGCAGCTAATCAGCGGCGTGTGCGTGCTGCGTGAGCAGAAAGGGCAAACTCAGCAATGAACGGGTTTGACAACGGAGACGGCTACGGCGACGGCCGCAACGGCAACGGTGGCGGCGATGGCTACGG
>ERZ724505.477-NODE-477-length-25435-cov-6.383530_pt1 | contig 25435 bp, 23 predicted proteins | sample MGYA00376038_ERZ724505 | MGnify/ENA primary metagenome ERZ724505 (study PRJEB28724, sample SAMN07190884) | wastewater metagenome | isolation source: effluent of sewage treatment plant in Hong Hong | place: Hong Kong | collected 2016-03-17 ...
TCATGTCAGCACACCCAACCATGGTCAGTGCTCATTTGTGCAGACCTTCCTTAGGGGTCGTTTCTTCGACAGATTATCCGGTTGGGTCCAACATCATATTCATGGATGGGAACCTATTGCTGGCAACCCTGACCAAGCTACTCACTCCAACCGGAAAAGCAGTACAGCCATATGGCTGGTGGATTCTCTTCTGCCTCTGCATGCAGTTCACATCCGCCTACTGGCTCTTGCGGAATCTCACCACCCCCTCGCTCCCCTCATTTCTTGGGGCCCTGCTGATCGGCATCGCACCCATATTCTTTTTCCGCATTTTCCATCTCAACCTACTCCCACATTTCCTGATCATCATTGGATGGGGGGCTGTTCTAGCCAGGGATATGCCAGACAAACGCCGGCTATACATTTTCTTGTCCCTGATTTTTGTATCCATTTCAACCCATTTCTACTTCACGCCACCGCTGGTTGCCATGGCACTGCTTTCCCATTGGAATGCAGGAAAATTCGCGGCAAAAAAGGACGCGATTGCCCATTTGGCATATCGCGGGGCCGTCATCATGGGCTTCACAGCCGCAACCATGTTTGCGACAGGCTATTTCCAGAAATTCACAGGTGCAAGCGACGGGTTTGGGTTCTATTCAATGAACCTCAATGCGTTCATCAATCCCATGGGAACATCAAGCTACTTGATGACTCTCCCGAACGGCACAGAAGGTCAATACGAAGGCTACCAGTATCTTGGATTGGGTGCCATCATTTGTCTTCTACTCTGCTACTGGCTCATGCAAAAAGGCATGTTCGCCAACACCCCAAAATCGGTTCTTTATTTCTGGGCCTTCATCATTCTGTTCAGCTTATCCAACCGGGTTTACCTCGGTTCCGGTTTGATTTTCGGCGCCAATCTACCGGAATGGCTCATGAAGTCCGTCTCGCCCTTTCGATCATCTGGCCGATATGCCTGGTTTGTCATTTATCCAGTGCTGGCTATTTCTTTCACAAACGCGCACTCGTACATCAAAGACAAATTCGGCCAGTCCAAACTGGTCATGTTGGCTTTTTCCGCCGCCGCACTTTGCCTGGCAACAATCCAATACCAAGACATCAAGAGCATCGTACGAGGGAAGAAATTCGATGTATTGCCACTAGCTGAGAGAGTCGACTTGAAAGTGGCAAAAGCCATCAAGGATTACGTCTCATCGACTCACTTTATCGGCCCCATTTTCATTGACGTGAGCGACACGAACACCAACAAAGATCTCTTCACCTCTCTGACATTGGAGCTAGTTGGAGAAAAGATCAACATCTCACCGGCACCCAACGTGAGAGAAAATATCAAGTACACCCATCGAGATCATATTAAAGATACGCTCGATGCTGGCGGCTTGATTGTTTCTCATAATTGCCATCCCGCCCTTGCTACTGACAGCATCAACCTTATTGATGGATGGTGCCTCTTGAGAAAACAAAAGACCACGCAGCCCATCTGACGCTATTCGAATAGGATGGTTTTCCCCGCCCGATTGGCGCACCTTTGGGTCTTACAATCGCGCGCTTATCCAGTCAATACGGTAGCGAGAACTCGCGCATGCCCACCCCCACTCGACCTCATCGACACGCCATTCGGGACGGATTGCGCATCCTACGCACCAAGCTAGGCCTCAAATCATCTGAAGCCACGGTCTTGGCTGACCCAGCCAAGACCTCAGAGCCTGCGCCAGCCCCCTCCGCCCCCGAGACGAATCCAATCAACGACGTACTCGCTGCGGACCTCGCCCGCACTCAGTCCAGAGCCATGTACGGCAATGTTGGGCTTCATGACGCCACGCGTGCGGGCTGGTTCAATCGCGCCAAACGAGAGCTCTTTACAGACTTTCCGGTCCTTCCGACCGACACCGTTTTAGATGTGGGATGCGGCCTAGGCGGCAACCTGCGCTTTTGCGCCGAGATGGCCTCACGCGTCATCGGCATCGACATTGATCCGGAAAAGGTTCAAGCCACACAGAAAATGCTTCTGGAGACTGGCTGCCAGAACTTCGAAGTCATTGAGGGTGACGGCAACCCTCTGCCACTCCCCTCTGAATCGATCGACAAGATCATCTGCACCGAGGTCATTGAGCACGTGGATGACCCCATGGTCGCCCTGCGCGAACTGATGCGCGTTGGCAAACCCGGCGCACTGTATTTGCTCAGCGTTCCCGGACAACGCTCGGAAGAGCTAATCAAATCGGTCGCGCCAGCCTACTGGTTCGAAAAGCCCAACCACATCCGGATACTGAGTGCCGACGATTTCAAGCGCTTGGTTGAGGACACCGGGCTCATCATCGAACGGCACGAATTCGTCAGCTTCTATTGGGTCATCTGGCACGCCTTGCTGTGCCTGTGCCAAGTCGATCACCACGAAGGCACACACCCGGCGCTAGACCATTGGGCCAAGGCATGGGACGTCATCCTGGCCGACCCCATCACAAAACAACGCATCTCCGCGCTGGATCAGGTACTCCACAAGTCCCAGATCATCATCGCCCGAAAACCCGCTTGACCTTCTTGGCAAGCACGCCCCATCAATGCGCCCTCAAGACAACATGAAGCCGGTCATTCTTGCGTACTCGGAGACCAACGACAAAAACATTGCCGAACGCATTGGCATGTCCGAGTACAGCTACTACTTCGTTCTCAAATGGTTTCTTCCCGCAATGGCCGAAGTGGGCGACGTGAAAGTCATCTACGACCCGCTGACCGAAGCCGACCTTGAATACGACAAGGCACAGCAAGAGGGCCGACAGTGCGTCTTGTTCTCTTTCGCCCCGCCCCATCGCACGCTGTTTCCAGAGCGCTGCCCGGTGATCCCGTTGGTGGCCTGGGAATTCGAGCGCATCCCCGATCACCAGTGGGACAACGACCCAACACATGACTGGCGCACCGTTTTCGCGCGCACCGGGCTGGCCATCACCCATTCCGAATTCGCACGGCAAGCGATCTTGCGTGCCATGACACCCGATTATCCGGTCTGGTCCATCCCTGCCCCCGTATGGGATCGCTTTGCGGCACGAGGCAAACAGCTCCACGGGACCGAAGGCCGGCGCCCCGCCAAAGGCATGGACATCCGCATCAAAGGCGCCCTCTTTGATTCGGCCGCGTGCATTCCCAACTCACCCGAAACCGGTCAATGGCGAATCACCGAGCCCGAGACAACCGAGCCGACGCTGGACCCGCGAGTCGAGCGAAAGCTGCGCCGAGCAGCCCGTCGCAAGCGTAGCCTGCAAAAACTCATCGCTCGCCTGACCGGTCGCCCCTTCCCAGCCGTTCAAGCAACTTCGGAGCAAGCCCAGCCAGCGCCCGCTCCCACCGAGCAAGAACATCACATCCAGGCCAAGGGGGTGGTGTTTGCTTCCATCCTCAACTCACGCGATGGCCGCAAGAACTGGGGCGATCTGGCCACAGCGTTTGCGTCGCGCTTCCAGAACGTCGAAGACGCTGTTCTGGTTTTCAAACTCAATGAAAAAGACAGCGCCGAGTCGATGCTGAACCTCGAGCGCGATCTGCGTCGTTTCGTCTGGTTGAAATGCCGTGTCATCGCCTTCAACGGTTACCTGGAAGATGACGACTACCAGCGCTTTCTGGACGGGATTGACTATGTGGTCAATGCATCCACTGGCGAAGGCCAATGCCTGCCTCTGATGGAACTGATGGCCATGGGCACGCCAGCGATTGCCCCCGACCACACGTCGATGGCTGACTACATCACCTCCGACAACGCCTTCATTTTGCCATCCACTCGTTTCCTGACCGGCTGGCCACATGATCCTCGCTTCATATATTCCACAACAGCATTCCGTGTGCCTTGGGATGTATTACGCGACACCTATGGCTTGGCCTATGAGTGTGCCAAGCAGGATCCATTGAAATACCAAAAGATGTCTCAGGCTGCCACCACACAACTGAAGCAGCACTGCTCCATCTCCGTCGCGCAATCCAGTATCAGTGAGATACTCGATCGATACATGCGACACACAGCCGAAACGAAAGATAGCGCCCCCTGAATGCCACGCCGTCGCGCCACCCATTGATCTAGAAACGCATCACCATGACAAAGATCCCATCGAAATATCGCCACTTTGTGCGAGATCGCTTGCGTGATATTCGAACCGAGCTTGGGCTGAGGGCCCCTTCTGCACCGGCGTCCCCAGTCAACTCCTCAGTCGCCCCCCCCACAGAAATCTCCCCCAATTTCAGCCGTGAAGTCGGCTTTCGTGACTACTTACGTAAAGGCTGGTTCAACAACGCAACAGGGGAATTATTCCCAGGCTTTAGGATCGACCCAGGGGACACAGTGCTTGACATGGGATGCGGGCCCGGCGCCTACCTCAAATTTTGTGCCCAATTCGCATTCCACTCGATTGGTGTAGACATCAGCGCTGATTGCGTCAAAGCGGCCGAGGAATCATTGCGCGCAGCTGGCGTCGAGCGTTTCCAAGTCATCCAGAGTGATGGCAACCCTCTGCCACTCGGGTCAGAGCTCGCCGATAAAGTCGTTTGCACCGAGGTGTTTGAGCATGTAGACGACCCAAGAGTCGCCATACGAGAGCTCGTTCGGGTCGGCAAGCCTGGTGCGTCATACTTACTGAGTGTGCCTGGTGAGTTATCAGAACAGATACTCAAAGAACTAGCGCCGGCAGCTTGTTTCGAAAAGCCGAATCACATCAGAGTGTTCAGTTCAAATGATTTTCGTGATTTGGTCGAGCAGGCGGGGCTCATCATTGAAAGGCATGAATTCGTCGGTTTTTACGGTGCCGTTTGGCACGCCCTACTCTGGAAATGCGGCGCTGACTACGACAACGGCACACACCCTGTTCTTGAGCAGTGGGCGCGCACTTGGGAAATCTTGATGGCGCTACCTCAGGGCAACGCGTGCATTGACGCGCTGGATCGCGCGCTACACAAGTCACAGGTCATGATCGCCCGCAAGCCAACATAAGCAGCGTGCCTTAAGTGGATTCGTGATGGAATCTAGCAAGCAACAAGTCATCTAAAGCCAGCCCTTGACCGAAGCAAGCGAGAAAGTATGCAATTGCTAAAAATAGGCCAACAATCCCCATCAATACTCAGCTTAGCCGATTGGTTCTAGGCGTTAACGTAGCCTCCTGCGGGTATTCGTCTCAGCATTTTTTGACACCATGGCCGACCCCATTCAGGCAGATTCCAACTCAAGCACACTCTCCGGCGTGGCCCGCGTATTGGTCAACGCCGGCAAGCTTGATGCCAAAACTGCAGAAGACATCATCAGGGCTGCCAAGGAACAAAAGAAGGGCTTTGTTCCTGCATTGATCGCCAGTGGCGCCATCAAGGCCGCCGATCTCGCGCACACCTTGTCCAAAGCGCTGGCGGTGCCAGTCCTCGATCTGGCCACCATCGACGCGCAGCGCCTGCCCAAAGGCGTCATTGACAACAAATTGGCTGCGCAGTACCAGGTCATGGTGCTATCCAAACGCGGCAACCGCCTGTTCGTGGCAGGGGCCGACCCCACCGACCAGGAAGCCATTGAGCGAATCAAGTTCGCCACTCAGCTGACACCTGAGTGGGTCATCGTCGAATACGACAAACTCGCCAAGCTCCTTGAAGGCCAAACCGCTTCTGCCGAAGAGCAACTCTCAGCCCTGGCATCTGCCGACTTCGAGTTCGACATCACCGAAGAAGGCGTTGGCGGCACCCAGCAAGAAGCTCAAGACATGAGCTCTGAGGTGGAAGACGCCCCCGTGGTGCGCTTCCTCCAGAAAATGCTCGTTGATGCCGTCAACATGCGTGCGTCCGACTTGCACTTCGAGCCCTACGAGTTCACCTACCGCGTGCGCTTCCGGGTCGACGGCGAGCTGCGCGAGATCACTCAACCGCCGGTGGCCATCAAGGACAAGTTGTCCTCCCGCGTGAAAGTGCTGTCCAAGCTCGACATCGCCGAAAAGCGCGTGCCGCAAGACGGTCGCATGAAGATGAAGTTTGGCTCCAAGGCCATCGACTTCCGCGTCAGCACCTTGCCCACCCTGTTTGGCGAAAAGATCGTGATCCGTATTCTCGATCCCTCCAGCGCCAAGTTGGGCATTGACGCCCTGGGCTACGAAAAGGAAGAAAAAGAGCGTCTGCTGCACGCCGTGGCGCGCCCTTACGGCATGGTGTTGGTGACCGGCCCCACGGGCTCCGGTAAAACTGTGTCGCTTTACACCTGCCTGAACATCCTGAACCAACCTGGCGTCAACATCTCCACCGTGGAAGACCCGGCAGAAATCAACTTGCCGGGCATCAATCAGGTCAACGTGAACGACCGCGCCGGGCTGAATTTCTCGGCCGCGCTGAAGTCTTTCCTGCGGCAAGATCCAGACGTCATCATGGTGGGTGAAATCCGTGACCTGGAAACGGCCGACATTGCCATCAAGGCCGCCCAAACCGGTCACATGGTGATGTCCACCCTGCACACCAACGACGCCCCCACCACGCTCACCCGGTTGATGAACATGGGTGTGGCGCCGTTCAATATTGCATCCAGCGTGATCTTGATCACGGCTCAACGTCTGGCGCGCCGTTTGTGTGAAAACTGCAAGGCTCCCGCAGACTATCCGCGTGACGCATTGCTCAAAGCTGGCTACAAAGAAGAAGATCTAGACGGCAAATGGAAGCCCTACAAGGCCGTTGGCTGCTCATCCTGCAACAACGGTTACAAAGGACGGGTGGGCCTTTACCAAGTGATGCCCATCAGCGAAGAAATCCAGCGCATCATCCTGACTCAGGGTACTGCGATGGACATCGCCAAACAAGCTCGCCTCGAAGGCGTGCGAGATCTGCGCGAGTCAGGTCTGGTCAAAGTCAAGATCGGCGCCACCTCTCTGGAAGAGGTCATCGCCGTGACCAACGAATAACGCAACCCAAACGCGGCACGGAGTTCTCAATATGGCCACGGCAACAGCCAAGAAACCACAAGAATTTGTCTACGAATGGGAAGGCAAAGACCGTTCAGGCAAAACCGTCAAAGGCGAAATGCGTGCTGGCGGCGAAGCCATGGTGGGCGCCAGCTTGCGCCGCCAAGGCATCCTGGTCCAGAAGGTCAAGAAGCGCCGGATGGGCATGGGCGGCAAAGTCAAGCAGAAAGACGTCGCCGTTCTCACCCGTCAGTTGGCCACCATGATGCGCGCTGGCGTGCCCCTGCTTCAGTCCTTTGACATCGTGGCACGCGGCAGCACCAATGCGGGCGTCACCAAACTGCTTAACGACATCCGCACCGACGTGGAGACCGGCACCAGCTTGTCGAATTCGTTCCGCAAGCACCCCATGCATTTCGACGCGCTGTACTGCAATCTCGTCGAAGCGGGTGAGCAAGCCGGTATCTTGGAGACCCTGCTTGACCGCTTGGCTACTTACCAAGAAAAGACCATTGCGATCAAACAAAAGATCAAATCGGCGTTGACCTACCCCATCGCTGTGTTGTCGGTGGCATTCGTCGTGGTGGCCGTCATCATGATCTGGGTGGTTCCCGCGTTCAAGCAAGTATTCACCTCCTTCGGTGCTGACCTGCCCGCCCCCACCCTCATGGTCATGGCCATGTCCGAGTTTTTTGTCAAATTCTGGTGGGCCATTTTTGGCAGCATCGGTGGCGGCCTGTACTTCTTCTTCCAATCGTGGAAGCGGTCCGAAAAAATGCAAAAAACCATGGACCGCATCTTGCTCAAGATCCCTGTTTTCGGCCCCTTGCTGTTCAAGTCGGCTGTGGCCCGCTGGACTCGCACCCTCTCCACCATGTTCGCCGCCGGCGTGCCATTGGTTGAAGCGCTCGACTCCGTGGGCGGCGCAGCAGGCAATGCCATCTTTGCCGAAGCCACCGAGCAAATTCAGCGCGACGTCACAACCGGCACCAGCTTGACCAACGCCATGCAAACAGCCAACATCTTCCCAGTCATGGTCATGCAAATGACCTCCATTGGCGAAGAGTCTGGCGCCCTGGACCAAATGCTCGGCAAAGCGGCCGACTTCTATGAAGAAGAAGTCGATGAAGCCGTGAAAGCCCTGTCCAGCCTGATGGAGCCCTTCATCATCGTGATCTTGGGTGGCCTGATTGGCGGCATCGTGGTGGCCATGTACCTGCCCATCTTCAAGCTCGGCCAGGTGGTCTGATCCCCAATGAGTTTCGATAGCTTTCTGTCGGTGCTGCTGACACCCTGGTGCCTGGGCGTTCTGGGCCTGTGTGTGGGCAGCTTCCTCAACGTCGTCATTCACCGCCTGCCGCAAATGCTTGAGCGGCAATGGCGCGCAGAAGGGGCCGAGGCCCTGGGCGTGGCCCCACCCAAGGAAGACCAACAACCCCTGACCCTGTCCAAACCCGATTCGCGTTGCCCGCAATGCGGCCACGCCATTCGTTGGTTTGAAAACATCCCCCTGGTCAGTTGGCTGTTCCTCAAAGGCAAGTGTTCGGCCTGCAAAACCCCCATCTCGGTTCGCTACCCCCTGATCGAACTGGCCACCGGGGCCCTGTTTGTGGCCTGCTGGTGGCGCTTTGGTTCACAGCCAGCCACTCTGGCCTGGTGCGGCTTCGTGGCGGTATTGCTTGCCGCATCCGCCATCGACTGGGACACCACCCTGCTACCTGACAGCCTGACCCTGCCCCTGCTGTGGGCCGGCTTGCTGTTCGCCCTGCTGGGCTGGAACAACATCGAACTGAAAGACGCCCTTTGGGGCGCCATCGCGGGCTACCTGTCGCTGTGGTCGGTGTACTGGCTGTTCAAGCTCACCACCGGCAAAGAAGGCATGGGCTTTGGCGACTTCAAGCTGCTGGCCGCCCTGGGTGCCTGGCTCGGCTGGAGCATGATCCTCCCCATCGTGCTGGGCTCATCCCTCATTGGCGCCGTGGTAGGCATTGGACTGAAAGTCTCAGGGGGCCTGCGTGAAGGCCGCTACGTGCCCTACGGCCCCTTTCTGGCTGGCGCCGGCCTGTGCGTGCTATTCGCTGGCCGCGAACAAGTGATGTCTTGGCTGGGATGGGCCTGAACCCCGCCCCATCCAACAGCCCTCCTGGTCGCCGCATCATCGGGCTCACAGGCGGTATTGGCAGCGGCAAATCCACCGTCAGCCACATGTTGGCCGAACTGGGTGCCCACCTGGTTGACACCGATGCCATCTCGCGTGCGCTGACCGCACCGGGCGGTCACGCCATCGAGCCCATTGCACAAACCTTCGGCGCCGACATGATCGACGCCCAGGGCGCCATGGACCGCACCCGCATGCGCACCCTCGCCTTTGCCGACCCCTCCGCGCTGCAAAAACTCGAAGGCATCTTGCACCCCCTCATCGGTCAACATGCCGACCTGCGCGCTGCGCAAGCCGCGCCAGACCAACACATCGTCTACGACGTGCCCCTGTTGGTCGAGTCAGGCGACCGTTGGCGCGACAAAGTCGACCACATCCTGGTCATTGACTGCGAACCCGAAACCCAAATTGCCCGTGTCATGGCCCGCTCAGGCTGGCCACGTGAAGCCATCGAAAAGGTGCTGGCGCAACAGGCCCAACGCGAAATTCGTCGTGCCGCAGCTGATCACATCATCTTTAACCAGGGTATTACCCTTGAAGAACTGCGTGAGCAGGTCGAGAAGCTCTGGCGCTTGTGGAACAATAATGGCTGAGGTTCCTTAAGGTGGCGTGTTGATTCTGTACGAGTATCCCTTCAACGAGAGCGTTCGCACCATGCTGCGGCTTGAACACCTGTTCAACCGCCTGGCCGAATTGATGTCGCGCACCACGCCTGTTGACCACCACTATGCGTTGGCCACCATTTTCGAAGTCATGGAAGTGGCTTCGCGTGCCGACCTCAAAAGCGATCTACTGAAAGAGCTGGACCGTTACCGCGCCCAGTTCATGTCCTACAAGGGCAACCCCGCCATTCAGGAATCGGTGCTAGACGACGTCCTCTCCCGCCTTGAACACGCTCACCAAGGTCTGCACCAATTGGTCGGCAAGGTTGGGCAGTCTCTCGCCACCAACGACTGGCTCATGAGCATTCGCAGCCGCATCAACATTCCCGGCGGCACCTGCGAATTCGACCTGCCCAGCTACTACGCCTGGCAGCACGAGCCCCCGCAAAAGCGGCAGGCCGACCTGCACCGCTGGTCCAGCTCGCTTACCCCCATGGCTCAGGCGCTGCACGTGTTGCTTCGCCTGCTGCGCGACGGCGGCCACAGCGCCATGGTGGCGGCTCCCTGCGGACAGTTCCAGCAAAGCCTGAAAGAAGGCCGCACCTACAGCCTGTTGCGGCTGCGCATTGACCCCGCCCTGGGTCTGGTTCCAGAGGTCAGCGCCAACCGCCTGATGGTGTCCATTCGCCTCATGCGTCAAGACATCGACGGCAAGCTCAAACTCGCCAGCGATGTGGACGCTGGCTTTGAACTCACCCTGTGCGCATGATGACCACGCCCACCGAAGGCCCTCAGGTTCGCTGCCCCTCATGCGGGGTCATGCACACCTACCGCACCGACAACCCCTACCGCCCCTTTTGCAGCAAAGGCTGCCAGGCCATTGACCTAGGCGCTTGGGCCAGCGAAAGCTACCGCGTAGAGGCCAAGCCCACCACCGAAGACCTGGTGGACGACCCCGAGGTCTGAGCCCCCGCGCCTGTCCGTTTATCTGAGTGCAACATGGGTGAATGCCCTGTTGCCGTAGCGTAGACACGCCCCTACCATCCAAACCAGTGCCCGGATCTGTGATCCAGGTCTATTGCATTGCAGCATAGGTTACTAAAATGAACGCCAAAGCACCTGACACGATCAGGTCATAAAACAAGTAAACAGGACGGACACCGTGACCACCACTGCAATTTGGCCGATTCTGGCGTGCCTTGCCGCCAGCTTCATCACGTGCCTGTTGATCATTCTGACCCAGCGCTGGCACGGAAAGTTGTCGCTGGATCATGATCTGAATGGGGTGCAGAAGATTCACGAAACGCCAGTGCCGCGCGTTGGTGGACTGGGCGTCGTAGCCGGATTGATATTGGCGGGCATTTTCAGCTATCAACTTGGCGGCGAAACTTATGAAACCGCAGGCAAGTTGCTATTGTGCGCCATACCTGTTTTTATCGCTGGATTGGTCGAGGACTTCACAAAGCGGGTTGGAGTCCGCACAAGATTAATTGCGGCATTTATTTCTGCTGCACTGGCTTATTGGCTAATTGGCGCACAACTCAACGAGCTGGACACGCCGATACTCGACTACTTTATCCAATTCTCCCTAGTATCTTTTTGTTTCACGTGTTTCGCGGTTGGCGGCTTGACCAATGCAATCAACATTATTGATGGACTTAACGGCCTCGCATCTGGCTGTGTCAATATCATGCTTGTTGGGTTGGCCGCGATAGCGTACCTCAACAATGATTTCTTGGTAATGAAACTCTGCTTATGGGGAATTGGCGCGACGCTCGGGTTTATGCTGCTGAACTTTCCTTTTGGTCGGATTTTTCTCGGAGACGGAGGGGCTTATCTTGCGGGCTTTTGGTTGGCCGAATGCGGTGTATTGCTGCTAAACCGGAACCCAGACATCTCCACGTGGGCTGTCTTGCTCGTCTGCATCTATCCAGTTTGGGAGACAGTTTTCTCAATGTATCGGCGCCATGTTATTCACAAAGTGAAAAGTGGCGCCCCTGACATGACGCATCTCCATCACCTCCTATTTAAATCAATTAACTGGGGGCGCAGTCAAAACAAGAGTTGGGCTCGACACGGCTGGGTCAGTTTGAAAATATGGCTGTTTGTAGCGACGTGTCAAGTCACTGCCATCCTTTTTCACCGCCACGACCTTTACCTTTTCTGGTCAACCCTCGCATTCGCCACCATATACACAGCGACATATGCAAGGCATGCAAAGCCAGCAAGGCATCTCAATAGTGAGTTGGGGGAACTAACCCCATACAATAACCCTTGACGACATACGCCTCAGCAGGCGCTGATGGCTGATTCACCTCTCAACGCAATACAAGTAGCATCAGAACATGCTCTCGAATTCAACCATACTTATCACCGGCGGGACAGGTTCGTTTGGCCACACCTTTGTGCCGATGACTCTCGAAAAGTACAATCCCAAAAAAATCATCATCTTCTCCAGAGATGAAATGAAACAATGGGAGATGGCCAAGAATTATCAAAACGACAGCCGGGTCAGATTTTTTATTGGGGACATCAGGGATAAGGACCGCCTATATCGAGCATTGGACGGAGTAGATTATGTTGTCCACGCCGCGGCAACCAAGATCGTGCCTACCGCAGAGTACAACCCGTTCGAATGCGTCAAAACGAACGTCATCGGCGGGATGAATTTGATTGACGCCTGCATCGACAAAGGTGTCAAACGGGTGGTCGCCCTCTCAACGGACAAAGCGAGCAGTCCGATCAACTTGTATGGCGCCACAAAACTGGCATCGGACAAGCTTTTTGTAGCAGGCAATTCCTATTCGGGCAGCCACGATACGCGGTTTGCCGTGGTTCGTTATGGCAACGTAATGGGATCGCGAGGATCGGTGATTCCGTTTTTCATGTCAATCAAGAACAAAGGGGCACTGCCCATCACCGACGAGCGCATGACGCGCTTCATGATTTCGCTTGAGCAAGGGGTAGAGTTAGTCTGGCACGCCTTCGAAGACATGGTCGGAGGCGAAATCTATGTCAAGAAAATCCCTTCCATGAGAATCATGGACCTCGCGGAAGTCGTCGCACCAGATGCCAAGCTAGAAGTGATTGGTATTCGCCCCGGAGAAAAGCTCCACGAGCAAATGATAGGTGCCGAAGATGCGCATTATGCCTACGAGTACCCTCAACATTACAAAATCCTACCCAATATCAACGGGTGGGCCACCTGCAACAAACGAATAAAAGATGGCGTAAAGGTACCAGAGGGATTTGTTTACGCTAGCGACAACAATACCGAATGGATGAGCAAAGCAGAACTGAGAACTTGGATTGATGCCAATTGGGCCAAGATTGGGAGCATCTGATGATCCCATATGGGCGACAAAACATTTCCCAAGTTGATATCCAGGCCGTCATTGATGTACTGAAATCGGACTTCCTCACGCAAGGGCCTACCGTCGCTCATTTCGAAGAGGCTGTTTCCTCTCAGGTTGGAGCCGAGTATGCTGTGGCTGTTAGCAGTGCAACAGCAGCCTTGCACATCGCCTGCCTGGCACTTGATGTTGGGCCGGAAGACTGTGTTTGGACGACGCCCAACACATTTGTTGCAAGCGCCAATTGCGCCAGATACTGTGGCGCTTCGGTCGACTTTGTAGATATTGACCCCAACACCTACAATCTCTGCCCAGCTCGCCTTGAAGAAAAGCTTCGCATAGCAAAGCAGTCGGGATCGCTACCGAAAGTGGTTATCCCTGTGCATTTCGCAGGTCTTCCATGCGACATGAAAGCCATTCATGCGCTATCCAAACAATACGGATTTGCGATCATTGAAGACGCTTCCCATGCAATCGGAGCGACCTACGATGGTCGGCCGATCGGATGTTGTGACTACAGCGATGTAACCATCTTCAGCTTCCACCCTGTGAAAATCATCACAACAGGAGAAGGCGGGATGGCCACGACTCGATCGAAATCACTCGCGAAGCGCATGCAACTCTTGAGATCCCACGGTATCACCAGAGTTGCTGATGAGTTCTTTGGCCCAGAAGATGCCCCATGGTATTACGAGCAACAAACCCTCGGCTTCAACTACCGAATCACCGATATTCAAGCTGCTCTAGGAATTTCACAGCTTCAGCGCTTGAATCAATGGATTGATCAGCGCCATCAGATCGCAAAAGTTTATGACTCAGAGTTTGCCGACTTGCCATTGATCTTGCCTATCCGGCAGGCCGCTGATATGCGATCAGCCCTACACCTGTATGTAGTTCAACTCGATTCATCCAGAACGTCCATCCATCGTAAAGACGCGTTCAACTCTCTGAGATCCGCCGGAATCGGCGTCAACGTGCACTACATTCCGGTCTATCGACAGCCGTATTTTTCACAGTTTGGGTTCAAATTCAATGACTTCCCAAATTGCGAAAATTATTATGCTCAGTGCATATCCCTTCCCATGCACACCTCTCTTTCTGACGAGGATTTGAAAAAGGTTATCTCGGACATCAAGAGTTTGTTCGCGTGACCCCTCGAAGCGGGCCTGTCTATTACTATTATACACATGCTACTCGAACCGGCAATTCATACTGCGCGACTTGCTCTCCGCAGCCTTTCAAGTGGCGACATCACGCAAGACTACTGCAATTGGTTAAACGACCCGACAATCAACCAATTTTTAGAAGCTCGCTTTACTCGGCACAACATTGAAAATCTCCAAAATTTTGTAGAGGCCATGAATGCATCGCCAGCTGATTTACTCATGGGAATTTTCGAGCAAGGTCAACACATTGGCAATGTCAAAATAGGCCCGATTGATCCACACCACCAACACGCATCTATTGGGTTGTTAATTGGCAATCGATCCGCTTGGGGCAAAGGCTATGCAACCGAAGTTATTCGGGCGGTGACGCAATATGCCATTCAGCATCTGAATGTATATAAAATGATCGCCGGTTGCTACGCTAGCAACATTGCTTCATACAAGGCTTTCATAAAAGCAGGTTACGCCGAAGAAAGCAGATTGAAGGAATACTGGGTATTGGATGGGCATCGTGAAGACCATCTTCAACTTGGAATCACCGCTGTTCAATGGCAAGCACAAAAACAATGAAAATTGCCCTAGGCACAGTTCAATTTGGCCAAAGGTATGGCGTATCAAATAGCCGCGGGCAGGTGCCCGCCAGCGAGGTCATCGACATTCTGAATGCCGCTCAGAGTTGCGGCGTTGACACAATTGATACGGCCGCTAGCTATGGCACCAGCGAAGATGTTCTTGGAGAGATTGGCGTAGCGAACTGGCGTGTTATCTCCAAACTTCCCCCGCTTCCCGCCTACAAAGTTGACGTCGAACAATGGGTGCGGGATCAAATTCATGGATCGTTGCATCGACTCCGCCTGAAATCTCTAGACGGCATGTTGCTGCACCGCCCATCTGACCTACTCGACAGTGAAGGTGATGCCTATCGAATCGCGCTGCGCGAAGCTAAGTCCGCCGGTCTGATCAAGTCTGTCGGAGTTTCAATCTACCGACCTGAAGAATTGGATGCCATTTGCGCCCAATGGCGCCCCGACATAATCCAAGCGCCATGCAGCATCCTTGATCGTCGGCTAATCCAATCTGGCTGGCTCCAACGTTTGCAGAAGATGGGCGTGCGGGTGCATGTCAGATCTGCTTTTCTACAAGGCCTGCTATTGATGCGCGCAGATCGGCTCCCGGCCTATTTTGCCCCTTGGTCGAATTTGCTCGACCGATGGGCGAAATGGTGCGAGGAGCAGAACATCACCCCGCTTCAAGGTGCGCTAGGCTATGTTTCAAGCTTGCCAGGGATAGAGCGGGTGGTCTTGGGCGTCGATTCTTTGGCGCAGTTTCATGACATCAGCCAAGCCATCACGACCACTGTTGCGACCGCCCCGCAAGACCTTGCCTGCGATGACCTCGATCTGATTGAACCTTACCGCTGGAAATTGACATGAAGACCGTCGCCATCATTCAGGCTCGAATGGGGTCCGTTAGGCTGCCAAATAAGGTGATGCAAGTGGTTTCGGGCAAGCCCATGATTGAGTTGCTTCTTTCTCGCCTGTCGCGTTCAAAGAAGATTGACCAGATTATCGTGGCAACCTCAGATGCGCCTATTAATGACCCGTTGGTAAATCATGTTCGCGCACTGGGATACCACGCCTATCGTGGCAGCGAGCACGACGTGCTGGATCGGTTTTACCAGGCTGCCAAGGAAGCAGATGCTGACATTGTCGTTCGAATCACAGGAGACTGCCCCCTGATTGACCCAGGCGTCGTCGACGATGTCATCTCCGCCTTCATATCCGCCGACGTCGATTTCGCGACAAACGCCACCCCCCCAAGCTACCCAGATGGTTTGGATGCCGAGGTGTTTTCGTTCAATGCGTTGAGTCAGGCATGGCACAACGCCAAGCAGTCGCATGAGAGAGAGCATGTCACGCCCTACCTCGAAGAGAGCGGTCTGTTCAAGTTGTTGAGCTTAAAAAACGAACACGACCTTTCTGCCGAGCGATGGACTGTCGATGAACAGGCAGACCTCGATGTGATTCGCAAAGTATTCGAACATTTTGCGCCACGCCAAGACTTCAGTTGGACAGAAGTAATGCACCTCAGGCTTGAGCAGCCAGAACTATTTGCATCGAATCAATACTTGACCCGGAATGAAGGAGCCTCCATGAGCACAGGACAAAAACTGTGGAAGCGCGCAAAGAATGTGATTCCCGGGGGCAACATGCTGTTGTCCAAGCGTGCAGAAATGTACCTACCCGAACAATGGCCGGCCTATTTCAGCAAGGCAAAGGGCTGTCATGTATGGGATCTCGACGGCAATGAATATGTTGACATGTGCATCATGGGCGTGGGAACCAACACCCTTGGATATGGCCACCCGGAGGTAGACGAGGCAGTTGTTCGAACCGTTACGGCGGGCAACATGTCAACGCTGAACTGCCCAGAAGAAGTCTACCTTGCCGAGAAACTAGTGGAATTGCACCCGTGGGCAGACATGGTGCGCCTGGCTCGTACCGGAGGCGAGGCCAATGCTCTGGCGATCCGTATCGCACGGGCAGCAACAGGCAAGGACAAGATTGCCATTTGCGGCTATCACGGTTGGCACGACTGGTATTTAGCTGCCAATCTGGGAGACGAAAAAAGTTTGGCTGGGCACTTGCTGCCTGGTCTCGAACCCAATGGCGTACCCCATGGATTGCGCGGAACGGTATTTCCCTTCAACTACAACCGGTTTGATGAGTTACTGGCAATTGCTCAGGAGCATGATCTAGCTGCCATCAAGATGGAAGTCTCCCGCAACAAAGGACCGGAGGATGGATTCCTGCATAAGGTACGCCAGTTGGCAACCGAGCGGGGAATTGTCCTGATTTTCGACGAGTGCACATCCGGCTTCCGTCAGACTAATGGCGGGCTGCACAAGCTCTACGGCGTTGAGCCGGACATGGCAATGTTCGGCAAGGCTCTGGGCAACGGCTACGCCATCACAGCCACCATTGGACGCCGCGCGATCATGGAGGCCGCGCAAACGACCTTCATAAGCAGCACGTTCTGGACCGAGCGAATCGGCCCGACTGCCGCGCTGAAAACGCTTGAAGTCATGGAGCGAGAGCAATCGTGGGCCCGCATCACCGAGACAGGAAATCAAATTACGTCTCGCTGGTGTGAGCTGGCGAAGAAATATGCCTTGAACATTTCCACCAGTGGCCTCCCGGCACTGACCGGATTCTCGTTCAATAGCCCAAACGCGCTGGCCTACAAGACACTGCTGACCCAGGAAATGCTTGCCAAGGGGTACTTGGCCAGCACCAGCGTGTATGTATGTACAGCACACACCCCTGAGGTACTCAATGACTACTTTACTGCACTTGATCCTGTCTTCGCACTGATCAGATCGTGCGAAGAAGGTCGCGATGTAATGAGCCTTCTCAAAGGCCCAGTCTGCCATGCGGGATTCAAGAGGTTGAACTGATGAACGATGTGGCTTTGGTCATTGCGGCACATCCAGACGACGAAGTTCTAGGATGTGGTGGCACGATTGCGAAGTTGGCCGAGCAAGGCATGATCGTGCACGTTGCCTTTCTGGCTGATGGTGTGGCCTCTCGCGGCTCCATCACGCCGGATATCCAGGAACTCTCATTACGCAGATCTGCCGCCAGTAAGGCCTGCGCCATCCTTGGCGCTCAAGCACCAACGTTCGGAGACTATCCGGATAACCGCCTAGACACGATTGCTCTGCTTGATGTTGTCAAAACCGTCGAATCACTGATATCGGCGTATCGACCCGCTATCGTTTTTACACACCATGCAGGGGATGTCAACGTTGACCACCGGCGTGTTCACGACGCGGTCGTGACCGCATGCAGGCCACAAGCCGGACATAGCGTCAAAACCTTACTTTGCTTTGAAGTCGCATCAAGCACAGAGTGGCAACTTCCCAATAGTGCCCCCGCATTCATGCCGGATTGGTTCGAAGACATCTCAGGCGTGCTGGAGCGAAAGTGCGAGGCTCTGCAAGCCTATTCGCACGAGCTACGCGATTGGCCTCACCCTCGTTCAGAAAAAGGCCTGCGGCATCTTGCCCATTGGCGGGGAGCAACCGTCGGGGTCGACGCTGCCGAGGCCTTCGTCCTTGGAAGACACATTGCATGAGAGTTGTCATCCGGGTCGATTCTTCCACACAGATGGGCAGCGGACACATCATGCGCTGCCGTACCCTTGCCCACGCACTGCGTGACAGAGGGCACGAAGTGCGCTTCGTGTGCCGCCAGCACCCAGGGGCCCTGACACCATTGATCCGGTCGGACGGTTTCGAAATCTTCTTATTGGCTCCGCCAGACTCAACTGGTGAGCGAAACGACCCAGCCCCTTACGCTCAATGGCTCGGCGTGCCGCCTATAGAAGATGCAATGGAGACTATCAGGGTCCTCGACGGATGGCGCCCCGACTGGCTCCTGGTGGATCACTACGCGTTATCCCACCCCTGGGAAGCATTGCTGAGGCAACATGTTCATCGGATCTTGGTGATTGATGACCTCGCAGACAGGCCGCACGATTGCGATATCTTGGTTGATCAGAACCTCGCAGAAGCGCGTGTTACTGCTTACGAGAAACTGATTGGAGCCACGGCCCAACGCCTGATCGGCCCGCAATATGCACTCGTCCGTCCAGAGTTTCTTCGACAGCGAACGTACAGTCTTGGCCGAAGACGGACAGCCCAGGCCAATCGCCTCCTAGTTTTCATGGGCGGCAGTGATCCAGACAACGACACTCAGAAAGTGCTGGTGGGGATTGCGCGATCCCATCGCTCTTGGCAGCACGTTGATTTCGTCGTAGGAAGCGGTTACCCCGAGCTGGCCACATTGCAGCAAGCTGTCCATTCCATGCCACAGTCCTCACTCCACGTCCAGACAAATCGGATGGCAGAGCTCATGGCCGCAGCCGATCTGGCTGTGACCGCGGGAGGCAGCGTCAGCTGGGAGAAGTGCGTATTGGGCCTCCCCAGCATCGTTGCAGTCTCGGGTGACAATCAAGCGCCCATCGCCACTGCCTTGCACGCGGCGGGGGCCCAACGCACTCTGGGCGTCACGCACGAATTAGAGCCCACTGACTATGCGTGCGCATTGGACAACCTAGACGTTCGACAACTGGAACATATGTCCGCCCAAGCCTCACAGATCTGTGATGGTCGCGGAACACAACGAATCATCAGCACCTTGGAGTCTTACTAAGCAATGAATTACCCAAGCCGAACGTTCGAAATCGCGGGTCGTGAGATCAATTGCGATGTGAGCCCCTACTGCATCGCGGAAGTGGGCATCAACCACAATGGCGACATTGAGCTTGCAAAGCGAATGATCGAAGTGGCCAAGCGTGCAGGTGCAGATGCTGTCAAATTCCAGACATTCAAAGCCGAGGAATTTTGTGGCGACCCCTCTCAGACCTTCACCTATCAATCGCAGGGCAAGAGCGTCACGGAGTCAATGCTGGAAATGTTCCGCAGATATGAGTTTCAGCCTCAACAATGGAGCGAACTCAAAGAACACTGTCAGCGAGTTGGCATCACATTCTTCTCGACGCCCCAAAACCTCGACGATTTCCAACTCTTGACAGCGATTGGTGTTCCTGCAGTCAAGATCGGCTCCGACGATTTCACCAATCTCCCTCTAATACGTCACTACAGCGCCTCTGATTTACCCTTGATTCTTTCATGTGGCATGAGCGATCTGGCAGATGTCCATCAAGCACTCGAAACCGCTGGCTGGTTTAACGGCAAGTCGGTGGCCTTGCTGCTTTGCACATCTCAGTATCCGACGCCACCAGAAGATGTCAATATCAGTAAGCTCACGACCTTGCAGCAAGCCTTCCCCGGTTTGATCGTGGGCTTTTCCGATCACACACAAGGATCGCTTGCCGCCAGCATGGCCGTCGCACTTGGTGCACGCATCTTCGAAAAGCACTTCTCCCTAGACCATAACCTGCCGGGGCCAGATCATTGGTTTTCCGAGAACGAAGCGGGGCTTACGGAGTGGATCGCCACAATTCGCCGAGCCGATCAAATGCGAGGTACGCCCTACATCCGCCCCACGGGCGCAGAGACAGACATGCGAATACTGGCCAGACGCAGCGTGGTCGCGCTGCGCGATATCCCGGCGGGGGAGCCTCTCGATGCAAGTAACGTCGGTTTACGTCGACCAGGCGGTGGTCTACCCCCAATCATGATCGATCAAGTTTTGGGTCTAAAAGCAGTCCGACTGATCCGCCGAGGAAGCAAAATTAGTTTGAGGGACATCACTTCATGAGCATGAATGATCGCGATCTAGGTGAATGGTTCAGCCGCTTTACGTCATTCAAAGACAACCGGTTCCATCCCCTCGTATGGATCGTCGGCGAGCCGATCATTGGTGAAGGCGTCTACATAGGCGGCATGTCTGAAGTCAATGCTCGGGGGGCGAGTGTTGTCATTGGCGACTATTGCGATATCGCATCATTTGTCACCATCAATTGCGCAGACTCGCACAAAAAATGCATTGGTCTGAGCGAGGAGGTCGAGCGCGCCAACATCGTCATCGAAGACCATGTATTCATCGGCTCTCACACAGTGATCAAAGGTGGCGTGAAGATTGGTCATCATTCTGTTGTGGCGGCCGGAACGATCGTTGGGCCTGCCGAGATTCCACCCTATTCGTTGATAGTTGGTAACCCCATGGTGATTAAGCCTGGCTATTACGCGAACAAGGTTAGAAAATGATTCCGCACAATCGCCCCACCCTAGGGCAACGTGAGACTGAGGCTACAACTAGGGTCATCTCGTCTGGCTGGGTGGCACAGGGGAAAGAGGTTGAGGCATTTGAAGATGAGTTATGCCAATTCCTCGAACTCCCGTCCGGACATGCGGTTGCACTTTCCAGTGGCTCTGCCGCGCTTTACCTTGCACTTTGGGCGCTGGATGCTCGAGGCAAACGGGTCGGCATTCCGGTCTATTCCTGCGCTTCGTTGCGCAATGCCGTTGGAATGGCCCAGGCCAAGCCGGTCTACTTAGACTGTCATCCTCATTCCGTCAATGTGGACGCTGACGCGACAGGACTGACACCAGACGACATCCTCATTCTCCCATCCATCTTTGGCATTCCCGCTCGTATGCCTTCGGCCCCCCACGCCCCCAAGGTCGTAGAAGACATTGCGCAAGCCATCGGAGCGCGATCAGGCCATGCGCGTATCGGCGCCAGAGGTGCAGTTGGAGTTTGCTCTTTTTATGCAACCAAGTTGCTGACCTCTGGTGGGCAGGGAGGTGTCGTATTCAGCCGCGACAAAGCTCTGGTCGACGCGGTTCGCGACTACCGAGAGTTTGACTGCAGGGACGATCAGACCCTGCGCTTCAACTTTCAGATGACCGATCTACAAGCAGCGGTCGGGCGAGTTCAGCTGTCGAGGCTACCGGAATTTCTGACTAGAAGAGACGATCTGTACAAGATCTATCAGTCTTGTGGATTGACCATGCTCGATTCAGCCGAATCCGGGCACTCGGCAGCACGACTGAGAGCTGTTGTCCGTAGCAATACACCTGAAAAACTCATTCGTTCTCTGGAGATGGCAGGCATCAGAGCCATCGTTCCCATCTCGCGCAGCGAATTGCTCGACACCCCAGAACGGTACCCTCACGCGCGTGAACTCGCCACAACCACTGTCTCATTACCATGTTTCCCATCCCTCACGGATGATGAAGCGTGGCGTATAGCGTCAATTGTTCGCGAGCATCAAGCATGATCCTCAGCATTCATCAACCGGCATACATGCCATGGCTCGGCTATTTCGACAAGATAGCTCGCTCAGACGTTTTCGTATACCTGGACACGGTTCAGTTCGAGAAAAACAGCTTCATCAATCGCAACCAAATCAAGACCTTGAACGGCCCGCAGTGGCTGACGATTCCGGTTAAAACAAAAGGCCACACATCGGCCACGCTGCTCACGACGCAAATCGACGATCAACAGCCGTGGCGGAAAAAGCATCTGAAAGCGATCGCGCTGAGCTATTCGAAGTCACCCTTCTTCGAAAGTCTCTACCCAGAGCTGGAAAAGCTGATTCTTTACGACACCAGTCTACTCGCCGAGTTGTGCTGGCATCAGTTGAATTTTTGGCTAAACGATCTTGGAATCGGCACCCGAGTCATTCGAGCTAGCGAACTGGATATTGACAGTCAAAAATCAGATCTGGTGCTAGACATCTGCAGTCAGCTTGGCTGCACAACCTACCTGTCTGGGGTGCTGGGCCGCCAATATCTCGTCGAACGCGATTTTGACGAGAGGAACATCGCCATTGCATACCAAGACTACAAACACCCCACCTATTCGCAGTTGGGCAAGGATTTCACACCATATTTGAGTATCCTTGACTACAGACTAAACAACGCCCCCAAGCAACAGATCTACTCACCGAGGACACAAGAATGACATTCAGCCAAGAATGGGACCAACGGTATTCAGAAAGCACCCACATGTCTGTCTGGCCATGGAGCGATCTTGTCAGCTTGGTTTACAGGTATGGCAAAGAGGCTATTGCCCAGCGTGGGCGGGTACTTGAATTGGGATGCGGCGCTGGCGCCAATATCCCGCTGTTCTTGAGCTTGCAGATGCAATACCACGCCTTGGAGGGCAGTCCTGCCATTGTTAATCAGTTGCATCAACGGTTTCCCGAGTTAAGAGAGACCATTCGGTGCGCTGACTTCACGGCAGAGCAGCCTTTTGATGGGGCCTTTGACTTTGTGATAGACCGCGGATCTCTGACCCACAACAACACAGAAGCCATCCGAAGAGGCCTGGGTTTGGCTTGGCAGGCCCTGAAGCCGGGGGGCTATTTTTTCGGTGTGGACTGGTTCTCCACGAATCACAGCGACTACACCGAAGGCGAGCCAACCAATGACCCATACACCCGAACACACTACACCTCCGGTCAATTCACCGATGTTGGTCGAGTGCATTTCTCAGACGCAGATCATCTCCGGGATATATTCCAGCAATTCGATGTGAAGTTGCTCGAAGAAAAAATTCAGCGGAGATTCATCCCAGAAGGCAACCATCAGTTTGCCGGTTGGATCATCGTCGCTCGGAAGAAGTAAGTGTCTAGTCAAACACAGTCCACACCCGATTCGCAAAGAATTGGGGTAATTGGATGCGGTGACCACGCTGCCTGGGCAGTCCGTCAAATCCAGGGGCATTTGGGGTTTTGTGCCGTCTTATCCGAACGGGCACTTGACCAACAATGGTCCGATGCGACTCCAGGGGTGCTTGCCACAGCCAAACAACTAGAGTGCCCATGGCTAGACGTAAGCCGCGCGGATGACGGCATTGATTTTTTTCAATCCCAGCGAGTGGACGTGCTTGTACTCGCCGGCACACGTTGGATCCTGTCCTCCGATTTCATCGACGCGTTCCCTGGGAAAATCATCAACCTGCATCCGTCGAAGTTACCAAACCACCGAGGGGCGGGCGCCTTTTCCTGGCAAATTCTCAACGGAGTCCGGGAACTCACCCTCTCCGCCTACGTAGTAGAGCATGGAATCGACGACGGTCCGGTGCTGTTCCAATTGACCGATGATCACGCGGATCACCTGGAAACTCCGAAGCAGTTCATCGAAAGTCATCAGAGGCTGTTCCTCAAAGCGATTGATCGGATCATTGAACTCGCGATGACGGGCCCCCTGCTCAGCGCCAACACGCCATCGGTTCAGCAACCCCCCCTTGAATCCAGTTACTTTCCCTTGCTGAAAACCGCACTCAATGGCGCAATAGACTGGCAATGGAAACTGTCGGACATCGATACTTTCATCCGAGCGTTTGGCCCCCCCTATCCCGGTGCGTTCAGCTTCCACCGAGGGCAACGCTTCAGTATTGAGAAAGCGACACCATTGCCCGGCCAATCGATGCACCCGTTTTGCTTTGGTCTGGTCATCAGGCACGCGCCAGACGGCGCCGCACACATTGCTTGTGACGGCGGCATCCTCTCCATCCAGAAGTTAATGGTTAATGACGTCATAGTCTTGGCTTCAGACTTCTTACGTCTAGGCGGTAGAGTCTGGACTAGTGCAGATGTACTGGACCAAGCCCGCATCCATCGCCCAACTAATCGGATCAATGATTGACTCGATTTCAACGCAGTAACGCCAACAGGCGACCCATCTTGCGGCGTCATCGCTAACAGTCTGATTATGAGTTTTTTGAAGCAAATTTCCCCTGCGCATTTAACCGGTGCACTCAACGGGGGATTGCGACTGCTGAGTATGGCCAGCAGATTCGCTCTGCTGCTGATCCTCCTCAAGAATGCATCCCCAGATGTTGTGGGCACGTACGGGCTGCTTTCAGCATCGGTCGCCTTTTTGTCGTTAATCGTTGGGGCAGACTTCTATCAATACGCACAAAGAGAGCTAATTACACAGCCACCGAGCCATCGCAGTTTTGTTCTCCAGCATCAGGCTATTGTGATTACCGGCTTGTACGCTGTGCTGTTGCCCTTGAGCTACCTAGCGTTCGTGCTTGGTTTCCTGCCCTACGATCTGCTACTCCCCTTCCTAGGGTTGTCCATCGTTGAGCACCTTGGTCAGGAGTTGGGACGCACACTGACATCGATGGCGAAGCCTCTTGTCGCTGGGTGGGTTCTATTCCTGCGAACGGCTGCGTGGGTCTGGCTGCTTGCAGTGCAAGGGGACCACAGCATTACGCTCAACGAGATCATCATGGCTTGGACGGCGGGCAGCCTCAGCGGCCTCGCATTGGCAGCATTTTTCGTCTACAACCTGACAAAGCCCTGGAAACGCTGGCCGCTCGACACGGCCTGGATTCAGGCTGGTCTGAAACAGGCTTTACTCTACTTCTCTGCCACGGTTGCGCTAAAGGGCATCACAACCGCAGATCGCTACATGATGCAGCACACGTCATCCGCCGAAGTCGTCGGAGCCTACGTCGCGTATATCGGTATAGCGATGACGCTCATCAATTTGCTTGATGCCTCGGTATTCTCCCAACTCTACCCTAAACTAGTCAGACACAAGTCCTCAGGCGATAACCACGCATATCAGCAAGCCTACCGATCCCTGAGAAATCAAACTTGGGTCATGAGCATCTTGGCATCCCTATTGTGTGCGATAGCAGCGCCATATATATTCAATTGGGCACACAAGCCAGTCTATATTGAGCATCTCGACATCTTCTACGTTATCGTTATCGCGGTCTTTTTTTACGCTGTAAGCATGGTGCCACACTACGGCCTCTAT
>ERZ724505.480-NODE-480-length-25418-cov-9.349683_pt1 | contig 25418 bp, 35 predicted proteins | sample MGYA00376038_ERZ724505 | MGnify/ENA primary metagenome ERZ724505 (study PRJEB28724, sample SAMN07190884) | wastewater metagenome | isolation source: effluent of sewage treatment plant in Hong Hong | place: Hong Kong | collected 2016-03-17 ...
TTGGCGCAGGCTGTGCGGCGGAAGGTGTCGTCGAACGACATAGCTCAGGGGCGCGAGCATAGCGAGCGTCCCGCTGGAGCGGAGGGTTAGACATGAGTGACATGAGGCAAGCGACGGCAATTGCAGAAGATTGGGTAGGACAACCAAACCTTGTTGCAATAACTGTGCGTGAAAGTGACTCTGAGGTAATACCAGATATTGAGATGTGGTTGATGCTTCAGATGGCTATCGAGAAAGCAGGGTTCCGGTTTGTTGAGTACCACGGGACTTGCTATGTCTAACTACAAGTAGACGTCACTTTTGACGGTATGGCCTTGCATTTCGCTTATCCCTTTGATCCTGACCGACTTCATGCCCTCGTCTTCGGCGTCCATGAGTATTCCAGCCAACAGACGCTGACCGTTATTGCTTCTCACCGGGGGGAATGATTCAGGCCAAGTAACCACCCGGAGGAAGTTGTTTGCGGTTCAGCGCCTGAACGGCCTGACCAGCCGCAGGAATGGGCTCGACGTCGTAGAGCCCTAGAAGGGCGTTGTTGGCGACGTTATAGAGGCAAAAAATCATTTCCAGTACCTATCTGCTAGTGCCTCTTCCCGCGTCGCATATCTGCGAACGGACATCACGCGAAGGTGCGTTACCCGGTAGTGCCCCTCGAACATCAGCAGCCAGTTCCTGGGGGTCCAAAGGGCGTTCTTGGGGGGAATGAACTCGATGACACGAACGTGACGCCACCCCCTCGCTTCGGCTATCCCAAAGTGCGGAATCGCACCACGGAAGGATCGCGAACGCCGGACCCATGCGTACTGGCGGCAGAGACCAGCTATCCACAGCCACATCGCCACCAGCCAGCAATTCGCGAGTTTCATGCACGCGCGGCCTCCTCTTTCCACCCCTGGCGCAAATAGCCGAAATCCCGCGGCTCGGTCACGAAGACATCTGGCTTTCCGCATACCCCGCACTTGCCACAGTGGTAGGTCGAAAGAATCCCCCTGTTTATGTTTCTCCCCAGGCGCGTCCCGCATGGATTGCAGACCCAATCCGGTTGCTCAGGGTCGATATTGGTTTTAGCCATGGTAGAACCCGGGCGGAAGTTGCTCGCGGTTCAGTTCGGCCTCATACGAATTCTTGCAGTGCCCTGGGCCAAAGGCTGCATCAATCCACCGCACGCGCCGGCTCCACTTTCGATAGTGCTTGTCGTCACCCGCCGGGTCTTGCGCCTCGCGCCAGCATCGAGCAGAAAAAGTCTCGTCAGCCATCGCGTCGTCGTAGCAAAGGCAATGAACCCACTGGTCCATGGCGACCCATGCCTGATGCGATTGCTCCAACAAAATGAGACACACGAGCGCCAACATCACCCACATGCCGGCCATCATCCCGATGAGGAAATCACTCATGGGTGACGGTCCTCTTTGTTGTCGAGTTTTGATTCAATCCGGTCGAACCTGGCGAATAGCGCATCGGAAACTCGCGTGAATTCATCCTTGCGAACGTACTCGCCCGCAACCAAGACCTCGATTGCTTGCAGTTTGTTGGCCAAATCCCGTTGTTCGCGGAGCATATTGGACAAGGTCGCCTGAATCGACTTCAGGACGTAGCCTCCCAGCAGTCCACAGATGGTCACCAAGATATTGAAAATCACTTGTGCCATGGGATCGGTAAAGTTCATTGGGCTGGCCATCCATCGCTTAGGGTTTTTGCTGCGTTCCAGTATTGGTCAGCCAATTGCGCCAATTCTCGCTGTTCGCCATCGCACGCTCCGAGAGCTTCGGCGAGTTTTGCGGCATGTCCACGTAGGGCTTCGGCGGAATCTGCGGGCAAGCCACGGGCGATGGTGTCGAGAGCGTCGCGCAACCGGGCAGAAGTCCGAGCAGCGGCAGCAGCAGAAGCAGCATTTTCCGCTTGGCGTTTTGTGGCTTCATTTCGAGCAACCTCCAATTGAGTATTCCATGCCATCTCTTTCCCCCGGGCTTCGTCTTTGGCCTCGTCGAGTTTCTTCTGATACTCGGCGCGAACCTCGGCCCGGCCTTCCTCGCGCACGCTCTCGAGGAACAGATGCACACCCCATCCGATGGCAGCTACGAGGACCAGGCCAGCAAGCCCACGGACGAGATAAGGGACCATTGCGGCTGGGATCATGTCGCCCTCGAATCGAGGTAGGCTTTGAAGACGTACCCTCCGAACGCCGCGACAGGAGCCGTGACAGCCCCGATGATGGCCGCAATCTCCAGTCCAGGCCGTGCGTTCCCCACCGCGTACCACATGGACCATGCTGACACCTCCCAGGTCATCCAGATGGCTACCCCAAGGACAAGGCGACGGATGACCCCCCGGTTATCAAGCCAGTCCCAGAATCGCGTAATCCCGTTTTCAAGCGCTTCGGTCATGCAACCTCCCGTCCAAGCTCTTTCAACCTGTTGGACCATCCGTTGAGAAAACACCTTTGCGACGGGTCGCGTTCCACAATCCGCTGGTAGAAGTCTTTCCGCTGATCGATAACATCGGCAACCAGATGGCTCTTGTAACCGTTATTGACGTCCATATGCGCGGCATTGATTGTGACCGGACCAATAATCCCGTCGTCGTCCGTCCCTAATGCCCGCTGTAGGAACTTGATGGACTGACGGACGCCATGATTGACCGCGCCATCAAATACAACGAGATCGATAGGGATAGGCAAATTATCGCCAGCGCAAGGCTTCCAATAATCGGATCGGTAGATGTCTGCAACCTCATCGTCTGAGATGAATCGTACGCTTTGAATCGGTAAATGTCGGCGCTGAAGATAGGCCGAATAGACCCCTTGAGTGATTCCCTTGTTTGTCGGGCCGCCCCGGTCTTCACTTCGATCAACATAACCGCCCTCCCGAGCAAGAACGAACTTCAGGCACGTTTCAAACCGGCTTACCATTTGACGTGATCCTTGACCCATACAAGCACTGCCACCACGCCAGCGCCTAGCGCGGCGCAGAATTTCAGGAAGGCCAAAACGCCCTTGGCTGCTTGCCATGTATCCAGCAAATCCGCCAAAGAGGCGTGAATCTTGGCAATTTCCGCCTCTATGCTGCGGTATCGCGCCATCTCGTCTTCGGTATGTGCGGCGATGCGTTCATCTACATGGCGGATAATTTCTTCAGTCGTGGGGCTGCGGCGGTCATTCATGTCATGACACCTTGACGACAGAGCAGGACGATTGCGTCCGGTCAATATTCAGGGCGCCGCCAGAATCTTGATGGACATAAATAGTCAAGTTCGATCCATTATTCAGGAAAAGGGTTGTTGTCAGGTTTAACGTCGTGGTCCTGGTTCCATCGCCAGGCAGTTTGGCAATCGCCGTATCAACAGCCACCCCGCTAACGTAGAATTTCAATTGCCGCGACCCTGTCGCATTGGCAGCGAACGTGACATTCGCTGAAACGCTGTAATAACCGGCTTCCTTGGGATAAATAACATTGATATTTCCGGACGTCGAATGCATACCGCATGGGTCTGAAACATCGGTCGCCCAATCAATGACCGTCCAGGTTGAATTGCTGATTGATTGCGTTGTTGTCCCTGTTACGGTCAAGGCCATCGGCCCGATGCCGCTGAAGTGAGTGGAAATCACCCCGCGAACCGTGCAGTTTTCAACCACGTTCGCCCAAGCCTTGTCATACCCGCTCGTTGAGTATTCCAGAGGGGAAACGTCGCTGACGAAACCGTCCTTGCAAGTTGGAGAGCCCTGCGAATCAACCACATGACACCCAGAAAACCTAATTGCTCTCGGATAACTTGGATCGATAACCGCCGAGGACATGATCCGGAACCCCGCAATAGAATATGCCGACCATATTCCGTTTGATCCGATATTGCGGGCTATACACCCTGAAAACCGGATGTCCTGCGGCATTTGGGAAACCGCGCCAACCGGACCCGAGATCACAAACCCATAAAGCCCACAATCAGCCGCAAGGCACCCGGATACCGTTCCAAATGCCGCAGAATTGGCGAGCTTGAACCCATAGGTTCCGCCCATAGAGGCGATGCAGTTGGATATTGCAAAATTCGTATTCCCAACGCTCCCAGAAAAATCAAAACACTGATCCAGGTTGTAAGAAACACAATCAGAAATCGCAAAAGAATCGCACCCGCTTACACCAAGTCTGGTGTAACGGCGATATTGCGTTGAGGCAACATTTGTTGTGTAATTCCCCGGAGAACCGGATGTAACGTTCTTGACAAGGCACCCATTCATCGACCACCGAGAACACCCGTTAATCACAAAAGCCTGAATGATGTCATCTACGATGACCGGGGACGCGGGGACAACCTCTTGCCAATAATGCTCGGTGACCGCGCACTTTGAAATCTCGAAATCGGTTGAATTGTGGATAGCAATCCCATTCCCCCGGCCGCCGTTCGTAACGACGACATTATCCAGCGTGAAAAGACTGGATGACACAATATAGATTCCAGCAAAATCGGCAAGGTCGCCCACCGTGTAACCAGCCGATCCCCCGCGGTCGATATAGACATCGCGCATAACAAAACGGTTGTTATTGCTCGCGATGTAGAGCGTTCGGGTCTGAGCCGAGGCCGGGGAGAGTTGTTTAAGCCGAATGTTTTGCATGCCGACAAAAGCATTCGACAATTGATTGATTCCCCCTCCCATGCCATAGGTCCGCCCGCCGCCGTCGACTAATTTGCCGGATGCGCACGCGGCCAATACGGCAACTGTATCGTTTGCGACACCATCGCCAACGGCTCCGAAATCCTTGGGGCTTACGACGTCAAAAACCTTATCCCTGAGCGTCCTATAGACCATCCCAGTCTCTTGTGGAGCGACGCCATAAGCCCCAATGGCCTTGGAAAGCCTCCCCGCCAATTCAACGGCCAGCATTAGAAGTCTCCGCCCTGACCGAAGAACTGAAGCACCTTGCCCGCCGTAACCGTTGTTTTGGCCTTAAACTTCAGCGGGACTCCGGATGCCAACAGAAGGACTTGATTAACGCCATCTCCACACAACCAGGGAAGGTCGGTGATATTCATGATCCGCACAGAATCGGCCGTTCCATTTGTCCCTGCCCCGGCCGGAATGTTGATTTCTCCGATGACATAATCAACCGCGCTAACCGTAACGATTGCCTGGACCACTACCGCGCTTGTATCGGTGCTGGTTGCCGCTATCGCCTCTAGCTTCGATCCGCTCACGCCAGCCGTGAAAAACGTTACAGCATTCGTGCCGTCAGAGTTCTGAATCTGAGCAACCGGAGTTTTGATGGTGCCGACAAATAGGGGGTTCTGGGCCATGATTAAAGCGCTCCGTAGTTTTGAGCCATGAAAAGATTTGCCGCGGTGCGCAACTCGCTATCAATTTCCTCGATAGCCGCCTGCGCATTTGAGGCGGATATGGTTGTAGTTGGGGTAAATCCGACGCTTGACGCGGATGCTGAAAAAACGACGGGAGCGACCTGGAGCCATTTCCCGGCCGCCAGATCAACGGCGAACGACGCCCCGGAGGTATGGGACACGATGCAAACGTAGCCCACCGCAGAAGAAATGACGAACGCCCCCACCGCATAAGCCGTTGCCGTCACCCAGGCCGCATTAGTCGGGTCCGCTGAAAAAGCACCGGAGGCGAGAAGCAATCGCACATCGGCGGCCAAAGCCTCATAATGCACGGTGAGATTTCTGACGGCCCCGTCATCCCGTTGCAAGAGCGCCAGGTTGTCTAGAGTCTCGTCTAGCGTCTGCTCGATTGCGGCCAGTTCAGCATCCAGCGCCGCCGTGTTGACAGTGCTTCTCCCGGATGCTCCGGTCGCTTCCTGTTCGCTGAAATCGGTTTCCGGGGTGTAGGCTGTTGGTTGCATACTTTTTTCCTGGTCGGGCCTCTATGGATGATTCGTGGCGTCCTTACATCGTTTCTTTTGCAGTCGTTTTCATCATCGGGTTATGGGACCTCCTGAAGCGCAGCATTTCCGAATACGGCGCCCGGAGCGGCAAGGTAGGGTGCGACACGCTGCATTTGCTGGGCTATGCCTTGGGCCGCCTGTGGGCGAGATGCAACCGCCCCCGTCAATAGCCGCTGAATGATCGGTATGTAGGCCGCCGATCCCGCCAGCAGCGTCCCAGGAATGACCGGAGAAGCAAGTCCGGATGCAAGGGCGCCGCCCCCGAGGAACATTCGTCCCGCCGTCCCGGAATCTGGATACTGTTGCGCAAGGACACGTTTCCCTGGGCCTGAAAGGTCTTGCAGGAAAGCCGTCCCCTCAGCGAATGCGCGCTTATCCTTCGTCCTATCCATCGCCTTGACGGCGTTATGAAGTTGCGCCGGGGAAAAGACGCCATTTTCAGCAGCAACGGAAGACCCCGCCCGCTGCGCCGTCTTCATCACCCGATATGCCTCATTGATTAGGCCAAGCTGACGGGAAAACTGCGGATTCGCTCGTTCGATCAATCCGCGCAATTCTTGATCCGCCTGCCTCAGAGCTGCCCCTAGATTGCGCTGGTAGGCATCCGGAGAGCGCAGGAATTGCGCCGCGTGATCCCGAAGTGCGGCCTGTGCGGCTCTCAAGTTCTCGCCCGATAGGACACCATTTGGGGCAAGCCTTTGGGTGATCTCTCGGTTCAGCGTTTCGTCGAAATATCGGGCTTCGTTAGCGGGAAGCGCCTGAACCATCTGGCGAAGGTTCGCCATGTTCGTAGCAAACTGCTGTTCCCCGGTATCTGCCATCATGCGCGGCAACAAGGACTCGTAAGCGTCCTGCGCTGCTGTCCTCAGTTGTTGCAATCCTTCCCCGCCGCCTCGCGTGACCTGTCCAGGCATCCCGGCTCGATTGAGGTTATCAATCCCGCGCCGGAGGACGGCCATATTCAAGTCTTCCCCGCCCCTGCGATGTGCTGCCGTGATGGCATCCCCAAGGATTGGAAGGCTTCGCGCCTTTTCCTCCAGGCGTTTGGCCATCCCGCCGAGGGCTTGAAACGGGGTAATCCGCACGCCCTCATTCATCAGCGTTTGAATATCAGGATTGACCGATGCGTTAGGGCTGACCAGCCTGGAAATTCCTGAAATTGCCCTCTGAGCAATCGATCCCGCAACGGCCCCGCCAGCAGCCTGTTTCGCTTTTTCAGCGATAAAGCTGTCGCCCTCAAGAACCGGGGTCAGCAAAGAGGTTGCCCCGCCTGAAACGGCCGCCTGCGCCAATGGGCCAAGCCTCATGGACTGAGCGGCCCGTGTCGCCCCAGCCCCGGGAATCAGTGACGCCGCAATATTCCCGCCGATCCTGCCCCAGTCAGCCCCCGTTTCTCCTGCAGCCTTGCGTTGCGCTTGATAGTCCGCTTCTTGCTGCTGCAGCATCCCATCAATGCCCGTCTTTTGGCCGGTCACTAGCGAAGACAGGTTCTTCTCCGGTAACTTCCCGACAAGTCCGGTATTTTCCGCAATCCAGTTGTTCGCCTGGTTCCCCGCCTCGACCACCGAATCCGGCAAAGCATGGACAAGCATCTGCGCCGCCGCGTCGATTGGATCTCGGAGCCCGCGCAGAACCCCGCTAGGCGCTTTCCCAGGTTGGCGCGGTGCATCGAACTGGTCGAACGGATTTCCGGACTTCTGGGCTGGCGCATCGAATTGGTCGAAGGGATTCCCCATTACATGCCCTTCCTTAGCGCCGCATCGGTGGCTTCCTTGCCATACTTGGCGGCAAAGGCAGGCGCGAGGTGTGGATTGCTCCGAAGGTGAGCAATGGCTGCCTCGGGAACGCTCTCCAAAACGTTCGGCCCACTTGGCACAATCGGAGGCGCTTCAAATGCGGCTTTGCCAGCGGCATTCGTGAATCCCTTGATTGCCGTTTCCCTGTTTCTGCGCTTCTGCGCAATAACCTCTTTGGAGTCTCCTGGCTGGGGGAAATACTGCTTTGCCGCGTTGGCGAACTCAGAATCCGAAATGACCGCCCCGGATTCCTGACGCAGCACGGCATTGATGAAATTCCGCTGCGCCTGAATGGCTTTTTGAGTTTCTTTACTCAAGAATGGATTCGCAATCGCGGCAATAATCCCGTTTCCGCCGGCGATCATGGCCGCTGAGACGTTATATTTACCGTCCAGGGAGTCCAAAACATCGTGCGCATCTTTGGCTCGTGCGCCGAATGTCGCTGATTTCGACTGAAACTCTGTCGGCGGCTTGTCAGCTTTTGCCTTCGGGTCATAAACCGTCTGATTCCCGTCTTTGTCAGTCAGGATCAGCGGTTGGGCGATCTTTGAACGGGTCAGGTCAATTCTTGCCTGGACCTCTGGAATCTGCGCCCGATGCAGCGCAGCGGAAGCCGCAGCGTTTCCGGCTTGTGCCCGATTCTCAAGCGCGGCGGATTTGCCGACATCATTGAGCGATTCGGCCCCGGTGAATTTGTCCATGACCCCGTTTGCGCCTTGGTGGAAAAGTTCTTTCCCCTGGCTCGCGGCCATGGCCTTGCCGAAAGTCGGAATCGTGTCAGGCTTTGCCATTGCCGCATCGATCCGCCCTTGTCCGACCAGATCGGCGTAAGCCTTCGCCATTTGTTCGGCGTTGCTGTTCCCGGTCGCCCCAAGGTTCATGAGATGCGCCGCCCTGCCCGTGTTATACCGGGATACAGCGTCAGGGGTCGCCCATCCCGGACGCGGGGCTTGCGCCGGCTCCGGAGGGCCTTCCTGCCCAATCGGCAACGCCGGCCCGGCAACTTCGCCCCAGGAGCCGGAGTTTATGAAGCCGTCCAACTGCTTCCCCTGCCCGTCACTCAGCCCCGCCAGGGCTGCCGCAATCTGGCTGGCGAACTCAGGCGTCTGATACATGCCGCGCTGACGCATCTGCGCCGCCTGTTCGTTGTACAAGTCAGCATGCGCTTTTTCCATCCCGGCCCGGGAGAGCTTGAGTGCTTCGTTGTCATAAGCATTCCGGTAAGCATCCCCATTCAAGCCGGATGCGAACATCCGCCCTATCCTGGTCCCCATCGCGCCGTAATCGCTCATACCGGCCTCTTAAAATGGACGAGTCGGGGAGCCGCGGGAAAACCCGCTTCCGAACATGGAACTTATCCGCCCCATGGCCTGCGGATTGCTTAGGGCGCTTCCAGCCCCGGAGATGAGCCCGCCAAGAAGGGTTTGCGTGCTGTCAGGAACCCTGGCGGCTGTAATCCCGGGCTGTGCTGCCCTATAGGCGCCTTGCGCGTTTCTGCCAATCACGCCTAGTTGGGATGCGTAATCCGCATTCCGATAGCCCTCTTCGGTCAGCATGTCTTGCGCCCCGCGCATCCGCCCCATAAGGCGGGCGTCCCGCATGGCTTCCGATGTCGTCTGATTGCCGGATTTTGCGGATGCGTCAGCAAAGACCTTTGAAATCCTCCCCTGCGCCTGGTCAAGCCCTGGTGCGGATTCGCGAGCAGCCGTCAATTGCTGGGCCAACGAGTCTCCGGCAGACTCCCGCGCCTGATCGAAGCGTTGCGCCCGCTGCGTCGGGTCGTATTGCTTGGCGTTATCCATCGCCGTGCGTTCGGCTTGGCGAGCGTACTGGTCTTGCTGGTCCTGAGCGCGTGCGATGGCTTCGCGCTGCGCGTCAGCGGCATCAGAGGCCGCTTGCTGCTGCATCACGCCGCCCAGCAAGGTGGCCCCCAGAGATAGAGCGGTTCCGACATCACACATATCTATTTCCTCCGGCGGTTAGGAAATCCGCCCGTTTTCGCTTCGTCCGTTGCCAAAGTAATTCCCGAGTCCGCCGCCATAAGCCCTTCTGGCGTCGCTCACTCCGGATGCAATCTGGCCGTTGTTGTATGTCCCGAACAGGTCAGCAAACATGTTTTCCATGCGCCCGGCCATGGAGTTCTGGCGCTCAATGTCGGCATTCGTCTGCAGTTGAGAGAGCGCCGAACTCATCGCGCTGTCCTGATCCAGGCCGGCGACGATCTTTGAAATCAGCCCGAGCCGGGATTGCTCATCGGAACTTCGCACATTCGACGCGGCGGAATCCGCACGATTGGCAACATCCAGAAGCCCCCGGTCATTGGCCTTGGTGAAATCCCGCCCCATGTCGATAGCTTGGCTTGATCCGGCCGTCCCCGCCCGAGCGAGGCGGAACCGCATCTCACGCGCCGCTTTTTCGCGGTCGTCGTTCAACTGCTGCGAGTAAAAGTTGCGGGTATCCCCACGTACCGTGTCATACATCCTGGCGCGTGCATCGGCCGCCGCTGCGGCTGCGGTCGGCTTTTCGGTCATGATGTTTTCGTAGATCGGGGAATAGGTCGCGCCGCTGCCATAGACCGGGATTCCCATGACGCGTCCCGTCATCGTCCGTTGCGCCGTCTCGTACTCTTGAGGGGTTACGGTGCGTGACGTTGCGGGCGTGAATTCATCGCCCGGGGTTGTCATCGTGTAACCTGTCAATCGCTTTTCCCCGGTCGGGGACATGGCAGTCCTTGGGCCAATCCCGAAAAGCTCATTCACGGCCTTTGTTGCCGCATCAATCCGCGCCTGCCGAGCGGCTTCCCGCTCAGATATTCCGCCATCGCCTCCGCCTCCGCCGCTATCGCACATCAGCGCTCTCCTTCAGCATCTCGAACAAAACAAAATCCTCGCCGCGCTTCCCGAACTGTTTGAGACTGGCCGCCTCAACAAATCCGATCTTCCGCAGCCATGAATGCGCCCATTGATGAGTGGCAATCGAATACGCCTGGATGCGGTGCACATGGCCTTCCAGAAGCCGGGAGAAGATGGCTTTCGATGCGTGCGCGATCTCAACGCCAAGCTTCCCGATCTCGTCGGTCCCCACCATCCAGGCTTGCCCGATTCCAGGCTGATTCATTGCCACCCCGCCCAACATGACAGGACGGCCTTCGTAAATTGCCGTGAAGCGCGATCCAGGCGCCCGCATGCAATCCGCGGCAAAGTCATAAGGGCTGTCGCTCCACCGCGTCGCCATGACCTCTTCCCGGTCGGAGCCACGCATGTTCAAACATACTTCCAGAGCGTCTTTCCAGGTCGCTTCCACGATCACAGCGCCCCCAATGGGTCAAAGTAATAAGTCAGTGCGTGCAACTCGAATTCTTCGTCCTTCGCATTGGTGATCACCGGGGCGATCCCGACCGAACACAACTCGACAGGGGACAGCCCGCCAGGACGTGAATCCCCATCAAAGCCCGCTGATGCTGTCTGATAATCCGGGTTCTTGGCGTCGTACTTGTGAGAGATTTCCGCGCTCCCCACCATGACCGCATCCATGCCATGAACCTGTTTAAGCACGCCAGGAGCCTGGAAATCGAGAAACGCAAACTCGATGGAGAGCGGAAAGACCTCTCCGGCGTCCGAAGTAGCGTCACGGTCCATCCGATAGACCGAATCCCCTGAACGGATATACAAATCGCCTTCCAGCTCGGAGACGTCGTCAATCTGGAAATTGAACGTGTAACGGCTCCATGCAGAAATCTTCGATGTACGCGAAAAGGAATAAACGTAGGCTGTCGAATCGACGAGAACCCAGAATTGACCGCCGCCCCGGTAATAAAAAGCCCGAACAGAAGCAGAAGGGGTCAGCACTTGCGAAACAAGGGAGTCAATGGGCGAGCCCACATCAACGTCAATCAGGCTGCCGGTTGTCGCTTGTGTCGTGATGGAGCGCACCCCATCAAAGGACGCGAAAAAGACATCACCGGCCATATTGGCCGCCCCATAGGGGTACGGGCAGCCAACATCAATCCCCTGAACGAATTTCATATTCGCCGGGTCCGGATCGACCTGCCACACCTGGGCAGAGTCCTTGAAGAAGACCACGAGGTTGCCGGCATACTCCCCGAGCGCAGTAGGATTCACCGCCCCGGATTGCTGAATGCCGACGCCAAGGAATCCAGCGTCTGCTGCTTCCGTCCAGTTTCGCGGGTCGTTTGTCTTGCAGAACGGGACGACCTCATCCCCGATGGCAAAAATCTTGCTTGCCTTCTTCACAACGGCTTTTGACTGCGGGCAGTTCGGGTCGTAAATCTCTGTCCCGTGGCACTTGTAAGCGGGCTTTGTCGTGCATTCGTAAGCCGCCCTGGACCGACAAGTCCATGTCACTGAGCCATCCGTCACGGTTGCGCCGACCGTCGTCGGCCAGGTCGGTTGCGCCCCCGCCGTTGTCCCTGCGGTCGTGACTTCGTAAAGATAGGTATTCGCCACGGTCGGGCGACGAATCGCGCCGAGGGAAAGCGCCGTCGTTGCGGCCCATGCCGTTGCGGTCGTATCGTCCTCGGTGACAGTGGCCCCGACCGTCGTCGGCCAGGTCGGCTCCGTCCCGGCGGATGCCCCAGCGTTCGTGGCCTTGAAAACGTAGCCATTGCTTACGGTTGGCTTGTACGCCTTCCCAAGAGTCTTGAGCGAAGACGCCGTCCAGGCCGTGTAATTCGATTCGCTCTCAGTGACCGTGGCGTTAATCGTGGTCGGGAACGCCGGGGCTGTGTTTGCAGTTACCCCGCCGGTTGTGATCTCGTACCGCAATCCGTTATCTACGGCCGGCCTGATCTCGCCGCCAGCCGTCAGCGCAGCGGATGCGCTCCACGGCGTCAGCGCAGAAGTGTCGTCCAGGTAGTGATGCACGACATCGCCGTTGTCGTATTCGACCACGACATACAAAAACCCGTTAAAGCTGTCGGCGTACCAGACTTTTTCAATGGATGTCGCGGGGTCGTTCGGATTTGTGACCTTGTGCGCTTCAAACAAAGGGTTTGCGTGCGTGATCGATCCAGAGGCATAGAAGGTATTCAAGATTCCGCCGGCAGCGCGCAGCCCCGTTGTCCCGGCCTCTATCGTGGCTTCCTGGATGATCCCAGGGCGCTTGCGGATCGTCTTGCCGGTCGTGACATAGCAGTTGTCCAACCCCCGCAACCGATTGGCGTCAGAAACCGACGCGCCTTTCCGCAAATCAAGCCCGTTGGCGAAATTATCAAATGTGATAACCGGCATGGCTATACATCCCGAGGCCGCGCCAGATAAACATCATCGGGATCGTCTCGACGATGGACATGCTTCCCGCGGCTGCGCCCCTTGAGCTTGTCCATCATGGCCGTCAATTGACTGCTGTAGGTTTGCGCGTCAGGGTGCCGATAGTGCGCTTTGGCGTTCGCGAGGGCATGGAGAAAGATCAGGGCATCATCCAGGCTCGCCCGGTCGTTGTCCTGGGTGAATCTTCCCAGCGATTGAACGTAGTAGCGGCGCATGGTGTAGGCCGCATCGGGGATCGGCCAGATTTCCATCTGCTGGAACCGCTCGTACCGCATGGGGATGGTTTGGGAATCGTCCGAGCGCATCGCCCAGCTAATCCCCTCCTTCATCGGGACGAATCGGCTACCGTCATGGATTGCAATATCAAGAATCCGGTCCTGGTTGCAATCGGTCGCCCAGTCGTACAGGAACGAGCCTGTTTCGGTCGCCTTTTCGTCATACTTGACGAGATGGCGCCAATCAAACTGAGCATAAAGCTGGTCCTGGGCATTCTGCAAAAACATGTCCAGGATAGGGGCATTGACCCCCGACGACCCGGCAGCGCCAAACCCTAGCCTAACGGCCAGGTTGCTGCGAAGTTCGCCAAGGGTCTTGTAGGTCATTCTGCCTCGGGCTGCGCTTCTTCAGCGGCTTTGCGTCCGCGCTTTGCGGGGCGGAACGCATGCGCCTCTAGGCCACGGGACGAACGCCCGAAAACTCGCTCCGCGTAGGGCTGGCCGTTGTCGTTGGTGCCGTAGTAAGAAATGAGACGGTCGAATTCCATGTCTGCATCGACTTCAATCGGGTCCGCCGCTTCAAGGCGATCCACGATGTCCACCGATCCGTCGCCGTGAATATCCTTGAGCAATTCAACTTCATGTTCAAAGACCGTCGCGGGAAGTTTTTCGGCCATGTCACGGGATACGACGACCAAAACATGCTTGGCAAGCATTTACAGGCTCCTTAAGGAATTGCCCCGGCACTCGGCCGGGGCGTTTGGATTAGGCTCCGATCAGAAGGCCATCCACCGAACCACTGGTAAAGGCCGTCACATTGAGCCGCATGCGGCGATAAGCCGTCACCACCGCAGATTTGCTGCCCGAATTGGACCCCGGAGCGGTGAAGGTCAGCAGGTCGGTCCAAGTCGCCGAGCCATCGACCACCGTATCCAGGTCATTGGTGCCCTGGATCTTCGCGGTGCCCACAAAAGCGCCGTTCGTCGGCTGAATCACGGCATAGACGTACCCGCCACGCTGGAAGGCAGTGTCCGAGTCTTCCGCCTTCTGCGAAGTGCCGGCGGTTGCGGAAGAGAGGGTGCCGAGGGAAACAGATTTGATACTCATGTCGGCTCTCCTTTAGGCCATTGCCATGACGGCGTTTGCGTTAGAACGATTGGTGGTCAGCGCACCACGCCAGGTAAGCGCCCAGTAATAGACATATTTGTCATACACACGGGGCGGCTTGCGAGTCACCATGTCCTGACCGTCCATCGGGCGCAGGGTAATGGTCCTGGAATTGATGAAATAGCAGCGCTTCGTCCAGCTCGGAGTGGGCGACACGAATCCGCCGAAGTTGTCGTCGAACTCGGGGCACCATTGAATCTCGACGCCCTTGTAATAGACGCCGGAGACGCCGCCATCCAGCTTGCGCGGCTCGCCGCCGGCATACTGGATTTGCTGGCCGGAGTAGCCGAGGGCTGCGATGTAGTTGTCGATGAAGGTCGCTCCGGCAAAGATCAGATCGGGGCGACCACCATTCTTGACACACGCACGCCACATGGTTTCCATGGTGCCGAGCATTGACAACGCCGTTGCCTGGGTCGTCACAGCGGTAATATTCAGCGTGACGCTGTTTCTCCACCAGACGTTCGACGAACTGGAGCGGTCGATGCCGCCCACGGTGCCGGTTGTCGGAGTGGTCGAAACCAGGGCATCAAGGCCGGCGACGGCGTCGGTAGAGCTGGTGCCGTCCAGTTGCAGGTACATAGAGAACTTTTCCTCGAAACCGAGGCGCAGAGTTTCGACCTGATCTTGCAGCAGAGAGGTCAATTGCACCCGTTCGGCAGCCGAGGCGTTGCCGCCGCCGCCGCTGTCGTCGATGGAAATGCCGTTCTGGGCAAGCCGATCTTCGTCAAGGGAGAACCCGTCATGAGCCGAACGCCAGGGGAACTGGCTAAGCTCGATGGTGACGCGCTTGTTGTAGGTCACAACGGAAGCGCCGTTGAACCATTGGAAATTCGACTGATAGCGGTAGCGCAGTTGCTCGATGATGTACTGCTTACCGCCTGGGAAGGACTTCTTCTTCGCCATCATCGCCTTGAGGAAGGGGCGTTCGACGGCGACTTGATCGATGGGGTTGTTCTTCAGGTAGAAGTCAATGGCAACTTTGCCGGCGTCCTGAAGTTCCTGGGTGGAAAAGGGCATTTGGAAACTCCTTAAGCATGTTGGGAAGCCCGAAACGGGCGACTCCAGGGGCCAAACTGGATCGAGCCGAACATGCAGAAGGCGAAACCTGCGAACGCAGCCTGAACTACTTCATTGCGTTATACGCGCAATTTTTCATCGTCAGAAATACTAAATTTAACCGAATCGTCAAAAGGAAAGGGCGCTATCCAAGCCGCCCCCGCCGATCATCCCGCCGAGTATCCCAATGCCCCTTCCAAGGCTTCGAGCATGCTTGCGGGCTGCTTCGCCCCAGCCGATTGGCCGGATGCTCTGAGCGGCGCCGGAGCGGCCTGGGCTGGCCTGGCCATGGGCATCGCGGAGATGGTGTTGTATAGGATGCGCACCTGCTGTTGCCACATGGACGGCGGAAAGTTGCTGGCGATTTCCGGCAACTGCTTCAGGATCAATTCTTCCTTAGCCGTAAAATCGGGGTCCGTCTTGGCCCATTGCGCCGTCATCTGATCGATGGCCGTCACCGCCTGCTGACGCTGCGCCATCTCATTGTGCTGTGCCTGGGTCGCTTGCTGTTGCCGTTCATGGGCGCTGGTCTGCTGCCGTTGGAATTCACGGGCGCGGGCGATCTCCATGGCCGCCTGTTCGTCCATCCGATAAGCCTCGACCGCTTGGCGCAGGTCAGGGTATTGCGCCAGCGGGTCGGCGCCAGGAAGCGGCTTGCCAAGCGCGAATGCGATCATTTGCCGCTGTTGATCGAGCATCGTCAGCGCCCCCTCAAGGTCGCCGCTCTTGATTCGGGTCATGTAGTCGATAGCCCGCGAGAACTCCTCGGCCGTGGCCCCGGTCGATTGGATCATCTGGCGAAATTCGCCGATAACCTCGTTCGCCTGAGCAATCTGGTCGTCCTTTTCGTGGAGCCGTGTTACCAGATTCCGGAACCGATCCTGCGCCTTGCTCGACAAGCCCTCGGGCATTTCCGTCTCATCGGCGGGCTTTGCCTCGGCCTTCTGAACCTCTGGCTTCTGCTCCTCCGGCTTGGTTTCGCTCGTCGGCGTTTCTTCCTTCTTGGCAAATCGCCCCTTCTCGTCGCGGGAAACGCCGTCATCTGTTTTCCCGTCAAGCTCTGCATTGATGGCATCAAGCAGCGTTGACGGCTCCTGCTGCTCTACCGGCTCGATGGCTTCCGGTTGAGTGACTTCCGGCGATTGCAACTCGGCTTCTTCCATTTCTCTTCTCCTAGAGGATCAACAAAATGGCCGTTTCTTCGGCCTGGATACGCTTTGCCCTCGCCTTCGCCCGCTCGATAACGTCGGCCGTTAGTGAAGCGCCTAGCAATTCGTCTCTAATCCGCCCCGCCGTCTCTGGTGGCAACGGAGATTCAATCTCTTCTTGCGGTTTCTTCCGCTTTGCCTTTACAGGCTTCCTGGGCTTGTCCGGAGTGCCCCCAAGGGAGGCAAATAGCGGCCCGGTAAAAGACACATCAGGGCTCAGGTTGATCTGCGTACAGTCCGCCCCAGAGAGGATATGAACCTGGGCAATCGCCCCTGTTCCGGACGTATTGCTTTGACTGGAATCCGACCCGGTCAGGTTGTGCGCCTGAGAAATCGCCCCGGTGCCACTGACGTTGTCCTGCGCGCTATTGGCCCCAATCAGATCAATGGCCGAGCCAAGGCTTATGGCGCCGGTACTGCTGCTATTGTCCTGGGTGCCGTCGGCACCGCTCAGGATATGGACCTGGGAAATCGATCCAGTGCCGCTGGTGTTGTCCTGGGCGCTATTCGTCCCGGTTAGGACGTGCGTCTGGGTGATTGCCCCCGTGCCGCTTGTATTCGCTTGGGTACTATTCGCCCCAACAAGGGTAATTTCCCCCCCGCTTGATACCGGCTGGCCGCTAACCGGAAGGCCGGATATGGGGGCGAATGGCAGCATTATTCAGGCCAGCCGATAGACCAGTCGTAATCCAAGACGGACTGGGCGTCCTCTTTTGCCGATATTGCGTCGCGATGTTTCCCGGAAACACCGGCAATCATCGCCTCAAGCCCTGCAAGTGCTTGTGCCTTGTCCATAACCTTCTCAACGATCACGGACAAATCCACGCCGCGAGCATCGGCTTCGGCTTGCAACATCGGTCCGCCTCCGGCCTTGGCTTCTGCCAGTTTGAGCGGCCATGACGCGGCTTCGTAGGGGGAAACCGGCTTGATATATCGATCCCTCAATCTGGACGCGTGAGTCTCGATCAGCCCGGAGACGAGATTGACGGCATCAGCAATTGAAACATCCGGAGCGATGCAATTGACGTACTGACGGGATTCTTCGTCGTAATCGATCATGGTCACATCCAGATGAAAATGGCGATTCCGTCACCGCCTTTGCCGCCGTTGCCAGGGGTTCCGCTCGTGCCTGTATTTCCGCCGCCCCCGCCCCCGCATCCAAGACCTCCATTCCCACCGTGCCCGCCTGTAACCCCAGCGCCGCCGGTTGTTCCACCGCCTCCAGCGCCTCCGAATGAGACAAAATGAAACGATGAAGTATTGAGAAGATGATACCCATTGGCGCCGTCCCCTGCGTTTGCCGCTCCGCCTGTCGTTCCGCCCGCAAGGGTTGGATAACGGGCCGTACCTGTAACGTTACCGCCCGCGCCACCGTTTGAGCCTGCCCCGCCTCCACCGCCGCTCCAGGTCCGCGTACTACCGTTCCATGTAATAGCGCCACCCGCCCCGGCAGCACCGGCAGCACCGGCTACTCCGCCGATGTAAGTAGACAACGCAAGCCCATGTCCGCCCTGATTGGCCGCTGCACCAGTACTTCCGGCAGCGCCAGCAGTTCCGGCAACAGCTCCTCCACCGCCTCCAGTAGTCCCCGTTCCCATGATTGTGTTGTTTGCAACATTGCTAGCGTCCGCATAGACGAATGTCGGTTGTCCAGCATTACCCGCAGTGTTGGAGGTTGTGACACGAGCGCCTCCACGACCTACGTTCACCCACATCACATCAGGGAGCAGAATCGCCGGGAACAACGCCAACGTTGCACCGCCTGCGCCGCCTCCACCGCCCCCCGAAACTGCTGCTCCAGGATTAGGGGACGCGCCAGAACCACCTCCGGCAAGTAGGAACATCAGACACATGGATGCGCCGCGGGGCTTATTCACGCATTTCAACTGCTGCGCTGCTCCAGCCGAATCCGCCGTAACAATCTGGACTTCCCCAGACTCAAGCCTGGGGAACCCGAACATATTGATTGCTGGCATTAGTATTTCCCGCCGACGCCCGTCACCATCCATCCCGTTCCAGCGGCGCCGGTAGAAGTGCCGAACGAGCAGCACACGCGATAACCCGCAGGGATGGGAAGATTGATCGGGACTTCAACATCCAGCGATCCGGCTGTCTGCGACAACGTGATTGCCGGAAGTGACATTTCCTTGATAAGCCACGTATTCGCCGCCGTGTTGCCGGTAAATGTCCCCGTAATACTGGAGATGTACACACGGAAAGCTGTCGCCGCAGGGGAACCAACAGATTTCGCCATGAGTTTCTGACAGAAGCCGCCATTTGTGGCATCGGCTTGCCATACGGAATAAACCGTTCCGGTGCCGTCTTGATTGGTGTTTGCCGTTGGGCCAATGACAGCGCCGCCACCCGATTGAATGTCAGGGGTTCCGCAAAAGATTGGATCTTGGTTCGCTGCCATATGTCACCATGAAGGGAAAAATTGTCGAGCCAATTGACGCCCAAGTCGTGCGTTCTGGGAAAGGTCGGCAATGAGGGTCAGAAACACATCCGGGGCACTTGAAAATGAGACTTTCGCGTTGGAATTCGATGACGATTCAATTTTGTCTCGGGTAATGCCGGTCGTCCCGTTGAACGTTCCGTATCCACATTCCCATTCCGAACCTGAAACGGCACAGTACGGGACGATCACAGCAGCCGATCCACAACCAGCGGCAAACGTCTGATAACCCGTTTTCGCGCCCGTCAGGACAAAATCACTCGTCCCGGTCGCGGAATTCGTTTCCCAGACACGATCAGCAATAGATGGCATTACGTCGGCTGGTTTGATGTGTAGGTCAGTTGCGGGAAATTGACCGTGTTTCCTGATGTGATGACCTGATCCGATGTTTCGTCAGTCACCCACAGCACCTTTGCACTTCCATCAGTGAAGGCGATATGAAGATTCGGAGTCGCGCCAGAGTTGGCCGTTGCAGTAGCAGATTTCCCCGCTGCCGACTGCACTTGTCGATTGTTCCCGGATGAACTGACGGTGTAGTCGGTCCCGGTCATCGTGACCTCGGCGCATTTGTTGCCCGTCACGGTTGCGTAGCTGTCCCCGGCCGTATATGCCGAGATGACCATCATCTTGGTGGCATTGTTCTTGATATGGTTGATCCCATTATCAAGTACGTCAGCATGTGCCCATTTCGCCATCGCTTACTCCTAATTCAAGGTATGGGGCACAGTCTCGACCCCAATCATTTCGCCCGTCTGCGGGTCGCGGATCACGCGCTTTGGCGCCGTCAGGTGCGCTTGTAGCGCCGCCATCTGGTCAGCAAATTGCTTGCTCATGGCGCACAAGGCTTCGTGCATCTGGCAAACGGCTTCGATAACCTGGGGCTCTGCGCCCTGCGCTACGGGCTGCTGCATCGCGGCTTGTTCCTGGGCAATCCGTGCCTTCTCGATCTCGACCCGCTCGCGGCTGGCGATCTCTTCACCCTTGCTGGTGGCCCGGATGCGTTCAATCTCAATCTTTGCCGCTGCATCTGCATCCGCCCTGATCTGCGCCTCCGCAATCCTGGCCTCGTTGTCAGCAAGGTCCGCGGTCTTCTGATATTCAAACTTGTCACGCTCCAAGCCCATGGTCTGGGACTTGTCGGCAAGCTGCGCCTGCAATTGCTGATTGGCCGCTTGGAGTTGCTGGAGCGCATCCTGCATAGCCGGAATTTGTTGCAATGCCTGCTGTACTTCCGGGGGAATCTGCGGCGGCTGTTGTCCATCGGGCTCATGGGCTTTGGCGGGCGGTATGAAGGACTCAATATCCAACCGCTCATCAAATCGGCGCAACGTCTCCTCCATCAGTTTTATGATGGTGGTCGCCATATCGTCTTGGCCGGCCGCCCTGAGTTGCGCAACCTGGGTCACCGCCTCCTTGATCTGCGGCAGCATTTGCACCCATTGTTCACGCTCCTTGGCGCGGTTTGGCTTGCCCGTCGATCCGGCGCGAATCTCGATCTGCACCAAGTCAAAGACTTGATCCTTGGTCATCTGCGGCCACACCGCGCCTTTGCCGGCAATGCGCTGGACGTCTTCCAGGGTCATTTCCTGCAAGCACAACTCCGCCGCGTATTGCGCCATCTCGGAAATCCAATCCTCCACGACGTCTTGACGCTCGGCCATGCGCGTTTGCAAGCCTTGCACCATGATCTCGGCCTCGGTCGCCGTTTTCGCCTTGTTGATCGTCCCCTTCGATGCGTCGCCAGCGCCAAGCACCAATTCTGCATCCCGCAGAATCGGGGCAACATCATAAGTCATGGGATCAACGGGCGGATTCGGCAACACCGCAACATCATTCGTGATCGGCTTGTTGGGGTCGCCGCCAATGCCGATCCACTCATTCGATGCGCGGTTCTTGAGGTTCCGAACATCCGCGTCCGACAAGTCGCCGGAATTTCTGAACACTCGCACCGGGAGGTTTTCTTTCCGATGCTCAGAAAAATTGGTCCGCGTGGTGTTGTATTCGTCCTGCAGTTCGATCAGGAGCGCAGCATCGGAAATCGGCACCACGCTTCCGTCAATCGGGTTGAAGGCGAGGCCAAAGAAGGGATAGAACCTTTTGCCTGATAGTGTCGGCTGGTATGGTTCGCGAGCCCATTGATCCGCCCCAGCGCACAGGGTGTAAATCGTATTGCTTGCGCGGTCCCAGGTTTCAAAAACTGCCACCAGAAGCGGCGCATCATTGTTGTTGCTGCCTTGAGTCTTCTTGTCCTGCCCGAACCGCGTTGCCTTTTTGGGCGGCTCCTTGCCGAATTGCTGTTCGTATTGCTCTGTCGTCATCCACACACGATGTGCGATAGCCCCGGCGTTCTCGTAGCCGTCAAACTCGTACATGGTTTCATCGAGGATGAAAATATCCTCGGTTAAGACGTGATCGACCACGATCCCGGAAAACCGTGTGACTTCCACATTGGCATTCAAAGCGGCGATTTGCTGCTTAAGCTCGCCTTCCTTGGCGTCAAGATCGGCCTTCGCCCCGTCCCCCTCTGCCAATTCGTCGCGAAGGTATTGGATGCGCTGCAAATTGTCCTGGACGTCAGCAATGCGCGATTCAATCAACGGATCGCGGCTGATGTCTTTCTGCCAGGTGACCTTTGCCCAGCCGATTTCGACCGTCATGGCGGCGCGGATCGATGCTTTGGCCCGCTTCTTGAGCCGTGCATCTCGGATGAACTTCCGATTGAGAACCGCCTGCATGGTCTTGCAGAACTCGCCCACCCATGGGTAAGCCTCGTCTGTAGCCGATTCGCTTGGCGTGACCGCGATTTCAGGATTCTTGGCGTAAATCTGCGGGATGATTGCCGCAAAATTGGAGTGAACAATGTTGGTGCGAACCAGCCCGCCCGCTCCATCGTCGCACACATCGCCGCGAACATACTTCCGATATTTTTTGTATTTTTCTTCTTTTTTCGCCTCGCGCTGCTCTTTCAGAGCGCGGTCTAGGCGCTTCCCCCACTGCGCCGCAAGGGGGATGGACTCGTCTTTCTGCTCGTCAGTGCGCTCCATACGGCTTGGCCTCCGCACTGACTGACAATCCCGTTGCCTGGTCTAGCTTCCGCAGCGCGGCGATGGTATCGGCAAGCCCTTCTTGCGCCAGGGTTTCCGCCTGCCACGGCCAGGTCGCACGAACGACGATGCATTCCCCTTCCAGGGTTTTCCCATTGACCGTGTAAATCCAGGCATCTTTGCCAGTCTCTGCCGGAATATGCGCTTCAAATTCGGGGGATGGGTCGATCAAAGCCAAGAGTTGCTGATGATCGAGCGAGGGGCGAGAGACTGAAAGCCCTTGGCAAACGCGGGAAATCTCATTCATGGCGGCAATCCATGATGCAATTCCCAGGTTATAACCCAGGTCAAATCATCGTCAGAAATACTATTTACGTCGAATTGACCTGTATTTGCTGATTTCCTTCGGAGCGTCTGTAATCATCATCATATGCTCCGCAGTTCCGGGCCGCGGGCCGTCTTCCTTGGGGCGTTCGCTGCGAATGATGGGCCGCGCCATGACGCCATAGCGCAGCGCATCCCCGGCGTGGTCTTCCTGGTCGGTGTCGATGTCCTCTGGATTATGGTCATCATGCTGCAGCGTCGGCAGCGTGCGGATGAGATGCACGCACGTATCGAAGATCACCAGGAGCGGAAGCCCGTCATCGTCGCAACTAAGCCTGATTCGCATCTGTTCCCATCCGGGACGGCGCTTATTGTCTGCACGCCGCCAACGAAGACCTTCGCGCCGCATCATCTCGGCAATTGATGGCCCTCCGTCCTCCGTGAATATCGCAGGGTCCGCCACGCCCCATCCAGTATCGTGCGTGGTTTCCTTTCCATCCATGCGGATGATTTCACGAGCCACGGCGTCAGCGGTCATCTTGAGTCCAACATTGGGATGCCCTGGCTGCATTCCGTAATACTCGCGATAGACGATCAGCGCCCCACGCGGGAATGCTGGCATCGATCCATCAGATACCGCAATCCAATAGCATGCGAAGGGCTTCGCAGAACCCCAATCGAATGCGCGGTATCGCGTCCAATGTATCGGGATCGAAAATGGCTTGATAACGTGCCTGGAGGAGTTCCACTCGCTGAAAAACGCCCCCGCAACGATATTCCAATCCCCTTCGAGCCATGCCTTGCGCAGCACTTCATTGCCGCCGGTCGCTGCTCTGATGCGCTGCTGGTAGTGTGGATCGGCCCGCAACAGGATTTGATTGTCGGACGTCCTGCTCGGAATGAACATCCGAATGAACCCCGTATCAGGGTCTTTGAACGGATGATACGGAGGAACGTTTTCGACATATCGATGTTTTACCCAGCCATGCCCAACTCCGCCGGGGTTCCCCGTTGCCCGCATGGTGCAAGGCACTCCGAACGCACTCCGCAGCGTCGAAAGCATCTTGAGCAAGCCGCTAGGCGTGTGGTACTCGGTCACTTCGTCAAAGCTGATCCCGGTGTATTGGTGCCCGTGGTATCGGCCATAATCCTTCTCCGTCTCGATGTATCGCATCTTGACCGTAGCACCACTAGGCCAATACCAGCAATTCGAGAATGGATGCTCGGCCGAAGATTGCGATTTATATACCGCACCTTCCCCCGGAAAAATCTCCGATGCTCTGGCCTGCAATTCCTCCAACTCCGGATAGGTTTTCCGGAACATGATCCCGCGCCATTTGTCCCGATAACGCAGGGCGCCGTCTTCCTGGTAGCCGCATTGCGCATCGGACTTTCCTCCTCCGCGCTCGCCGCCGAAGAATATTTCATCGCACCAATCGGCCAGCAGAAACGATGTCTGCGCCCCTGGTTGTGGGTCCCACATTAGACGATCCCGTGATTCTTCAGCCACTCCTCGCGGCTCATGACCGGACGGACCGACACATCATGCTCATGCTTGACCGCGCCGCCCCCTTCTCCGGTCATTTCGGTCCGCGCCAGCTTCGGGATGTGGTACTCAATCATCTTCAGCCAGAGATCAAGCGCCCGGCCCGGATCGTCATTCGCGACTACGCGCAGCCATTGCTCAATCTCTGGAGCCGTCGATTCTGCGACGCGGGCAACGACTTCGCGAACCTCCCGCGTCACCTTGTTGATCGCCCCCTTCTTTCGTCCTTGTCCGCTAGTTCTGGTCTTCATGACGACCTCCTTTCAAATCATTCCGTGCTTCAGGCGCAAGGCCGGTTACGTCAGCGTTGCGCTGCGTCGAAGCGAATGCGCTGTTAAGCCCTTGCGAGCCGCCCTGGAAGTCCAAGGCCAGTGTTGCCACGGGCCGCGCTCGCCCAATAACTCAATCTACAATCGATCCAATTTGCCATCGCGCATAAACTGGCACTCTTTGTGCTTTCGCTTTCGCGTTACTTCTCAACCAAAATTGTTTGGAAACATTTTCCGCTGAAAAACCGCCGAAGCCTGATGTCGCCTCGATCTGCCGCCCTTCTGAGGACATCTCTAACGGTTCCAGGTTGCGCGCCTGTTTCCCTCGCGAGTTCCGCCACAGTCCGATAAAACGCGGCCTTTTGCAGTACCAGCTTCCCGATTGTCGCGGGGCGGCCTCTCTTGCTCATGAGCTTTCCGCCCCCTTTGTTGTCCAGACGACTGGCTGCACTCCTCGCCGCTGAACCAGCCATGACGACGACCCGGCGATCTTGCTCGCCAGCATCCATGGCAGCCGTCGCTTATCTCCCTGCTCCATGGCCTGCTTGCGATGAGCGGGGAGAATTCCGGCGCAGTTCTTGACCTCTACGCACCATTCCATCCCCTGAGGGTCTTTCGCGATCAGGTCGGCGGATTTGATCCCCGCGGTGAGCGTGTCGACAGTCCAATCCCGATCCAATAGCATGGCCTTGAACTCGCTTTGGCCGCGGGCGCCCTTGTTGCGCGAGAGTTTGCCGCTCATCCTCTGAACCCCAGCATCCCAGACTCGATAGCCGCGCCAATGGTCCTGGAGATCATTTCCCATTGCATCGGCCACATTTCAGGATTGCGGTGCATCTCGTCGTGGTGGATTCGACACAGCGGCATCGTTGCCCAGTCCGGAGCTTTCGTCCCTGCTCCGCTCATATGCCCGACGCCCTTGATATGGTGCGCGTCATCTGATGGGCAGCCGCACATTGCGCACGGCAGCGACTTGACCCAGGCCATGTACGGGACGTTTCTCCATCGAATCGATTTCTCGATCACAGTTGAACCCCTTTCTCAACCGCCATGGCGTTCAGCCAATCCAGCCATTCCGAAAATTCGCCCCGCTTGAAGCGGCTCGTGCGCTGACCAAGCAGCACCATCCCGCCGGAAAGGCCCATCGCCACGCGAGGAA
>ERZ724505.481-NODE-481-length-25418-cov-7.668020_pt1 | contig 25418 bp, 29 predicted proteins | sample MGYA00376038_ERZ724505 | MGnify/ENA primary metagenome ERZ724505 (study PRJEB28724, sample SAMN07190884) | wastewater metagenome | isolation source: effluent of sewage treatment plant in Hong Hong | place: Hong Kong | collected 2016-03-17 ...
TTCGTTCAGAGGCTGAATTTTTGGAAGTGATTAATTTTTTCGCTTAACTTTGCCATTATGACCACATTTAAGATCATTGCGCTTTACATCGTGCTGAAACTTATCGGGGGCGGTAACGTTTATCTGAACTAAATAAATAACTATGCCAGCAGCTCCGGGTAATAATTACGCAGGTTACACGCTTGAAGAAATTAAACCTTTATGCAAATTGTTTGCTCAGCATATAGCAGAAGGCCTATCAGACACTTGTTTCGTAGAGTGTGACTACCGTACTATTTATTCAGCAATTGAGAAGCACGGTGATGATTTGCAATCCGAAAAAAGCGAAATTGAAAAAGCAAAACGTAGACGGCAGGTTTTTTGGGAGCGCGAAGGATTGAAGCTAACAACAGGAGAAAGCGAAGGTAACGCAACGGCTTGGATTTTCAACATGAAAAACCGATTCCCGGAAGAATGGAAGGATAAAAAGGAGGTTGATAACAGCCACGAGTTTAAAAACGCTCCATCTTACGAGCAGTTCTTAAAAGACCTTAAAGAGCCGGATGCTAAGTGAAAAGCAATGGCAAGCAATCGAACTACTTGAAAAAGACCCGGTAATATCCACCGTTCTTTACGGCGGCGCGGCTGGTGGTGGCAAATCATTCTTAGGTAACTTCTGGCAGATTTCTCGCAGAATATGGCATCCCGATACAGCCGGATTAATTGGCCGGGATTCGTTGGTGAATTTGAAAAAGACTACTTTGGTAACGTTCTTTCGGATTTGGCATCAATACTTTTCCGGCAACCCACAAGGCGTAACGATTAAACCGGACGGACAGACCAACACGATCAACTTTAGCAATGGCAGCCGTATTTATTTAAAAGGCCTGGCTCACAACAGTTCAGACCCAGAAGGCACTGACTTCGGGTCACTTGAATTAACCGATGCCTTCATTGACGAGGTGAACGGATGCAGCAAGAAGTACGTTGATATTGTTGAAAGTCGAATCAGGTACAATCTGATCAATGACAAAAGCCCGATCCTATTAGCTGCGAACCCAGGCTATGATTGGGTAAGGGATCGGTTTGTCAAGGATAAGAACGGCAATCCGAAAGTATTGCAAGCGCATGAGGCTGTTGTGAGAGCCTTGCTTTCCGATAATCCCGATCCGAAATTTCAGGAAAACTATCGGCGGCAATTGGAAAAGTTGCCGCCCTATGACAGACAAAGGCTATTAGATGGCGATTGGGATGCTGTTCAGTCAATAGACAATCCGTTCTTGTTTGCATTTGATGCTACCAAACACGTCAGGTCGGACGTTGAGTATAATCCGAACCTTCCAATAATCGTTTCAATCGACTTCAATATCAATCCTTTCTGTGCTACTTTCTCGCAGCAATTTCGCAAGGATGTTACATTTTACGATGAGGTTGCCATCCCGAACGGAGACCTTCAGAAAATGGCAGATGCGATCAGGGCAAGAGTACCTGATGGCAAAATGGGTCTAATTAAGATTACAGGTGATGCGATGGGTAAGCGTGGAGAGATAGCCGTTAGGAGTAATCATAGCAACTACACACAGCTTGCGTCCCTGCTTAATCTGTCTTATAACAACTTTTACCTTCCGGCTAACCCGAAGCATATCAATAGCCGGACGGATTGTAACGCTGCATTGACGCGATTAAACATTGCCATATCCAACAAATGCACCGGACTGATTGCTGACTGCCAGACCGTTGCCGTTGACAATCAGGGTCAAATAATCAAATCGAACCGCGACAAGTCAGAACAGCGTTCAGATTTTCTTGACTGTTTTCGATACACAATTAATACATTTGCAAAACAATATCTCTAAACAATGAGCATTTGCACTACCTGCTTTCAGGCTGATCCAATACCAACCTGCGCAGGAACACTTATAATCGGAACGATTGATCCTGACTTGGGCATAACCGACGTAAACGTTTACTTCCAATACTCACCAACAGAAAACATTCAGATGTTTCCAGGCACGGTTGATGGAGAAGGTTTGGTATCGGTTGAAGATGCGATTCTGGCAACTGGCGGTTATATTAAGATTTGGGTGAACGATCCGGATACTGATAATTTCAACGTTGCCATACCAGTTACAATTGATTCGGTTGAGTATGATTGCATCGAGGCGCAGATAAGCAGACTAAGAGGCTTAGAAACCGTCACTCACAATTTAACCATTGTCGAAGCATGAAACTATTCTACTGGATTGAACGAGTTATCAAAGGTTGGTATTACCACTTAACTGATGATAATGCTACCAGAAAGATGGCATCAGATCGTCTTTATTGGTGCTATAAACACAAATTTCCACGCAAACTATACCTACCGCATATTCCTGTAAACGGTTGCCCATCACGTATCGGATCGGTTTGTGGCGAGTGCGGATGCTTTTTAAAAGCAAAGGCACGAATAAAAGAGGAAATCTGCCCATTAAATCATTGGCCCGATGTTGAAGAAACTATTCAAGCGCAAGAGTAAACCGGAATTAAGTCCTGTCAAGGACAAGCTGATCCATCTGTTTAAGGGATCAGACGGCCACGATTATTACGGTTTTAAGATTGATTCTGACCTACCACTTGCTCGGTTTGAAGTTCAGTTAATGCTGCTCGAACACATGAGGGCGGGAATGACCGGTGAAGAAATCATGAACATCCTGAACAATATCGACATGCTCACGGCTGAGATATTGAAATCGAACGACAAGGACAGGCCGGGTCATGCTGCTAAGATCGGAACGCTTACCACAATAGCCAGAGCGAGAATGTCAAACACGCTTCATCATGATCTGATGCTATCAATGGCTGCGGTCTGGGTAGTTCGGGATGATGAAGATCCGATTACATTCAGCCAGGATATTCACGATCAGAAACGGACTTTCTTTGAGGCCGAATGCAAGGAGGGTTCGGCTTATTATTTTTTTCAAAAGACTGGATTCGCCGGACTTCCGACTTACACGCGGTTGTCAGAATCAGAACTAACAGAGCTTTGGAACAACTCGATATCTCAGCAGAAGATGCTGGCCGAAAACATAACGAATTTGATCCAAAAAAAGCTGCATCCAAAGTTATCAAAGACTGGGAAGCTCAATTAATGCTGTTAGCTGACGGATCAATGCAAGAATACCACGAATTAAAAAAATCAACGGTTCGGGATTTTATCAATAAATTTGAGGAATTTTGTAACAAAATGATTCGACATGGCCGAAAAGGTAATTCTGGAACTTGAAGTCCAGACTGACAAGTTTAAATCAGAGTTAGAGGCTGGCGTATTAAATCCGCTTGAATCCGTATCGGTCGAAGCTAAAAAGGTCGCAAAGCAAATATCAGACGATTTCGACAAGTCTGCCAGTAATGTAGGCAAAGCGTTCGCAGGTCAGCAGGTCGGTGCGGCATTGCAAAGTATTGGAAAGGACGTTGATGCACTTACAAAGAAACTGGCACAATTAGAGAAGGAAGAAAAGGGCATAATGTCTGCCATGAAAGGATTAGGCACTGGAGCGACAAGACAATTACAATCGGAACTGGATAAAGTTCAGAAAGAGGCGGCTGATATAAGAGGTGAACTGACAAAGATAGGATCAGGAACAACAAAGCCGGCAGAACAGGCCGCTAAGAAACTTGCGACAGAATATAAATCAGCCAAACAGGAATTGCGCGCATTGGTTGAGGTTATCTCCAGCGGTAAACTTGCAGGGCCGGAATTACAGGCCGCAATAACCAGAGCTGCTGAGTTAAGAGATAACATCGGCGATACGAATCAACTCGTGAACTCATTGGCATCGGACACTCGCGGCATTGATGCGTTAGTTACAGGCGCACAGGCGATATCAGCAGCATTTGCGGTTACATCAGGTGTAATCGGTGCATTTGCTGATAATGAAGAAGAAGCTGCTGAGGCAACCAGAAAAGTACAGTCGGCAATATCTATCTTACTCGGCGTTCAGGAATTGGCTCGGATCATTACCGATAAAAACGCTCTAAGCATTAAAGGGCTGTCAGTAGCGCAGCAGATCAACACAGTTTCAACCAGACTTGCTACACAAGCCACAACAGCATTGGGTGTATCAGCTAACACTGCTTCAATCGGATTCAAAGCATTACGGGCGGCAATTGTAACAACCGGGATCGGTGCAGTAGTTGCCTTGCTTGGATTCCTGGTTTCCAAACTATCAGAAGCAGATCAGGAGGCAATTGATCTATCACAGTCGCTTAAAGATGTGGGCGAAAGGGGTAAAAAGGCCATGGAGGATTTGATTAATGCACAGCTTGACCTTCAGCTTGCGCAGGAAAAAATCAATAAATTTCAGCGCGAATCATTGTCCATTGATCAGGAAGTTGCTAAAGTTAGAGAGCAGGAAACCAAAGCCAGATCAAAGCAGTTGCAGGACATTCTGAGAAATTACGATCTCACGTTGGAGCAGTTTTTAAGATTAAAAGAGGGCATTGAAAAGGGAATAAACTTTTCAGCAAGCACGATCAAAACAATCAAGGCCGCACAAGCCGAAATTGACAAGTTTTTCAGCGCATCAGTTCAGGCTGAATTGAACGCGGTGAAGAAAGGTGAAACAGAAAAGCAAATAGCCCGGCTCGAATTTAACAAAGAGCAGATCGAAGCCGCTAAAGAAAGAAACAAGCAGCTACTTGAACTTGAGAAGCAGTTGCAAAATGCACAATTAGCAGCAGAACGGGCAAGGCTTCAGTTTATCGTGGCTGCATCGAAAGATGAAAGCGCAATTCAATTAGAGGCCAAACAACAGCTAATAGCATTTGAACTTAAAGCCGCTTTGGCCGGATTGGATATTGAGCAGAAAGAACGACTTGCCAAACTGAAAGAATTAGGAATTACCGAGGGCAAGCAAGTCGAAGCAGTTCAGAAAGAAATAGCCAACCGCCGGAAGTTAATACAGCAGGAATCGTACAACGAGGCCAATCAGTTACAGAATCAGTTTAGGCAAAAGCAGCTTGAAGATGAAAAAGCGTTTCAAGATAAAATGGCTGAGATTGAAAAGGATCGGATTGAGATGCTGGGCGCAGCAACATCAGCAGCACAACAAGCGATTTATGAACGGATATATTCAGAGCAGCTGAATGCTGCCGGAGTTAACCAGGATAAAATATTTCAACTTGAAAAAAGCAGGATTCAACAGAGCGCTCAATTTAACATTGACGCGCTAACAAATGAACTTCAACAATTAGATCAGATCAGGGAAAGAAATAACGGAATACTGACTGAAACAGAAGAAGCGCGTTATACAGAACTTGCAAACCTGCGGATTAAAATTAAAAAGGATGAGTTAACCGAACTTGAAAGGCTCGAAAGGGAATACTACAATCAAGTCCGAGATTTTGCGGTTAGCACTACACTAAGCGTAGCAGATTCGATCTTTTCAATTGAAAACGGATTCAGAGAAAGACATATTCAGGCAATAGAAGATCAGCGCGATCAAGACCTGAAAAATGATCAATTAACGGCAGAACAGAAAAAGCGAATCGAAGAAATTTCAGCTGCCGAAATTCAAAAGATCAGAAAAAAACAGGCGGTAGCCGATAAGGCTCAGGCTTTATTTAACGCTGTTATTAATACTGCTCAAGGCGTAACCGCTGCATTGGGACAGGGTATCGCTGGCATTCCACTTGCCCCTATTATTGCTGCATTGGGAGCAGTCCAAATAGCAGCTATAGCTTCTCAACCATTGCCGAAATTTAAAGAAGGTGGTCTTGTAGGAGGAAAGCCGCACGAGCAAGGCGGAACATTGATCGAGGCTGAAAAGAATGAGTTTGTAATAGCCAGGCGCAGACGAGAACGGCATCCTGAATTAACCTCAGCACTAAACGAAAGCGACAGCAAGCTGCATAAAGTTCTTTACGACAAATACATCAGACCGGATATGCTTGCCCCGCGAATGGATAAGGCGAAACGATTAAAATCAGAATCGCCGGGTATGCCATTTAAGTTTAGCACTCGAAATGTCGAATCAGAATTACAAGGGCTAAAAAAGCAAGGCAAACGCGATACGGATAGGCTGATAGGAGTCATTCAGCGCAACAAAGAACAAATCAGAAATAACTGGTAATGGCAGAATCTTTAAGGTTTATCATTGATGGTCAGGATCGCGGACAGCCGTTAAACTGGAAGGAGTTTGGCGCGACAATCCAAAGGCAGAAAGATTCAAATGGAATATTTACAACATTCGACAATGATCTGATATTCACGGGCGGCGTTTACCATTACATTAAATCTCTCAGCGAAGATTGTAATTTCTGCTCACGAATTGAATGTGTAGTTGTCAATAATTGCGGAGGCAATCAGGATGTATTTGTTCGTGGCTTTATTCTGTTGACTGATTGCGAATTTGATCTTGATAGATGTCAGGTTGCCACAAAATTTATAGACGATGGATTTCAAAGCAGGATAAACAATAACAAGTCTATTGAAATTTGGTCTAACACTGAGGTGACTAAAAACAATCAACCAATAGCTGAGCCTTACGCATCGCTTCCAAATCAGCAGCGCATTCAAATGTTTAGATGTAGCACAGGCACTTATTTACCAAGATTCCCGAGGTGCTGGTCAGTGTTTAACGCATTTAAAATTTTGATTTCATTCATGTCCGATAATGAAATGGATTTCGAATCAGACTATTTTAAAACAGGAGCCGGTAAAGTTCTATTCGTTGGCTCTGGCAAGGAATTGATTGCAGCCAACGTATCCAATCCGCCAATGCAGCCGTTTAAATATTCATTCGAGCAGCTGTACACCGCGCTCAATAAAAAGATTGAGTTAGGTTTCGGATTCCAAAGAAACGGCACAAGGCCAGTTCTAAGGATCGAGCCACTCAGCTACTTTGAAAACAATCCGGCAGTAGTCAATCTATTGGACGTGCCAGGAGTAAGGCAATCGTTCGATCAGCAAAGTATATACGCTGCTGTTGAACTTGGATCGGAGGAATTTTTAGAGGAATGGCAGGGCAACAACAACAATGACACTTTATCGTTTCCGCAAATACCATTCAGAGGATTTAAGGGTGAACAGTTTGGTTTATGTGGAAATTGCAACCTTGACAGCGTTTTAAATCTAAAGACCAGCAAGATCATTTTCGATACCAATATCATTGAAAACATTCTTACGTATGAGGATCGAACATGGAACGACAATCCAATTATAATTCAAGTTGATACATATATTGGCGATGCTGAAACGGAAGATGTGTTGGTTGCAAGGAAAGAAGACATATTGGGCATTGGTACTTTCCAATACAACCAATTACTAACCAATGAGCAGCAAGCGGCCAGGAACATTAACGGAGTGCCTTGTAGTATATTTGAATCGTATCAAGGCTACGATCCAGCATTAACACCATTTGAGGGGAATGCCAATTTCGGATCAAATAATATCACATTCACTGATTCGCCGCAAATCCAATATTATTCTGACCCTGGTAGAGGTGGCGGGTATTTTCCTTTTTCCGTTCAGGTTATTGATGCTGGTGGCAATTATGACCCTGCTTCGTATCAATACCTTGTACCCGCGCCAGGGGTCTATACATTTTTTACAAGAATAAAAAAGCAAATTGGCCCAAGCACTCCGGCTGGATTTAATCAGCGCATAATATTTCGCAGGATGCTTCCAGACGGAACAATAATTAAAGACCACTTACAAGGATTGCAGGTGTTGGCAGAGGGTGTAGCATATTGCTCTGTTGCCACTGACACTTTCTTTTGCAACGGTGGCGATATTGTTGTTGTTGATATACAGCTTGAGGTAATATTTGGCACGTCTGCCGTTTACAGCTTTAGGTCAACAGACGTAGGCGTATGCGATGGCGAACCTGTTGAATTTAGCGGAAGTGGCGAGCCTATTCAGGGAGGCGATCTCGTTCCAACAGATGGCACAGGTTTTCAGGCAGTGATCAATAAATTCAGATATCCACTTTCGAGAGAAGAAATTACAGGCCTGATAAACGATACAACAAAAGGATTGGCATTCACAAGATCAACCGATCCAACGACACTACAAACAAACAATATCAGCCGGATTAACATACCTTCGATTCACAAAGGAATGGCTGAACTTGAACTTAAATACTCCTGCAACGATGGCGCATCTTTGGATTGACAATCAACCATTAGTATCAGAAAATAGTCTTGCCGCTTCATGCTGTGGTCAATCGTCATTTGCGCAGTTGATTACACGCGATGACAAAGCGCACATTCAATTTGCGGTATATCCATGCGAAGGAACAGAAACTCCGGATTTCATTGAGGGTAGTTTCGAGGGTTATTGGTTCGCAGAAGATGGATTAATCTGCAATACTGTTTCTGCGCCAGGCGCATGGGATGCGTCTTGGGAAAACACTGATCTGTTTGTATTCTTTCAGGTTACGCTTACAGTAACATCCATGTCTGCCGGTACGCTAACTGTCAATTTAGATGGAGCAGAAACGTACACAATTACAAGTGCGGGAACGTATGTTCTCTATTTTAAAAGGTTCACCGTATCACCTGATATCAATATCAACTTTTCATCCTCGGACGGATGGATCGGATGCTTTTCCCAGTCAACGATTCAAATATTAGGCATTCCAATATCTTGGAAGTTAGGTATATTCGATTCGGACGGCATGGCTGTTGCCATAAATGACAATCCGATATTTACAGGCAACTACATGACCTTTAAAACGGCTATGGAAGATTATGATCTGCCAGACGGTTGTTATAGATTCGGTTTGATTGATCCTTGTGAAAACGACAATAATCAGAACGGAATTTGCAATCCTGAATTTACCAATGATACGTGTTGGGTTCCTGATAGCGAATTGTCAGGATGGACAATAAATACATCAACCGGAAAGGCAGAGTATAGTGAAGGTGGCGCAGCTTCGCATGGGTTTGTCAATACTTCAACTAACTTAGGACAGGGCTTAACCTATACCATAATCTGGCAATTAAATAGCATATCAGGCGATGCCCGTGCAAGAGTGTCAATCGGAAATCAGTTAGGGACATGGCGAACAACACCTGGAACTTATGTAGACACAATTACTTGCAACGATTTAGGCGTACTCGGTGGTAATTTAATCCTGATCGGCGAAACAATTACACCCGGAGCAGCTACTATTGTCGTTGATTTTGTTACACTGTCAATTGCCACATCTGATATTATCGCCAATGAATTTAGCGTTCCGTTTCGATTAAGCCAAGTGCCGGATGAAGGCGGTTGCTGGTATTTGCTCGAAGGTTGCAACGGATCGGATCAGTTTGATTTTGAATTTACCGTTTCTGGCTTCAACCCGTTCATTCGATTGACCGGCGAACTTGCATGGGCTCAACCTGAAATCGATGGTGAAATATTCAGGCTTAATTCTGGCAGATCAATCATTCCTTATTGGGATCGCGTTTGGAAAGAAGAATTGCGTCTTGATCCTGTTCCGGCTTATGTGCATCAGTTCTTATCTATTCTGGTTGCCTTCGATAACTTCTTTGTTAACGGAAACAAATACGTTCCATCCGAAGCAGCATATCAAACACCAGGGGCGCAAAACGATCCGAAACAGGAAGCAACGGCAGTTCTGCTGATTGAAAAAACCACGCAGAAAGTACGGAAAGTAAACTGCAACGGAATCAATGCGACTTGCGTTGCCCGTGTAACCGGAACGTACAAGGAATTTGAGGACGGCGAGATATTCCAGTTCCAATCCGGAGTAACTTATAAATTTAACGAATAGGTTGCATTTGTAAATTATTTATATTTGCAATGCTTTAGTCAGCTGTTGGCATTTCCGAGCGCGGCCAGAATAGTAGGCATCGGTTAATTCTTAATACTCACAACATGGCTAATTGCCCTACCGACTACTGTGAAGATCCGTTAGGAACTCACGTGGTCTTAGCTTGCGATGCTATTGTAAAGGGTGGCCTCCCTGCGCTTATATTGTTCGACTGCTTACCAAATGACCCATCCGATGGGGATGAGGTGCAGGAAATGATTGAAGCTGGAACTGCTCACCTTTGGGAAGGTATAAAGTCAGGAATACCCGCTTCGTCTCCTGTTGAGATTGACGCGGTCGTGTCTTGCGGAACTGCGCGCGTTATCAATGAGAACCGCACAGCAACGCTTTACGACAAGAACGTATCAACCGAGAACGTGCTATTTTTCAATCAGGCAAAAAAGAAATCATTTGCCGCAGCTATCCTGTATAACTGCGATTCAGGCAAGTCATTCTACATTGCGCCTCCTGTTGAAGTTTTAGTGCGTGGTTCAGTGATCGTTCCTGATCAGGACACTGATGTAATTCGCTTTGAGGGAACGCTGAACTGGAACGATCTGGATGAGCCAACCCTGATTACATCACCTGCTGGAATCTTTACATAATGGCATTAAAGAAAAAAAACGAGAACGCCCCGGCTGAAAATAATTCGGTCGGGGTTGTTCTTATTGCTTTTGGTACTGATCATTACTATCACATGGCCTATAATCTGGCCTATTCAATTAAGCACTTCAATAAATCAGTTCAGATAGCTATTTACATCGATGATCGTGGCAAATTTGACAAGGCTCTGAAAGCTGCCAATCAGGAGCAGCAATGGGTATTTGATTATATTGAAGCTGTACCGGAAAAGTACGGCCAATACGCTGAATTGAAGTTGAACATTGACAAATATTGCCGCTTCGACAAAAGTCTTTATTTGGATGTTGATGCTGTTTGTTTGCGTGATATTGCACCATTATTAGAGAGCCTGGATAATGTTGATTTCGCGATCCATGTCAACGGTACTTACAAAAGATCGGACGGCCCTAAATTTGCTCAAATGTGGTGGGCTAAACCTGATGATATTTGGAATCAATACCAATTGCCGGAAGATGCGACATTGTGGAGCGTTAACAGCAGCGTACAATGGATAACCAAATCAGGACGCAGCAAACAACTGTACGAAAAGGCCAGAAAGGCATACAGCAATCCGATCCCGGTTAGTAAACTCATGAAAACATGGGGCAACGGACAGCCGGATGAATTGTACCTAAACATTGCGCTCGCGCAGTCTGATTTTGATCCATCGTTTCCGGTTGATCCGATGCTATTCAGGGCAAAGATCATGGAATTGCCTCACACGATACCGGGGCAATATGATTTTATGAGTTACTTCGGGCCACAAGGACACACGGCTTATTACTACGTGAAATGGATGGATAATCAATTACGCTCATTCCACGCCGCAGATAACCGCCGACACTTTTACAAACTGGAAAATATCCTCAAACATAAACACGCAAACAGACGATGAAAATCAAACCAAAACCATCAAGGCCGTACAAATTTCAGTCGTGCGGTGGTAAAAAAGGACGCGGCTGTTCATGGGCTGGCGAAACTAAAATGATACCGCTCAATACACCTTTGGCAAAAGCTGCATAAAATGGCCTACGTATTAACTCAGGATCAACTTCGGGATTTGCGCGATTCATTCATTTCTAAATGGAAGAATTACGATATTTTGTTGCGTAATTGGGAAAGGCGAAAAGAATATTTCTATCGGAATAATCAAAGCCCGATTGCTCAGTTCATCATGCCTAAGCCATTAACTCCTGAGTTTTATCCTGGGTATAACTACGCGGTTGAAATGATGGAGCAGATTGAAACGCATTCAAGTACGGATAAATTTCCGGATCGACTGTTTCTATCGCGCGCTCCGAACGAAACCGATGCTGAGTATGCTTACCGGAAAGCCAATTACAAGAACACGACGAATCCGGTTTGGGTTGATTACATTCATACAGTATCCAGGGCAAACGCAGATCAGAACTGGTCATTTAAAGCCGATCCTGAATTGTTTAATTATATCAATAACGAAGTTCCAAAATACGGATCAACAGAGGCGTTTCTAAGAAACTTTCTGCCATCATTGAAAGGCAAGGATGCAAACGGAATAATTGCAATTCAGCCGTACAATATACCATTAGTTCGGGATCAAAATGGCAATGTTGTTCGGGATGAAAACGGAATGGCTATTGTCAGTGATGAGCCAATCAGCCCTTATCCGGTTTATTATTCATCAAAGAACATTGTCGGGCAATCTGACGGTGAATGGTACATGGTGATCAGTTACGAAAGGTCAACGGTAAGATTCGGCGGCAAGGATGTTAAGATGGGGTTGACTGTTTTGATATTCGATTCTGAGAACATTTACCAATTCAGCCAGATCGGTAATTACAATGATTACGAATGGTCTGATGTGTTTGTATGGTATCCGCACACTTTAGGATATGTGCCATGCCACAAACTCAAAGGCATTCCGGCTCTGTATGGCGACAGAACGATTTATGTAAGCCCGTTCAGTGCTGCTGCTAATCTATTGGACTTGGTTACATTGGACGAAAGCAATCTATTTGTCACCAAAGCGACGACTGTTTACAATTACAAGGTTGCAATCGGAACGCCATGTACATTTGAGCGTAACGGAGATAAATGCAGGGATGGTATATTATTCGATTCGACCATTAATAACGGCATTGGTGGCAACATTGAATGCCCGGCCTGCCACGGTGCTGGATTGAGACCTCGAATGTCACCGTTCGGCGTGTTGCTGATTAATCCAGGTAACGCGTTAAATGCTGATGGCGATAAAGGATTGCAGGGCGACTATTTGAAACTTGTCGGGCCTCCAATTGAAGGGCCTAAATTCCTGCAAGAGCAGATTGATAAGAACGAACGAAGGGCGAGAAATATTCTGCACATTCCAGACGCGGATAGCCAGGTAGTCGGCGAAGAAGGCAAGACTGCAACTGGATCACTCAATAAAGCACGGGCAACATACGCATTTATTAAGCCGATTTCAGATCAGACGTTTGAGGTCTATGAATTCATGATAAAAGCGATATGCGATATGCGATTTGACCCTCCGCAATCGTTTGAGTTAACATGGCCGCAATCGTTTGATATTATCACCCCGTCCGACATGCTTACCATTATCGGCGAGTTGAGCGAATTAAACTTACCGCCATCGTTGATTTCGGCTTATATTGAAAAGTACGTTTCATCGCTTATGTACACTTCAGATGATGCGCTGGCCGTGTTTAAATTGATCCTGAACGAAGATTTGATACTCAGCATGACGCGTGACGATGTAAATCTAAGGGTAACAGCTAAAATGATTGAACCCTGGCGCGATACATTGCACTACGGAGGCTTGCAAATTATCAACTACCTTGTTGATCAGAATCCTAATTTCTTTGAGCAGGACTACGCAACGCAGCGAGATCAGTTTATTAAACAAGCGCAAGAGTGGACAAAACAGGCCGGATTTACTCCGGCTGATATGGCTGCTGAAGAATTAAGAAGAACAGCCGAGTTTGCAATCGCGCAGTAATTGCTATATTTGAATCATGATCTCAGTTGTACACCCAAGCAAAGGACGTCCGCAAAGGGCAAGAAAATCATACGATGTGTTAAAGTCAAGGGCTACTGCCCCGTTTGAATACATCATATCACTTCACGACGATGATCCTAAACTGGATCAATACCTGGAATTGTTCAAAGGCGTTAAAATGAATGTTGGATCAGCCAGGAGCCTGTGTGATAACGCTCAAAAAGGACTGAAAGATGCACAGGGCGATATTCTGATGATCTTTTCTGACGATTTTGAAGCGATGCCGCCAGGTTGGGATCAGTCGATCAATCGCGTAACAAAGGGAAAGGAATTTTTCAATCTTAAAGTTTATGACGGTATTCATAAATGGATCTGCACCATACCAATCGTTGACCGGAAGTTGTATGAATTTCTGGGCCACATCTACAATCCGGAGTACAGACACATGTTTGCAGATACAGAATTATCAGCAATCGGCGACTTACTGCAAGTTACGCTATACCACAACGAAATCAAGTTCCAGCACAACCAGTTCACGCTCAAGAACAATCCGGACGAAATCAATCACTTCAATAATTCGTTTTGGGAGCGAGATCAAAAGGTTTATCTTGAACGCTATCAGCGTAATTTTGACATTCCAAAAGAGATGATCAAAGGCAAAATAAAAGACGCGGCTCACGTGGCTTGGGCTGAAAAGCAACTAAGATCGATTAATAAATGAATCCTATTCTATCAATCCTGATTTGCACCATTACCGGACGTGAAGGATATTTAGCCCGTGCATTGGGCGAACTGATGGAATCGTACAAAACAATCAGCGAAACGGTTATAGGCGGCAAGACTCACATTCTACTTTCCTGCCATGGCGCACACGTTGAGATACTGGTTAATAAGGATGGCAAGCAAATGTCAGTCGGAAACAAAAGACAGATTCTACTGAATGATTCCGAAGGCGAATGGATAGTTTATTTTGATGACGATGATAAGCCTTATCATGGTTATATCCGCAAAATAATTGAAGCGATCCGGAAGAACCCGAACGCAGATTGTTTAGGTATTCATGGGGATATGACAACGAACGGACAGAACCCCCAGACATGGATTCATTCATTAAAATATCGAAAGTGGGATTCAAACAAAGATGGGTACAATTGGGTGAGGCCGCCAATTCATTTCAATCCTGTAAAACGCATTCATGCTATTAAGACCGGGTTCAAAGATTTACGATTTGCTGAAGACCACGACTATTCAATGCGGTTAAGGCCATTGCTGCGGGTTGAAACGTTCGTGCAGGAAAAGCTATTTCACTACCAGTATCAGAATAAAACACCACATAAGGAAAAGTATGGAATCTCCAAGATGCGTTCTAATTAATGCTGCATGGCAAAAGTGGTATCCATTGGGTACGGATAGGTTAGTTAGATCGCTGCATTATCACGGTTGGAATTATGAAATTTGGACGTGGAAAAACGAGCATATTAACGAATATTTTGATCCAAGATTCCCGTACACAATAAAAGCGGCCGCATTTGCAGAAGCGGTTCGAGAGGGATTTGATTGCATTATGTGGCTGGACTGTTCTGCGTGGGCTGTAAAAGACCCAAATCCGGTCATGAAAGAGATCATTCACAACGGGTCTTATTTCTTATCATCTGGATATAATCTGGCTCAAACCGCTTCAGATGCCGATCTATACCATGCCGAAATGAGCCGCGATCGGGCTGAGCGATTGCCTGAGTTATGGTCTTGCATATTCGGTGTTGATATGCGAACCGATCAAGGTAAAATATTTGCCCGTGAATTTCTGGCTGCGTGTGATGCCGGGGTGTTCAATACGCCACGTGAGCATTCTGGGTTATCAGAAGATCCGCGATTCCTCCATGCAAGACAAGATCAAACCGCTGCAACGATAGCATATTACAAGGCTGGGTACACTAAGATGCATGCACCTGGTGAACATATCTGTTATTATGCCGATGCTGATAAACATAAAGATAATGCCTGTTATTTGATGCGCGGGATGTAATGCTGAACGAAATCAGGATTTTGATGTTCAAAATATTTCCGGCAAAGTTGAGCCATTTGACAGCGAATATGCCGACCTTCGTTATTGGAAGCAAAGAATTTAAACTTATACCGATCAACTATAACTATGGAAGGACAGGGAAAGCCGTTTAATGGCGATACTCACATGCAGGATGAATTTCTGCGATTGAAGAAAAAGCACGGCATTGAACGTGTTATTGAAACAGGAACATTTCACGGAGATACAACTGCATGGCTGTCTGACAACTTTGATTTTGTCAGAACAATCGAATTTGACCGGACAAGGCAAAACTTGTCGCTTAGGAAATTGCGCGGTAGGGCCAATGTTGAATTATTCAATGGCGATTCATCAAAAGACCTTGCCAAGATGCTAAAAGGTTTTACTGATAAGCTATTGATATTCTTAGATGCTCATTGGTTTGCCAATCCAGTACTGGCCGAATTAAAACAAATCGCTGAGGCTGGCATTACTCCAGTTCTGGCAATCCATGATTTTTACAATCCAAACGATCCGACAATGGGCTTTGATCAATATCCGGATCAGGGTATTAAGTATGAGTATAGCTGGATTGAACCGTCGTTGAAGTCCATTTACGGCGATAACTTTGCGTTTCATTACAACAAGGTAGCAACCGGAGCGCGAAGAGGTTGTATATTTGTTTATCCGAAGAAATCGGCCAAATGAAAACAATACTACTGATACTAATATCATTTACATTCTGATATGTCGAAGTTTGACGATCTTGTACGGGAAAAGATTGCTATAATCGACAAAAGCCCTGAGCGATTTCAGTCCGAAGTTGAAAAGGCTCAGTTGCAGATATGGCGCGATATTCAGTCGCAGTTTGACAGGTTAGAAACCAAAGGCGGCAAAGTAGTACAGAGCGCAAAGAACCTCTCGATTATTGATCAGATAGTTGAATCGTTGGCTATTGCTTCATCGCGTGGCGAATATCTTGAAGCTGTTAAAACATTCTTAGGTGATTTCGATCAGGCCGCAAAGCTAACAACCGAATTAACCAGGATCATTGAATCAGGCTTTAATCCAACAGAATTTCAACGTCAGGTTCAGGTGCTATACAGAGAAACAGCAATACGACAGCTATTCAACAATCCGATCAGCAACACTCAGGAAACACTTAGATCAGAACTGATTTCATCAATTGCAGCTGGATCAACATTCTCAGAAGTGCTTCAATCGGCTCGCGCTGTTGTAATTGGCAGCCCTGATACTGATGGGCGCATGTTGGCAAACATTAAAACAGTCGCAACCACTTCAATAGCCGTAGCCGATGCAGGTTATTCGGCAGCTATAAACGCGCAGAATGACTTCCAATGGTTCAGATATACAGGAGGTGAAATTGATACAACCAGGCCGTTCTGCGAGGCTCGAAATGGCAAGTATTTCCATAAGAAAGAGATTGAGGCATGGGGATCAGGAAAGAACGCGGGTGATGTTGGCGGTATTAAGAAAGACGGAACATGGGACGGGCAGATAGAGGGTACAACAGAATCAACTATCTTTACGTTTCGGGGCGGTTGGAATTGCAGACACCAGATTATTGCCGTAAGCATTTCGCAAGTGCCTAAGTCGGTAATTGATCGTAATATTGCAAACGGAAACTACAAGCCAAAGAAATGAATCAGATGAAGTACCTTCTGAATCTGCATAAGAAAAAGATTATAAAGGTTAATCCGCTAATGGATAGCGTGTTTTCTTTTTTCGGAATGAAAGATGTTACACCAGATCCATTGCCGGAATTTGACCCGTTATTCACCATATCATCCAATAACCAAACAAACAAAAATCAACAAGATGGCACTAAAACAAGAAGAACAGAAACAACTCCTGAGCGAGTTCATGGGTATAAACCCAGACGAGGTAGAAAGCCTCGATCAGGCAAAGGAGAAATTTAACGGCACATTTATCAGCCGGGCGGAAGCATTCAAAGACCCTGAAATATCGAGCAAAGTTGCCGGAAAGATTACCGGGTCAATTGAAACGACACTAAAAAGCACTTTCGGTGATTTTGACTGGAATCAGGATGAATTGAAAGGCAAAAAGATCGAAGAAAAGATCAAGGCTGTTGGCGGCTTTCTTGGTGGTAAAATCAACGAACTGTCCGAGTCGGTTAAGACGGCATCATCAGGCGACGTTCAAAAGGTCAAGGATGAGTATGAATCAAAACTTGCGGACTGGCAGAAAAAGTACGGCGATTTGAGCGGACTGCACAATAATCTGAAACAGGAATATGAAACGACTGTGAACTCCTTCAAGACCAAAGAAGAACAACAGGCGATTAAACAGGAGTATGACGCGGCTTTCAAATCCATTCCGTTTTCACCAGATTTTGTCAGCGACAAATTGAAAGTTACCGGATTTACTGCTGAATTTGCAAGTCAATTCAAACTTGCTCGCGAAGATGGAAAAGTAGTTGTAAAAGATCAAAACGGCAACAACGTTCCATCAAAAGATAAGGCTGGCGAATTTATGAGCGTTGATGAAGCGTTGAAAACCTTTGCGGCTCAGGCAAATGTATTGCAAAAAAATCCCGCAGCGGGTAGGCCGACAGGATTCAATACTCAGACGTCGGCTACAAAAACAGATTCACCAAAACCAAACACAACAGAGGCGGTACGAAGGAACCGTGAAGGACTGCTCAAAAGCATGAGGTTAACCTAATTTATATTTTTAAGAAAGCCGGGTATAATTGCTCGGCTTTTGTATTTAAAATAATTAGTACATTTGCATTGACTAAAGCAAGGGTTGTCCTGCTCGCTGACAATAAACGCGGGAATTGTTGCCCAAACCATCAGGCATTAGAGTAAGATGGCTAAATCAATAATTCACAACTATGTCAGTATTTTCAACACTTGTAGATTGTCCAAATTTGCAAGTTTACCTTGATGAAGCCTTTGCCCGTCCTGGTAACATCACTGACCGCTCCACTTTCTTAGAATACCTTCTTTCCGAAGCTGGTCGACAAGGTTTGTCCTTTCGCATTGCTCCTGGAAATGGTAAAATTCGTAACGTGGAAGTTCTCTATTCGCAGCGGTACTTAGAGAATGAGGTCTCCACCAACACCGCTAATCCAAATTGTACACCTGGCGAGCCATACAGTGATAGGATCACAACCTATACAATGGACACATCTGCCAATTTCACCAAGTCAACCACATTTGAGATCGGCGATCTTGAGCGCACCTGTCGGACAAATCCTGACATTTTCATGGATATGCTCAGTAAGGATATTGACGTTGTTGAACGGCGCGTTGCAACTGCAATGGCTACAAAGGCAGCTACTTCATTGATCGGCAATTGGGCATCTGATACCTTAAATCAGGACGGAACCACAATTACCAATCCGAACCTTGTTGTTGCTACCAAGTTGGCGAATGGAAACATTGACCCGACTTTGTACACGACCATTGACAACGCGAAGCAAACAACCGGATATGATGCCGGAATGGTGTTCTCCAATCAACTTTTAACACGTTACGCTAAACTGGCCGAAACCGGATGCTGCGTAACTGATCAGGGCGTTGATCTGGCTGAACAACTTGCTCGTTTTGGTGTTGTGTTCTCATGGGATCGCCGTGTTGCTGCTGCTTTGGCCGCAATTGGTGGAACTCCTGACGGATTGTTTGTTGCTCCAGGGTCATTGGCTTTGGTGACTTACCTGAAATCAGAGTGGTCAAATGGCGTTCCTATGGTGCGCGAGTCTGCCAATTACCTTTACATGCCAATCTTCGGGGCCACTGGCTTGCCGATGGACTTGACTGTAAAAGATGATTGCGGACAAGTTACCATCAGCGTTACCGCTACTCCGGAATTGTTTGGAATGCCTGATGATATATTCCAGGCAGGAGATATCTATGAAGGCGTGACTGGCGTTAATGCCATCAAGATTACAAACCCTTCCTGATAGCGGCTGAAAAAGAGTTTGAAAGCGGCGCAAATTTCCTTTTTCAGTCGGATGTGCAGTATCTTTTTGATTAAGCCCGCAAATAACAGCACCGGAGTATTATGCTTCGGTGCTTTATTCAAACACCAAAATCGCAGCCTATGTGCTTTGATACATTAATCGGAATCAGAAATTCATGCGAAGAACCAGCTCCCAAATCGGGCCTATACGTTGACGATTACGGTGTAACATTAAACGAATTGGATCAGATCATTACGGCTGATTATTCAACCGGATATGATCTGTTCGCATCAAAACGCCAAGCTGCCGGAGAATTAATATCATCTGAAGTTCAGGCGCGATTAGCACAGTGGCTTGTCGGTGATACGATCATTGACGGTTCTAAAATAGGATATTTACAGCAAGGTATTTTCGGCTATAATAACGCACTGGGGGCAGGTAATTACGTTGGGGCAACGATGCGATTAAGGGCAGAGGAATCATTTGCCAATATTTACCTTTCAGATGTATTTATTGCGACTGAAACCAATGTTGCAACTACCCTATACGTAGTTGATCTTTATACCAACAAAGTAATTGATTCGTTCCAGGTAAATACCAATGAACTGACGCGGCTCGAATTAACATTATACAGCAACCGGAATGATTTGTGGGTGGCATTGCTGTACGAATCAACTGAAAACTATCAGCCGACACTTGTCAAGCGCGGATATTGCGGAAACTGTAATGGCCGAAACGCTGAGGTTTATTCATGCCGATTGGTAATGACTCAGGGATTCCAGGGTACAATTTTCAGCGGAATGCTTACGAGCGGTCAAGGTTTTGGATATACCGGAGGCTTGCAGGTGAATTTTACTGTGAACTGCGACAGACGGGCATGGATATGCTCAAACGCTCAGATGTTTGCACTGGCGCATGTGTTTCGCACCAATGCTGAAATCATGCAGTTTGCCATGTACGAATCAATTAACATCAGAGCAAACACAACAGTTACGATAAACGCTGAATCTGTTCAGAAAAGATATGAGTATTACATGTCGCAGTACGAAAAGCAAATGAATATCGTACTCCAAAACATGGCAATTCCGAACGATACTAATTGCTTCCGCTGCCGTATGAATCAGCGTTGGTCATCTATTATACCATGACGATTGCCGAATATACACAATCGCTCAGGTCAAAACTGGAAGAACTCGAGCAGAATTTCTTTCCGTTACTTCTCGCGGCTGAAACGTATAAAGCAGAAGCATCAGATCGAATTTGGGATAAGGGATTAAATTCTGATAATCAAAGCATGATCAGCGTTTCTCCGTACAGCACCAAACCGCTATACATTAATCCTGATCGTTTGCCACGTAAAGCCGGAAGCGATATTGGCAAGCGAGGCAAGCCGATTGAATCGAGTTACTTTTCCGGTGGCTACAATCAGATGAAAGCAGAAGTTGGTCGGCCTGTTGCTGAATTAATCGGAACGCTGCGATCTGATTTTGTATCAACTCAGTTTGTGGTATCAGGCTTAAAACTGCAAATATCTGTAACAAAGGATGAAAGTGCAGGAAAGGTAGCGGGATTGCAGAAAAAGTATGGCCGAATATTTTATCCGACCGAACAGGAATTAAAAACAATGAGCGAAGTGATCGCATTTGAAACAGCGCAATTTCTAAACGCATGAGCAGTAGTTCTATTCTTTTGGCGGTTATATCACGGCTTAATTCTCAGCTATTGCTCACCGGAATAGTAAAGAAAACATACGGAATTGCGGTTAAAGGAGATCGGGTTAAGGACAAAGCTGATTACATTGTTTACATCGGGGACGGGCAAGCTGTTCCGGTAACAAACTTTGATAACTGGATCGGATCGTCATTCTGGATCAGAAACGGACAAACAGGAATAACTAAAGCATCTGACACGATTAATTACAAGTCTTGCGCCACATTGCAGGACTTTACGTTCCCGCTGCGATTGGTTTGCGTTGTTCAGCGATCTGAATTGCCTTGCGACATTGATGGTGCAGTTGATTCAATCGCTCAGGAGATCATAAAAAAGCTATCGGGTGATATCAAATCGAGCGAGGTTGGATTTGGGGCGCAAAATATTGAAGTTGATCCGCGTGGTTACATTGATAATCTGCCTGGTTTGACACTGCCGTATGAATACGCTGTTGTTGTAATTGATTTTTCTATACGCATCAGGATTGATTCTGCTTGCATTCCTGAGTTTTGCGAGGGGCTTGTTATACCTCCAATTGGATGCGATGATGGAATAATTCAGATTAATGGCGGTAATTTCGGAACTGTTGTATCAGGAGCGACAATCAATATTCAGGTTCAGTATGAAAATGGAGATCAGGTCGGTTCAAAAGTCGGTGATATTTGGGTTATTCCAGACGTGCCAGAATGCGAAGATGCAACGGCTGTTCTAAAAAATACCGATGGTAATACGCTTTCAACGACGAGTATTCCATCGGGTGATAGTCAGGACATAATTGCTCCGGATGGAGATATTGAATTAAACGGGGTCGCTGTTGGGTCTGTCATTTCTGGTGGCACTACAAATATTCCCGTTCGCTACGTTAATGGAACGCCGGTCGGAAGTTTAAATGCGGGAGTTTGGGAAATTCCTGACCCTGTTAAAGACTTAACAACTCGCGTGCAGTTTGATATTGGTGCAGCATTGGATTATACAATTACAATTGATTCTGATACAGCAGGAACTTATACCGCTGCTGCGTTCTCAGGTGGTATGGCTTCTGCGACTTATGAGGTAAACGGATTGCCGGATACTTTGCCATTTACATTGGTCGCCACCGATACGCTCAGGATAATCCCAAATGCCATCGGAGTAATTAAACTATCAGGCACTTACCCATGAGCAGGAAAGTAAATTTGTTTAGACCTCAAAGTAGATGCACCGATGCAGACGTGCAGGCGTTTATGGCCGCAACCGGAATAACCGATCCGACTATTGACAGGGCGATATGCAATCTTGTAGCCCAGTTAAAAGCGCATAACTTGTGGAATAAGTTGGAAGCTATTTACCCGATGGTGGGGGGTTCAGCGACAACTCATAAATTTAATTTAAAAAATCCATCCGATACAAATGCAGCTTTCAGACTTTTGTTTTCAGGGGGCTGGACGCATGATGCAAATGGAGCAACTCCTAATGGTGTAAACGCTTGGGCTGATACTTTTTGGAAGCCCGGTACAAGAACAAATATTTCAAACATATCTTTTGGCTTTTCTTCCCAAACTCAAAATCAAACAGTTACTCAAGTTTTTGGTTGCACAAGTGGTACAGCCTTTGCAAGCATGGGATTAGCGGTTGTTGCACCCCCTAACGGGGGGTGGGGTGTAGTAGGCAATCATACGGCAATACTCTTTTCAAACTTAGCTACAACGGGATTTTTCTTAATTCGCTCAACAGGAACTACCTTTAGAGAGGTATATAGAAATGGGGTTTCCTTATCTACAAATACAGCCACTTCTTCAGCCACTCTGCCAGGAGTTAATTTTACTTTTGGGGCAAGATCGTTTAATACAACAATGCAGTTCTATTGTACCCATAAGATGGCGTTTGGTTTCTTGGGGGCTACCCAATTAACCAATGCGGATGCCTTAGCGTTAAGTTCAGCAGAAGCGGCTTTTCAGACAGCATTAGGAAGATATATACCATGACGCAAGTACATTTACTTACACCAGAACAGGCTGAACAATTAAACCGACAGCAATATGCCACAGACAGCTATTTTAACCCAATTCAGGATGCAGACGGAAATTGGATAATCAGCATTGAAGAAGTTAGCCAGGCTGAAATTAACTGGCTAAAACAAACACCATTAATCAATTATAAACCAATTCAATACGAAGAATCATGGCCGGAGAAAAACTAACGCAACAGACGGGAAAAACATCAGGATTTGCAGACGATGATTTAATGCATGTAGTTGATGTATCTTTCAATCCCCCGGGAACATCATTTAAAGTTAAGCTGCTAAATCTTTGGAAATTCTTTGTCACGAAGATTTCAGGGCGGGACACCTCAGTTGACAACACTACCGGGGTGCTCACAATTAATGATTATACGTCACTTCAACTTGAACAATCGCAGCCAGAAAGCCCGACAATTGCGCTATCATCGGACGCAAGCCCAAACCATTGCGTTATAATTGAACGCGATGGAGGCGCGGCTCTTACTGGTTTAACTGTTACAAGTTATTCCAATCCAAAAGACGGCGCAATTGCTCACGTGAAAGTTTCAAGCCGTATTCAAGGAGCATTCGTTATTCTCGGAACATGGGTTGGCGGGTCGGGCTCAGATATTGAGCCTTCGATATTTTATTCGCGATATGACCAGACAGGATCGGCATGGATTCCAATTGTGCGCATTCCACTAACCATGCTCGAACTATCACTTCAAGCGGCATATAATGGAGGCAATACTATCAATACCTCAACGCTTTCAATTGACGCCACGACGAACCTAATCGCCCTGACGATTGCATCTGATTTATCCATTGTCGGTGATTATGTCGTTGCGCTGGGTTACGGGGCTGCAAATAACAACACAGGTACAGATGTCGTTGCGAACGGGAATTTGGCGGCGCATGGTAATACGGGCGATTATGTCGTTGCGAACGGGAGTTCGGCGGCGAGTGGTAATACAGGTAGTGATGTCGTTGCTTTAGGCCTGGATGCGGCGGTTAATAATACGGGCGATTATGTCGTTGCGAACGGGAATTTGGCGGCGCATGGTAATACGGGCGATTTTGTCGTTGCGTTGGGGAGCTCGGCTGCAAACCAAAACACTGGCATCGCTGTCGTTGCGTTGGGGGAATCGGCTGCATACGAAAACACAGGGGACTATGTCGTTGCGCTGGGGGAATCGGCTGCATTAGGCAACTCAGGCAGTGATGTCGTTGCTAACGGGCATGGGGCGGCGGGTAGTAATACAGGTAGTGATGTCGTTGCTAACGGGAATGGGGCGGCGAGTGGTAATACAGGTAGTGATGTCGTTGCTTTAGGCCGGGGTGCGGCGCAGGGTAATACCAAATCAAACATATTCACAATCTCCCCTTACTCAATCCCAACATTCGCAGACAAGGCCGCAGCGGACGCAGAAATTACTGCCGGAAACGGGTACGTGCCGGGGCTATATATCTATTGGAATACCGACACTTCCGACGTGGGAGGCGTTTTAATTCCTGTATGAAATTGACCATCCTCCTACTCCTTCTGACCACCACCCTATCGGCGCAGAAATACCGTGTCAAGGCCGTGCAGGGATTGTTCTACATTCAAGACACCATCACGCAGGGTGATTATTTCCAAGTGTATTCGCCTTTTTTGAACGACATACTTTTGCGGCTTTCGGATGAAGATGGTACGCCGGTTATTATTTTAACCTCAACCAAACAGCGGGCTTCTACGTATAAGTTACAAGGGGTTTACAACTGGGAAATATACTTCAAAGATGGTAACGAAACAGCGAAGAGCGAAGGCAAGATTTGCATTTTGGCGAAGGATAAAAAATAATTGGTTTCAGCTTTCAATCTCCCTTGTCGCTGTGCTGCACGGATGGGCAATTGTTACCAAGCAAGTTGACCTAACCACAGCCGGAGGCAGCCTTTCGACTTTCATCACCGCTGTTGCGATGATTAAAACAGCACTTAAAGACAAAGACAATGACTGATACGACCTTCACCGTTCAATCTGACAGCAGCATCGTTGTTTACTTCGTTTTGCCGAGTGTTCGGTACGCCGACACTGCTGTTATTCGCTTTAACAACGACTGGCAGCAATTCGAGCCGCAAGGAGCGAACAAGGTTGAGCCGATGCGTTCTTATGTGGCGCAAAAAAACGCATCGGAAAACTTCCCATTAAACAAGGTATTCGAGGGCAGCCAGTACGTTTGCACTTTCGTTGCTACTGCTTTTTTTGCCACCTCGTTGGCAGTTAAGTTACTACGCTAATCACGCACCCGTTCGCATGATTGGCGAAATGAGTTTCGCCAATATGCAAGTTATGCCTTATACTTACCGAGAAAGACGTGATTATCTTCAAAGTCTTTTTTCAT
>ERZ724505.482-NODE-482-length-25416-cov-6.970506_pt1 | contig 25416 bp, 24 predicted proteins | sample MGYA00376038_ERZ724505 | MGnify/ENA primary metagenome ERZ724505 (study PRJEB28724, sample SAMN07190884) | wastewater metagenome | isolation source: effluent of sewage treatment plant in Hong Hong | place: Hong Kong | collected 2016-03-17 ...
CCATCAGCAGGGGGAGGCGCGACCCCGGACAGCGGGCGGGCAGCAAGCCCCGCGTCCAGCGGGGATAGGGGCCGTGGGCGGCGTCCAGCCGCCCCTTGAGGCCCCGGTGATGTCCGACGGCTGCCCCGATCAGGTTGCCCGACGGTTTCTCCGACTTATCTATCGTCGGGCTTCGGTCGGAGCCATCGTCGGAGGCGCAGGCTGCGTCGTTATCATGGTCGGCGTTTTGTCACCCGGTTACGAGCGCAGTTACCTCGCGACGGTGCCGTACCTTGGGTGCGCTGCCGTCTTGCAGGTAGGGACGAACCAGAGCATGTACACGTTGAAAGATGACATGTTCAATGTTCACTTCCGCGATGTCAGATGCACATTGTTGGATTTCAAGTGATGCATCTGCGACGCCGTCGGGGGATGGTCGGGTAGGCAGTCGGGCTCTTGCATGTGTTGGGTTGCCATGTACAAATGTCAACTTGACAATGGATATGTACAACTTGAACTTGTTCAAATGCACATGTTCGGAGGCTCGATGAATACTTACTTGCTCTGGGGCGGGATTGCCGCCATGGTTCCTGCGACGCTGGTTGTGATCAGCGCTGCCTATGGTTTGCGGGCACTCCGGCAGGCGCGCGTCACGCGAATGGATGTGGCGTTGCTGGAGCAAAGTGCGCTGGCCGCACGCCACATGAGCCTCCGGGACTGATGCCAGCTAGAAAGTCCACGGGGCCGAAGCGCAGCACCAAAGACGAAAGGCTGCACAGGGTAGGGCTTGTGGAGTCCTGGGGTGGCTACCTGTATGTCAGTGCTGACCGTGATCGCTCTGGTATTGAACGGCGCAGCATGCATGGTCTCAAGCTTAAAGGGAATCTGAATGAGCCGGTCTCTGGCGTGTCGGCCTTCGAGTTGACCGTGTGCAGCGATCCTCGTGCCTGTGCTTCTACTGGTGATGTGCCAGCTATTGGCTCCTGGCTGAAAGCCAAGCCTGTTCTGGATGGCCTTGTCATGCTGGCTGAAAGGGAGTTTGACTTGGTGTTGGCACTCGCGGTCGCGGGCAAGCTGGCCTCAATCAGTGTGAGCTTTCAGAAGCTGCACTATGGGCACGGATTGATCAAGCGTGTTGATTTCAGCAGTGAGGCGGCGGTGGAGTAGTTGGTTCCGTCCTCGGCGTATGTTGCGCGGCGCCTGCTATTAATTTGGCGAGGTGGTCACGAATATCGGTCTCATCAAAGACGTCCAGGTTTTTTCTGCCTGTCCGGCGATAAGTCGCGACATCTTGCGGGGCCAGTATCACTTTCGTCGTGGGCGTCTCATCAGGTCGCCAGGGATCGTAGTTGTCGCCTAGGGATGGGTATATTGCCACCAGAGGTTTTTTCAGTGCAACCGCTACATGCACGATGCCGGTGTCCACGGATATCACCGCTTCGGCACCTTCAACGGCAGCAATTGCTGCGTTGACTGTGGGAAGCCCCTCGAACAGTCTTACGTTTTTACGCGCCACCGCTTGTACAAGTTGTAGCGCGCTCGGGTCGGTCGCCGGACTGCTAAGGACACGAAACTCCTTATCAGGGAACGCTTTGGCCAAGCATGACAGGGTAAGAGCGGCTTTCAGCGCGCCCATCGATTTGCCTGCGCGGCTCGCGTAGGGGTTGAACGCGATATAGCCTCTATGACCTGTAGCAGGCGGCAAGGCTGGTGATGTGTTGACGGCTTGGGTTCCCATGCGACGAACTACTTCGGCATAGCGCGCCTGAATGGAAACTGACTCCGTGGCGATGCCTAGCTTGGCGGTCACCCACCCTAGTTCGTCGTCCAGGCCATAGACCTGCGATGGACGCAGCAGCCAAAGGAAGAAGATTTCTCTAGGGGGCAGCACGCCAGAGAGATGCACGACAACATCGACTTTCCCCAGCCTGCGCCAAAGCTGAAATAGTGCCGCCCATCCAGGTCCAGCAGGAGTCAGGAACATTTTGTCCGGATTGAAGACATCTGCGTGTAGGTCTGCCAACTCTGGCGTTGTCGCTACAAACACTTGCCAGTTGCCGGACTTTCGCAACTCGCGGTAGACGAAGGAGGACACGATTGAATCCCCTAGCTTGCCATCCCAGCGGATGAGAAGTGCCGTTCCGCCCGTCAAGGAAGTGTGGGGACGCGGCTTCCGGTCAAAGAGTAAGCGAGCAATTCTTCTACTAATCATTGTGGACTCGAGAGACGACGTGGGCGTTTTGCCCTGGGAATGTTGAACTAGCCAGCCTAGCTCAGTCTGGCGCCACAGCGCCTTCAGGCTCGCAAGCTGCAGCATCGATGGCAAATCTTGGTCGCCCCATCCCTCTTGATATGGATCGTTCTCGATATGTTTTTGCTGGAAAAAGATCGTACTCGATCCATTTTTTCGTGCGTATCGAAAGTTTGTGACTATGCTGAAGACATTCGAAAACACGAGCCTTTGCATGCGCATCCCCTCGCCACAAAAGGCCCGCATTCGCGGGTTGAAACAGCAACTTGCACTGAACATTACCGCCGCACTGTGCGTCGCTGGATCGAGCCCCAGTGGCAAGCCCGACAAACTGCGTCAGGTCGATGTCATGCGTCGCACGGGAATGTCGCGGACAACGCTCAGGCCGCTACTCGATGCGAACGATCCTAGCCAACGCAATCCAGACCTTGTCACCCTGCACAAGTTAGCGCACGTAATTGGCGTTCCCTTGGCGTTCCTTCTAATGACCCCGGAGGATTGGCGGAGTCTGACCCGGGCAATTGGTGAATTTGCTCATAACCATGTCGCAGCAGACCGTCTGATTGCTGACGAACTCGGTAAGCCTGTACAGGCGGAGGATGTGTTGAGGGCTTGCAAGGTTCATCCAGAGCGACCACCTCTCGGCGCGGACTACGATCCTTTGGAGGTTTCGCGTCTTGATGCGCGCAATGAGTGGCGGCGTCGGTGCAGTTTGGTACTGGCTGCTCTGGCGCAACCTTCAGCGCGCGGCAACCGCAAATATCTGGTTGAGCTGACCGCGCTGGCCGCTGCATTGGCCAATGAAATGACCCCACACAACCCGGACTCAGCCGACGATCGATCAGTCCAAGAAAGAACCTGAATATGACCTCACTTATTTCCGATCCAAATCTCGCAAATTTGCTGAGTTCAGCAGACGTTGACGACCTTACTGTGCTGATCGATCACATCACCGACAAGGGGGATGGTCGTATCTCGCTGTCGGCAGATGCATGTAAGACACTGACGAGGGCCAAATCCAATGGGCGAATCGATGAGGCTACGCGCGCTTTAATTGCAGAGGAGTTGCAGCGCTTCGGCGGTAACTCCCTTGTTAACCTGATGCGCGGCGGTTCCGGTGTGCCCTACAAAGAAATCCTCTGCGATGTGGCTAGCCATGTGAAGGCCGACTTCAATCCTAGAGGCGACTGCGCTGAGATCGAGGTCTCCATTCTTGAAGCGGTACTTGCTCAGTCCGTTGGCAAGATGAGCGAACAGGAGAAGGCAGAATTGTTCGCCGAATTCGGAGGCATCTATAAGCCTGGCGCAGGTCCAGCCGTGATGGCGGCACTTCAGGTAGCGATTAAGGCATCCGGTTTTGGCTCTTACAAACTCGCGGCAGTGGTAGCTAATGCTGTGGCAAAAGCTCTTCTCGGGCGTGGTCTGGCTTTTGGCGCTACGGCTGGGATGATGCGGACAATCAGCGTGTTCGCTGGTCCTATTGGATGGGCTATCACGGCGATCTGGACTGCTTTCGATCTGGGTAGTCCGGCGTACCGTGTCACAGTGCCCTGCGTTATCCAGATTGCCTATATGCGTCAGAAGGCGGCATATCGTAGTTGTCCGACGTGCAAAGCGCCTGCGGAGGCCGGCAAAAAATTTTGTGGCGAATGCGGAAGCCCGCTCACCCTACTAATACCGTAAGCCGACATAGGCTACCCCCTTTCAATTCCAACTATTTACAGAAGGAGCCTCTTGTGATCATCATCGTTTCGACCCCGTTGCGAATTGCGGCTTCCTACGCCTTGGCTTTTGCCGCTGGCGCCGTACTTGCTCATCAATGGCGTATCGACACCAATTCCAGACGTTCGAGTTCCACCGGTGCGAAACCCAGCGCTTGAACTCGGAGACCGATTGCGCATAGAACACCAGAGACAGACCAAAGGAGGCCAGATTGATTGCTAACCCATTGCATGAAGAGATTCATTCGCTAGAACAAGAGCGGGACAAAGTCAGCAGAGAGTTGCTGAGTTGGAGGACAAGGCTGGTTTGGTTCCAGGGCTTCAACGTCGATCAGGAGAACGAAAAGGCTCATCGCATTGAGCGTGCTAGAGCTGATGCTCAGGCCAGACTTCTTTTAGCTCAGCAACGACTGACAACCTTGGAATCCTCTGTCAATGAGTTAAGGGCTGTAGCCAGTCTGGGCTTTGATCCCCGCTATTGGTTTTCATCAGAGCGTGCGATCGCAAAGCGGCAGTTGGACCTGGCGATGCAAGGACTGATTGAGCAACGGTCGATAGTGGCGAGCATGAAGACAGAAGTTTCAGAAGCTACGGAACTCAGCCTCAAGCTTCAGAGCGAAATCGCAATGGCACGCACGTTTGATCCACTGCTTGCCCAGTCGTCAATTCTGGGACAGCAGACTGTCTTGGATCGAATGCAAACAAAGTTGGCAAATCTGCGTCAGCGCAGCGACCAATTGGATGAGCTTCTGCGTGAGCCCCTGAAGAGCTTGCGCATGCATCAGGCTGAGCAGGATTTGCTCATGCGCAAGATCTCCCGCGCCGAGGCCTTTGACGCGGAGCTCACTAACGCGCCGAATAGTTACGAGAGAGCACAGATTCACACAAGATGTGGCAGCGAATTAGGCGATAGCAAGCCTGGGAACGTGCTGCGGCAAAGTCGGGCTGCACTACGTCGCGTCGACGACGCACTGGCAAAACTCCAGATCCGTGTTGACGGTCTAATCCGCGTCGCGACCTTGGATATTCAGCGCATCGTCATCGACGCAAATAACCTGTGCTACGAGGGCCGGACTTTCCTTAAGCTGGCTGCGCTGGAAGCCCTGGTTCCCATCCTGGCCCGTAAGTACAAAGTCACGCTCATCTTCGATGCCAGTATCCGCCGCAAGCTGGGACTGAGCAGCGAAGACCTGGAAGCCAGATTTTCAACTGCCGAGCGAGTCCACATCGTCGCATCGAGACGCAAGGCCGATGAAACCGTCCTCGCGGCGGCTGGGGATGATCCACACACTTTCGTGCTTAGCAATGATCGGTACGTTGATTACCCTGAAAAGCCGGCCGTCAAGGAGGGGAGAGTGCTGCGGCACGAGATAGTCGGCCAATTTGCATACATCCACGACCTGCAGGTTGAAGCGAAGTTCGAAATCGAGCCGGACGTTGATGCTGCCTGAACCGTGCTTTGCATTAAGAACCTGCGAACGTGATCTAAGTTTCTGGACTTGCTACAGCGGCGACTGCATGGCTCTGTGCCGTACTACATCCACGCACTTTGCGCAGTGCCGTGCATGCACCGTCTGCACTCCATCCACAAAACATCTTTCATACAGCAACGCGAGAGGAAGCAAGACGTGGAAATGAGCGGCCACCTCCTTTACATTGACATCACGCAGATCTGCGGTATCGGATGCAGCTTCTGTATGTATGCAGACCGTCATCAGACTAGTGCTCAGTTTGAATTATCTGATCGTGCCCGGACAAACATCTCTGGCTTAGTGAATCACTCGAAGGTCAAGCGAGTCTCCATCAGCGGCGAAGGCGAGCCTCTCAACAACGTTAAGGTATTTCAGGCCATCCTTGGCCTGTCGCGTGGCAACGTGGCGTTTGAGTTCATTACCAGCGGATTTCTTCCTCATGATCAACTAAACAAGTTCTTCGATGAGACTGAGACCATCGTTAAAGCACACGGCGATACCTGTAACGTCCGCCTCAGCGCTGACTCGTATCACATCGAGAAGATACGCCACCGTCCTCATGGGGTGAGCATGCTGCGCTCCGTATCTGCGCCAAAAGGGCCTTTGACCTTCTCTTTTCGTTCGGTCGACACGGACCGGGCTTTCACACGCAGCTATCTGCTCGATGAGGCTAAAAAATACCTTGGCAAGGCCGAGATCATTGAACTGAGCCCCCTGGAGGATCGCCTCGTCGTCGGCGAGCGGGTATTCAACATCGATTACAAGAGCCACGTGCATCCGACCGACGATGTTCCTGCGTCACGGCTAGATCTGCTGGGATACATCCAGGCTATTGAATCACGTATTGGCAAGCGCTTTACGTTTGGAAGCCTCAACCCGGCACCGCTGCTAAATGGCCTCGATCTCACCATCAAGCCCGACGGCGTTGTTGCCCTGTACGGTATCGAGAACGTCACCCTCGGCAACATTCACACGGACCATTTCAGTTGGGAGTCGCTAGTGCGCCGGGTCGCCGATGATCCACTAATGCGCTGCCTCCACACAACCCCTTTGCTCGACGTTCTCGCGCGTGTGGGTGATCAAGAGGCCATGCAGTTGCTTGCACGCAAGGCAAACAATCCTTACTGGCTCGTTAAGGAGGTAGCGAAGCATCCGGCGATCTTGGAGCAGTTTGCATCAGCATGATCATCGACTCACATACACACACTGCCTATTCGAAGCATGCGACAGGCAGCGTTGACGACGTAGTTCGTGCCGCTATTGCCGTCGGTGTTGACGTGCTAACGATCACGGACCATGCTCCTTTCTCTATCGACAGCGGCAATCGTCTGCTGGCGAGTGAGCTGGATGCCTACCTGGACGATGTCTATCGCGCACGCAAAGAGTACGCAGGTCAAATCAAGATCTTGGCGGGATTAGAGGTCGACTACATGCTCGGTGCCAGAAGGCATGCGGAGCGTCTGCTGTCATGCCTTGATCTGGATTTTGTCGTTGGTTCAGTTCATTACTTGTCTATAGACGGACAGAGGGTAAACGTTTGGGACCTGAGTCGACTGAACGAACCTGCAGTTCTCGAACAATTTTCTCTTAGCCTGGAGGAGTCCTTGAGCTGTGGGCTCTTCGACTCGATTGGTCATCCCGATTCCTTGCTGCGCAGCGTTCCCGCGTGGCGCTGGCGTGAGCTTTTCCTCCCGTTGGTACCGTTGTTCCAACGCCATGGCGTCTCGTACGAGTTGAACGCGTCAGGACCGCGCAAGAGCAGTTGGGATTCCTCAAAGAATTGCGAGTTCAATGGCCGATGGTCCTACCCGTGTAGGGAAACACTGCCGGAACTCCTTTCCAGTGGTGCAACCTTCACTGTGGGATCAGACGCCCACAATCCGGCGGACGTTGGCGCGGGATTGAACGACATGCTTACCGAGCTTGCCCCCATCGGCCTTAATAGCATCTGCTACTACGAGGAGCGGCGGCGCATTGATGTCGCTGTCGGCAATCCTGCTTACTAACGGCCTAGGCCATAGCATGAAAAATCACATAGCTGCACAACCCATCAACGACAAGTGTGAGCGGCCTCGTTTTGATGGGCAATGGGCGAAGTACGATGCGCTTTCCGACGACCAATTACGAGATGTCTTCCGTTCTGTTATCCGGCGAGGTGAGCCTGGCCTCGTCTCGCATGGCCTGCGAGGATTCGCTGCAACGTTGTTTGTATACGGCATTATCGGCATGTCCGACTATGTGGCGGTTTTCGGCGGCCAAGCAGCGAGACACCTGACATTGAACGCTGATGGCCGATTTGTGGACATGACGTCCGGCGCCGATGCCACTCAGCTGGCCAGGAGCTACAGCCGCGCAAAGCACGGCAGCATCGAGGACATCCGAAGCTTGGCGGGTATGGTGGTCTCTATGCTGGAGTGTGAGCTCCTCAACCCCTCAAGCGATTGGCGACGGTTATTCGAGCATGCGCGGGAGCACGGCGAGAGTATTGTGATGTTCACAACAGGGTGGCGCAACGTGCCTTCCACCGCCAATGTGCTGTTTGGGATCGTGCTTGAACATATCAATGTGCTCTTGGCTGGACTTGATCTACCAACCATCATCGATGTCAAGCTACCCCGCATCGCACCGCCGTGTGAGAACTATCCAAGCCTCAGTACATTGGAGCGACAGCGCATATCTGCAACCCAGGATCATGTGATTCCTGGCCCGAATTTTTATCGGTGGTCATCTGTTCATGTAATTTTCGGGGATGACGTGCTGGTCACCGGGGCGACGGCAGACAAAGTGTTTGCGGAGTCGATGAAAAATGGCGCGCGGTCATTCAGATCCATATATCCGGTTGCACTCGACCCCTCAGTCGTACTACATGACCCCGCGATTGAGGAGCAGATCAACACGACTGAGGTAGCCGGGGAGCTAAACGAGGTGGTCGCAGACTTTCTTGCTCATCGCGACAATGTCCCTATCCTCCGCGCGTTGCGCTTAGTCTTCAGCGCCTCCAATTTGCACGCGTTGCCCAACCTCCTGCACCGTTTGCCTGCAGCCAATGTGCTTGACCTATACGTTTCGGCACTGGGCAACGAATTTCAGCGGGAGACATCATGTATAGATTCGCTGGCAATGGTGCGAAGGCACTTGACAGTTTGCGGACTTCTGAATGACCGAGGCATACCGCTCGCGTCATGGGAAGAGTCCTGATGGCCGAGCGAATACAGTTCGTCAGTTATTGGGAAACGGTGCCTGGGCGCAAAATTCCCCCCTATGTAGCGCTGGCGCTGGGTTGGACACGGCACGTGCTGGGCGACGCGTTCCATCTGCTGACGCCGGGCAACATTGCCAAGGCAATCAGCACCGAGTACCAGAGCAAGGACTGGCGGTTCAGCGCCCTAGAGTTCGACGCCGCAGCCGTAGCCACCTCGGTGGTCGCTAAGAGCGACTACATCCGCATGGCCTACGTGTTGGAACACGGTGGTGTCTGGCTCGACGCGGACACCATTCTTTTTGAGCACCTAAGCTCGGCCGTGTTCCCTTTGGGGCTCGACGACCGTCTCCACTGGTACAACGAAGCCCTTTTCGGCGCGCGTGCTGGCAACGATCTTCTCCGCCAGGCTACGCGACTCTGCCTGGAGCGTGTGTACCAAGACTGGGGCGATCCTGGCTCGATCCGGGCGGCAATTGCCCGGAACGAAAGCGCCGTCCGGCGTATTTCGCAGTTCCACTTTGATCCCGGCTTCAGGCCGCTGTACAACTTCAAAACATGCGACATCATGTTTGATCGGACGCTCCCAGTGGAGCGTTTCCTTTCCAATCGAGACCTGAAGGCGCTAAAGCTTTACAACACCTATTTTTCGCGCTCACCCATGGGAAACATGGATATCGAAGAGTTCCTCGGCTCGGATTTTCTCTTGGCCAGGATATTCCTGCACCTGATGCCTGATCCCGCGTTCTGGAGGGCTTGTGTTAACGATGTGCTAGAACTCGTCAACCAGAGTGGCTCTCAGGACATGATTACACCAGTCTCATCCAACTGCCCTGAAGCATGACTGCTTTCTGCCACGTCGGCTTAATTGCTTGTTCTCGTTTGAGGCCAGTCTTCACACCGGTAGGGGCGCAAATCGCTTACCAAATCCGCCGTCCCCACTAATCGTCAACACTAGGCGTTCTGTTGCCCGCGTTGCTGCAACGTAAAACAGCCGAGCCTCGTCCCTCTCGTTCTCACCAGGCGATGGCATCGCCCCGACGCCTGGTATGGCAACGACCGGGAATTCCAAGCCCTTGCTGACCATCATCGTCATGACCCTGATGGCATCCTGCGACGGCCTGAAGTCGCCTGAGCGCTTGCGTATTTGGTGCGGGAGTCTTCGACGCGACAGCGCCCTGGAACACGCCTCCATCACTGCATAGTCTCGGCACAGGATCGCCATGTCACCCCAAGCTCGGCCCCCGCTGTTGTGCTCATCGGCCAGCAGGTCAGCAATCCGCTCAACCTCATCGCGCAGGTTAGGAAGCCTGATGATCAATGGCGCTGTGCCTTCACGGCCGTAACTGATTGGCTTGACGATGGGAATGCCGTCGTCGTCCTTGTCCTCGGGCGATAGCAGATCGGCTGCGATCAGGCTGGCAGTCTGCAAGATCTGTTTGGTGTTGCGGTAGTTGATTTTCAGGATCGTCGTGCGGCCTTGCGCCTGGATGCCAACGCTCTTGAAGCTGAACTGCCGTGTGCGGTTGCGCTCATAGATGCTCTGTGCATCGTCGTACAGGACGAGCAGGCTGTTGGTGGTTGGATCCACCATCTGCGTGATCAGCTTCAGCCATTCAGGCCGGAAGTCGTGACCTTCATCGATCAATATGGCCTGGTACTGCCCGGATGGGATCTGTTTGCGCTCCACAGCGCGAATGACGCTGTCCACCATCTGGTCGAACATGTCTTTACCTTGCACTGGCAACGGTTGGCCAAAGGCCTTTAACTGATGCCAGCACCACTTGTGAAAGTTCCTGGCGTGCACGCGATCATCAATTCCCTTAGCCTTGAATGTGGCATCGAGCTTGACCGCGAGCGGCTCGTTGAAGCACAGCACCAGGATTGGCTTGGTGGTTGGCGTCTGCGCTTTGGCGAGGTACTCAGCGCGGTAACCCAGGATCATGGTTTTGCCCGATCCTGCCACGCCATGGATGACGCGGTGGCCATTACCCAGGCTTCGCGCCAGCTGCTCTTGTTGGAGGTCCATCACCTGCATGACGTCGGGCAGGTCGGCTTCTGAATCACCGTCATCAAACAACGTGCCCTGACTGTGCACGCGCACTTCTGGGAACATGATCCAGCGCACACGGTCCAACTGCGGCAGCGACATCGCTCCGCCGAATGCGTGGGGGAACATGTCCCACAGCCTTTGCTGAAAAGCCTCTTCTTCGACGGACTCCTGCATCTCATCAGAGCAGATCACCAAATGGGGCTCGATGGCTTGGTCCAGTCCAGCAGTCTCAAACTGTTTGCGAGTGATGCGAGTCAGCACCACACCATGCCCCCAAGGAAACGCGAGCTTGCCGGCGTGTAGTCCATTCGCCTGTATGAGTTGCTTGTCTCGCTCCAGTGCGTTGACCACCTGGATGGCGCAATGACGTGCTTGGGCCAGAGGATTGATCACCGTTTTGTGATGGCCGTCGGGGATGATCTCCCAGTATTGGCGGGTCGCATGCTGGATGGTGTCTAGCCGCCAGTCTTTGGTCTCCAGGATGAGGAGGCCGCGCCGTGGGTGGAGGATGACGAAATCAGGGTGAGATTGCTTAGGTCCGACGGGCACGTCGTACCAGATCAGATAGTCCTCATCCAACTTTTGCTCTAGGCGCTCGGCCAGGCGCTTCTCCCCGGTCGTCATGCGCGAGACGCAGCTTCCAAGCGAAGGAATCAATACCGCCACGTACAAGCCCCCATTTTTGATGGCATCGGTTCACCCTTTTGCGAGTGTTCTGAACAAGTCTAAAGCGGGAGTACCCCTCTTTGGGTGGAATAGTTGCTGGCAAACTGCTCGGTATAACGTATCCGAGACGCTCATGCGGGCGGCCATTGAGGGAGCGACAGGTGAGAACCAATTACGTCCTGGTCGATTTTGAAAGCGTGCAACCAGAGGTGCTAGACGGTCTCGGCAGCGAATTTTTCCAACTGCTGATCTTTGTAGGGGCGAGCCAGGCAAAGCTGCCGTTTGACGTGGCAGCAAGCGTTCAAGCCTTGGGCGACCGTGCTCGATACATCAAGATCGCGGGGAATGGCCCCAATGCGTTGGACTTCCACATTGCCTTTTACATCGGTGAACTGGCAGCGGCAGATCCCACGGCGTTCTTCCACATCGTCTCTAAAGACAAGGGCTTCGATCCCCTTATTGTCCACCTGAAGACCAGAAAGATTCTGTCTGGGCGGGTGGCGTCCATTCAGGAGATTCCGCTGGTCAAGACCAGCACCGCTCAATCGCTTGTCGCCAAAGTCGCCTGCGTGGCCGAACGACTTGGCCAGCCAAACATGAGTCGGCCGCGCGCAGTGAAAACGCTGGCGAGCACGATCAAGTCTCTCTTCCCTGCGGCTGGCTTGGACGAGGAAGGCGTTCAGGCCATCATTGCCGCTCTGCAGAAGCAGGGTACGGTTTCGGTAGATGGCACCAAAGTCAGCTACCCGGGCTTGGCCTGAAGCCCTTGGCTGATGGGCCGTTCAGGCAGTCCGTTTCTGTCGCTTGGCGATCAGTTGCCCGATGACTGACTCGACTGTCTGGTAGATGGCAGGTGACTGCTTGCCAAAGGCGCTTTCCTCAAGCTCGGGGTAAATCTTGTTGAATGGCCAGATGAGACCAGGGAAGGGGTAGGTCTTGCGTGTAGCCCAGTTCGGCACGAAGTTGATGTACAGCTCAGTCGAGAAGTTGACGATGGCCAGCCACTGGGTGTTGATCGACGGCGAATAGATGAGCGCCAGCTTGTTGCCTGCCCGAACACCAAACTCACCCGAGTACTGAAGGCTACCCTCGACACCGTCCTCACGGCGGTACCAGACCTCCCGCATTTCCTGGCCGTAAGAGAAGTTGCGCCGGCCTTCGGTGGCCGTGACCATCAATGAATGCACCTGGATCATGATCCGCTCTCGTCAGACGGGGGGGCTATGAGCTGTAATCGATCAACTGACCTGGAATGAGTTGCCGCAGGATAGGCAGGCCCATTGACGGCGGTATCGCTCTATGGCTTTGTCGTGTTCCTGGCTGAGCATGTGGTCCCATTGCCCGTCGAGGCGGCCGCGTGGCCAGCCGCCCCAGACCAGCGCCAAGCCGATAGCCATGCAGGTGCCCACCATGAGCATGGATCCGTCATAAGCCAGACAGAAGAGCGCAATGCCCAGGGGCACCAATGCAAGCCCTGCGTGCCAAGCCAGCCTCCCGTACCAGTACCCAGAAGTGCGTGGCAGGCTCGGCGGCGCATGTAGTTGAGCCAGATCGCTGATGCGTGTGGTGGTGTAACGTGGCCCAAACACGGTGGACTGGCCTTGCAGCCAGATCTGCTCATGGCGTCGCACGTGGTTGGAGCCGCAACAGGGGCAGCGCAGTGTCCGGCTCATGTCACTGTCCTTGCGGCCTCGGGATGGGCACCAAGTCAATCAGCTTGACCCACTTCTCGTAGGGCTTACCATCCACCTCGGTCTGCACCTTGGCCATGGGCACCTTCACTTCAATGACCATGCCGAGGTTGGTCTGGTCACCAAAGGCGTACTTCTTGGGGTAGCCCCAGGTGGCCTTCACCAGATCGCCGTTGCCGTAGTGTTTGAAGACCACAAAAGGATCTTTTGGTCGGTCGGTGGTGTAGTTGTCGCTGGGGCTGATCTCAATGCCGAACATGGGCATCTGGCCCATCACCTGATCTGGCGACTTTGGCCACGCATGGCAGGCCAGGCGCGTCAGGTTGACCAGGTCCTTGGTCTCGTTGATGGGGTACTCGTAGGTGCCACCGCCTTTGGCCTTGCAGAAGATCCGGAACCAGTCGGCTGCCGCTTCCATCATCTTGCGACGGTCGTTGTTCACCTCGTGGCGATAGAGATTCAGGCCGCCGCCGTCGCGGTGCCAGGTCTCGGCAACGTCAGGCTTCTTCTGGTCCGGCACGTAGGTGATGGTCGAAGCCGCAAAGGCCTTCTGCACGAAAGACAGGTAGTCCTGGTCAGCCAGCTCCTTGGCCAACTTCACGCGGTCCGCGCCCCGCACACACAGGAACGTGCCGCCACCATCGCCCATGCACCAGGGGGAGTCGATGCCGAGGAATGCGTGAGCCACCGATGTGGCGACGACCAGGGATGATGCGGCCATCAGCCGTAAAACGATGTGCTTCTTCACCTTGAATTCCTATTATTGTGTGAAGACAAATCGTAGCTGAAACGCGAAATTCTTCCAACTATTGGGGGAATTTTTTGGAAGTCGCGACAGCATTCGGTAAAGTGTTGAGGCGCTTGCGCAAGCAGGTTGGCCTTACCCAGGAGGAGTTGGGCCTGGATGCCGATTTGATGCGCAACTACATCAGCGTCCTGGAACTTGGCCAGCAGCAGCCTTCAATCACCACGCTGTTCAAACTGTCCGTCCCTCTGAAACGGAGACCCTCCGAGATACTGGCCTTGGTTGAGGATGAAATCCTTGCCGATGCAGCCAGCGCAAAGAAGAACTGATCACGCTCATTTGCCAGTGCCCTGACGGAGGGTGGGATCTGGCCCTCTCCTTGTCCAACGTCGCTGACACATGTCCATGCGGCCTCGGGCAGCGCTTTGGCCAGCCGCGCCCATTGGCAGGCATCAGCAGGAGAGCCACGTGAAATCGAAGTTCTGGAGCAACGACCCCAAAGACAATTACCGCATCTTCAAAGACAAGAAGGGGCGAACGGTGGTGAAGGTGGTGACCCCTTCAGGCGTGGTGGCGTTGATCAGCACGGATATCCCGGTGACGACAATCCGGGCGCTGAAGGAGCGGGTCAAGGGGCGGATACTGCTGCGGGAGCAAGCTGAGAACGAGCCCGAGGATGCCCCACCCGGGGAGGCTTGAAGCAGTCAGTGTGCTTTGTCAAGATGAGGGCCTGTGCCTACACCCTCATCATTGCCAAATGCAATGCCAGGTCCGAAGTAGGTTGGGAGTAACCAGCCACCTAAGGTGGCGCCCAGCATGGACATTGCAATCGCATAGCCAACAAAGGCACCTACAGCCCAGCCAACAGCGTGGTTGACTTGATGCACCCAGAGCGTGAGTGGCAGTCCAGCCGCCACTACCGCAAGCATGTACAGCTGGGACACAAGTTTGGGCAACCATGCGCGCTTCCAATTGCCTGGGTTGATTTCCAAATCCAGGAAGACATCGGTGGAGACGCTCACCGGCCCCGGTGCATGGTGAAGCAATTGGAGCATTGCTGCGCGCCCAACTTCCCATGAGTTCTCGTGAACGGATATCCAGGCTGGCTCTCTCAACTTCGGTAACTCGATTCGGCATCGCCCAGACGGATGGCCTGATCTAGTGCGAAGAACCAGCCGCTTCTGTGCGGACTTGTATCCGTCGTACTCCGTTCTGATTTCATGGCTGAACTCCAGCGATGGCTGCACATCAACCCATCGCAGGGAAGTGGAGCCTCGCCCCGGCATTGTGACGACCAGCCCGTGATGGTCTACACGATAGGTAGGAACCAATTTCGTGAAGGGCCGAGGCACCCAGGCCGAAACCCGACTCTCCACCGCATCAGGTGGTGCGGGCAGTTCGCCTTTCAGCATCGCGGCGGGTGGTCTGGACTGCACGTCCTGTCGAATGGGTGTGCGCGGAGCACATGAACTTTCTCCGCCACGTCGTCCGACAGGGGGGCGCTTCGCCGAAGCTCCATCCGAGTCATTCATGAGAAGCGCCCACCTTGCTCATCGTCGAATCAAGCAATCTCGCGCCAGCGTCACGATACCGGAGCCTGGCTTTGGAATTGGCGCTACGGATCTGGTCCATGGACGCGCAACGCTTGCACCACTTGCCCACCTTGATGGCACTGAGTGGTGCCTTCCACTCATGCCCACGATGGCACAGCCAGGTCAGCATGCTGAGGCTGGTGACATAGTGGTCCGAGAGGCAGCGGCCACCACGGGCCTTGGCTGCCTCACGAGCCTGCTCAATCCCAAGCAAGCGACTATCAAAGTAGCAGCGCTTGCACCAGCTGCCGCTGAACAGCACCGCTGGAAGAGCGGTCCACTCATGGCCGACCGCACAGCGGAATTCGTATTTGACGTTGACCCCTGAATACTGGGTGCTCAAGCAGGTGCCGCCATGGGCCAGGGCAATGTCTTGCAACCTGATCAAGTTCTCTTGCTTGTGCCGCCGCAGGTTGCTGGCTGCGCGTATGCACACGGGGCAGCCGCGCCCCTTCCATGAACCCGCCTGCGTACGGGTCCATTCGTGGCCTTCAGCGCATCGGAACCGGTAGCTGTGGTGGGCGCCGCGCCATTCAGTATCCAGGCATATGATGCCCACACCTGCCGCGTCACGGTGCAACGCGGCCAGTGGCCCTGAGCGATCGCGCTCCTGCCGGGCGCACACCCCGCAATAAGGCTTGGTCTTCAAACCATCGAGGCGGCGAGCGGCTTCATGCCCCAGCTCGCAGCGGAACAGGTAGCCATGCCGCGCACCCAGCCACTCATCGTCAAGACATGTCAGCTTTGCAGCGCTGGCCAGTTCGTGGACGGCCAACATCAACGGCCCATGCTGTGCGGCGTTCTTGTTGGGCTTGGTGCTCATGTCAGACCGCCAGAGGAAGTCCCGCAACGCACCTGAGCGTGAAAGCCACAGGCTCGATGTGCCACGTGAACACGTTGGGGACCAAGACACAGTGCGCCGCGTCACAGGACAGATCCAAGGCATCGGCGTCCGCTGGAGCCTCTATCCATGCACTCAGCCGGGCGTACATGCCTGGCCAGACGTGTGCGATGGCAATCTGATCACCGTTTTCAACAGACCGCAGCGCCTGCACCTTGAGGATCAAGCCTGGTAACCAACCGTGCAGGTGGACCAGACCGCCAGCTAAAAGCGTGGAAATACCGATGGCCATGAGTAGCTGGCGGCACATCTCGGTACTATCTCTTGCGACGGTCATGCAGATCTCACCGCCGGGTTCGATCACCTGGCGGCATTCGTCCTGCGCGTGGATGGCTTGCATGCAGATTGATCCAATGCCTGGCTATGTCCCTGAGCAGGACGCCGCACACGGAGAGTTGTCAGGGTGAAGTTGGTCTGCGCTTGACACTGGCTGCGATGGTCTGAGCCATGGACAAGAAGGCTTCTTTTTCCATTGGCGCAATGCCCTTGGCCTTTGCGTTCTTGGAGTCCTGGACGACATAAAGCATCAAGTCAGGTGTGTCCTCCTTGGCTGCCGGATCACCCTTTGTGACGACCAAATAGCCATAGTCCACGGTGTCATCTTTGCGCACAATTTTGACGAAGGACTCAAGCCCCTTTGAGTTGCCCAGCTTGGCGCGCCTATAGGGGCTATTCCAAACGCCGCGCAGTGACTTCCGATACATGTTGTCGTAACGAGACCAGAATGAGTCTGAAATGCTCTCGGGATCGTAAACGGCTGGATTGGCTTTGGGATCGATTTCTACGGCATTTTGATCCCTGAGCATGATGGTGATATCAGGGTGCTCTCGCAGGCGGTAGGTCATCGCGATATGGCGCCACGGGCGATTATTATCTTTCACAAAGGCGTAGGGCAAACATACACCGGGCATGGATGGAACCTCCCCAACCATGCGAGGAATAGCGCCATTCACAAATATTTCAAAACTCTTTCGCAACTCATCCCATTTTGTGTCGATGCCCGAGGCTGATAGCCAAATCATGCTCTCCCCGACAAAAAGAGAAACGTCGTAATCCGCATCAACTCGACTTGCGACACCCTTTTGGGGTGCAACAGTTAGTTCCTCAAAAATCAGGGGTTTGCCCGTTTTATCCTTCTTATTGCGTGCTGCATTTTGGGCCTGTAACACAAGTTGGTTTGCCGCCGCAGCTAACCGATTTCGTTCTGATGCAGACAACGGATGACTCGCATACAACCGCCCCAGATAGTTAAGCTCAGACCAACCCGCATGTTGGCCATCCGCAAAATCAAAGCTTGGCTGAAGGCTTCCAAGCTTGTACTCCCGCTCCAGCATGTTTGCGGTATTGGCAGCAACCTCTACATCACTAGGAAAGCTCAACTGCATGCGCCCTACGCAATCGGCTTTCCAATCAGCGGGGACATCGTTCGCGTGGCATCCATACAGGCTTGTCATAACAAACAGTGCGACACAACTCGCGAGGCCGTACAGAGCTCCCTCAAACCGTTTTGTCATGCATCTCTCCGCGATACGTCGGCTTCTGGAATGGGGGCACTGCGCCCGACTTGCACACTCTGATCGGAGTCGCCTCCATTTTGCGAATCATTGTCCGCAACAAGGGACGTTGGATAGTCAAATTTGACATTCTCGTTTTCCGTCCAGTGAATCGGCAGGGCAGTAATGTAGCCCTGGACGTTGTTGAGTTGATCAATGCCTTCAGGGTTATGGCATGGCCTAGCCCAAAACTCCTTCTGGAACGGCATGGGCGATTCCAGTGCGCCCTTCTGGTTCCAGTTGCCATCTGCCGGTACTGCCGGGTTAGATCGCCATGTTGGAAGAATTGAGCAAGGCACTTGCCTATTGTTCTTGCCTTTCACAAAGCTTCGGGGTACAAAATCAAAAGCCGCCTCATAAGCCGCTGCATTCTTCTCTGCCTGCGCCTGAATACGCTTCCAACTGTCCGGGCTCCCGGGGGCATCAATGGCGCTCTGCAAGTCAGTTGCAGGCCGTACCCCGCCGGTGATGCCAAACAACTTCTGCCAGACTTCTATGCGCAATTGGTGGGCGAACTTGCGCACTGGCCGTTGGCTGCCCTTGCCGTTGATATCCGCGCGACTGGTCTCACCATCCATGACTAACACCGCGATCTCTGAATCCCGCTCGCCCAACAAGCTGCGGTCATTGATGTTGGCGCTGCCAAACAGGGCATACAGGTCGTCCACGATCATCAGCTTGCTGTGAACGTACACCTGCTCCGTCACATAGCGCTCATCCTTGCCTTCACCGAGCTTGGCCCAGTTGCGCAAATTCAGGAGGGTCACGTACTTGAAGCAGGCTTCAATGGGCACGCTTTCGTATTCTCTGTTGGCCTCGTCGTCGAGGATTTCTGAGTGATCCCGGCAGATATGCTGGGCATCATCTTTGTCCATGAGTTCACGTACCTTGATCGCGCGGCGAATACCATTGAGCAAGCTCTTGCTGCCAAAGGCAATGGTCTGCATTGTCCAGTACACCTGCACCGCAATGCTGGCCTTGTTCAAACAGCCTTCTGGGTGAACAGGCAGCGTGATGTAGACGTGAAAATTGGGGCGGTGCGCATCCAGTATTGCACGTGTGATCCGCTTGATCAGCGCTTCGCAGACCTTGTTAGTCGGTGGGTTATGCAGATCTGAGTCATCAATCGAAACGGTAGGCTTCAGGCCTTTGCGCCCAACCTTGATGCGCCCGTGATCGTCTGCTGCGCCCATCAGTTTGGCCGTGTGGTTCTGATCGCCTCCACCGTAGGCATTGATGTATTGCGCTGCTGGCGACAACTGCCCCGTTTCACCACCGATTTGGCCGAAGCTCGATACAAAGAACTGATTTTCGATGTAAATGAAGTGGCTGGCTTTCTCGATCAGTTGAACCATCGCGCGGTGGATGTCATCCTCAGTGCCCTTTGGCTCATTCACACCCATTTGGGAACTCAAGGCTTTGTACTCGGCTTTGGCCATGGCAACTGGCGCACTGCGCAGCACCTGGATGTGTGCCTTGCCTGGCTGGGCATAGGTGCTCGGTGCAGGCGCAGGCGCCAGCCGGGGGCCACCGCTTGCGTTCCATCTGTTCACGAAGTTGCGCAGCAGGTTTGACACTGCGGGCCCTTCAATGCGGCTATGGATGTCTTGCCATGGCATGCGAGGTTGCGTAGCAGCATCAAGGGTGAGCAAGTCCGGCGCATTGCTTTCCATTGATGAAACGTGGCCAACCGTGCTGTTAACGCCAACGTTCCATTTTCCCGGCTCGGCATAGGGCACTTGCCAGCCCCCGGCGACAACCTTCTCGGTCATCTTGTCTGCGGTTGACTTTCCGCTCATTGCCGAGCGATTGAAGCGATCCAAAACACCGCTCATCTCATCTGGATCGACCAGATGGTCTCGTCTCACATCCAATGCTTTCATCGCCACGACGCAGCCGTTGTAGCGGTTGAGAACCTGGCGGCCAGATTTGTCCGCCTGAAGATCGTAGGTGGCATCATCGAAGCGGCCATAGGCCAAGTCGATGCCGCCAATGAACGCGATCTTGCGGTCAATGATCACCTGCTTCTGGTGGTGGCTGAAGTAGCTGTTGTTGACTGTGGCCATGGATTTGGCCAGCAGCACTTGCACACGGCCTTTGGCGTTGACCTCGGGATGACTGTTGATGCTTTCCAGGACGATCTTGGTCTGGTCATCGTAGGTTTGAACCGGGTTGGTGTCATCCCAAGGCATCACGTAAATGCGCACGCCTCGCTTGGCTGTACGAAGCAGCAGGTCATACAGGCGAACACCGGGCGCAAGCAGCGCGTCCCAGTTGACCTGCCAACCCAGGATGCAGACCTCCGTCTTGGCCTTGTCGCACTCAACGATCAGGCAATCAAAGTAGGCTTTACCAGTGGTCAGGGGTGTGATCGAGTTGCCTTCTGTTGGCCGAGAGAAAACACCGCCATGGCCAACCCACAAGTTGCTCGTGAGCATGGCTGGCGCAGGTTTTCCATCCTTGCCAACGATCTGGTTGACTTGAATCCTGGATGTCTCTGTGCTAACCGCCATCAGATATTCCCCTTGAACTTGTTATAGATGGCTGCAGAGGCATTCGCCTTCAGGTCAATTCGAGCCTGCTTGGCATGGAACTCATCCACGTGAGTGTCGCCAATCGACTCTTGCTCGTTGGCATAGCCCATTGCATCCAAGGCTTGCATCAACTTTTGCCTGTCGGTCCAGTTCTCGTCCTCCGGGGTGACAGCAAGGGCCTTGACATGGCTGTCGTACACCACCCAAAGGCCATTGGGATACCGGTTGTAGGATTCGTGAAGAGCCTTTTCTTGTGCTTCGTCCAGGGAAATTTTCCCGGTAGCGTCGCTCACCCCGGCAAACAATGTCTTGGTGCTGCGTAGCGCGCCTTCTCCGTCATCGGCCTTCACGATGCGCCACGCGGTCGATGGCATTTCGATGCCATGTGGGCCAGGCACGTCAGTCAGCCTGAGATCGAATTTGACGGGCCTGTCAACAATGGACGAGCGAGGGAGTACCGGCATGGTGTAACTCAGCGTGCCTGGCCCCACCATGTGCTTGGACCCAGCCATGACAGTGATCTTCCCCGGGCATTCAGCACTGAAGTTGCCGTTGTCAATGGTGATGCTGGCCCCACCGCTCACGGCCAAAACCACTCTCTTGCCTGCGGCAATGGTCACCGACCCATTGGCCGTCTTCAATTCCAAAGTTTGCTTGGCCGCGATCTGCGCTGGCCCGGCCTGGGCCTGCATGTCAATCGGCCCTTGAGCGGCGATCAGCGTCAGCCCCTTGCCCGCTGCCTCGCTGCCCGGCTGGATGGCGCCAGCCAGAATCCCGATGGCCTGGCCTGTGTGCACACGCGCCTGGCCGCCCACTGCAAAGTGGGTGTCTTGCCCGCTGGCAATCGTTGTGGTGTCGTTGCTGCTCAAGTGCAGATCTTGGCCAGCCGTGATGCCAATGCCGCCCTTGCCGACCAAGGCAATGTTGGGATCCGCCATGTGAGGCACCTTAGCCTGCCCGGTGCTGGTGTTCTTGTCGCTGGCGTCGACCAAGGCGTTGGGCAAGCTGCTGTTGCTGACCATGCCGCTTAGGCTCTTGGTGAGGGCCGCTGCCGGTGCCAGTGCGTCATCGAGCGCGCTTGTGCTGGCCTTGCTGCTTCCGGCCGCGCTGGCCAGGCCCACGGTCTGGTGTGTGCTGGCAGCCTGGTGGAAGGTGCTGGCCAGCTGCTGCATCTGCTTGGCCAGGGCGATGCCTGCGGCGTTGTCGCCGGCGCCTTCCCCGGTCTGGCCCAGGCCGTTGTTCAGGCTGTAGGTGCTGAGCATGACCCCGCGCACCGCGCGCAGCCCGCCCCAGGCGTCGGTTCGCAGCTCGAAGCCCAGGCCTCGGAAGCTGCCCCGGTGGTTATCCGCCTGGTGCAGCAAGTGGCCCATCTGCAGCCAGGTCTGGGCCTGGGTGCTGTGCAGTTGCATGCGGCCCTGGTTGGGGGTGTCGTCAAACACCATCTGGTTGTAGCCCTGGCCGCCGAACTCCTTGCTCTTGACGCCGCTCAGGGCCCCCGCGTTGTTCTGGCCTTCAGCGCCTTCGGTGGCCACGCCTGGTGCGGCACCATGCCAAGCTGGGCTGTTGCCGCCGCTGGCACTGCCCACCAGGTTCATTTGGCCGCTGGGGGTGTGGTCGGTCGATGTGGCGAAGCCGCTGGTGTCCACCGCGTTGGGCTGACCACCTGGTGTGCGTGGCACGCCGCCATCACCACGGCCGTTGTAGAGGCTGCCTTGAACGTAGGGCCGGTCGATGTCGTTGTTCAGGAAGCCCACCAGCACCTCATGCCCAATGCGGGGAATGAACTGGTGGCCCATGCCTGGCCCCGAGAACCGCTGCATCACGCGCACCCAGCAACTGTGGTCGCTGTTGGCGCGTTGCGGCGCATACGGGCTGGCCTGCCAATGGAACTTGACTTTGACTCGGCCGAGCTTGTCCGTGTAGATCTCGTCGGCGCCGTTGGGGCTGGTGCCGCCGTCCGGGCCCACCACAATGGCTGTCTGTGGCCCCAGTGCGGTGGGGCGTGGACGTGGCCGCAGGCCAGTGCCGTCCATGAGGACTGCACGCCAGGGCACGTTGCGGCGCAAGGCCTGGAACTGGCAGGCAAAGCCCGTCTGAGCAGCCTGCTGTTGCAGCGCCTGGGTATCGACCGCTTCATGGTCCTGGTCTACCGACAGGCTGAGCGTGGGCAGCTCGGCGTTACCGAGAGACTTGACGATGGTGTCGCTGAAGTCCTTGGGCAGGTTGTTGACCCCGTAGGCATCGGTGGCGAAGACGAAAAACTCCTTCTCGTCTGGCGTCATCCCGAACGCCGCGAGCGGGTCAAGCGTGGATTGCGTGATGGCCATCCAGGTGCCCGCGCGCAAGGTGCGTACGGTGCCACGCCCCAGCCAGGTCTTGTAGCGCGCTTCGTGGGCCTCTTGCAGGCGCGTGGCGGTGAACTGTGCCTCGTCCTGGTTGCCAAACAGGAAGTCGCCCGTGGGGTCGTAGCTGCTGAGCCAGTCTTGCAGGCTCATGGCCTCGTCACCGGCCCATTGGTGGTTGGTGGGCACTTCTGCCGTGATGGCGCTGTTGGCCGCGTAGTCCCAGCCCTGCACCACGGTCACGGTCGGCCCTAGGCGGCGCATGGCGCCCATGGCCTGGATGCTGTCTTGCACTTCCTGGCTGCTGCTGCGGTGAAAGCGGATGCCCTGACCGCCCAAGCTGTTTGCGCTCGTCGGGTCTTGGGGCTGCTGGGCACTGCTGACGAAGAAAACGACGGTGTGGCCACCTGGTGCCGACTCGTCTTCTTCCACGCGCCAGCAGATGCCTTCTTCTGCCAGCAAACGACTGACGAAATCCAGATCACTTTCCCGATATTGGACGCAATAGGAACGTTGGCCCTGGTTGCGCGCAAACATGCCCTGAGCCACGTAGCTGGGCACGTCCTCATCCCACTTCCAGGCGGCGATCGAGACGTGATCGGCGAACACGTCTTCGACGATCTCGATCACCGATTTGCCCTGCCACACGCGGCTGCACAAGGTGTGGCCCAGCAAGGCGATCCACGGCTGCACCAGCAAGCCCTTGCGGGCAAAGCCGCCATCGGATTCGAGCGAATCAGCCTGCGTCACATAGCCACTGCGGCGTGCACGGCTGCCATCGGCCAAGGTGGTGTGCAAGGTGATGGGCCGCGCGGTGAGGCGCTTGAGCTCAACGTGGGCGTCCAGCGCCAGCGCGTTGATGTACAGCGAGAAAGGCTGCGAAACGGCTTCGTGAAGCACGAAGCTCTCCACCATCAGATCGGCGGGCAGCGTGCTTTGGCTGTTTGGCGCGGACAGGGTGTAGAGCCGCGTCTCCGTACTCCACTGACCGATAACGGCGGCCAAAGTCCCTTGAATAGCCGACTGGATGGACGACAGCCCGCCAGCCAAGCTTGATGAATCCAGACCCATATTGGGTTCCCTGACGTTGCGTTTATTTGATTGAACTGCAACGGGGGATTTTCGTGGTTGCCGCCATACCCGGGACACACCCAGACGGGTGTTGGTGTAACGGGATGAAACTCGAAGGGTGGGGTGGCCGATGAGGTATCAATCCCCGACTGATACAGTTCTGGAAAACAAAATCAGAGGGTGGAGATGATCCGACTTTTCGGCGGCGTTGCCGCATTACATCGGCTCACGGATCAGTGGTTGCCGTTGGCTTCGAATGGTTGTGCGAAGTATCAGCCACTTGCGCGCACCTTGAGCCATGCAAAGTCACTTTTGTACTGACCATGGTCCTCACATGCGTTGGACTGTCATGGGCAACTGAGCCTCGCATTGACATTTCAAAGGTCTTTGGACAGCACGTGCATCTGGCCAAAGCTGGCGGCGATCGGGTGTCCTCACCGGAGTCATTGCTTTCGGCACTCAAGGACATGGGTGTCGTGGCGCCAAGCACGACTGATCGGGCGGACTTCTCTGACTACTACAAGGCCTCGGCAAAGACGTTCTTTCTGGGGACAGACGTCTTGGTAGTTCGGCATGAGCAGCGTCGAGCTGGCGATGTGGGGTGTTGCGGGAACCCGGGCGTTGCACTTGTCTTGCGCTTGCCGCGCTCGGACAGTTCTGTGTTGCGCAAGTTCGCCGCACGCAACGCCTGCGGCTTCGAGCCTCGGTACGACGTTCGAAGGGAGTTGGCCTTCCTTGGCTACGTTTCGGCTTTTCCTGTTGGCCGCTATGCGCTTTTGCGTTGTGACGAGTGGACCTTGCGGGATTTTCAAGAACAGGCAAGGTACCAATGAAGACGCATGGACTCTGTGTTGCGCTGGTGCTCGCTTGTGCGCTTCCAATCAAAGGCGCACATGCTGCGGGAGGGCATGAAACCTATCAGTTGAAGTGGCCCGTTCAGGGGGAGGCCTTGAGCTATCACTCATGCGGGTGTGCGGATGCTTGCTGGGTGGCAGAGCTTCACGACAAGCAGTCGAAATCCGCGAAGGCCCGCCTCATGTGTGATTGCGAGCAACTGCATTTTTCTGTGGCCGGTCGGCATCCGGTGCCGGACACCACACTCGGAAGCTGTAGCCCCATCAACGGCAGCAACCAGAAATTTGAACTGATCCCCAAGAAGCTTCAGCAACTGAAGATGGCGGCTACCCCGTCGAAGGCCAGTGCTACCAAAACGATCGATCAAGCGGAGTCGTGTCTGCATCTGGCGGGAGAGTTCGGCGGTGACCAGTCCGAGCGTGACAAGGAGATCAACCAGGAGATGGCGGATCTGCGATGTGATGATGTCGTCGATTCGTTGAAGCTGCTGCAAGTGACCTTGCCCAGATCTAGCAAGCTGCGCGACCAGGTGAGGGCGTTGCTCAAGGCGTATGAGTAGGTTCAGAGCCAGTCGGGCTTGATGACCTTCACTTGCGTGGCTGAGGTACGGTGCCTGTCGCACGCTTCAATGACGTGCCGTGAGACGGCATCGATCGTCTCTTGGCTCACGTCACGCTTTTGGGCAATTCCACTGGCTATTTCTATTGCCTCCGTGACCTTGCTGATCAAGCCTGTTATTTGTTGTGCCATGGCTGATGGCCGCAGACCCGCTTGATGACCAAGTTGTGCCC
>ERZ724505.483-NODE-483-length-25397-cov-242.318089_pt1 | contig 25397 bp, 36 predicted proteins | sample MGYA00376038_ERZ724505 | MGnify/ENA primary metagenome ERZ724505 (study PRJEB28724, sample SAMN07190884) | wastewater metagenome | isolation source: effluent of sewage treatment plant in Hong Hong | place: Hong Kong | collected 2016-03-17 ...
GTACCCTCGACTTCGAGCCGCTCGCACCGACGGAAGAGCACACCGTGGTCGTTCGGCGCGAGCATGACTGCGAAGCGTGTGCTCTGCAGCCACGTGTCGCCGGACACTGCCGGCCCGGCTGGGTTGAAGTGGACCTCGAAGTCCTCGCGCGACAGCCCGAGAAGCTTCGCTAGATGCTTGAGGTACGCGACCGACAGGCGGCCGAGACGCACCTTCGCTTCGTTGTTGCGGAAGCCATCGATGTCGCGGCGCTTGAGCAGCGCGACGAGTTCGGTGATGTCGTGTGCCTTCATCGCATCACCCACCCATCGAACGCGGCAGAGAGCCGCGTCGTCTCTTTGACCTCGTCGGCGGTGAGCACGTACATCGCGTACTCACCCGCCGAGCAGTGCCGACGCTCGGCGACCGCGCGGGCATCGTCGGAGCTGTCGGCCCACACGAACACGTGCCGGTCGCTGTTGTCGTGGTACTTGCTCCCGATCCGGACGCAGTAACGGTCTTGACGAACCCGTGCCTGCTTCCGCTGCACGGACTGAGCACGGCGCAGGGCCGCGACGGAGATGGTCTGTCCCTTCTTCATGGCTGCCCCTTCTGTCGAGTAGCGACGGTGTACGCTTGGTTCGCTCGCTGCATGAGCCCGCGGTCCACCAGGCGCTGACAGGCGATCGTCTCGTCGCCGCCGCGAGGCCAGAACACGCGGTCGCGTTCCGCCTCGAACCGAGCTTGGCTCAGCACGCGCTCTTCGATGAGCCGCCACCGCTCGCTCATCGGCAGCGTGCCGCACTTCCCCGGCCGGTTCTTCCGAGCGGGCATGACTACGCCGCCTTCCGGACCAGGCGCAGCGACGACGGAATGGGACCGAGCGGGCGCGCCATGACCTCGGCCATGCTGGCGGCCTTGTACCCGCGCGGGCGGGGGGCTTGGTCGATGATGCGGTCGTCGTCATCGCTGTACGCGGCGACGATGCACTCCACGAGGACCGAAGAGAGAATGCGAGCAAGGTTCAGCGGGGACATGGCGTGGGTTCCTTTCGTGTCCGTGAGGACAATGAATGTGTAACTCGGGGCGCCGCGATGCGCAAGGGGAAAAATGTACGAAATCTTCTTCGCTACTCAAGGCACAGCCGATGGGCGAGACGGGTGCGAAGCCGCGCCGGCAGGTCGCGGGGGCGCACAACACAGCGCGAGTTCACGCGGTTCGCCGCGTGGCGCATCTCGCGCTGGGCGTCGTCGGACCAATAGCGCCCCTTCTCGTACCACGGGAGATGGCGGGAAATCCGATCATCGAGCCCAGCTCGAAACTGGTCGAGTACCTCTTCGCGGGAGGCCGGCCACCATCCGCGCAGGCTCGACTTGTACTGTGTGCCCGGCTCAGCAGCCAAGACGGCGCGCCACGCGTCGATGTACTGACGCAGGCTCACCACGTTGGGGCTGCAGTCCTGACCGAGACGAACGACTCGCTGTGTCATGCCTTCTGCCCTTTCCGAGCACGCGTCTGCTGATTGCGGAAGAACGCTTCACGGCGGCGACGCTGCACCCCACCACGCTCGATGATGTGCTCGGGTAGCCTGAGCAGGTTGCCGCCGCGATCGCACGGCAAGTTCTCCCTCTCGATCTGACGTGGTGCGAACCGGTCCCACGGCTCGAAGCGGCGCTCGCTGGGTGCCTGTTCGACGTTCTCGAGCTTGGCAAAGGTGTCGGGGTCGGTGCGTCGAAGATGCTCGCGCTCCTCGTCCCACGATGCCCAGCGCCCGGCCACCCGCGTGCACTCGACACCGACGTAATCGAGCCCCTCGTGGGCGGCCAAGGTACGCGCTGCGTCCCCCACCGGGTCACTCCCCGGGAATGAGTCACGCAGCGACTCGGACCACGCGTCGGGTCCGAACTCGGCCGCTACAGCATCGAGTGCCGACCCGAACGGGCGCGCCACCAAGGCGCCCGTGGCGTCTCGAAAGAGCAGCCACGCGGGGGTCTGCTCACCCATCGGTCTGCTCCTTCCCACGGCAGGCCCGCCGGTTGCCCTCCTTGCGCTCGTCGCGGAAGCGCTGCCCGCTGCGCAGCGGGCGACCGTTGCGCAGCACGCCGGCCCGCTTGCACGCGAGATAGCACGCGTGGCTCACCTCTGCCTGAGCTGTAGGATTGCGCTTCTTCATCGTCGTTCCTCCCGTGCCCGTGAGGGCATGCTCTCAGACGTGGGCCGACTGCAGCTATTCACCAAGGGCGAGGGTGCTTGAGCCTTTCGCGTAGGACCTCGAGCTCGCTGGTGAGCGCCGCGACTTTCGCCTCGACCTCCGAGACGCGCGCCTCATCCCGCATGCGCTCGACCGATGCGCGGAGCACCGGAAGGTCATCGCGCGCCGCCGCGTACACTTCCGCCACGCGCTCGTGGAACGCTGCCCAGTGTGGGCGCGTGGCTGCGCGCCCATCACTGCGGTCGATCGTTTGAACGTCTGGCTTCAACGGATCGCCGCCCAGCGCATCCGCCCGCGACCCGGCGGTCACACAGAAGGTCAGCCCCTTGTCCACCTTGGGCAGACGAAGGCCCCAGCCCCTCACCAGCAAGGACTCGCGGTATGGCGGGTCGGGTGGCCGCCAGGTGAGGAACCACGTGCCCGCCGAGGTGGTCCATGCCAATGCGGGCACTTGGCTACCACTCGGCCACGTGATCATCACGAGGTCGAAGGTGGCAAGCCGGCGCAACCGGGCTACCTGCATGTCGGGACGGGACACGTCGCACGTGTACTTGGCCGCCAGGTGCGACTGCCTGGACAGGCTCCGAGAGTGATCTCACACGCCATGGCAACCCGGCTGTGGTACGCCTAGTCGAGCCGCGGGCGGCGGCGCTCTGCTCCAATCCTGAAGCATGAGGATCTCTCAACCGCCGCCCGCGGCACTAAGCCTGCCGGTGTGCCGACCTACACCGTGCGTCCCGGGCTCTCGATCGAGCTCCCCGAAGGCGAGCTCGAGCCCCGCGGCCGTCTCACCGAGGAAGACTACGACGCGCTTGCAGAGATCGATGTCTCCAACGTGAAGGAGACCGATCGGCGAATGCGGCGGGGCAAGCTGATTCAGTGTCGTCTGCGCTCGGTCGAGCCAACGGCGGAGCAGCGACCGTGAGCACCCCTCTGCAGCTCTACATCGTCCGCTCACCACGAGCGCGAGCCGAGGTGCTTGTTGCAGCGACGGACGAGACACATGCGCGTTCCTTCCCACCGTACAGCAACTGGCGAACGCTCCTGAAGTTCGGGTCGTGGTCACCCACCGAGAACGTGCGAGCGAAGGTGCGGCACGTCGGGGTAGCCACGCCCGAGACCGAGGCCGGACCGCTTCTCTTCGGGTCGACGTAGCGCGCGTATAGGCGCCGTGAGGTGACGGCGACGGTGCCCGAGAAATCGAGAGGGATTCGCTTCCCTTTCGAGGGGGACTCGCGTACAACGGAAGTGCCTCACGGCAACGCAAGCAACCCACGTAGAAACGAGCACGCACCATGTCGACCCCGACCCTGAACCTTCCCCTCACCCCCGAGCAGCTCATCACCGTCATCCGCGCCGGCCTCCCGCACGCCGACCTCGGCACCAACATCTCGAAGGCCGCGGCGAGCGCCGCCTCCGTCACGATCAACGGCGACGGCTCCGCGTCGATCGGCATCCCGGCCGCCGGCCTGTCCCTCGGCGCCAAGGGCGGCGGCGGGCGGAAGAAGAAGAGCGACGGCGAGTGAGCCCGCCCACCCGGCGCAGCCCACACGAAACGGCTGCGCCGGCTATCCGGGGTGTTGGCTAGCGGCGATGCCACCGACTTTGGGAGTCGGCATTCACCGGAGGTTCGAGTCCTCTCACCCCGACAAGCGAACAAGTCTCGCTGGTGGCTACATCAGCGAAGGTGCGGTGCAAGTGTCTGCACTGTGACACCGAGTTCGAGACCTGGCCCTCCGAGGTCGCGCGAGGTGGCGGCAAGTTCTGCGGCCGCAAGTGCAGCAACGAACATGTCCAGCAACAGAGTCAGGAGCGTCACCAGCCCAACCACACATGTTCGGGTTGCGGCGCTCGCTTCTTCTGCTCGAGGAAGCGACTGAGCAAGTCCAAGAGCGGCTACATCTTCTGTGGCCGCAAGTGCAAGGACGAAGCGCAGCGCCTTGCTGGCGGCTTCGCTGACATGCTGCCAGCGCACTACGGGCAGTCCGCCCGGCACAGGGAGCGGGACGTGCCACGCGAACTCCGCGCGCCACGGCGATCGAAGCGCTATCGTCGCAACGTAAAGCTCGAGCGCTGTGAGGCGTGCGGCTTCGACAAGCACCCGCAGGTGCTTCACGTCCACCACATCGATGAGAACCACCTCAACGATGATCCGTCGAACCTACAGGTGCTATGCCCAACGTGCCACGAAGTGCATCACTACCTCACAGGCACTGGGCGCTGGTCCAGCCGAGCACGCGGAACTGAGCCGAAGTGAAGGCCGGATGGGGTGACCCCATCCGGCCTTCACCATTACCACAAGGCTCCTCGGTATGGACGAGACTCGGCCAAAGCGGCGCCACGTCAAGGGACGCTCGTACGAGGACACCTGGCTCAAGAAGCGCGACACGCTCCCCGACGCCGTGTCGTACCTTCCCGTGGGCACGAAGCTCGCCGGGTACGACCAGCTCGGCCGCGTCCTCGTTCGCTACGTCATCCAGCACGGCAACTTCGCCTACATGCTCGCGCGCCGGAAGGGCGTCGACGCGACCCGCGACCTCGTGGTCTCGCGCCGAACGCTGCGGACGCAGCGCATGGGTATGGCCGGGATCGTGCAGATGTACCTCTACGAGGAGTTCGTGACGATGCACCAGACGAAGCTACTGCGAGACGCATTGTGGAAGGCACAGGACGGGGAGGTCGTGTACGACCCTCGCCTCTCGGCGGAGACGCTCGCAGCGATCGCCCGCGACCTCGGTGTGCAGCCACCGGCGCTCGACCCCGAGCTCGCTGCTCACGCCGCCGACCGCACCGACGCTGAGGTCTGATCGTCCAGCGCGATGAAGCGACACTCGGTGACCATCACGCGGTCATCGGGGCCTTTGCCGTTGCTGACGATGCGGTCCCGCAACGCGACACCCTCGCGCCCGCTGCTCACGCGCTTGAACCACAAGTGTTCGTAGAACCTGCCATCGGCAGCCTGGAGCAGATAGCGCACCACACACATCAGGTTTCCCACTGGCATATCTCGTCCTCCCACGATCGTACCTACTGGACCGATGAGCCGCGGCTCAAGGGCAAGGACTCGTGAGGCCACAGCCGGCCGGAGCACCGGTTGCAGAGGCCACAACGCGAAGGGGGCAGGCGAGTCGACTCGCCTGCCCCCTTCTACTCGCCGTCGAGGTCGACGCAGATCAGGACGCCAGGGTGTGCCCGTTCTGCTTGGCCCACTTGCGGACCTCGCTCAGCTTGTACAGGTACGCGCCGGTGCCCTTCAGCTTCGCCGCCGGGTCGATGAACTTGCCGGCGTGCCGCTGGCGGTTGATGAACTGCCAGTTGCGGCCGACGAGGTTGGCGACCTGCTGGGTGTTGATGAGGGTGCCCGGCTTGCTGACGGTCTTCAGGGTCGTGCTGGTGGTGGTCGAGGTGTTCTGCATAGCGGTCCTGTACGTTGTGGCTTGCTCGGTAGCCCGCCAGTGGGCTCCGCGCATTGACGTAGAATGTTTTAGGTGGATCGGGTTGAAAACAGAAGACGATCGAGCGCTCGACGATCTCACGCTTCCTGTACACCGCGTCGTCGCGCAGTCGCCTCCCCCATCCACAGCGCATGTCGAGTGGCCCGCGAGCACGCCTTGCGACGCGCGCACATCGCCGCAGCCCGCCGTGTCGCTGCGACAGCAGACAGGAACGGGTTGTCGAGGGCCTCCGGTGCCGCGCAGTCGATGCCGAGGAAGCGCAAGGAGTAGGCGGCCGCGAGCCCGTGCGAGCCATGAACGCCAAAGCGACGCATCTCCTCGAACGTCTCGGCCCTGTGAGCTGGGCAGCGATCGGGGTCGAGCCAACCTCGCGCGACCGCCTTCCTGTAGAAGCGCCGTACAGCCTGCGGGGAATCGTTGCCGTGGAGCCCGACGCGGCGCGAGCAGTCATGCCCGGGGCTCTCTCGCTTGCAGATCGAGACGAGCTCGGTCGCAAACTCCGGCCAGCCTGCGGCCTTCGCACCTGCCAACGTCGCCGCGCGCGGCTCGAGCGCCAGGTAGCGCAGCGTGTTGGGACCAGCAGCCTGCTCAGCGAGCAGTAGACGGAGGACGAGGAGGGTTAGCAGCACGGAGCTTCCTCGCTTCGATCTCCTGCGCTGGGTTGTCGTACATCGGCACGAGCACCCCCTTGACGACACGCTTGGGCGACTCGTACCGCGCGTCACCGAAGGCGTCGCGCACAGCTTCGACAGCTTCGGGTGCGAAGCGGGTGAGCATGTGCACCTCGTCACCTGTCACGGTGGTGTTGAGGACTTCGAGGTTGTGCGTCGAGCACAGGAAGCCGAGCGCAGGAAGCCGGTCCTTCTCGAAGCGCAACGAGTACGCGACCTTATACCTCTCGTTGTCCGGCGCCATCAGGCGAAGACTTGAGTCGGTACACCTTGCAAATGCGCACCGTGTACTCGCCGCGCTCGTACGCGGCGAGGTCGAGGTGCTCTTCCTCTGTCATGACTGCGCGCCCCTGCCTGACGAGGTCCTTGAGTGCGACCTTCGAGGCAGCGTTGAAGTGCTTGTGCGGCCAGACGACCACGGGCCCGGCTCGCAAGAGCTCGAGGGCCTCACGCTGGCGTTGCTCGCGGGTGGTCCGCCGAGGTGCCCCCTCGCGGAGGTCTCGGCGTCGGGCGCTGCGCCAGTGTGCGTCAGTGCTGCTCACAGTCGTGCGTGTGCCGGTGAACGATCGCAGCGCACTGACAGGCGCTCGACTTGACGGCGAGGTACAGTGCCAGCACGACGAGGAGGAACGGGCCGGTGTCCGCGAAGAAGCGTCGCAGGAGTGTCATCGGTCGCACCTCGAGGCCAGCCACAGGCTCCACACTTCGACCGCCGCCGCGAACTCGGCCTCGCTGTTGACGAACGTCATGTGCTCGTCCTCGTTGGTGATGAGCAGGGTCCGAGCCGGGTGCGCTCTGGTCACACACGCGTTGGTCGCCGGGAGCCGTGAGAGGGACTTGATGTGTGCCGGCAACAGGTACGTGGTTCGCTCGTCGTCGCGGAGGCAGATGGGGCCGACGTGCCCCGGCCGCGGCGTCTGCTTCGTTGTGACCTTGACCGTCGTGCCGGTCTGGTTGAGGTGCCCGATGCGCTCCGCGGTGGCGACTGTGGAGTCGAACCCCTGCGGCAGGTCCTCATCCTGCAACTCGACCGCCAACCCAGCCCGGTTGATCGCGTCGGTGACGATGCGGGCGACGGTGGAATTCCCGCCCGCCGCGGGTGCTCTGACGATGACTTCGATCTCGTGCGCCATGCCCGCCCCTTCTGGGGCCCCGCGCGCACGGGATGCTCGGCTAGCTCTCGTGCGCCAGCTCTCACTTCGGTACGGGTGGTGCCGCGAACAGGCGCATCACCTCGTCGTGCTCCAGCAGCCCGCGGTGTCGACCCTTGCCGTCATGCTGCGAGCCGCAGTAGGTGACCGACCACCTCTCAAGGTCGTCGAAGCGACGCAGCACCAGCTCCTTCGCGTCACGCTCGTCGCGGGCCACGGCGTACACGTGACGCTGGGCGTTCTTGAGCCGGTAGATGCGGAGGCGCGGAAGTTCGGTTGCCGACATGTGTCACTCGAGGTGCACGCGCTTCGCGTGCGGACGGAGGTGGTCGATCAGCAGCGGGTTGTGCGAGATGACGACGACAGCCCTGTCTTGTGCGAGCTCGCGTAGCACCCCCACAACAGCCGCCAGCCCTTGCTCGTCGAGGGCGTCGAACGCTTCGTCGAAGAAGAGGGTCGACCCCTTCTCACCACGCAAGCGGCGCGCGATGTCTCCGAGCGCGAGCATCACGGCGATGTCGATGCGCTTGCGCTCGCCGCCGCTGGACGCCTTGTACCCGTGGCCGCCGCCGGCCCCCTCGACCTCCATGCTGATCTTGTTCGTCACCTCGCCGCGGCTGGTCTCGCTGTACGAGCGCAAGGTCAGCCGGAAGTGAGGGCCGGCGAGGCGCGCCAGCCAGCCGTTCGCCACCTGGGACACAGCCGCGAGCGTCGACGAGAGGAGGTGAGTTCGGGCGCCTCGCGCGCCGAGCACTTCCTCGACAGCTTCCTCGTGCTTGAGCTCGAGCTGCAGGTCCTCCACCTGCCGCTCTGTCGCCGCGATGGCGGCCTCCGTCTCCGCGATTGCGGCCTCCGCCTTGGTCTTGATGCCCTCGGCTGCCACGGCTTGCTGGCGAGCCGCCTGCGCAGCCTGGTAGCGAACCCGGGCGGTGTCCCGTTCGCGGGTCGCCCTGTCGAGTTCGGCGGACTTCGCGCGCACGGCCCGGTCGAACTCGGCGCGCTCGGCGGCTACCACGGCGATCGCCATCTCTCGCTTGCGCTTCGCCTCCATCGCAGCGTCGAGTTCTGCCTTCGCCACGGCCGCGAGCTCGGCTGGGATGTGCTGCCCGCAGGTCGGGCACTCGGCCCGCCCACAAGCACGCGCGCGTGCTTCGAGGTGGCTGAGGTTCACCTGCTCCGTGGCGCCACGCACCGCGAGGTCGGACGCCTTGCGCCGGAGCTCTTCGACCTCACCTTGGAGAACCTTCGCGCGCTCGGCTGCCGCCTTGCCCTGCGCCACGATCGCGTCGAGGTCCTCGGCCGGCCCGTCACCCTTGAGCGTGCTCGCCTCGACAAGCCGGCGCCGCTCGTTGGCGAGTCGCTCCCGCAGCACGGCAGCCTTGGTCTGCAGCTCGCCGATCTGTGCCTTCAGCGCCTTGATCGCGGTGCGCGTCTCCTTGAGCGCCTGGTCGGTCGACGGCATCGAGAGCATGTTCTCGATCAAGAGCTTCCGCTGCGCGTCCGTGGCGAGGGAGAACGAAGCCGCGTCGGCGCTGGAGAGGACAGACGACCAGCGCCACACGTCCATGTCGGGCACGTGCAGCTCGAGCTCCTTCTGACACTTCGCCGCGGAGTCTCCCTTGATCGTCTTCCCCTCGCGGGTGAAGTTGAGGGCATTCGAGCCGCTCTTGCTGACGCCGCGGCGCACCGTGAGGTCCGGCGTGACGACCTCGACACGGCCGGGAACACCGTCGCGCCATGGTGTCGTGCCTCGCAGCGTGTGCCCCCAGAAGCCGAAGGCGACCGCCTCGATGCAGGTCGACTTGCCGACCCCGTTGCGGCCCGTGATGAGGGTGATACCGCGGTCAGCAAGCGCAAGTGTGCGCTCCGCGTGACCGAGGAAGTTGTACGTGCGGACTTCGCGGACGACGAGCATCTACACCTGTACCAGCACCACAGATTCGCATCTGTTCGGTCAACCCTGCAAGGTCAACCCGCTGAGGTGTTTGCCGACGCGCTACGTTCTCTTCGCCTGCGCAATCCGCTGACGTGCTCGCCGGAGAACCTCGCCTCGGCTCACGTCGTCCCCGAGCTCGAGCCTCTCCACGGCGCGCTCAAGGGCTGTGTCGAAACTGGTCGCGGTCGCCACGTACGCGGCCGTCTCCCCTGCGTTCTCGACCGCTTCCTCGCGGTCTGCGTGAAGCTCGAAGCCGGTGAGGCGGCCAGCGTCCACTGCCGCCTCAAGCTCCCCTCGCGCGCCGTCGACTTCCTCCGCCTTGACCGTCACCTGCGCGTAGCGCTTCGTGCAGGTCTCCGAGTAGGGCTCGTCGATCGCAGCACGCACGCCCTTGTACTTCACGAAGCGTGGGCCAGCGAGTTCGCGGAAGGTGAGGCGCGAAGGCGGCTCGAAGGACCACAGTGAGCCGTACCCGTCGATGCCTGGATTGTCGAAGCCGGTCGGGACGAGCGCGCCGACCTGCGCCACGGTGCACGCGCCGCGCTCCCACACTCGACGCGTGTGCCAGTCACCCGACAGCCACGCGCACGCGGAGAACTCGCTGCACAGGGCGAGCGCATCGTCGACGAGCAAGGCGTGCTCGCGGAGGTACTCCGGCGTGTCCTTGTCTGCGATGCCGAAGTGCGAGCCGATGATCGTGTGGTGCGTGTAGTTGAGTTCCGGCCTCAGCGCTTCGAGCGCGTCACGCACCCACGTACTCGGCGGCTCGGGTCGGAACGGGAGCAGAACAACCGACGTGTCTCCAACGTGGAGCACATGCGGCGACTCGACCACGCTGTAGCCGGCCTCTCGAAGAGGGCCAAGTGCGTTGTCTCCGGGACGGGGCGTTGCGGAGTCGTGGTTGCCCTTCAATACCCACACAGACTCGCGGCCGCACGGGAAGCCGTCGAGCACATGCATCACCGCGGCGAGCACCTGGGGCGATGGCTTGTCCGTGTCGAACAGGTCGCCGAGGAGGACGACCGTGTCGTCCCGCTGGACGCACTGAGCGGCTTCGCCGAGTACGTCGAGCACGGATGCCAGCCGCGAGTTCACGCCGGGTGTCGTGGTCGGGGCAGCGAAGCCGCGGTGGTTGCCGGCGTGGATGTCAGCCATGAAGTACAGCAAGGGGCACCTCAGAAGTGCAGTTGGAAGTTGCGCCGCTGCTCGACGGTCACAGCCCCACGGTCGAACACGACCTCTCGCGTCTTGCCGGCACCACGAATCGATGTGCCCGGCACGAGACCGGCCTCGATGGACCAGATGAGATAGCGCTTGAGCTGCGACAACTGCTGCTCCGGCTTGTAGCGTGTGATGGCTTCGAGGCCAGCGGCTTCCCCGAGCGGCACGGGCTTGCTGATGCGCGACAGGGCAGCGATGAAGTCGCGTACGAACCCCTTGAACGGGGTCCAGTGTGGGTGCCCGCCTGGCTTCCCTGCAGCTTGATTCTCGTACTCTGGGCGCAGTGCGTCAATCAGATCGCCGTTGCCCGCGTGGCGGTAGAACACAGGCCACGACGCGAGACGCGGCTCGAGCTTTCCGTGCTCATCGACGACCTCGATCACGCCAATACCCAGCTCGCCGGCAACTCGCGCCAGCGCACCACCTTTGGCCCGTGGGCATGCGACGAGCACCGAGGACGCCCCACAGCGACGGCGCTCGAGCGCTTGGTCGAGTACCTCAAGGCCGCCGCGGAGCTTGGTCTCGATGGCCCACACAAGCCGGCCACAACGCACCGCGACGATGTCGATGCGGCCGGCGCCGAACGGAACCTCGTGGTAGGTGCGCCAGCCGTCCGTGCGCAGCCACGCGGAGACCGCCGCAGCGAGTTGCTCCTCACTCGTGGCTGCCACGCGTCAACCCTTCGAGTGAGCCCTCGGGGATCATGGGGCGAGCTCCTCCTCAAGCTCCTGGGCGAACATGTTGAGTGCCCAGGCGCCTTGGCTGTTCGATCCGTACGCCTTCGCGTACTCAGCGGCACGAGCACGGAGGCGGGACACAATGGCACGTTGCTGGTCCGCGGCCGCGAGACCGAGGACGGTTCGTGTTCGCTACGGTCGCCCAGACGTTCCTGTGCCCAACCGTAGCGAACCATCCCGCCTGTATCGGAGAATGAGGCATGGGCGAGTCGACACCCCTCACGGACGCCATCAATGCCGCATGAAGCGCGCAGAACGCAGCAAAGTGCCGCATCGACGCGGACGGGTTGCGCCGCTCTACAAGCCAGATGAACGCCGGTACGAGACCGAAGGCGGCGAACCACACGACTAGGGCTCCACCTGACCCGGCTGGTACGGGTGTTCGGCCGCGATGGTCTTCCGGTACTGCTGCCAATATGCGTAGTTGCCGCAGCGCTCGACGGAGGTCGGCCGCGCCACGTGCTCGAAGGGCGACCAGTGCCCCGACTTCATGAGCCGGTCGTGTAGCTCCACATCTGCCTCCGGGTCGCGCCGCCCATCGTGGGTGAGGTAGCTGACTCGAGCGACGCGACCCGTGCTCACCTTGAGCGCCATCTCCTCGCCGAACTCGTGGCGCTCATCGTCGGTCACGAGAGGCAGGTGCCAGGCGTCGACACCAGTCAGCGTGGTGCGGTCGACTGGCGTGCTCGCGCGGTGAGCGGCGCGCATGGCCCGTGCGAGAGCCTGAAACTCCGGCTGTGCGTCCTTGTGGTCGCGGAGCGCGTAGAAGTTCGCCCAGTCGGTTGCGGAGACCAGCGCAGTGACGTGCAGCCACGGCTCGAGCAGTCGGTTGACGTTCTGCTTGTGCAGCCCGAGCTCAAGCAGCCGGCGGGCGTGCGCGACGGCACTGTCGCGGGCCGCGAGCCACTCCACCTTGGCGATCTCGATCTCCTCGGCGGACATCTCGACGGCGGCCTGCATCCCCGGCTGGTTCTTCCCCCAGAAGACGAACAGCGCCGGGTCGTTCTCCACGTCCGCGATCATCTTGGCGATCGGGATGGCGCGCGAGCTCGACGTGTTGCGGGACAACAGCTTGTGCGTGTTGAGCTCCGCCAGGATCGTGCGGTTGAGGCGGCACTCGAACGTGGTGACACGTCGCGGCCTGCCGCCGTAGTAGTGCACCGAGTCTGCGATGACCTTGGCTGTGATCGTCATGATGTTCTCAGGAGACGTGGTCCGAAGCCCAATCCAGTGCGGCCTCGAATGTGGTGTCGAGAAGGTTGAGTGTGGGGATGCCGTGGGCCTTCGCGCAGCGAACCGCGTAGCGCGTGCCGCCAGCACGCAGGGACGTGCCGTCAGGTGTGGGCGTCCAGTACAGGACGAACATGGAGGGCACCTTGCCATCGTGCCCCAGCACTTGCTGCATGTTCCGGGCGAGCAAGCCGGCGACGAACGGACTCATGTCCTGCAGCGAGACGCCGGGGTCGAGATGCCGCTTGACCTCCTCGTGGCACCATCTCTGCGAGTCCTCGGGGCGGAACACCTCGAGAAGACCAGTGCGGCGAATGGCTTTGGTGTCCGCCATGCGGGCGCGGCAGCCCTCCTCGAAGGCGGTATCCATGCCCTCTGCGCCGCCGGTGCGCAGAGTCAGCCCGTGGTGAGTGAGGCAGAACGCGAGCCGACCAGCAAGGTCAAGCGCTGACTTTGGCGCGCGGCGCGACCCGATGCCGGTGTACACGAGGGAGGTCACTTGACCACCTTCGCCGCGATGGCTGCGTCTGCCACGGCAAGCCAGTGTGACCTCCGCCCGTAGTTGAGGTCGCCCCACTGCGGCAGCGTGTCGCCCCGAATGGTGCGCCACCCTCGATCGGAACAGTAGGTCTCGTACAGCACACGTGCCAGTCGATGACTGTCGACACTCGGTACCTCGGTGCGCATCACCTCGTCGAGGCCGCGCGTCTCCTCGCGCATCTGATCGATGGTGCGAAGGCCGTGGGCGTAGAGCCACCCTTGAACGAAGCCAAGCCAGCGGTTGAACTTGCCCGCCTGTTCCGCGCTCCCGTACATCTCGCGCATCTTCACGAGCATGCCGAGGACGTGCCAGGTGTCGGGTTCGTCGGTGCCCGACACGGCTGCGACGTACTCACGTAGAAGCTTCAGAGGGTTCATCCCGCGCTCCTTCCGTAGCGGAGCTGGTACTCGCGCACCCGGCCCATGAACTCGCGCCAGCGAACCTTCAACGTATCAGCGTCGAGGTGGAACACGTCCGCCTGGGTGTCCTCGTAGGCGACCACCACGACGGCCCGCTGCACGAGGTCCGTTCGACCCTCCGCGGCACGGGCTTGGTTCACAGCGCCGGTGTACGCGGCGGCCTGGAGCTCGTAGTCACGAATCCACTCGACGCGCTTCCGCTTGCGTGCCGTCTTCCAGTCGCACAGGGTCTCGTACTCTCCGGCGAAGCCGAGGCAGTCGAGGCACCCTGCGAACCCAGCCGGCGAGCAGACCGGGTGCTCGATGAGGAACGGCCGTGTTCTGTCGATGCTCCTCACGAACGATGCCACCGACTGCCACCAAGGACCCGAGCCCTCCTTCTCTGAGCGGAGGTAATGCTCGACCATGGCATGCAGCTCGTTGCCCCGCTTGGAGCTCTCAGCGAGAATCGCGGCAGCCTTCGCTTCCCCCTCGCGCGCACGCCACTTCGCCAGCCCCTCACGGTCCTTCACTGGCTGGGTGGCCTTGAGGATCGTCGTGACGCTCGGCAGCTTCCCAAGGGGCGTGATGTAGTGCCGCCGACCATCGATCGTGACGCGCTCGAAGTCCGCCATGACGACCTACAGGTTGAGGAAGGGGAAGACGCGCCGGCCACCTGCAGGCACGATGTCATCGATGTCCGACTCGATGCCGAGGAACACCGCGCCGCGACCGATCTGCGAGATCAGGTGGTCCAGCGTCCACCGGTGCACGTCGGCGTCGCTGAAGTCGACTCCCAGCGCGCAGAGACCGACGGGGCGAATCCCCTCCGGAAGCTGCGAGAACGGCGCCATCGGTGTCACCTCGATGTGAGCCGGCACCTTGAGTAGGACGCGCACGAGCTGCGCCGCGGTGGCTGCAAGCTCGACCGTTGGCGCGAGCAGCACGACCGACGCGCGGCGCTCCGCGGCGTAGCGCTGGGCAGCCTCCTCGAGCTCGAGGTTACGTCGTGCCGCCTCCATGTCGCGGTCGACGTGCGCCCGCATGGTGGGGACCGCCGTGTACCCTGACCCGCTGGCGACCTCTTGGTCGTCCACCTTGACGCTGTAGGACCACAGGCCGTCCGCCTCCGCGATGGAACTCGTGACGCGTTGCTTCATTGGCTACCTCACTGCGCGGAGCACCGCGCACACAGGATTAGGCTAATGGGCGGCGGGCATTCCGGTCGATGGAATGCCCGCCGCGGTCGGCTCACGTCACTCGCACGAGCGCCGGCCGGTCACCGGATCGATCGTACACGAGCCACCGTCGAGCACCGGGTTCTCGGTGTTGACCGCGACCGCCGTGTCGCCATCGATGTCGACCTGCGTCGTCTTCTCGTCCTTCTCCACGAGGATGCCGCCGCGCTTGCCGTCCTTGCGGAACGTGGTGCACCCCTTCGCGCCACCCTCCCACGCGCGCATGTACACCTGCTTGAAGTCGTCCCACGGGACCGACCCGTCGACGTTGCAGGTCTTCGAGACGGCCGAGTCGACGTGGCGAGCGGCCATGCAGAGCACGTCCACGTGCTCTTGCACCGTCACGTCCGCGGTGCGCTTCCCCTTGACGCCGTGCTCGCGGTACGCCCAGTCCTTCACGGTCTCGACGCGCGGCCCGCTGAACTCGATGACGGTGCGGTCGAACTCGTAGGCGAACGGGGGCTCGATCGAGGAGCTGACGTTGTCGGCACACAGCGAGATCGTGCCGGTGGGTGCGATGCTCGTGAGGTGGCTGTTCCGGATGCCGTAGCGCCGGATGCGGTCCTGCACGTCCTTGTCGAGCGTCTTGATGAAGGCGCTCTCGCAGTACCGGTCAGCGTCGAACAGCGGGAACGGGCCCTTCTCGATCGCCAGCTCGACCGAGGCGAGGTAGGCGTTGCGCGCGAGCCTGTGCAGGACCTCCCGCTCGAAGGCCAGGAAGGAGAGCGACCCGTACGGCTTGCCGAGGCACTCGGCAGCATTGGCGAGGCCGGTGATGCCGAGCCCCATGCGGCGCTTGGCCTTGGCCTCCACTTCCTGCTGCGGCAGCGGGTACAGCGACACGTCGATGACGTTGTCCATCGCTCGGACGACGTGCGGGATGTCAGCCTCGAACCGGGTCCAGTCGAAGTACAGCGCCCCCGAGCTGTCCCGGCGAAGGTAGCGCGTCAGGTTGAAGGAGCCCAGGAGACACGCCCCATGCGGCGGCAGGTTCTGCTCACCGCACGGATTGGTCGCGGCGATGGTCTCGCAGTACCACAGGTTGTTCATCCTGTTCATGGTGTCGATGAACAGGACGCCCGGCTCTGCCCAGTCCCAGGTGGACCGCATGATCGAGTCCCACAGCGCGCGGGCCTCGATGGTCCTGTAGACCTTGCCGCCGAAGCGCAGGTCGAAGGGGCGATCGAGGGCCACCGCTTGCATGAACTCGTCAGTGGCGGCGACCGAGATGTTGAAGCCGCGCAGCCGCGTCTCGTTCTGCTTGGCGTGCACGAACTCCTCGATGTCGGGGTGGTCGACCCGCAGCACGCCCATCTGGGCGCCCCGCCGGTGACCGGAGCTCGAGGTGCACCGGCACACGGCGTCGAAGATCTCCATGAACGAGACCGGACCGCTCGACTGCGACATCAGCTTGGTGATCAGCGCCCCACGCGGGCGGAGGGTCGAGAAGTCGTACCCGATGCCGCCACCCATGCGCATCGTCGCGGCCGCCTCCGTCGCGCGGCGCATGATGCTGTCGTCACCCTCGACGAACGAGTCACCGATGGTGCCGGACACGTAGCAGTTGAACGCCGTCACGTGCTTGCTCGTGCCGACCGCCGCCTGGATGCGTCCCGCCGGCAGGTACCGCATGTCCAGGGTGCAATCGCGGAACGCATGGAAGTGCGCCGGATTGTCGCTGAGGGGGCCGGCGATTCGATTCATCGCTTCGCGGAAGGGCTCGCCTGGGAGCCGGTACTTCATCGCGTGGAGCTCGTCGGAGTAGGGAACCTTTGGGCCGTAGTGCACGGTGGTCTCGTCGTACTGGTTGGACATAGAAGAGACAGGATGAGAGGCGCCAACGCCCGCCAGGAGCGGGCGTGGTAGGAGCTCCCGGTTTGACGGGAGAGGAGCTACAGAACGAGGTTGATGCCGGGAGCGATGTGGACCCTCGCCCACAGGGCCGGGCTCACGCCGCGGAGTGTCTCGAGCCCGACAAGCCCCTGCATGAGGCTCTTGGCACGATCGCTCGCGGCTTGCTGGCCCGCGCGGTCGGAGGCTGCGGCTGCGGCAAACCACGCTTCGTGGGCCCGGCTGAGAGCCCGCAGCGTCTCGCGTAGTTCGCCCTGCACGTCGCTTGAGTCGAGTGCGAGGTCCACCGCACCATGCTGGTAGCCGACACGCAGCGACGCGGAGACGAACACACCCGGCTGCCCCGAGCGCGCGGTCCAGTAGCCGAGGTTGTAGGCGAACACGTCGAGCACTACTCAGCCTCCACAGCCGAATCGGCGGCAGCGTCCTTCTTCGACTTCTTGCCCGGCCCCTTGAGGCCGTACTGCCTGACGCTCTCGCGGACCTTGCCCTCGAGCTCCGCCATCAGCTCCGGCTTATCACGGAGCAGTGCCTTGGCTGCGGGCCGACCCTGCGCCAGGGTCTTCTCGCCGTAGTACAGCCACGCGCCCTTCGCCTTCAGGATGCCGTGGTCGACGCAGAGGTCGATGACCTCGCCGCCCCGGTCGATGCCCTCCCCCTTCATCACGTCGTACTCGACCTCGATGAAGGGTGCCGCGACCTTGTTCTTGATCACGTTCGCCTTGACGCGGTTGCCGACCTTCTCCTCGCCGGCCTTGATCTGGCCGATGTTGGTGAGCTGGACGCGCATCGACGTGTAGAACTTGAGCGCGTTGCCGCCGGTCGTGGTCCACGGCGACCCGTGGCCTGCGTTGATCTTCATGCGCTGCTGGTTGATGAAGATGACCGTGACGCCCGACTGCGCAGCGGAGGGGGTGAGCTTGCGCAGCGCCTTGCCCATCATGCGCGCGACGAGGGCGACCTGACTGTCGGCCACCTCTCCCTCGAGCTCCGCCTTCGGGACGAGCGCCGCGACGCTGTCGACGATGATCAGGGACAGCATGCCGGACAGGTCAGCGGGGCGCTTCTCGGCGGCCGCGGCGGCCTCGAGCGCCTGCTTCTCGGCGAGGGTCGCCTCGCAGAGGTTGCACGTCACGTCGAGGGCCTCTTCAGCGGTCGACGGCTGCATCACGTACAGGTTGTCGGTGTCGACACCGAGGTGCGCTGCGTACTTGGTGTCGAGGGCGTGCTCCGCGTCGATGAACGCGACGCACCCGCCCGCGCGCTGCTCCGCGGCGATCGTGTGCAGTAGCAGGGTCGTCTTCCCCACGGCTTCCTGGCCGTAGATCTCGACGACGCGGCCACGAGCCCAGCCCCCCACACCGAGTGCCATGTCCAGGCCGAGAGACCCGGTCGTCATGGACGCGACCTCTTGCAGGGGCTTGTCGCCGAGCCGACGCAGACCTTCGCCGCCCTCCTTCGTGGCGCGAGCGACGATGCGGGACATGACATTCTCGGTGGCGGCAGCTTTGGCGCGAGACATGGGGTTCCTAGTCGGTTGAGGGCTTGCGGGGACGCGAGAGCATGTACTTGCCACCCGCAGTCACGTAGGGTTCACGGTCGACGAACGCACGCTGGGCTGCTTCTCGACGCTCTGGTGAACACTTCTCGCAGTACGAGGTATTCGCGTCGACGCCCTCTGGTGGAAGCCACGGCCGTTTGCAGAACCTACAGGTTGGCAACACGAGCATTGAGCTAATGGGCGCAGCCCTCCCACGAGGTGCCTGCGCGCGCAGGTCAGAACGGGATGTCCTCGCCGTCCTCCGCGCCCCCCTCCGTCTCCTCGCCCTCGGCGTCGATCGACGTGTCGTGGGCCGCGTGCTCCGCGGTGCGCTCCGGAAGCGCCGGCTGCTCCGTCGGGCCCATGAGCGCCTCCATGATCTCCTTCTCGCTCATCAGCTTCGCCATCTGATTGAGGTCGGTCATGCTCTTGATCGTCTCAATCAGCTTGGCGCGGTCGGGGATGGCCGGCGTGCCGTGCGAGCGGCCGACGACCTCGACCTTGTACTTGGTGTTCTTCTTCTCGCCGGTCTTCTCGATGCGGATGTCGAAGCCGAGCGTCGGGTGCGTCATGTCGACGAACGCGTCGTCGGACCACTCCGGCTTGATGTCTTCGTACTCGGCGAGCACGTCGGGGTGCTTGCAGAGCGCCAGGACCTCCTCGTACACGGTGCGCGGCAGCCGGAGCACGCCGATCTCCTCGTCACCCTCCGGCTTGCGCTTGAGGGCGTTGACGAAGACGGTGAGCTTCGCGCTCATGTCCTTGGCGAGCTGCTTGTCCGCCTCGACCTCGCTGTTGCGGAGCTCGTCGCACTTGGCGCAGATCGGGCAGTGCTTGCCGGCCATCTTCTGCGGGCAGTTGACGCTGAAGTCCTTGCCGCCCGGGATCTTGACGTAGTGCTGGTAGACCTCGGCGAAGGGGCTCGCGGCGCCCTTGCGTGCCGGCAGAAGGCGGATGATGTGCCGACCCGCGGCGAGCTTGAGGTAGTTCGTCTTCTTCAGCGCTGCGGCCTGCTCCTCCGCGCGCTTCTTGCTGAAGCCGTCGACGAGGCCGGAAAGCTCGTCATCCATCTCGATACGGACCTTGGTCGTGCGTGCCATAGTGATACGTTCCAGTTGTTGCGTAGAGCCCCGATGGGGCGGTTAGTGCGACGAGAGCTTGACTTCTGCTCTGTACGTTGCGGCGAGGTTCTGAAGTGCTGTCTCTTTCGAGCGTAGAGCGTCGAACCGCGCTTGCGCGTCGGCCTTCGCGGCGCTCGCGTCGTCATACTTCGCGCGAGCGTCCAACCATTGTGCGTCTGCCCGGACCGCCGCGTCAATCCGGCCCTCTGTGACCCGACCCTCTACCGCCGGGTCATCCTCGAGCTCGCGGCGCTTGGCGCCGTAGAGGCGCGCGGCGGTGTGCTCGTATTCCCGCTTTGCGGCGAGAAGGTCGCGTGTTGCCTGCGCGAGTCGGCGCCCGTAGGTGGCGATCAGGCCCGGCAGACGGATGAAGTCCTGCGAGTAGCGCTCGTCGTCGGTGTGCACCGAAACGGCCTCGTAGAACTCATCGAAGTCGTCAGCCACGGTCGACAGGGTCTCGTCGGAGTCATCGAAGGTACTCATGCGGTCTCCTTGCGTTGTGGCAGCCGGGCGAGGTATGCCGCCTGCCCCTTGCGGCACCACGCCACCCAGTGCTGCGCGTCGAGCAGCGCACGACGCACCTCGCCCCACAGGGCCAGGTCGCGGAAGGTGTCGCCCGATACGACAACGATGCGCCTCGGCGGACGTGCGCAGGTGAGGTAGGCTGCGAAGCAGTCGAGGCGCAGGTTCTCACCAGCATCGACGATGACACAGTCGAAGTTGTGCCCCACGAGGTGCGCGGTGCTCCACCCGCTGAAGACCACCGTTGCACCGTTGGTGAGTACGGCCTCAAGGTGCTTGGTCCGGCGAGCCCTTCGGTGGGGCAAGCAGTGCGCGTCGAGGGCGATCGCAGCGGCACGAGTCGTTCTGCCGACGTAGAGTGTCGAGCCGTAGGCGAGGTCCAGCGCAGCGGTTGTGCGCCCGCTCTGCCGCGCACCGAACACACGTACTAGCTGTGTGCTGGGTTGTCTCATCGAGTCTCCTCTCACGCTGCCGCGGCTGTCTGCAGCCGCTCGACGATGGCGGCCACGGCCGCGTTGAATCCAGCGGGCCCCACCTGCTCACCTGGGTGGGTGTGCCACCCCGTCTTCTCGCCGTTCGGGTGCGTCATGCGCACGCGCGGCCCCAGCTCGACCTCGAGCTTGTACCCCTTGGGGAGACCGAAGAATGCTGCAAGCCACACCTCCATCTTATCGAGCTCGCCCCACGACGGTCCGGCCTCAGCGTCAACGACGATCGGCACGTCACCCCAACCCATCGACTCCATGGTGTGCTTCATGAAGGCCGTGAGCCACGGGGCGAAGTCGCGGCGGCACTCGGCGATGGCTGAGTCGTGGACAGACATGATCAGGCGCGCCGGCCAGGAGTTCAAGAGAATCGCGGCGACGATCTCGATCAGCGCCATCAGCATGAAGTCGCTGGCGCTGCCCTGCACAGGCGTGTTCACCGACGCGTTGCGAGCCTTGCTTCCGGCGGCCGTGAGAATCTCACGCCCGTTCTCGAAGCTCACCGGGTCAGCGATGTCGAACAGCGGGCGACGGCGAGCGGGCTGCCCCTTCCAATACGTCAGGCAGCGGCCCCACTTCTTCGCGTAGGCGTGCATGGCGTCGTACCACCGGTGCAGCAGTGGGAACCCACCGAAGATCGCGGCGCGCAGGCGGGCCGCCTCAGCGACGGTGCACCCGAGACGGCGCGCAAGCCCGGCGTCCGTCATGCCGTAGAGCAGGCCGAACACCACTTCCTTGACCTTCGAGCGGTGGTCTTCGGTCACGTCCTCCGCTCGAATGCCCCACGCCACAGGTGCCACGAGACGAGCGGTCGAGCGGTGGTAGTCCTGCCCGCTCTTGAAGATCTCCGCCATCTTCGGGTCGGCGCAGAGCAGTGCCGCCACACGCAGCTCGAGCTGCGAGAAGTCGAGTTGCAGCATGACCCAATCCGGCTCGGCCGGCTTGAACATGCTCTTGATCATCTTGCCCTCTGCCTTCAGTCCCTTCTTGCCGTTGGGCAGGGTCTGAAGGTTCGGGTCGCTCGACGAGATGCGGCCGGTCTTCGTGCCGTCAGGGTTCAGCCGCGCGTGTACACGACCAGCGATGATGGTGCGCCTGAACTTGTCGACGTACGTGCCCTTGAGCTTGTCGAGCTGACGCCACTCGAGCAGCAGCGGGACGAACGGGTGCTTGTCCGCCAGACGCTGCAGCACCGACGCCTCCACGCTCGGCCCGTCGGTCTTCTTCGCCTTGATGGGCTGGTACACCGGAAGCTTCAACTCGTCGTACAGGTACGCCGCAACCTCCTCGTTGCTCCCCGGCCGCAGCCCCGGCTTGAACTTGTGGATTTCGGCGAGCTTCTCCGCCAGGCGCTGCGTCAGGAACGCGTCCGTCTTCTCCAGCGCGTCCATGGCGACGGGCATGCCCCACGACTCGATCTGGGTGAGCGTCGGGGTGAGATGCCGAATGAGCCGCTCGTAGTGCTCGTACAGGTCGGTCGTCACGCGGCCGGGGTGCTTCACCTTGAGCAGTTCGTCCCAGGCGAGCGAGAACACGCGAGCTGTGGAGATGCTGTCGAGCGCGTTGTAGCGGTACAGCACGTCCGGCGCCATGGCGGCGACGAGCCCGTAGGCAAAAGCGTCGACATCCTGCTCCGGACGCAGGCACGCCTGACGCAGCACCTCTACGTCCGGACAATCCGGAGGTGGCTTGGCGCTGCCCTTGCGCTTCCCCTTCTTCTCGGGCGGCGGCGCGTTGATGCCGATGCGCTCGATCGTCAGCTTGCCCTGCTTGATCTTCGAGCGCGTGCCGGAGATGAGCGCCTTCGCCGTCTTCAGCACACCCTGCAGCTCGAGCTTGTGGCCGCCCATCCCGACCAGCTCCGCGAGCGTCGCAAGGTCACCGCGAGCGTCAGAGAACAGAGCTCGACGGATGAGCAGGGTGTCCTCGATGCGCCCAAGGACTCTGACCTTGTAGCGCCACGCGATCGCCTTGCAGTCGAACTTGACGTTCTGCCCGACCTTGTAGACCGACGGGTCCTCGAACAACCCCTTGTAGATCTCGAAGACCGCCGGGTTCTCGAGTGCCTTCTCCGGCCACACCCACGCGACATCACGCCCGATCGGGACCGTCGCGGTGCACAGCACGCGCCAGTACGTGTCGAAGATGACGCCGCACGTCTCCACGTCGAACGCGAACCCGCCAGCGCTTCGACACGCTGCAGCGGCGGCCTCCGCGTCCTCACGCGACTCGACCACACGGCAGAACTCGTCGAGCGGGGGGCGCGGCAGCGTGCTCAGGTCGACCGTCACCGCCCACTTCAGGTCGTGGTAGAAGCGGTCGCGGTAGAAGCGGTTGCGGTGGCGCTTCGGGTGCGGCAGCCAGAAGACGGGTGTTCCGTCGCCGAGCCACGCGACTCCCCTGCGCGCCGCGTACGCGTCCACCGTGCGACCGAGCACCACCCAAGCCGCGAGCGGCCCCATCAGGATGATGCGCGTCGGCTTCACCACGTCGAGCGTGCGCTTCATGTACGGAGCGCACTCAGTGACTGCCTTCTCCAGCCCCTTCTTGTCGGGGAGCACGGACGGCAGCGAGCAACGGATCGCCGAGTCGAACGCGACGGGGCCCTTGTACCCAACCTCCTCGAGCTGCGTCTGAATCTCGCGGCGTAGGTCTCCCACGATCGGCTTGCCCGACCTGTCGGCTTCGTCGCTGGGGCTGTCGACCACGATGAGCAACCCGCCCGGCTCTCCCGCGTGAGGCATGCACACCGAGTCGACGCCGAAGTACAGCGGGCAGCGCTGGCACCCGTCGTCGTGCACCAGCGGCTCGAGGCCCTCGACGGGCATTCGGTAGTTGTCGGGGTAGATCGGTAGCTTTCGCATCAGACCTCGACCTCCGCGTCGATGGAGCGCGCGGCTGCTTCCGTGAGCTCGGTTGGGTTCATCTCGTCGGGGTCCTTCTTTGGTGGCAGACGCACGAAGCCGGCCGGGTGTCCGTGAAGGCGCATCCAGAGCGTCAGCGCGCGAGCCTCTCGCCACGCATCCCCGTCTAGTACGAAACAGACGGGTCGCGGCGCACGTAGAAGCATTGTGAGCTGATCGTGTGAAGCCTTCCCGAGGAAGGCGACCGCGTGAGGCAGGTAGGGGAAGGTGTCGAACACACCCTCCTCTGCGAGGACTGGACGGTCGTTCGGCTCCCGCAGAGCGACCTCGTTGTAGAGACAGCGCCCGCGGTTGGGCCACGGCGGGTACAGGTACTTGCGGAACTCTCCGCCCTCCGCCTCGGTGAGCTGTTGGGCCCGCTTCAGCGCCTTGCCGCTCAGCCACACGCGCGTGACGTACCCGAGCCAGTGCTTTCCGGACGTGTCCAGCACTGGCATCACGACACGTCCTGCGTACTTCCCCGTGGCGCACGCTCCAAGCCCGGTGCGCTCGATGAGATCGGGAGTCACTCCGCGCGACGCGAGGTAGGCACGGGCTGGCGCCAGAGCGATCGACCTCTGCCCGTCGGACGACGAGAGGGGTACGAACCCTTCGGGAGGCTCCATGAAGTCCGGCGTGCTGTCCCCTTGAGGTGCCTCGCCGGCGCCCTCGCCAAGGAACCCGAAGGCCCCGCACCGGAAGCAGTGCCACTTGCCCGAGTCGTGTACGCCGAACGACTGGCGACGATCCTCCGAAGGCTCGCCGTAGTACACGCAGAGCGGGCAGTTCGTGCGCCGCCACCCGTTGCCCGACGGCTGTGCGTCCATCATGGCCTCGAGAACGAGACCATCAACGTCACTGCGTCGCAGTTTCATGCAGCCTCGAGCTCCGACTCGCCCGGGATCGGGGCCATGCGTCCGCGGCCGAAGTCGATCGGCAGGGGCCCGATCAGCATATCGCTCTTGCCCAAGCGGTGCTTGGCGACGAAATACTTGATCTCGCCCTTCTCCTTGTCGACGTTCAGCGTGATGACGAGGTCGGCGATACGGACCTTGTGCGTGCTGTCTGCCGCGTCGTAGAGCCCCAGAATGCGCCCCACGTCGGTCTTCTGGCGCGCCTTCGCCTGCGAGGCCGTCCACAGCGGGAACCGGTTGCGCTCGCGTGCCAGCTCGCGGAGCGCCTGGTACACGTGCTTCATGGCCTCGTACTCGCTCTTGCACGCCTTCGTCGGGCTCATCTGGTCCGCGTAGTCGACGAGCAAGAGGTCGAGCTCGAGCTTCATCTGGTCCTGAAGGCGTTGCGACCAGTCCTTGAGCTCGACGACGGTGGAGCCGGCCGGCATCTCGTGGCACGCGAAGAGACCGATCTCGCCAGCCTCTTGCATCTCCGCCACGCGTCGCTGTACACGCTCGTTGCCCGCGATGATCTCGTTGATGGGGAAGCCGGTGAGGTTGGCGATGACGCGCGCGTGCCAGTACGCCGGATTGACCTCACCGTAGGTCACGCACCCCACGAACTTGCGCTGACGAAGAGCACCAGAGCCGATGTGCGCGAGCCCCATCGACTTCCCGTCGCCGGCACCGCCAATGAGCACGTTGAGTGTGCCGGGCGTCACGCCTCCGCCGATCAGCGTGTCGATCTCGACGATGCTCGTACGCAGACGAGGAAGGTCGCGCATGGCCTGCATGGCGGCGAAAGCCTCACCACCGAGCAGGAGACCGATCGACATGTCGACTCGACCGACCGACGTTGCCTGGTCGAGCAGTTCGCGCACCTTGACGACATCGACCTCACCCTTCGCGGCCGTCTCGGTGCCGGTGATGAGGGCCTGCATCGCCAGCCGGTTCTGCAGCAGAGGGGTCAACTCGGTGACGATGGCCTCTTCGTCAAGCGTGACCGACTGCATGCGGTCGAAGAACGCCTGTGCGAGCAGGTAGTCGTCGTGTGTGTACGCACCTGCGTCGACGAGGTTCCGCAGCCGCTGCATCACGATCGCGGAGTTCGCCGGGCCCTTGCCGGTGTCCTTGTAGACCGCGGCGCACGCACGCATGATCGAGATGCACGCGTCGTTGCCCAGCGCCTCGGGCTGCAGACGGAAGCCGATGCGCCCGAAGAAGCCTGGACGCGTCGACGAGAGAAGAACGACCGCGCGCTCGAAGTCGGGGTCGAGATTGTAGGGGCGAACGCTAGACGCCATTGGCCTCCA
>ERZ724505.485-NODE-485-length-25383-cov-4.897623_pt1 | contig 25383 bp, 26 predicted proteins | sample MGYA00376038_ERZ724505 | MGnify/ENA primary metagenome ERZ724505 (study PRJEB28724, sample SAMN07190884) | wastewater metagenome | isolation source: effluent of sewage treatment plant in Hong Hong | place: Hong Kong | collected 2016-03-17 ...
TGAGACGCAGCTCGGTGTCCAGCACGGCCACGCCACGGTCGTTGCTGCCCAGCCGGTTTTGACTCCTGACAGTTACTAGTTGATTTTCGACATTTTTGTCGGTTACAGTGACGTCATTTTCTTTAGCCAGCTGCTTTACGTAAGCGTCTTCAATAACTTGAGCCATGGCTTGTTGCTTTAATCTCTGCAGCTGTTGTTTACCTTCTTTGGTCGTGAAATTAGCTTGCTGTTGTGTCTGGTAATAGTGCATGTTGCGGCGGAGTTCAAACAGATATGATTCATAACTCACCCAGCTATTGCCGGCTTTAGCGGCTGGAAATGGCAGGATTCGCGTAACATCGTAGGTAAAGGCGCTGGTGCTTTGGAATTTATAAAGACTGAGGGTAGTCAAAACAAAAAAGGCCGCCACGGCTGTTGCTAATAGTATTAAGGAAACACGCACGACTTTGTGCTTCGAATGCTGCAGCGGGTAGATGTATTTTCGTGCGCTCGACAACACCTCTTCACGGTGTTCGCCAACGGTTTCGTTAGTTATGCGTGGCACGGTATTGATGGCCTCGGTCATCTTTTGCTCGGCCGATTTGCCGCGTTTTTCGGCAATCTTTTGACGAGCACCCTTGATCGGACGCTTAACAAATTTTGGTACTTTGGCTTTAGGTCTCTTCGGTTTCTTCATTATCTTTGGATTGACCGTTGTTGCCTCCGGTCGGATACGGGCTAGTATTTATTCCTTCTTTGCGCAGTATACTCAAGACCTTTTTTTGGATCTTGGCAGGATGGTGGACATCTTTTATGGTTAAATCACCCACGTATGTCTGCATCTTTATTGTACCAAATCCAAGCAGAGATTCCTGTATGCCAGAGACTTCATAATTAACTGATTGAATCTGTGCTAACCCCAGATCAGCCACCGCCCTATGGAATAGTCCCCTTTGCGTAATCTGGATGAATCTTTGGTCAGTGATAATAAAGATACTGAAGTGCCAGCTGATCCAACTCGGCATAAACAGCGCCAGACCGACCAAACAGCCAATTGCCAAGCCTCCAAAAAACCAGCCAAATCCAAGATCAGGATTAATGCCAGCCGGGATTACGCCTAACAGCGGCCCTAGCATGCCTAATACCAGACCCCTGCGCATAACTATCGGGTGTTTGTGAAACACATATAAGACTTCTTCATCGTCAAACTGGTCTTTGAAGTATTTTGGTTTTTCTTTTTTGTCTTTTTGTTCGTTTTCTGCCATAAGCATTATTGTAACACTTTGGGGAGTATGCGGGCGTTTGTTTGCTCTTGTTGAATTTGCCTATTCGGGCTTGATTGAGGCAACAATTTGCTGAATGTCGTCGTTGTAGACTTCGAGGCCAACGGTTTTTAAGAGTGCTTTGGCTTTTTCGGGCGAATCACCGATGCTGTTATAGTCAATATCTTGCGTAAACATCGCGTATATCAAGGTGTCACTATTTTTAAATGTCGAGAAATATATGTAATGCAGGCCAGAACCATCATCTAGATCGCACACATAGACTTCTTTGTTTGCCCACGCATTTTGCGCCTTTACGACCGGTGATTTGCCTAGACATTTACTATTTTGATCAATCGTATTCTGGCTGGTGGCACTTATATCACTGCTGCCTAATTTAACGCTGGAAATATAGACCGATAAAGGCGCTTTGCCGTCTTTACCTTTTTTAGCGGTGATCGCCTTGCCACTGTCAGAGCCATCATCAGGTGAACTGGTCTTTAAAGGTTTGATCTCGTTTTGACTATAGAATTTCAAGCTAAAAGTCTTGCCTTTGCCGTTATCGTATTTGACTGTCTTCATGCCGCCCAGCAGACCTGAAGCGTATACGAAATAGCCGACACCTAGTAAAACGGCGATGATAACTATGCTTAATATGATGCGCTTTGGCCTTTTGTTCTTTTTGGCCATTGCCAAAAAGTCAGCTTGGGTTAGTGGAGTAATTTGACCAGGGGTCTGAGGCGGTTGCGCCGGATTCTGGTTTGGCTGAACTGGCGCGGGCGTGACGGGCGCTGCAGGCGCAATCGGAGCCGTGGGCGCTGGTGCAGGCGGCTCATTGGGAGGAGTTGCTGGCATGGCTGGAGTTGCTGGGACAGGCGCCGATACGGCCGCTGGTTGTGCTGGTTCTGGCGCTGTTGGTTGAGGTGGCGTAGGTGCAGGCTCAGCTTGAGGCGAAGGCGTTATTGACGCACCTGGAGTCAGTGGCACGACCGGTTCAGTTTTATCGGTTGCCTGAAGCGGTTGTATTATCTTTTCGCCGGTTACCGGATTAGTTGTCGGCTTGGTTTGTGGCTCTGGCACACTGGGGCCAGCAGATTGATTTTCTTGTGGCTGCATGAGTGATTCCGCTTATTCTTAATAAGCAGTATATCATGTCATCGGCGTGGTATCCCTGAACGGATTCGAACCCAAAATATGCCAGTGGCATATTTTGTAGACGCGAGCGAAGCGTCGTTAGTGAAACCTGGTATCCCTGAACGGATTCGAACCGCTATCTGCTCCTTAGGACGGAGTTATTCTATCCATTGAACTACAGGGACGCTAGAGGCTATTGTACAAGATCGAGTGTTGCTGTGTTAGGTTTTCAGATCGTCCTCATCAATATTGCTCAAATCATCGTCGTCTTTTGGGGGCTGCCAGACTGGCCACTCAAACTCCACCAAGCTTTGTTTGCCCATCTTTTCCATCAATGCAATCCGAACATAATCACTACGCGACATATAGCAAGCCCTTGCAGCAAGATCGACTTCAGTTAAAAATGTCTTGGGTATAACTAGGTGGATTTTCGTATTAGTGGGGTCTAGGGACACCCACTGAATGTACCATGAGTGGCCCTCTAGGGGCCAACCCCACCAACAATTTATTGCAACTTATTAATAAAGATTTAATGTTTCGTGATTATTATAGGCAAATAATCTGTAATTGCTACCAGATTTAGGCGCGTTCGTGGTCTTCGTATATATGAATGTATTCAGACTTGTCGTAGTCGAACAATTCGTCGTCACTAAAGAAGCTATGTACCTCGGCTTCGCCGCTGGCTTTGCTGTCTGAGGCATGGATCAAGTTTCGGCCAGTACCGATGGCGAGATCACCCCTGATAGATCCAGGCACGGCTTCGCGAGGATTAGTCGCGCCAACTAGGTTGCGGACTGATTCGACACATTGGAAGCCCTCCCAAGCCATCAAAACGACCGGCGAACTTTTCATAAATTTCTCCAGGCCGGCGTAGAAATCCTTTTCTACATGTTCAGCATAATGACTACGCAACATGGCCTCATCTAAGCTAGCCATTTTGAGGCCAATTAGCTTGAGACCCTTTTGCTCTAAGCGAGAGACAATTTCACCTATTAAGCCACGCTGAACCGCGTCAGGTTTGGCGATAATTAGTGTTCGTTCCATTACCAAAAAGTATAACAGAGATACCGGCGCCTTCCAAGATGTCGTACAATGTACTTATGCTATTTGCTAAAGCTAAAACTGACTTCCTAGAATACCTCGAAATCGAACAGAACCGTTCGCAAAAAACAATTCAAAATTATGACCACTATCTCACTCGCCTAATCGACTTCGCCGGCGAGATAAAAGTTAGCGATATCGACGCCGAATTAATTCGTAAATGGCGACTTTGGCTCAACCGACTGGGCACTAATACCTCTGATGAACTTGGCAAAGCCACCCAAAATTACCACCTGATAGCCCTACGAAGCTTTTTGAAGTTTTGTGCCAAGCGCAACATCCCCGCCCTAGCTCCAGACAAGATCGAGCTGGCTCGCACCAAGCGTAAACAGGTCACGTTCTTAACACCAGAGGAATTAGGAAGAATATTTGAACAACCCGACACCACCAGCATAAATGGTTTGCGCGATAGAGCCATCCTTGAACTATTGTTTAGCTCCGGCCTCCGCGTAAGTGAACTAGTCGGGCTTGATCGAGATCATATCAATCTGAAACGACGAGAATTCATGGTGCGCGGTAAGGGCCAAAAAGACCGCCCAATTTTTATCAGCCCAGACGCCGCGGCATGGATTGAACAATATTTAGCCAAGCGAGCCGACAACGCTAAACCATTGTTTGTTCGATATAGCGGCACCAAAAAAACCGACCTTTCAGGCAACTTTTTAAGACTGACCGTGCGGTCGGTGCAGCGTATCGTTGCCCGCAACGCCTTGCTCGCCGGTATTACCAAACACGTCAGTCCACACACCCTCCGTCACTCATTTGCGACAGATTTACTGATGAACGGCGCCGATTTAAGATCTGTCCAGGCTATGCTTGGGCACAGCAACATCGCCACAACCCAGATCTACACCCATGTCACCGACCCACACTTACGCGCCGTCCACGAAAAATTCCACCGGCACAGCGAAGAAGGATAATTCTAACTAATTGGCCCAGGGGCTGCAGGCTGCCGAAGTCGCGGCAGTCAAATCAGGCGGATTTAAAGTATCTTGACCGGTATAAGTCGATGTACGTTTGCATATACTCTGCCCCTCAAGCGTGAAGCCTGGGCTTTCTTCGATTGGCTGCTTGATTGGCGATCGCACTTGAACACGCTTTAGTACATCACGTGATCGACCAGTCACATCAATTTTGGCCTGAGCGTTTAAGAATTGGAGTTTGGTGTTAGATAGATCTTTTGCGTCAACTGTTATGTCAGATGCGGTGTAATAGTTAAGAATCCGCACTAGGTACTGATCAGTAGACCCACCGCCTCCAATTGTTTGTATAGTAGCTTTGCAAGGAAAATCGCCTGGATTACCACAGTAGCCGTTTACAATACTGCCTTTAAGAGCGCCTTTGATATCTGAGTAGAGAACTGTACCGGTACCTGCCCCGCCCGGACCAGGATAAAGAAAAACAGTGGCAGTGTTTGCAATCAAACCGTCTCGAGTCATGTTATTTAGGGGCGTTATACTAACTTGGAGTACACCTGGGGAGTTCCAGCTAGCCTTAGGAGAAAACTTTGCTGTCTCGGCAGCCGTACGTGGCGTAGTTCTAGCTGGATCGGCGCTTGCCCAACTAATAGTCAAATCGTCGAGTCCGCCAGAGACTGAGAATTTAGATGATTTTTGTTCTTCTGGGCTCACACCTTTAAACAACAGGCTGTCTGGTTTTGCGTTAACCAATACACACGCGTATGAAACTGCATTATTAGCCGGGCTAACGGAGACGCCACCATTTCGATAGTTTGAAGACGTAGTTATACCAGTAGTTGTGAGTTGTGTCTGAGTGAGGCACTGGTTTGGAGGCGGGTCCAACGCATTAACCGCATCGAGATTTTTGATAACATCGTTAATGCCACTTTCAGCTGCATAATAAGCTTGAGTAGACAGCTGCTTGTCTAAAGCGCTGCGCTGCTCGCGGCGTGCGAGTTGCGAAAAAGCTACTGTCAGAAGCGACATGACTAAAACTAAGATCAACGCAATCACGATAGATGCAAAACCCGATTGATCCCCTGCCTTATTTCCCTTATGTTTCATGCTAAGTTCATTCTACTATTAGTTTAAGCGTTTCGCTACAAATGTTTTAAGATACGCCGTTGAGCAATATTGCCGATCTCTATCGCCTTTGCACTTCGTATCAACACCAAGTCCAACTCCAGTAAGTGAATCGTCCTTTCCTTCAGATGTATAGGCGGTACCAACAGTTATTGAGTAAGGGGAAACCCCAGGGGTAGCGCTGGTTATTGAAAAGACTGTTAGTCTCGAACTTGGCGGCATCAATTCAACGCCACCGGCAGACGGAGTGGCAACATTCAAGTTAATGGCAGTACAGGCACCGCCGCCATTATCATCACGCCACAATACATGTTGTTGAGTACTGCCAATTCCTACATCCAAAACGTAAACATATCTTGTTGTGCCAATACAATAAGCCTGATAGGTTTGTCCCCCCGCTGTGAGGGGTGTTGCTGTTCGATATGTTGTATCAAGCGCCTGTAATTGTTGTGATACCTCATCAGTCACACTTCTGGTAGCGCCTTGAATCTTAGATTGATTAATTCCTTTGTAATAGAGTGAACCAATATTGACCATCATTACTGTAATCAAAACCAAAATTGTCGAAAGCACAGCGGTAGCAATCAACATTTCGATGATGGTAAAGCCCTCTTGATTTTTCTTTATACTTAATCCCATTTGCCGTAATACCTATATACATAATTAATACTGTCTTTACCGATACCCCGAACATTGTCCCACTTTGCTGTAATAAGAAAAGTACCATCCGCTTGGAGCTCGCTGCCTGCACATTCAAGATCGCCGCTGCCGGGACAGTAGTATATTTTTACGGTATAGCGACCGCTGTTTGAGGTACAAAGAGCATCAGTCTCGTCAGTTAATACCGGGCTTGCTCCGCCCGTAACACAAAAAGGCGAGCCATGAGTAAATGGGTTGAGCGCGGTGCTAGCGGGATCATTTGGCCCGTTGGCAGCTAGGATTCTCAGCTGCTCAATCTGGGTTTGAAGCACCTTTGTGGCTTCAGAGTTCTCCTGAGCCTGTCGAGTGTTCAACAAACTACGATTGGCTGTTGCATACGAAATGCTAATTGCCAGCCCGAGCACAGCTAAGACAATCATAACCTCAATAATAGTGTCGCCAGCCATATTTTGTCTTAGTCGCCTTAAGGACATGGCACCTCTCCAAGCATACGTACTGTTACATTGTGCTGACTATTACCCACCCCGATTATCACGTTTGCCGACCTAGCGCCATCTGTTACGCAAATCGTAACATTGTCTACCAGTCGAGTCTGGGCCACGTTTGATACCTGCTGTTCGCCCTGCACTGTGTTTTTATTACCAGTAATGCTATGAATAGCATAAACTTCTGGCGCCGTTTGGGCGCCACTCGATGTATCTCCTCCGCCAACAACGTTTTGATAAAACGCAATACCATAACTTGGCGTGCCTAATGCTGAGCCGTGAAGAGTAATGTTGCCTACGTCGAGAGCTTGGGGCACGGACTGGTTAATTGTCAGGCCAGGAATTGCTTTAGGTGATATTTGACTTAAATCATTTTCTACAGGTGTTAAATTATCGCTCTGAAGCCTGCGCCCCGCCACAGATATAACGTCATATTTATCTTTATTTCCAGAAACAGAGAAATGCATTACTTTACCCAAAAAGAAGCACTCGGCATTCGTACCCACCTCATTCGGAGTACCCAATGGGAAGTCGATACCGCCCGATACGGCCTTGCAATTAACTTTGATGTCGCTATATTGCCCATCTGTTACTTGATCAATGGTGTCTTGTATCCGTGAAGCGAATTCGTTTACACCACTAGTAAAAGAGGTTTTAGCCTGTTTGCCATTAATAAATGTACCAGCGATTACAAACATCATTCCAGAGGCGGCCAATACAATCAATACCTCAATGATCGTGTAGCCCAGAGGTGATGTTCCACCTTTCATATTGACCTCAGTATAGCATAAGCGCTAAGGGGTAAACATCTATATATTAAGAAAGACCCGCTGGTACCAGTCTAGAATTGCCGATCCAAAAAGCTGAGTAACGATTAATCCAAGTATTAGAAACGGCCCAAACGGTATAACTTGCGACTTTTTAAGGCGTTTTGTGGCCAATAACGGCAAACTTACAAGAGTGCCGGCGATCGAGGCTATAAATATAAATAATAAGGCTCTGGAAGGTGTGCCGGCAATTAATCCGAGAAGCCAGCCAAGCTTAACGTCCCCGCCACCGATCCATTTGCCACCCGACAGCTGAAATAGCACATAAAATATCCCTCCGCCTATCAATACAGCCAAGGCAGTGTTTATAAGGGCTGTAACCGGCCTATTTGCCGTGGCAATGCTGATGCCAGCATAAAGAGCGGCAAGCCATGCGATGGGAGTCATAATCCTGTTTGGTAACAGATACCACCGCAAGTCATAAACTGTCAAAGCTACTAATCCTACTATTATCAGCAACCATATTACGAACAGGTAGGATTGAGTAGCATTAAATGCCACTGGCCACCAGATATAGGAACCGACAAACAAGCCGGCGGTAGCCAATTCTACCATCGGATACTGGACAGAGATCGCTTTGTGACAATATCTGCATTTACCCCTTAAACTCAGCCAGCTCAGAACTGGGATCAAATCCTTGCCCTGCAGTTGATGATGACAGTTCGGACACATCGACCGACCCTTGCCTATCGACAGATCCAGCTTACTAGCTTTGCTACCCTTTTTATCCTGCTCATGCACCCGCCAAACTAATGCATTCACAAAACTACCGAACACCAAACCAAACACAACCAAAGCCACGATAATCATTAGCAACATCTTAGCATATTAAAACGGACCCTTTCGGGCCCGTTTTAAGTAGTTCGCTTGAATTACCTTAAGCGTCTATACACTTAACGCTAGTACCACTTGAATTCTCAACTTTGTAATAGATTGCGATTGTTTTTGGTCCTGATGTTGATCCAGTACATGCCGTAGCGAGTGCATAACCTACATCGCCGGGATTCGGGTTGTTAGTTGCGCTAACAGTTACGCCACCGCTCACTTTAATAGTCACGTTTGATCCTCCAGTACCCGAAACGAGTGTTGAAGTAATGCTGTTAGGCGGTTGACCATCGTTGTTTGACTTGTACTCAGATACACCAGCTGAAACTGCAGATGCATCATTCTTTACTTGAGTGTTTCGTCCGTTGCGCTGTAGGGCTGGGATGGCCAACAGTACGATTAGAATGATCAAGCCGGCGATTGCCAACACGATCATGACTTCGATAATAGTGAAGCCTTTATTGTCTTTTTTTAGTTTGCTTAGCATTGCAAGTGCCCCTTTGCGAATTACTATATTAATGGTTATGGTTTGATCATACGGTTTGACTACTAAAAAAGCAAGCCGTTAAAGCGAACTTATCCACAGCTTAGAGTTGTAGACATTTCGATCCGTTGACTGCCCCGCCTGTCTCAATTCCGTACACGGCAACAATGTCTCTATAGCCAGCCCCTGTCGTCGTTGTTGTGCCGGGTGTAGTTGGATCGCATTTCCTATAGTTATAGATAAGCATGGTCTCGGTATCAGTGTTTGATTCTCCCCCACCACCTCCGCCGGAAGTTTGGGGGAGTATACCTATACCAGGCCCTCCAGGTGCCGAACCAAAAGATAAGTTAGGCTCGTAATATGCCAGTTTGACTCGTTGCGATGTCAAGAAAGCACCATCACTTGCTGCAGGAAATCTACCTGAGTTGTTGAGTGCGAACGACGATACGGCATCAAGGACATTGCTAACATCTTGTTTGCGCTGGTTGTTGCGGCTGTTTCTTAATAGTGATGGGATTGCCAGTAAAACGACAGACATTATTAAACTCGCGATTGCAAGAACTATAAGCACTTCGATGATGGTGAAGCCGTTTTTGTATGATCTGCGAGAGTTATTAGACATGCGCCTAACCCGAACCGGTGAAGCCGGTCTGATTAACAAGGCCGTAAATTGGCAACAATATAGCGGCTACGATTGTGATCGCCATAATACCCATGACAACCATCATGACTGGCTCGATAATCGTGCTGATGTTTTTGATTTCATTGTCGACTTCTTTTTCATAATAGTCAGCGACTTTGGCCATCATGGTTTCCATTGCGCCGGATTGTTCACCGATGCTCAGCATATTTGGTACTAATTCTAAGAAGTTAGGGTCATCTTTGATGGACTCAGATAGAGACTTGCCACCTTTAACTTTTTCTGCTGCTTTTTGCAGTGAGTGTTGGATATGCACGTTATCAACCGCTTCTCCAGTGATATCTAGCACCTGTAGCAGCGGCACACCGCTGGCTACTAAAGTTGTACCGGTGCGAGCAAAACGAGCCATGTACATTTTCATATAAAGCTTACCGATCGGCCAAGCATGCATCTTTGCGCTATCGATGACCGAGCGACCACCGAGGGTCCGCGCCCATCTCGTTGATGCGAAAGCTCCGACAACAATTAATATGATAACGATCCAGTAGAAGTGAGTTAGGAACTTTGATACCGCCAACAACACTCGAGTAAGAATTGGCAGCTCAACACCACCCGGCAAACCGGCATAGATACTCTGCACCTGAGGCAGAACTTTTACTATCATAAATGTACCAACGCAGAGCATGACCACCAAGACGATTAGCGGATAAATCATCGCACCACGGACTTTGGCAATGATATCAGCGTCTTTTTCTTGCTGCACGGCGAGGCGCTCTAGACCAGCATCAAGCGTACCAGAGGCTTCTCCAGCCGCAACTAGGCTTATATAAACTCGATTAAACACATCTGGATGCTTAGCTAAGGCGTCACTAAACGATGAGCCAGCCTCAACATCACTAATCACCTGACTTATCATTACCTTAAAGGCCTTGTTTGAGGTTTGAGCAGCGACGCTTCGAAGTGCCTGCACCAGAGGCAAGCCAGCATTGATCAATGTGGATAGTTGACGGCTAAATAGAATCTTATCTTTGCTTTTTACGCGGTGAAAGCCAAAGCGTCTGCCACCTCTTTCGGCTTTAATATCCAGGGGAGTCAGGCCTTGTGCCTTAATTAGCTTGGAGGCGGCCTGTTGATTGTCGGCTTCAACAATACCTTTGGTTTTTTGGCCGGTTTTTGCGTTTTTTGCCGTGTAGCTATAGCTGAGCATTTTGGAGTGTTAACCTCTCATTAGCCTGTCTAACTCATCGAGGTCAACCGCATAATTTCGGGCCTCGTCGTAGGTTATCGTGCCAGCGTGGATTAATTTGACTAGTGTTTTGTCCATAGACTGCATGCCAAACTCGGCGCCAGTCTGGATGACTGCTTCGAGCTGGTGGCTTTTGCCTTCGCGGATGATGTTGCGGACAGCTGGAGTTGCCACCAATATTTCGGCTGCTGCAACTCGCCCACCACCAATTGTTGGTATAAGGCGTTGCGAAACAATAGCCATCAATATGTTTGATAACTGAGCACGAATCTGGGGCTGTTGGTGCGGCGGGAAAACGTCGATCATACGATCTACCGATTGAGCTGCGCTGTTGGTATGCAGCGTTGCGAAAACCAAGTGGCCGGTTTCTGCAATGGTGATCGCGCTGGCAATGGTTTCAAGATCGCGCATCTCACCAATCAACACGACATCAGGGTCTTCACGGAGCGCACTTCTCAGCGCTGCACTAAATGAATACGTATCATAGTGGACTTCGCGCTGTACCACGACCGATTTTTGCGATTTATGGGTGTACTCGATCGGGTCTTCGATGGTAATGATGTGCTTGGCTTCTTCTTGGTTAATCTTGTGGACCATTGAAGCCAATGAAGTCGATTTACCAGAGCCAGTTGGGCCAGTCACCAGCACCAAACCGCGCGGGAATTGCGAGAATTTGTTAACGATATCAGGCAGACCAAGCTGCTCGATAGTCAAAATTTCATTTGGGATAAGTCGAAGTGCGGCTGCCATATTGCCACGCTCATGAAAGGCGTTAACGCGAAAACGACCTAGGTCGCCGTAGGCAAAACTGAAGTCAAATTCTTTATCTTTAAGTAGAATCTGCTTCTGGTCTTCGTCTAAAATCGCAAATATCAGAGCTTCAATAGATTGAGGTGTCAGCGCGTCCGTGCCGGTTACTGGAACTAACGCACCGTCAACACGGAGCATTGGCGGCAAAGTCACTTGTAAGTGAAGGTCAGAGGCTTTCTTTTTTACGACTTCATCGAGTAGTACTTCAATTCTTGGTTGTCCCGACGTGCTCATGTTTCCACCCTTTTCTGTTTACGCATTATCTTCGGCCGCCACGCGATTTACTTCTGCTAATGTAGTCTTTCCATCTAAAGCTTTTAGATAGCCATCCATCCGCATGTTTATCATGCCTTCGGCTTCAGCAGCCTGCTCGATTTGCGTGCTGGTTGCCCGCTTCATGATTAGCGCTTGGATAGCTTCCGATATTTCAAAGACCTCGTACAGCCCCATTCGCCCCTTAAATCCGCCGGGTGTTTCCGGGCTGTCCGTGCCTTTAAATAAAGTATAAGCGCTTTCGGTGCTCAGGGGCAAGCTTTTATAACCCAGATCTTTGGCATACGCCGGCATTTTGTCGGCTGAAGGCGGCAGATATTTGCCTAAGGTCGCTTTAATAGCCTCTGTCTCGGGCGCTGAGGACTTATAGGGCTGTTTGGTATCATCGGCTATCCGACGCACCAGTCTCTGGCCAATCACCGTATGTACCGTGCTGGCGATCAAAAACGGCTCTACGCCCATATCAAGCAGACGGGGCAAGATACCGGCCGCACTGTTGGTGTGCAGCGTGCTAAACACTAGGTGGCCGGTTAGAGCAGCCTGCACGGCCAGCTGGGCTGTTTCTTTGTCGCGAATCTCACCGACCATAACGACGTCAGGATCTTGACGTAAGATACTTCTTAAACCAGTCGCAAAGGTCAGACCGACTTCAGAATTAACCTGTATCTGATTAATGCCGTCCATTTTGTACTCAACGGGGTCTTCGAGCGTCACGATATTGATCGAATCGTCTTTAATTTCTTGGATTAAGGCATAAAGCGAGGTCGATTTACCTGAACCGGTTGGTCCACTAGTCAGTATCATGCCGTTAGGTCGCTGAACGCCCTTTCGGATAGTGCGCAAGGCTCGGCCAGTATAGCCCATATCTTCGAGCTTAAATGACGTGCCCGTCTTATCGAGTAGACGTATGACAACCTGCTCGCCCCACACCACCGGCGCGATCGCGATACGCAGGTCAATGCCCTTGCCGTCTACCATTACGGTGAAGCCGCCATCTTGTGGCGTACGATGTTCGTCAATTTTTAAATTAGCAAGGATTTTAATGCGTGAGATGAGTGCTGGCTCGGTGTTTTTAGGCAGACGCATTATTTCTCGCAGGACGCCGTCGACTCGGCAGCGAATCTTTACTTCTTTTTCGAGCGGTTCGATATGGACATCGCTGGCGCGGTTATGGGCAGCGAACTCCAACACAGCCGACAAAGCTTTGCTGATCGGCGAGTCTTGCACAATGGTGATACCGGCTTTTTCGGCTTTATCAGCCTTGCCCTTGTTGGCTTTGGCGGCCTTTTCTATGTCTTCAGGTGTCTCATTACCAACTTGTGTCAGATCCTTTTTAAAGGCCTCGTCCATCTGAGTGCCCAGCTGAGCACTGTACTGCTTTAAAATCTGTCTTATACCGGCTTCGCTAGCCGCATAGACTTTAAGAGGGCGGCCAATGCGATTGCTTAGGAAGTCAACCGCCTGCACATTGTCAGCATCGAGCATGGCAACTACCAAACGATGTTGCATTTCTCCAAGCGGCACTGCCATATAGCGCTCGGCGATGTCTCGGGGCAGTAATTTCAAGACATCAGGGTCAACCTTAGCGGCTGTCAGGTTTACATATGGCACCTTAGTGATAGTCGCGTTGGCTTTGGTCAGCTGCTCATCGGTAATATATTTATTTTTGACCAAGAAACCTATTAGCGGTTCTTTTTTTTCTTCGGCCAATTTTTTGGCTTCGGCTAACTTTTCCTCGGTCAGCATGCCTCCAGCAACAAGGGTTTCTTCAACCTTTTGCTCGGTTTTAGCCGATAAGACACTCATTGTTTATTGTCTTTAAATGGATCCGGGTTAGCATCTACGCCAATCTGAATTTGCTGTGTCGGATTGATTGAATTGCTGTTGAAGTAGTGTGGGTCAGGCGGTAATTTAAATGTCGCGGAGATTTCTTGCACCTGTTCGACTTCTTGCTGCCGGTTTTTAGGCGGCACGATCAGGTATTTTGAAACTATTACTGACGTGATAACTCCAAAAAACACAATCAGGATGATTAGGGCGATATCTTTTTGCTTCATTTGATTACCTTCTTGGTTATACTTACATCCTTAGCCGGCTGGAAATAGGTGTGAGCATTGACCGTTACAGTCATGCTATTGCCACCACCGCTAACTTCTATCGTGTCGATTTGAATTGGCCTAATTGAACGCTCCAGACTGCTGATCAAAGCTTTTACGCTGGTATAGTTAGCATCTTTAACTGCGAACGCAAAAGGTATCGGCACAGCTTTTGGAGTGGCTTGTGCTTTGGTTTTTTGCTGATTAACTTCGTCGTCCGTGCCAGTGATGCTCGACAGCTTCAGATTGCTGGCGTTGACTAGTTTCTCAATGCTCGAAGTTAATGCTGGGAAGTCGTATGAGCTAGGCAATGCATCTAATATAATCTTGGCGTTACTGCCGTCTTTTTCACCTGCCGCGCCCGGCACCCCGCCGATAACATTCGGCGTCGCTTTATTAAAAGTATTGTACGAAACGGCTAATTTGTTGTAGGTATCAATGTTTTTCTTAAGGGTGCTGTTGGCGAGCTCCTTAGCTGAAATAATCCGTGATTGATAGCTGTTTTGACTCCAGACAGCTTTAGCAGCAAACAAGCAAAATACTGAGACAAATGAGGCTACACCGAGCACGGCCACCATCTGGGCATTAGCGCGGCTAATTGCTACTCGTTTGGTTGAATTATCTTCTTTTGCCATTAGTTTGCTCCTGCCGCTGGCGCGGGGTTGCCGTTAAATAAGTCGGTTGGGCTATCGGAGTTGGATCGAGTCGTTGTTGTCTTAGGTACAGTCAAGTTTACCTCTTGAGTTATATCAAAGATATCAGGATTGTATACCAGAGTAATCGTATAAGTCGCCGGTTTATCTTTATTAGCTGCTGAGCCCGCTGTGCCTATTGCGAAGCTGCTCATCACCACATTGCTGAAGGCATAATCAGGGGCATTTTTAGCATCTGATTTGTACTTAGTGAATTTAAGTGTGTCGACGTACTTGTTAACATCACTAAGCGCTTTGGTGGTACCGGTTATGCTAATCGTTTTAGCGTTAAAATCAATCGTCATGCTTGTTATGTCAATTTGTGCTGGGGTAACTTGGTTTAGATAATCGAATGCGCGCGCCACAGCCGGCTTAGATGCGTGCAGTGCAGTCAAACTATCAAGCTGATTCTGGACGGTTAATATTTTGCTGATTTCGCGCTTGCCTTTCAGCTCTTTTGAGTAAGTGTCGATGTCATCGTTTAGGTCGCTAATGTGCTTCTTTTGCAGGGCCCCCATGCTCAACAAAAGCACCAGCAGACCGATTGAAGCGGCCGTAACGATTACCGAAACAGAAATAACCAAACGGCGCTGATTTTCAGCCTTAATGTACTCTTGCTTTACGTCTGGTAGGAGGTTTAATTGCAGCATCAGTTACGCTCCGCCAATCCGACCGCAACGCCAAATTGATTAGAAATCGCTAAAAGCTCGTTTTGTCTGGCCGCGCTAAACGACACGTTGCGCCAAGCATTGCCAATCTCGACGTTGGTAGCAAACTTGTTAGCTAAATACAGAGGAAATTCAGGTATAACAGAAGCGCCACCGGTTACGATGATGCGAGCAATTTTCATGCCCGCATAGCGAGTTTCAAAGAATTTAATCGATTTCTCGATCTCGACGGTTAAAATATCAACCGTGCCGCCAATCGCCTGAAATACTTGGCCTTCGAGCTTGTCTTTGCTGAGACCAAACTTAAAGACGAATTGCTCGGCCTGTTTTGGATCAACATTTAGGTTTTGTGTTGCGGCTTTGGTAATAGCTTCTACTCCGGTCGGGATACTGCGCGTCAGGTGCGGCAAGCCGCCCATCAAAACTACTAAATCAGTCGAATGGCGACCAACATCAAGGATAAGCTGTGGTGTATTGTCTGGCACCGCCAAGGCGCGCGACATAGCCAAGTTGTCTGGCTCAAAAGCAATCACGTTTAGCCCGATCGCCTCCAACATATCGAGGCGATCCTCGACGTATTGATTGGGTACACTGGTAAGCAAGATCTCAACTTTAGTCTTGTCGGTAGGAGAATCACCCATCAAAGCCCAGTCAATTTTTGATTCACCAAGCGGTGTTGGTATAAGAGCATCGGCCTGCAAAGGAATGGATTTGGCGAGTTCGCTCGGTGAAAGCCGGTCTACCTCAGCCACAGTCGTAAACACACGGCTTGATGGAATTCCAACCGCCACATTACTAGTCGATACTCTCGCCTGACTGACAAGCTGAGCGATCGCCTGACCTAACTTTTGCTGGTCGGCTTTTGATTCACTGATTGCGATATTGCCTTCGATTGGCAGATAGGCGTATTTCACCAAGGCTTTTGCACCGGCGTTACCTCTTAATTCAACCAATCTAATTGCGGTGCTGCCTATATCTAGGCCAAAGAAGTTACTAGTGCCACCGAGAAGCGAGCTCATAATACAGCTCCGATTATAGCATAAGCACTATCAGAGAAAGCTCTCTGTCGTGTCTGGGTTGTATTTATCTTGCCCCACCGCATAAATTTTGTTTTCCTTTTGTTTCCTCTAATGGCTAATCTAATTCTATCACAATACCGGTGGCAAACTAGTTATCGAGTCGTAAATTATCGCCCCGCCGTTTGGTGGATTAATTGATGGCTGTGCCAAGTAAAATTCTGGACTAAAGTCAAACACCTCAGCCGCGCAAGTATTCGGACGGCCGGCGGTTGGGAAGTAGCTTTTAGCGCCGGCTCGAGCATTACTACAGCTCACAGGATTTGCCGCAGGTAGTACCGCTGCCGCTCCCCCGCCACCTGCAATAAACTTCTTGATGCATATATATACTTTTATATTGTTTGTCTGTGTCCAATACGGCACATGCACATCGCTATTTTCGTACATTTGATCGCAAAGCCAAGGACCGCCCGCTTGATTTTCTGCCTCTGTTAAATTGTAGGCCGTTCCGATCACAAGACCAGGGTCCGCATCAGTGCCTAAGTTACTACAGAGGTTATTGTCATTCCAAGTACTCGATGCCGGCTCACCAAGGTTTTGCAAAAACTTCAACATCCCATTTGTGCTTGGGTTATCGCCAAATGTCGCGCAAATCATTGGCTTACCGGTTGAATCATTAGGAATGGCGCCAGCATGATCCCATTTAACCTCCACGCTGGCACGATCGGCAGCCTTTAAGCAAAGATAGTTATCATACCAGTATGACGAGGCCGGTTCAGCTGGCTCATCAACATTTACGCAATCTGCAGCTGTATAGCCTGAGGGCACAAAACTTGGCGACCATACAGGCCGGTTTTTAACTCCAGGGCTGTCAGGCCCTGCTGGTATAGCTGAGGTGCCGGGAGTTGGTTTTTCATCCCTTAGCGAGCCATAAGTTCGCATCAAATTTACCTTTCGCGCCACGAAGTTGCCATGCACAGTCAACTGGTTATAGCAGTTGTCGTACAGACTGTTTTGTGCCACTTGGGCACCCGGCCCAGTTGCACAAGTATAAATCTGGCCTTTGTTGGTTGCCGCACTGGTTGCTTCGGCGATATACAGTCCATCCAAAGTATGCACATTATTGCTGATATATATGTTGCCACCAATTGCCTTTACGACCATGGATGGAACTTTGTCAGGCGTCCAGCCGCCACCTGCCCCGTCGTACTTAATGTCCCCATCAATATAAACATCACCGTTTACAAAGATTGATTTATTTTCGGGAGTTGGCGTGTAAGCTAACGTTGTTGCGTGTATTGTCGAGCCACCCGGCAATGTAGTCGTTGTTGCACCTGTCTTGCTTGGGGGGTCAGCATTATCTATACAATGATCACCGCCATACAGCCCACCCAGCTTAGGATCTGAGCTAATGGGCCAAGCTACACCCTGGTTAGCAAATGTCAGCTCGAGCGGAGATTTGGTTGGATCAATCTGATGACTGGCAAAGCCTGTTACCTGATTAATGCTTAGTGCTGCAAGATCTGTGCTTGAACCTTGACCATATTTAAACTCTGGCAAAACCGAATCATTCCTGTAAAATCCAGACAAAACGCCTGGCGTACTACAGCTACCTGTGCCAACGAAGTTCCCTCCAGCCGACACTGACCCACCATACACCTTAAAGAACGGTTCATTCTGCACCGTGTCGCACTTATTTGCCGACTTTGTATGTACATCCTCTTTAATTATCACACCGTCATTTCTTATGATTCCGCTATAAGGAGTTATCGATATGTTGGTACAGAATTCATTGCCAGCGACATAGCTGCCTGCTGGGATGGCGTAAGAAGCGTTATAATCTCTGCTAATAAATGTTGTGTACGAAGCAAAGCCACTACCAGTAATGGGATTACCGTCTTTAGTAAGCGAGTTCTGGGCGTTTGCTGTAACGGCAGGTTTCGTTAGTGTGCCATTCCAACCTGGATAGGCTGGCCTAATGGTATTTAACGCTAGGAAACTATTGGGGTCCTCGTCACTTGGCTGCAGACTCCCGCTTGCCCCTGGCTCAAGTTCAAAATGCCCACAACCCTGCATCGATCGTAAAATTCTGGTATTTAGACTTGCATCTCCGTCATTATCCACTGCACGTATATCAAACGTGTAGTCAAAACCATTCTGCAAAGATGAGATATCAAGTGCGAGATTCTTCAAATCATCTGTGTTTGTGCCGCTTGGGGGTGTAAGTTCAGTAATATTACCGTTTGAATCAGTTGCCCAAACATGCATCTCCAAATTTTTACCCAAATCATCAGGATCATACGCGTGAATGTTTAATTTGCCATCCTCACATACAGGCGTAGCATCAACAATCGGGGGGTGCCGCCTACAATCTAAATTAGCACCAACCCGATAGTATTGACCTGTATCTGGTAGGGGCTGCTGGGGTATGGTAGGGCTTCCCCTGGATATTATTAGCTGAAATGACCTGTCAACGTGTTCTGGATTAAAAACAGTTGCAGCATTCCAAGTTTGACCAGGCACATTTGAATTTGTGTTAAACGGTAAGTTTATAGAAAAATCTCCGTTACCATCGGTGGTATCAGACCCAAGATCGTCTGGATTTACAGGGAGGCCTAGGTTTAGCTCTTGTAGAGATACAAATACATTTGAGGCTCTTCCAACATAGTTCCCACCAGAATTATATTCTGATACATGGCCGTAAATCCTTCCTGTGCCAGTGTTACGATTACATTCAGCTAGAAATGTCGCCCTATAATTTCTCCCAACTGGCCTTAAATCTACGGCAAAACAAATTCGGTCAGATTGCTTAACTAGGTGAGTTGCTGTAATTCTGCTGTTTTCCGCAGGAGTCAGGGGTGAACCCGGTCCAATATATGGCGCAGATGAATTAGCTGGACTTGAATCAGGGAACCATTTAATGTCATTACCGAAACGTATTGCAAGATTTCCTCGGATACATATACTATCGCTCGTCAGTTCATCGCCAAGCCTTAAATTAAACGAGTAGGATTTAGTAGTTTTAGCATCATCCCTCCAATACACCATTTTGCCATGATTTTGGCAATTTATTACACCGTTGGAATCGCCTTGGTGGTATGCATACGGGCTTTGGTTATTATTGTTAACAGCAGCATTATTATCATAATCGTGGTCCGGAATATCTCTGTCCCCCCATATTTTTCCATGACCAGCTCCACCATCACCTGGGCACGGCTCGTATAATGCTCCTGCCGGGCTGGCACCGGAAGGAAAAACTTGATCGGATTTACTTGAGTCTGATGGAGGCGAATTTTCAGCATTTATAGTAGCAAAAAAGAGGGCACCTTTGTCAGCCGGCTGAGCTGTTTTGTATGCGTTTGGGTGCGTTGGATCATTGTCTGTTGCGTCTCTTTTTGGGGGCCCGCTTACGCCATTCCAACTAATAGTAACGCTTAGTACGCTTCCGTTGTGAACAGTTGCACCATTGTTTACCGGAAAACCATCAGTTACATTGTCAACACTAATTTGCATTGGCGTATAGTTTGTCGGATAAGTCCCGCACATGTACCCATAAGGAAAGAGGGTGTTATCATCTGTATTGCAAAAACCATTAATCTGACTTCTTGCAGCAGATGCTTGATTGGGATGGCCCATACACAGAATGGCGAAAACCAATAATGCAACCGCAAAAAATATTCGTCGATAATTACCACTCATAATGCTTACGTTGTTAGAATAGCGTTAAATTACAATTTGGTAAAGAGAAAAGATTTGACGAAAGTACTAAAGGCTACTTGTGAGCAAACAGTATTCCTAGAGCCCTAATGGCTCGATCACTTGGATCCGATAATCTAATTCGATCTTTCAACTTGTAGCCAGTTTTGGTTTTGACCAGATCGCTAGGCTGAGGAAAATACGTTTCATACCCTAAAGTCGTGGCTTGCATAACACACACCTTATAAGCTGGCCTAGGGACTATTAGTATTTCCTGCTTATCGCCATCATCTAAGAAGTTAAATGACGCGTGTCCATACTTCCTTTTGATACGAGGTGTTTTACCTGTTGGGTTATCTTTGCTGCCATACGGATCACTCATCATAGAACTATCAACATCACAGTTTCGGGCTTTGATTTCACGCTTTAGCTCTCTAACCATACTTCTATCACCAGGCTGATAATATTTATACCTTGACTTAACTGATGCTGTCGTAGCTATTTCTGTCGATTGTTTAAGTGTACTGGCTTGGTCATATTTTCTGACTACCGGCGGGACTTTGCCGTCAGCGGGGTGCGCACTGGTTGCTTCAGCATTAACTGCACCCGCAGCAGCGAATGCTCCAGCAGAGCTAAGAATCGCCCACTTTTTGTTTACAACTGGTAAAGAATCTAGTGGCGCAGCAAGTTTACTTACTGTTGATTCAAACGCTGAGCGCCCAAAATCTGCGAGTCGGCTCAATGCTGAGGTACCTTCAATTTCATTCGGTACACGGCTAAATTGCTCTGGACCAACTTCTACTGCTGCTTGATTTAGTGTCATATTATCCATCCTTCGTCAATATCTACTCACATTAAACACTCAAAATTTAAAAATAGCAATTGCTTACGCTTATAATGTGATAAATATCAAAAACTTTTGGGTTTTTTGTGAAAATGTAATTAAATACGCTAATGATTAATAAGTCTTTGGAATATATCAAACGACATAAAATCCTGGGTTTAGTGATCTGTGTAGCGTTGCTGGCTATCTTCTTGATAGTTGTACTGATAATCTATGGCGGTGATGATGAATCAAGCAAGACTAAGAAACCAAGTGATTTAAGCCCACCTAAATATACCTATACATACCATAGCTCAGATGTAACGTGCAAACAAGTCCAACCAAATCCAAGTACACCCGAAACCGTCAATACTTGCGCTGGCACGCTAAAAGTCAAATCAAACAATAGTAGTATTGTTGAGGTCAAAGTCACCCCAGTTACGATCTTTTATAACAATAACGGCGCACCACTCGATACAATTAAGCTCAACCAGCTTACCAGCGGAAAATCTAAGCTTGCAATTACCCTTTCGCCTAATTCGAACCAAGCAATAAATATTCTTAGCGAAGCTCAGCTAAACTAGCCAGCGACCATTTTTTCGGGGGAGAAGTCTTCTTTGCTGACTTTGCCCTGCTTGATCACAAAGATCGCGATTAACGAAGCGACGATCCCGAATGTTGAGGCGATTAAGTAGCCCTCGTGGAAGCCATGCACTGTTGCGGCAGCGAGTTGCTCGCCGGTAGGCTTAGCCTGCAAGCTGAGGTTCTTAAGGTATTCGGCGCTGGCGGAGGTAGCTATCCCGGTCAGGACCGCTAAGCCTATGGCTCCGCCAACTTGCTGCGAAGTGTTTAAAAGGCCTGATGCTACGCCCGATTCATCGTGTGGCACACCTGAAGTCGCGGCGATAGTTACGCTCACAAAGGTCGCACCCATGCCTAGTGCCATGATTACCATTCCAGGTGCCACATTACCCCAAAACGTTCCATTAACTGGGATGTGCGACAGATAAAATAGGCCGGCCGATACAAACAATGGCGCCACAATTAGGATTGGTTTGTAGCCAATCTTTTGGATTACTCGAGGCACGTTGGTCGCGACAATCGCTATTACAATTGGGATGATGAGGAAGCTGACACCGGTTTTAATTGGTGTGTAGCCCAGTACTTCTTGTAAGTATAGAGTCGTAAAGAAAAAGATCGAGAACATGCCGGCAGTTAGAAACAGCATCATTGAATCTGCGCCAACGAGGTTTCTAATCTTAAATAGGTGTAGTGGCATCAGCGGATATTTGGTTTTGGCCTCGTTGTATATAAATGCTGCTAGCGCGATGAAACTTATGGCAAAAAAGGTCAGTGTTGTGGCGTCTGTCCAACCCATATTTGGCGCTTTTACTAGAGCATACACCAGCATCATCAGTCCGCCAGTACCCAGTATTGCCCCTGGCAGATCGAGGTTGCTGTGCTCTGCTTCAGATTCGTGCTCAGGCAATAAACGAAGTGAGAAATAAGTTACGGCGATACCGACTGGAACATTTACAAAGAAGTTCCATCGCCAATCTAAGTACTGAGTAAGAATTCCGCCAAGCAGAACACCAACCGCAGCACCACCAGCCGCTACTGCACCCCACACTGAAAGCGCCACGTTTCTCTCGTGACCTTCCTTATAGGTTACTAATACGATCGAGAGAGCGGCTGGCGACATAAACGCACCGGCCAGACCCTGTATACCTCTCATAATTATCAACATACCGCCCGATTGCGACAGGCCGGCTATCAAAGATGCAGTAGTAAATACAAAAACTCCAGATAGAAAGACTTTGCGGCGTCCAAATAGGTCAGAAGCGCGACCGCCGAGCAACAAGAAACCACCAAATGTCAGAGTGTAGGCTGTAACAATCCATTGCAGGCTAGTCTGCGACATGTGAAAAGTGTGTTGAATCGATGGCAAAGCCACATTTACAATTGATACGTCGAGCACCACCATAAACTGGGCCAACGCTACCAGTATCAAAATAAACCAGTGGTTAGTCTCACCTTTTTTTGCTTTTACCATAAACCCCTCCAGAGATTCCCATTACTATACTTTATATAGAGTATACACGCGGACGTACATAATGGAAATCTGAATCATCCGACATTTTATGGCTGACTTGGTGCTGCTAGGGTGGGCCACCAGATGGCCACCCAGTGGCCATCTGCACAAAACCTATGTGCAAATTGTGAGCTATTTTGTACGAGTATGAGCTACTTTGTGCGAGACAGATGCCCTAAGCCGAGCAAAACCAGCAAACCCATGATGGCGGCACCAGCAAAGGCAGCCAGAGCGGCGTAATAAGCAATCACACCGAATGTCCAGTAAGCATAGCCGTCTCCGAGTAAAAGCCCGCGAAGTGTTTCACCTTGAAATAGCGCAGCCTTCTGACCTGCCAAAGTGGCATTAGTTGGATCCTGCATCGCCAAAGCGCTGACCTCTGAGTAAGTCTTGCCGCCAGCGATCTTTTCAAGATGTGCACCGATGAATTCGTTGGCATAAGCCTTGGCTTTTACGCCGTTGTCAACTTGCTGGCCGGCATATTGCTGCAAGCCAGGAAACTCAGCGGGGTCTAGGGCCGGGCTACCCTTTGGCGGGAAAAATATCTTTTGAGCCACAAGTTCGTTCTTAACCGAGTCCTTGGCGAAATTAGACGCATAAAGCGCCAAACCGCCGATTACAACTAGGGTGACCATCATTACTAGGCCAAGTAAAATAAATACTTTATCGATTGTTTTTCTATCTGATTTAGCCATGACTATTCCTTTGTTATTGAGTTATAGCTTAAGCATATTAATATGTGATCAATGGGTCTGTGATTCGAATCACAGCTTAGATGTGCAGAAATACACGGCATTGCAGCATCCTTTAGCTCAAACTATTAGGCTAAGGAGAATATTATGCTCGGAAGAAAAAATCATAGCGATAGCAGCTTGTCGGATCGACAAGAGAGAATTTATAATTTTTTGAAATCCAGCCCAATCGGCGTACTTTCAACAGTTACGGCCGATGGACAACCGCACGGCGCGGTTATCTACTTCACGATCGATCCAGATTTCACGATTTCATTTATTACAAAAAACGAGACTCGCAAATATCAAAATTTAAGCCATCAAAATCAAGTGACTTTGACGGTTTTCGAGCCAACCTCGCAAACAACTGCGGAAATTACCGGTGAGGCAGTTGAGGTAAAAGATAGCTACGATATTAACTCGATTGCAGGCGCAATATTAGCGGCTAGCCTAAAGACAAGCGAAGGCGGAATACCGCCGATTTCAAAGCTTAGTGCCGGTGATTTTGTCGGCTTCAGAGTTAAACCAACTCAGATTAAAATGGCAGTCTTCGGCCGACCTGATCCAGGCGACTATTCCGAGCTGTTTGAAACGATCGAGAGCTTCGAGCTAAATGCGAGCTAGATTTCGCCGCCCAAGATTTTTTCGAGTGCCGAAAGATCCTCAACTAAAATTATCTTGCCTTTAATGCTGACGATTTTAAGGTCTTTGAGTTTTTGCATCTCACGACTGACTGTTTCTCTCGATAGACCAGATCGGGCAGCTAGATCAACTTCGTTTGTAGTTAGGCTGTAATTGCCCTGCTTATCTAGCTCGCCAAAGCGGCGACATTCCATTATCAACTCGTAAATTAAGCGGCTCTTGGCGGTGCCAGACATAAGGTGCACGACACGGCCCAACAACCCGTCCATACCGCGGTAAATACGACTTAACAAATCAAACATAATATCCGGATTTGACTTGACGAAATCCAATGCGACGCTTGTCGGCACTATATGCAGTACAGCCTTTGTTTCGGTTTTATAAAAATATTTATTTGGTGATTTATTAATTGCCCACGACATCGGGAAGAATGCCGGTGGCTTGAATATATTTACTATTATCTCGTCACCTCTGTAAGAAACATCGTATTTACGTACTCGACCTTCAACTATATAAAAAATGTGCTCGGGATTCTCGTCGGCAAAAACCAAGATCTGTCCTTTTGGATACGTCCGCTTGGGATATTTAGAAAACTCTTGGTGCACTTTGTCGGCCACACTGCTCATATCAAATCCTCTGTTAACACTATACGCCAAGATGATTCTTGAAGTTATAACAAGCGAAGGCTATACTTGGCATAAGAAAGCGAGGTAACACTTATGGCAAAAATATTGCTAGTCGAAGATGATCCGCTAGTTTATCGGATGTACCAAAAACTGTTTACTTTAGAGGGATTCGAAACCGAAACCGCCGAAAACGGCCAAATCGGTCTCGACAAACTGTCAACTTTTAAGCCAGATGTTATCCTGCTGGACATAATGATGCCGACCATGAACGGTCTTGAAATGCTCGATAAGCTAAAGGCTGACGAAGCTACCAAAAACATCCCAGTCGCCGTCCTGACAAACGTTTCTGATCTTGGTGTAGCCAACGAAATCTTCGCAAAGGGCGCCGAGCTTTCGATTGTTAAAAGCGAAACCGAGCCTGAAACTGTCATCAACTGGATTCGTTCGGTTATGGCACGAAACGGAGCCCCAGCAGACGCGCCTGCTGCCGCAGACGACAAAACTGCTGATAGTGATGCTTCGACAGATAGTAC
>ERZ724505.486-NODE-486-length-25379-cov-10.165100_pt1 | contig 25379 bp, 24 predicted proteins | sample MGYA00376038_ERZ724505 | MGnify/ENA primary metagenome ERZ724505 (study PRJEB28724, sample SAMN07190884) | wastewater metagenome | isolation source: effluent of sewage treatment plant in Hong Hong | place: Hong Kong | collected 2016-03-17 ...
AGCTAGCATGGGTACTTAAGACGACAGGAACCTGGACACTTTCAGACTAATCTCGCCCAGCGTGCCTATACTGAAAGGTGCACAGCACCCCTATAGCGCGCGTTCGATTAACGTTAATCGGCCAGATGTCCGCCGAAGCCGCTGTTAAACAGAAGGCTGATAGCAAGGCGCTTGCTATGTACGGCCAGACGTACATCCCCAACGGCCCACTCACTGAGTGGGAGGGCGTTCCGGGTGAAGTCCGACTCGAAATGAAGGACTCCGGCATGCGGGCGATCGGCCTGTTCGATTGGATCGAACTGGTCCACGGCACGGGGCGTCCTCTGCACATGTACATGTTGTACAAGCGCCTGAGTGAGGGGCGCTACGCCCCGGCGATATCTATCGTCCGTCCCAGGCCGAAGGAACGGCCAATTTTCGTGTATTACTAAATTCACCGGTGCTTTCTCCTCCGTCTCCCCATTCCCAGTGTAGAAGCGAGGTTAGGGGCCCAGTGACTCGAGCCGAACCAGCGTGCGAGGGGCTTACTGAGCCACCCACTGTGGCCCCTGTGGCCCGGCTGCCACGCGTCCATGCCCGGGTTAGTGTGCCACCATCCCCTCTCTCCGCCGCGCCGACAACGCTTGGGCATCACCGACGACTGCGCCGACGACGCCGACGACGACCGAAGCCGCGATCGTGCACCCACTTAGAGGCGTTCTTAGCGCCGAGCCAATTGAGCCCCTTGGAGACCCACCGACCCTTCTGGGCGTTGCTGATCAAGTTCCGCCCGAAATCACCGAGTTTGCCGTGAATCTCAGAGACAGACGGAAGGAAGCCACCTGGACGACTGGTCGAGGGCCTATACGTGATGCGACGGGACATCGCTCCGTGTTACATTTAGTTACATTTAAGAGTAACGCCGCTCATGCCGAAGCGCCGACGTACATGCCGCCGCCTGCGTGGAGGAGCGAGCGACTTGGACATATTCCTCGACTACAGGAAGAACAAGGACAGTGTGTGGAACAGGATCGGACGCGCGATCAACCCCGACAACCCGTACGAGCGACAGGCGAGGGCGTCCACTGCTGTGCTGGAGCGCAATTCACACAACGGCTTCTGGGACAAGGCGATGAACGCACTGGCGAAGCCCGCAGAGTGGGCAGCGCGAAGGATCGCCGGCGATGACGCGGTGAACAACATTAAGAACGCAGCGGAGAAAGGGGACATCAAGGGGATGGTGAAGGGTTCGGTGGAGGGTGCACAGGGCATCGTGAAGCGCCTACAGGGCGATGCGGCCGGAAAGGGCCGACGACGGCGGAAGCGCGCACCAAAGCGTACGATCAGACGCAGACGTTAATCTATACAGTGTTTAATACTTCGTGAGCATCTTCACTTGCTTGCGGATGTACCACACGGGCTTCATCTCTCCCTCGAGGAACCAGCCCGTTCGTGAGTGAGGGATGTATTGTTCGAGCGCCGGGAAGCGCAGAGGCGTCGCACGAGGGCCGTTGGGCATCTCCTTGTGCGCCATGTAGTCGATCGGCTTGAGGGCCACAGCATTCAACCATCGTTCTCCATTGGGTGATAGGCCCGACACGGGCCCAGCACCACTCCTTCGCGAGTGACGACGCGAGGACATCACACGAGTTTACTTTTCACATAATGGGCGCGAAGCGCCGAACGAGAGAGAGAAAGGACAGGCCCACACCGAGCTTCTTCGCGCGGTCCTTCATCACAGGTGCAGGATCCGGAACGAGTCGCTGGTCGTAGTCGATGCATTGAAGAGCGTAATGTGCGGCCAGGACGTAGTGCATGGACTTGTGAAGCTCGATGTTGCCGTACTTCTTCTCGCACCGCGCGATGAGGCGCGACACCTCCTGCTCGTCGCTGATGTTGGGATGCAGATTAAAGTACGCGCGAATGGCGACCTGGATGTGGTCGTTGTGGTCGAGGAACCGCATGTTCGGCTTGAGCAACAGAGAGAAGGTGCGCATGACGATGCGGAGACGGCTGTCCTTGAGGCCCAGCCGGTAGGCGATGTTGGAGTGCCAGAGCGGGGCGTGGCCGAACCAGGACGAGAGCACGATGGCGGCGACGGCGACGTACTCCTTACTCCGGGTCATTGGCGTCTTCTCCACGTAGATCTTCATCCAGTTCTCAATGGTCGTGATCTCAGCGCGTGGCAGATCGAGAACGCGTGCCGTCTTGGCCACCTCATCGAGCAGGTCGTTGATGCGCTTCTCCTTGAGGGCGCCATTGATGATCTGGTCGTGCTCCTTCTCCGTCATGGCGCGTCCGGCCCGGTCGCCCGTCACCTCCTGGCCATCGTCGCGCATCTTCTGGTAGTCCTTCCACTCCGGCTCGTAGATGAACATCTGGGAGTGGCGCAGGCCGCACTTGACGCAGATCATGTAGCCCTCGCTCATGTCGTCGCAGAGGGGTCCGGCGCACTCGTTGCAGAGGCCTGGGGCTTGCGCAGGGTCGGCCGCCATGGTTGTGAGTGGTTATAAAATGTCCAGTCCCAACTCTCTTTATATAGCCTCATCTTCGAAGCTCGCGATTGTGGGATGCACCCGCTCCTTTAAAACCTCAATCACGGTGTCCACCGGGCGTGCCACGACGTAGCCGTACGACTTATTCGGGCGGATCCCTGCGTCCCGGACTAGGGCGACCTCGAGCTCGCGGGCAAGCAAGTACACGGCGCGCTTCAGGCCGCTGGACGGCATACGACCGCATGGTACGTCCACACCGATGCCCTTGAGCAGCGCGACCTTCCGCGCGAGGATGCGACGGGACGCGTTATGGTGGTGGAAGCGGACGACTTGCTGGATCTCGGGGTATACGGGGACCTTAAACTCCGAGAGTACCTCACGCGTGAGGATGGGGGCCTCCGACTCGTCGAAGAAGCTGTGTAGATGAGTCACACGCTCGGTCTGCACGACGTTGCACTGCATCCGCACGTGGGCCCACGACAGAAGGTGCTTTTCCCACAGCGGCACGCCGAAGCACGGGGTCGACGAACTATAACCCCGATCCGCGTTGGGGAACCAGAATGGCTGGTTGGGAATCTGGCTCGGGGAAATGAATGTTCTTCTGAGCGCGGGGTCGCCGAGCCTCGTTGGATCGAGCGCGAACTGAGTGACGAACGCGCTGACCAGTCGGTCTGGGTCCTCCGATCGTCCCCTGAAGCCCTCCGCGCGCAGAACGCGCATCGCGAAGCACCATGTGCGAAGGTCACACCACATGTAGACGCCATGGCGGCTGCCCACCACACACGATATGTCCGCACACACACGGCTGAACAGGCGGTCGAGTATGCAGCTCAGATGGACGACGGAGGGGATGCGGGACTCGTTGTTGTGTGACCTGATGCCCGGGAACAGGAGCACCATCGTCTGTAGCAGTATGGTGACGCTCACGACGATGCCGGGCCGGTCGCCAACGCGCAATGGCCACATCGCGAAGAACCCGCGTGCTGTGTCCAAGCACCTATACGCTAACACCCAGAGAGAGAGAGAGAGAGGCCATGAGTTGCGCATACGTCGCTCGACCTCCTCCTGGGACCGCTCACGCACGTTCGAGCCGGCCGATATGGCAGGGTACATAGTGGAGTGTGGGTATAAGCGCTTGAAGCACTGGTGCGAGCCCTGCACTCAAATCGGGATGGCGTTTCTTGCTTGGAGCAAAGATGAACGGAAGAAGATGAAGGAAAAGTTCCCGGAACTTAAGAATCAGGAGATTTCTGTGAAGCTCGGCGAGGCCTGGAAGGCTCTGTCCGACGACGTGCGCAAGCCCTTCATGCAGAAGGCGGCCGACGCGCGTGCGGAACGCAAGCTCAAGGCCCAGAACGACGTCGCTGCGGCGGTGAAGAAGGACCAGAAGAAGCACAAGCACAAGCACAAGCGCGATCGGTCCGCCTCTCCGCCTCCCCGCCCGAAGAAGGAGGAGAAGAAGAAGGAGAACAAGAAGAAGAAGAAGAAGGAGCGTCGCTCCGACACCGAGAGCGACTCGGACTCCAGCAGCGGATCGGACTCTGATTGAGCCGACCGATCGCACACACTGTGTAATAAACACACGAGCTGCCACAATGTCGGAACCTGTTGTCGAAGCGGCTGCGGCTGCCGCTGTAGAGAAGAAGGAGGAAAAGAAGGACGCGAGCGATGAGGAAATGAAGAAGATCCAGGAGGAAGTGAAAAAGCTGCAGGAGCTCGCCCAGAGCTTCGCGCGATACGTGGACACGCGCTACGAGCTGTTCGAGCAGCCCGACCCGAAGATCAAAGGAAGCAAGCCCCTCACCGGCCAGCAGCTCGAGCGTTCGAGATTCACACGAACGTGCCTCGCCCAGCTGTTCTTCCGTCTCACCATGATGGAGGCCACCCTCACTCAAGGAAGAGTCATGGCGCCTCCCGGATTTCCCGACCCCACAAAGCAACCAGAGAAGCCCTGAGCAAGGGTCTACGGCCGAACGTGCAATAATTTTATAGTAACTAAATTATAATGCACCACGCGAATCGGCCGTAGAATATGGTCAAGGCTTTGGAACGCGCACATGACGTTCCGTGTCGTTTCTACCCCTCCCGAGGGGGTGCTGGTAGAGGGCTCTATGTCGGCCTCTTGTAGATCTTTTCCTGCTGCTTCGGCCATTGCGGGTCTGCGCAGACGCCTGGGATGGTGAGGGGACCGGTGGGGACGGCTGGGGCGGGCGGGCCGGCGACGCTTCGGGGAGCCATGGTTTGCGCAAAAGAGCGGTCGGCCGCTACGTAGGCGGGCCTGTTCGCATCATCGACGTAGCCGATCGCCGGCAACGACGGCCGCCCTGTGACCTCCGAATACGACATCTGCCGTTTCTCTTATGGATCGTGTGGTGGTCGACGCTATTGCTGCGCGGCACCGGATACTCGCCAGTCGCTGGCTCGGTCTCATAACGGCCGGCGTGCCCGACCTCGTGAGCAAGATGTGCAAGAGGATTAAGTTCACGAACATCCGCGTGGTGGAGAGTCCTGTGACGTTCGGGGAGGCCGTCCGCGACAACCTTAATTACTCGATGACGGTCCTTGTGGACTACGGAGGAGTGAAGGACCATCCGCTCTTCGCGTTCCCTCGGATGATCACAGAGGGAGACTTCTTCGGCCTCTTCCTCACGCGTGGACAGCTTCGACTCATCCTTAACCAGGAGCGGCTGCGCTTTAACACACCGTTCTTCTTCCTCGGGAAGAAAGGAGAGCCCTACCTCGAGATACGCTGCGACAACACCACGGGCTCCTACCGCTCCTCCTCCACCATGCGCATAACAACACAGGGTCTCTCCGTCACGTACTGCAAGAAACCTATACCCCTCGAGCTGGCCGTTAAGTGGCTCAGTGGGGACAGCACACACATACGTGAGTACTTCTCAGGCGCATCAGAAGAGGCGTGTTTAACAACGTTTACGCGCGAGTGCTGCTCGCACTGCGCCCCGGACGCGAAATTAAGAACTCTTCTCTTCCTCTGGGGCCTCTTTCGGAGCTTCGGGAACGATGAAGCCGCACCCCAACTCCCTCTTCTCTCCAACAGGAACGATCTCGGCAACGTGGCCATCGACGATAGCATCGAGCTTCTCGGGCGACTGATCCGCCGCGTACTTAGCGAGCAGGGTCCGAAGCTTGACCTGAGTATCAAAGAGGTCGTTCATAAGGATCTGCACGTCCTTTCTCAGCCACTTAGTGTGCATCTCCCGGATCGCATCACGGGCGCGCTTTTTTCCGCACTCGCTACAGGGCGGTGGACTAGCGATGGATCGATCCATGATGTCTCTCAGCCGGCGTGCGTCGACAATGCGGTCGCGTTGAGGGCGCAGCTCGATCGTATAGCGAGTCCTCTGAAGCACCAGAACGGACAGTACATTGAACCGAGGACTGTGCATGAAACATCGTACGGCTTCATCTGTCCGGCCGAGACGCCAGACGGGGAGGACTGTGGGATGGTCCGCTCGCTCGCGCTCTTCGCCGCCATGACGCCTGACGTCACGATCCCCGACATGCCGCACTGCGAGGACGGACACCTACCCACGCTGGTTAACGGCGAGCTCCGCATGCTTAAGTTCATCCCCGACTTGTCCATCGTCGGCGTCACGCAGTACTTCGATGAACGTCTCAACGTTCACGTGATCGACTCTTCCCGCGGACGCCTCATCCGACCTGTGATGCGGGGCTCAACTATCGCGTGGGTCGAGCCTCGTACCTCAACGAAGGACATGCCGCTGATCCTCGACTCGGCGTTCCTCGGCGTCACGGCCAACGCTCTCATCCGTGTCCGCAACAACATGGGTCCTCGTATCGCGTTCCAGTGCTCTATGGCACGACAAGCGATCAGTCCCGACCCCCCCATCTTCCTCAACAGCAGTCACACGTACGTTCTGTGGTATGGCCAACAGCCGATCTACAGGAACAACCTATACGAGACATGCGACGGGGTTAATCTTCTCGTCACCATCTTCTCCGACCCATCCAACACAGAGGACGCCATTGTGATCAAACGACAAGCGCTCGAGAGAGGGGTCGGACACAGCTACACATATCGACTATACACAGCGTCCAAGACACTCAGAAAGACGGATGGTCCCCAGGACATCTTCGGGAGGCCTGGACCAGGGACCCGCGCTCGCTTCGACGCCAACCACAAGAACATCGGTCCGACGGGCGTACCTAAGGTCGGAGCGAGACTTAACGTGGGAGACACGGTCATCGGAAAGAGCGTACCGGTCGAGGAGCGGAAGGGACAGGTCTACTACAGAGACGCATCGGTCGTCATTCGGAAGTACGAGGCCGGCGTTGTCCACGCTGTGTACGACACGGAGACGCTGAAGAAGGTCATCATACGCGTCCATCGACCCCCTGTTCTCGGCGACAAGTGGACCAATCGGCACGGCCAAAAGGGCGTTTTAGCCTGCATACGCGACGACGTGGATCTCCCCTTTTCCCCCATCACAGGCGTCATACCCGACGTGATGATCAACGCGTGTTGTCTCCCCAAGCGCATGACGATGGGCCTCCTTATCGAGATGGGGGCGTCGAAGGCCGCCATGCTCGAGTGTGAACGTCTCGCTGAGCCGTCAACATGGGATGAACTAACGAACACCGAGCACCTTAAGAGGATCAGAGCCGTGCTGAGGAAACATGGGTACAGCTCCTCTGGTGGGGAGACCCTGTGCAGTGGGAGAACAGGTCAGATCCTCGAGGGCGTTGTGATGACGGGGTTTATCCATTATTCGAAGCTCTGGCACTTGGCCGACGCGAAGACCCACGCCCGGGGTATAGGGCCCCGTCAACGTCTCTTCAACCAGGCGGTGAAGGGTCGGCGCGATGAAGGCGGAACGAAATTCGGCAACATGGAAATTGATGTCCTCGGCGGATACGGAGCGGCCGCCCTGTTGAGAGAGCGCACGTGCTCCGTGTCGGACGAGGTCCAGCTCGGTCTTTGTGTCGCATGTGGACACTTTGCTGAGCGCAAGAAACTGTTTTACTTTTGTCGCCGATGCAGGAGCGGCGCCTCTATTCGTCAGATTTCTTTTCCTCAGACGACGGCAGTGATGTTGGAGGAGCTCCGCGCTTCAGGGCTCGAAGTCGCTCTCGTACCACAGCCGCCTTCGCCCGCTGGTCCTTCATGATCTCCTCAGCCTCCGACCGGAAGTCCAGTGCCGGGATCAGGCGGAAGATGGACGTGCCGCTCTTGAAGTGGCAGATGTACGGCACGATCTTGATCTGCCGCTCCGCGCCGTTCACGTGTAGGCGGTAGAAGTTCTCCAATATGTACTTATACAGATGTAATTGCAGAGAGTACTTGACCAACTGGGTCGCATTGTGGTCGGACATCACCTTGATGCCCTTGTCCGGCGTCCACTTCAGGAGGTTCTCCGCGCGCTTCCAGTCGATTAGAAGCAGCTCATCGCCCTTCGTGAAGAACAGAGCGTCGAACGTGCCCGCCAGCAACGACTCCTCGTCCGTGCAGATCGGAACCTCCGCCGAAATGAACGAGCCGAAATCCGCCTCAATTCTCTTCACTGCCTCCTTAGCTGCCTCTTGTTCGATCTGCGGTGCCACCATCATGAGGAAGTCCTCCTTCTCGAGGAGGAGCTTAATGAAGAAATGAAGCGCTGTCCCGGCCTCCCGCGCCTCGTCGCCCTTCTTTCTCCACTGCTCCTTGCACTGCTCGGCCGTCATCCCTTCACGTTTCTTTCGTAATCGCTTGATGATGTACCAGGGCACAGCGCACGCACCCTTGTACTTGCCCTTCGAGCGGTCCATGCGCCCCAGTACGGCGTCCGCATCGAAGACGGGGAAGTACTCAGCGACGAGTGAGGTGACACGTGTGGGGGCACAAGGCCAACCCTCTATAAAGTATTCACCCGTCCCTTCATTCTTTTGTATCACATACTGCTTCTTGTGAATCAGTCGCGCCATCGCGCCTTGGGGGATTGAAGGGAGCTGCTGCCTCGAGATTCAACGGCGGAAGGGCACCGAAGGAGAAGCCCGGTTTGGCCTTCGGGGGCTCAAGGGACAACGTGCCCAGCAGCTCTTCCAGTTGATCAAGCCGTTCCTCCATCCGCTGAAGCAACTCCACAGGGACCTCCACGGTCTTCTTTTCCTTCTTCTTCGCGTCGGCGGGGCGGGGCGATTGTGGGGTCCTCGGCGATGGCTGTTCCTCGGAATCCATAGGGAGTACGGTCTGCTGCACCAAAGCGTGCCCCCAGCATCGGTAGAGGATCACACGGCGCGGGACAGGCGCCGAACTCAAATCCACGCGAAGCGCTGAACTCCCCGCCGGCTGGATATTTGACCCTCACAACGGCGCTTAGTTTCTTGTCGATGGACGTTAGGAGCTCAAGCACCTTCCTCTCCCACGTGATGCTAGGAGCTCGGGTGCTCGGGGTCGTAGGGACTGGAGGGTCGGTAAGAGGGGCTAGGGGCTCGCTCTCCCTCGTCTTCTTCTCGGTCGGACGAGGGCTGGTAGGAGGGGCTTGGGACTCGCTCTGCTTCTTGTCCCAGTCCGGCGGTGGGGGAGTAGGGCCGCCAACCGTCATTATCGGTGCACTCGCCATCTTTCTCTTGTTCTTCGCGACCCACACACGACACCGCAGGTTCTCCCACACCCACATCTAGGAGAGACACGGAACCCGTACCCCCGTAGAACAACTGGCCCGTGGCGACGGACGCAGTGAAGCCCTGACTCCGGTCCACCAGTCCTCGGTACGCAGCGTCGCAGAACACGTCAAAACTCCGCTCAAAGGAGGCCTTCAGGAGCGGGCTCCGGTCGTCCATGCCATGGAAGTTAAGCGGCTTCACGCTGCCGGTGTACGTCATCGCGTCCGCAATGAGCGAGACGTGACGGTTGTCCACCGTTGCCCCCGCTGCCTCGAGTGCATCCGTTAGTTCCTTGACGATGTAGCCCCTCGCCACCTCCAGACCGTACATCTGCTCAACCTTGCAGACCAGGTCGCGTGCCTCCACGACGGCTATAACGCGCGACACGCCAGACCGGAGGCCGTGCTCGAGGCCCGTCATGTGGAACGTGCGGAGATTAGACTGCGTTAGTTGCTCCCCAATCGCCTGTGACGCTAGCTGTCCAGCTACATCCCCGGGGTCACCGGAGAACTGCCACGCGACCACCCGACCATCAGAATTGCGCAATGTGTGGTCGGCAGCGATTACTAGATCTTCGAGACTTCTGGCTAACTTCCGATTCAAATAGCCCGTTTCGCGCGTCCGGGCGGCTGTGTCCATGAGGCCCACACGTGTGGCCTGCAGGTGCTTGAACATCTCCACAGGTCCCAGCCCGACGGAGAAGTTCGATCGGATGAACCCATCCACGTAGGCGTTCTGCTTGTGGTCGAACTGGAGACCGATGCACCCTGCGATCTGCTGTATGTTCTCCTTCGTGCCCTTCGTACCGCTGTCGACGAGAGTCACGAGAGAGCTCCCTCTCTCTCTCAGTATGGCGGACGCACGATCTGCGACCCGCTCGGCCTCCGCCTTGTAGAAGCAGAGGAGGTCTGACCCACTGAGCCCTTCCGCTTCCTCCGGTGAGGCCTCGCCGATCAACTCCCTGTCCACGAAGCAGTCGTCGAGCGTCATGCTGATGGGGTGCACGTCCGAGATGTAGGACTCAGCAGCGCGGTATAGCTCGGTCATCCAGTCCAGCACACGCTCATCCGAGTACTCCTCCAACATCCTACAGATCAACCCACCACGCCCGTTGAGTGCTTTCGCATCGAGACGGTCGAATGGGATGGGGATGAGCGGCTCGAGCATCGAGCGGTCCATCATGTAGAGAGCGGCGATGACGCTCTGGGAGAACTTAATGATCGGAGTGCCGTCCTTCAGGATCATGTGGTCCACGAGCATGAGCTCCTGTGCCTCCGCCCTCGCCATCTCTCCGCGCACCACATATAGGTTCATCTCGTCCCCGTCGAAGTCCGCGTTGTACGCGGGCGTCACGGCGAGGTGGATGCGCAGGACCGAGCCGTCCATCACACGCACGCGGTGGGCCATCATAGAGTGTGTGTGCAGGGTCGGCTGACGGTTCAACAGGACCAAGTCCCCGTCCCGCAGGCACCGCTCCACGACCACCCCGATCTCCACCACAGTGGTCCTCGTCGCCACCATCAGCGTATTCCCCTTGTGTACGTAGGGCACATTTCCCCGACGTACTTCGGCGCGGACGTCCTCTATGTTCACCTTGCATGCGCGAATGGGGACGGTTAGTTTCCGCGTCATCCAGCGCGGTACGCCGACCTCCCGAACGTGAATGCTCGTGTCCACCGTGATGACGGATCGGGCAATGAAGTCTCCACGCTTGGACATGACGAGTTCTCTCATCATACTCGAGTCCTTGCTGAAGCTGTTCCACACAGAACTAAGCGGCTTCCCGAACGTGTTAGGCGTCGCTCGCGCGTCACAGAACCCGGCCACCGCGCTGCACAGGTTCGTGTAGGCCTTCGAGGGATTGCGTATGTCCACCTCCGCTGGGTCGCGAAGGCGAACTATACTTTTCAGACGGGTCGTAAAATCGTCGCACTGGCCAGCGGCCTTGGAGCCCGTCTTCGCCTGACGCATCGGACGGAACGGGGTCGGTATGATCGGGAACACCGTCCAGAAAAGTGATTCGGGCCGAGAGCGTATAGGATCCAGTCCGTACATCCACATGTGCTCGTCAGGGATGTTCCGTATGACCGAGTAAAGCCGCTTAGGACTTATCGGATCATGCCAACTGGCAGTAATACATCCAACCCTCTTCGACCCGAAGAACGACCACCGGGGTTGAGCCGAGCCACACGACACACACGCGCGAACCTTCTTGCCCTTGTCCGCCATCACCTTCAAATCGTTCCCGATCACCAGGGGCATCGAGCAGTTGAAACACACACACTGAAGGATAAGTATAGTTTTGTGGGCATGCAGCGAGCGCGGGATGGGCTGGGTGAAGGTCGTGTGGGCCCAGTGCCCGAGCACGCACACATCCGAACCCCCACCACATGTCCTGCAGGGCGTCTCCGGGCCCGTAGGACCCTGTACGTTGTTCCACACGCCCGGTCGTGGGTCCCTCTTCGTCGCTGTCGCGTGCTCTATCTCTAGGACGCTCTGCAAAACTATATCTCGCGCACTAAGCAGCCCGAACGACACGTTCATTGTCCCAGATAGTCCCGCATGTTCCGCTTACACGCATCGCAGAACCTCTCGGGCAAAAGCACTGGCACATAGCGACAGTGCATGCAGATGATCATGTTGGAGGGGAAGCAGGTGCACATGTCCCGGCCGCCCGGGTGGATCTCTCCCTCCTCTAGATCGCCAGAATCTTGCTGAGAGAAATCTGGGCCTGCGCCTGCCGCACCGTCTGCTTGACCTCCGAGTGGACCTTCGTCATCTCCTCCTCCACCCGCTTCTTCACCAAGGCATCGATATCGGCTTCCTCCGTCTTCTTCTTCGTCTCCTGCGGACTCGAAGACGATGGGGGAGGGGCATCGATGGTCGGGACTGTCGTCTTCACCACATTGTCCACAACGGGGAGCGGAGGACTGTCCCCAGCCGGCTTCGTCTTCTTCGGGCGGCGGGAGTGGCCCCGACTCCGTCCGCGTGAGTGCTTGTGGCGGCGGCGTTCGGACCCGCTGCTGCTCGAGCTGCTGCTTCGGGAACTTCCGCTCCCGTCGTCCGATGACCCGCTCCCACTTTTCTTCGGCGACGGGGGAGGGGGCGCAGGTTGTGCCTTCTTGCTCCGGCTCCGTCGGGCCTTCTTCTGGGGCGGGGGTGGACATGCTGCTGACGCCTTCGTCTCAATGGACATGGGAGCCGGTTTCTTTTCTTCCTTCAGCTTGTCGGAATACGTGGCCTCGAGCTCCGCCTTCTTTTCCTTCCCGAGGGCCACGATTTCCTGCAGACGTCTGCGCGCCTCGGCGAGGTGGGGGTACTTCTCGGTTACGCTCATCGCCCGGCGTTTACTCTTTCAAAAGTAACCCCGTGTGATGGATCAGGACGGGGGTAAGAAGAAGACCAAGCGCAAACGGCCGGCGAAGCGGTCCAAGACGCGCGTGCGGCCCAAGCGCGTCGCGTCGAGGAGCGAACAGAGACGTCAGAACAGGACGGTCGAGAAACGCCGAAAAACCCTACCTGCACCTCGCCCACAAAACTATGGGTCGAGTTTCGGGGCGAAGCTCCAGGACGCTCTCTCTCTCTCAAGTCTGTTTAAGCAGCCCGAGCCGAAGGAAGAGAAGCCGAAGCCGAAGAAAGAGCCTACTATCGAGGAGATCGTGAAAGCAGTAGGTTCTTTTAGGAGCCCATTGGAGGAGGCGTACCGCTCGAGCATGGATCGCATGAAGCAAGCTACGACAGACGAGAACAAACAGCTGATGGCCCTTGCGGAACAGAAGAGAAACATCGAGCAGCTCCTCGCTGGCCCTGCCCTTGCTCTTCCTGGTACTACACGTGATGCGTACACCGCTATGCTGGAAACCATCAAAACCGAGATGGAGATCCTCGCACAGAAGCGCGATGCCGCGGGAGGGACGATCGTGCTCGACGAGATAATGAAGATGGAGGAGGTGATGACCCGCATGAAGAGGGACGTCGATGCGCAAGTCGGAGCCATCTCCGGGGAACTAAAGGAGACGATCGGAACACAGCAGAGGCAGATCGCCCAGCTAACCGCCACCGTGACCGCTAATCAGGTCATGGCGGGTCAGATCACAGCTAACGCTACGGCGCGCGAGGATGAGGCTCGTGCCGCCACCGAGCAAACGAAGCGGATCATGGCCGAGAGGGACGCTGCCCGGGCTCGCGCTGAACAACTCCGAGTTCAACTCGCAGATGCGGAAGGAAGGCTCGCTCACGACGTGGAGATGAAGACAGAAGGAGAACGCGCTCGTGCCGTGGAGGATCTAAAGCAGACGACCGATCGGCTACAAGCAGTGATCCAACAGACGACGGAGGCGAAAGAGGCCAGAGCAGCGGAGGATCGAACAGCCGAGACTCTAGCTGGAATGCTTAAGCCGATACAGGAGGCGATTGCGGCTCTGCAGCAGAAATTAGATCAGCCCCCGCCACCTCCGCCGCCGCCACCCACTGAAGCCGAAGCGAAAGCCGAACCAGCTGCGAAGGCCGACGCTGGACAGCAGGCCGAGGTTGTGACGCCACAGAAGAGGCTCCGCACTGAGGACCTCATGGACAAGGCCATGAACGTTAACGAGCAAATCTTCAACTTAACGGACGTTGGTCCTGCTCTCAGTGTTCCAGGCGGCGCGGCCCCCGACGCAGGAATGCGTCCGTATCAGCTTCCGGTTGGCGCGGCCGCGGCCGTGCCGGACGCCCTCGCGATTCTTGCGACGCCCGAAGGTGTAACGGCGAGTGCAACCGAGCAGAAATTAGTTACGCTCCCCCAACTACCCCCTGCCGGTACGGTTCCCGGCCAGGGGGCTCAATCATCCAGTGCTGCCCCAGCCGAAGCTCCCCCAGCCGAAGCTCCCCCAGCCGAAGCTCCCCCAGCTGAGGAGCAAGAAATGAAAGGTCCAAGGGGAGAGAAGGGTCACATGAGGGACCCGAAGTACAGCGAGGAGGAGAAAAAGGACGCAGTAGACCGTTACGAGGCGCTTGCTAACGAGGGCATACGACGCGTGAGAGAGGGAGAGAACGTGAATTCTGACGCGATACAGGACCTCATACAGCGTCTGAGGAAAACGGAGCGGATACTCAAGAGGATGGGGGCCAAGTTCAGGAGATTCAACGGTTTCGGACGTACCACTGACCAGTCCGGCACGGGCGATGGTACGACAGACGAGCAGCTCGAGCAGAAGATGCGTCCGTACGAGCACAGGGGCTTCTCGGGCGTCATCGCGTCCGACGAGATTAAGGACTTAAAGGACTACACAAAGTCGGGCAACGAGATGTCGTTCATCATGAACCTCGACAACAGCAAGCAGCCCGGCTCGCACTGGGTCCCCGTGTACATCCGATGGGGCAACACGAAGAGCGGAGGGCCAGAGGTGGACTACGCCGACTCATTCGGCGATCCGCCCTCGAAGAGCACTGTCTCTCAGCTGAAGGAGCTCGTCAAGTCGCGTGGAGCCCCCTATATGCTGAAGATGAAGGTTAACCGCCTCAAGGAGCAGCGGGAGAACAGCGATACGTGCGGCGGCCACAGTATGCGCTTCCTCGCCGACATGTACGCCGGCAAGACCTTCAAGGAGGCGACGGGCTATACCGTTGAACGGGCCGAGCATTTGGCCAAGAAGATGGAGGGTCGGGGCGGTGTGCCGCGCTTCGGATACATCTAATGCCGCCGAAGGGGAAAAAGAACGAAAGAAAAGAACTTAAGAAGGAGGTTGAAAGTAAACGATGAGCACCCCTAAGATTCATCATGTTACGAGCAGGGGTCGGTCCGCGGGCCAGTCCTCCACATCGTTCACGTACCCACTGTGGGTCCCCCGCGATCACAACCGCATCACGCTGCTCGCCGCACAGATCCCCAAGACGTACTATCTGATCGATGAGGGTTATAACTCCTTCACGTGGTCGAACAGTCCCGGAACGACGTTCTACATCCCAGCGGGGAACTACACCTTCACGACGTTCCAGGCGATGTGGAACGCCTCACCGATCTGCACCACTGGGGGTGTGCGCATAGAAACCACCGGAACCGACACGGGTGCTTTACATGGAGCTCCTACATTCAGCACTCTCAGTGACGGACTTTTCCGCATCAGGGCCTCCGCGTCCGGGACGCTAACTTTCCCGCAGGGGAGTCAACTTCCCCTGATCCTGGGCATTGCCCCCGCAACGTCCGGGTCAACGACCAAGTTCATCACCTCGACGGCTGGACACTACACTACGTCCGACCAGGTGGTGGACTTCACGGCGACGTCCCAGATCTACATCACGTGCGACAAGGCGGTGGGCGTGGCGGCTGGATCCGAGGAGAAGGGGGGAATGCTCTCTCATTTCTTCGTGAACCAGATCCCCGATCTTTCCTTCGTCACCTTCACAAACCCAGCTCCGGTTGATACGGCGACCGTGTTCGAGAACGAGGCCACCGTGGACCCCACCCCTCGACAAGTGTTCGCCAACTTCTCCGTGATCGGGGACGGCTATGCAGCGCTGGACCTACACGGCCATGATGTGGACATAGTAATCATGACGTGGTGCGAGCACGATTACTGGACCCTCTTTAAGTACTACGTTCAGGCCCAGGCACTGCAGATGCAAATGCAGCTTGAAAAACAGTAAAAATAACACCTGTGCCCAGTGTGGACTTACCACAATGTCGGTCCAGGAGATCGTTCAGCCCGAGCTCGACTACCGTCAGGTCACCACCTCCGTCCCCACATACCGCTACCGGCAGTATGTGCCGGAGAACGGCTCACAGATTGATCTGGACCTGAACAACCGTCAGCTCTTCGTGTTCCGCTTCGGCGCGGGATTCGTGTGCAACCTCTCCAAGAGCCGTCTTCAGTTCTGCACACAGATGCGCGTGGCCCAGAACTACATCATGGCCCTCTTCCCAGAGCAACAGATCGCGGCGATTCGTCTTGAGACGGATAACGGCGTCGTTCTCCTCGACCAACAGAACTGGCATGCCATCAACAAGGTCGTCCGCATGGCGAACCTTCGGAAGGACGACGTGAAGCATGCTCCGATGTACAACACGCGTCAGCACGCGAAGATCTACGGACACAGCACCTACGACTCCGCGGCGCTGTCGTTCGCCGGATGCTACGTGAATCGCGGGTTCTGGGAGCGGGGCATCTGCGGACGGCCCTTCGACAGCGCTCTGGCGCGATGGGACCTCAACGAGGGATACAAGGCCGTCACTGGAAGTGTCCCTGCGGTGACGGCGAGCGATGCACTTGCTGTGACCGGTGGTGGTGGTGGAACCATTGCTGCAAACGCTCTTGCAGGTCATGTGACCATCGCCGCTGCAACGACGGACACGCGGTTCGATCTGAACACGACGACGTTGAAGATGATGCAGTGTCTCGTGAACGGCACGGGTAACGACATCACTCTCATGGCGGGCATTGAGACCGATCAGGCGAAGTGCAACTACAGGGAGGTCGACAGTTACACCCCAATGATCTTCATCGGCACAACGAAGAGCGCGGACGGAACGGGCACGGCGAAGAACGTCACCATGGCGTTCGACCTCGTGCTCGGGGACATCTTCCCGCACACGATCCTGAAACAAGCCCAGGACATGTGGTTCGGCGGTCACTCGATCGTCATGTCCATCTGGTTCATGGCCGCGAAGGACTGGGGATATAGCATGAAGTACGATGCTGCGAGTGCTGTGACGGAGGCGACGGGCATTGCGGTCGCAACAAACTTCGGAACGGTGGCGAAGATCGCATCAGTCGACGTCAGCACACCAGGCACCCCAGCTGCCCTCAACTTCTACGCGGCCGGTAGGACTGGTGACCAAGGTCCCATCTCCGGTCGTCCAGCAATCCTCGTCGCGTGTCAGGACTCCCCTTCAATCGTCGCGGCAGTTCAGCAACAGATCTTGGGTCCCGGTCTCACGCTCCCCGTACAACACGTTGAGTATGTGAAGTACGCTACTTCATGTCCAACGACGGCGACCCGCGCAGCGCCCTTCCCGTACTATCAGACGTTCAAGCTCTCGCTGACGCAGGGATCGACGCTCCTCCGAGCATACCACTGCTTCGCACGAAACGATGACAATCTCAACGTCGATGAGGTCGGGCAGCGTCCAGACGAGCAATCATGCGGCCTCGTGTCGTTCCGCACATACGTCAACGCACAACCACTGTCCGACGGCCTGCAGAATCTGTCGGAGATCTACAAGACCCGACGTGCGATCTACGAGGCATGCCAGCTCGATGGGTACAACTCCAACTGGATGTACTACGGCTGTCCGGTGATCAACGACTTCACCGGCTTCGTCGACATGATCGACAAGACCCCCTCGAGTGGCCTTGCACTGTCCGCACCGACGGACTATCAGATCGAGACGCGACTCGCGCAGGTCAAGACCGGCGACATGCAGTACTCACTCAGTGTGTTCGTGTTCCTGCGCTTCATGCGCCTCAGCTCGGCGGGCGTGTCCATCAGCAGCGCGTAGGACGCGCCAGGGCTTTCTGTTCGTGTTTCTAAATACATTCACATATGCGATGTCTGCCGCGGTGGACGCATCGAAGTACAAAGTAGGGGATGGGGTGCTGTCTCTCTCGGCTCCTCGGGAGAAGGACGGGCGGGTCTCACAGGACGTGTCGTTCAACGGCAACACAGACACATACGCCACCTTGGTCCTTCGGGGCGGAGGTTGGTTCACGACCAAGAGCGGTTTCCAGGCCGGGAAGTTCGGTTTTTACTCGTGCGTCACCCTGAACGACCCCGACGACATCAAGGGCATCGAGGCGCTCGAGGACGACCTCACCATGTGTCTCGCCGACAACCCCGCCATGTGGCCCAAGCGCGTTAAGCCCCCAACGCGTGAGGAGCTGGAGGGCAAGGACGCCGAGGGCGAGGACAATCATCGCCACATGCTGATGGCGAAGGACGAGAAGTACCCCGACTCCCGTTTGCTCACCCTCAACTACGAGACCGACAAGAAGACGGCCCTGCCGAAACTGGAGATCGTCGGACCTCTTCATGTCGACCCACACCAGCTGCCGAACAAGAACTGGAAGACGATCATCATCGAGCTGCGGCAGGTCACCCGCAAGAAGGGCCTCCTCCGCTACGGATTTGGCACCAAGTGCGTGAAGATCGTCCTCGACGGCACGGAGGGAGCAGTGAAAAGAAATCATGCAGACGTGCCGGATCTGGAACAAGAGGAACCGCAGACGAAGAAACACGTCGTAATTGAAGAAGCAGGCGTTGCTCTAGCGCCAGTATAAACTTGCGGGTGTCCCCAAAACGGGGTACCCCGGTGACGTTCCATGCGTCCAGGTGTCCGTGTGTCGCAGCCTTGAGGTTTTCATGGGAAAACGCGATTTACCTCGAGCAGCTATCTACGGCCGATTTGCATCGAGACAAGAGGTTGAATACTATAAAAATTATTGCAGAAACGTCCCAAGAGGCTTGCTCGAGGCATTTTGAGAAACGGCTGTGCATTGTAAGAGTAACGGACGCACGCGATGGTGCACGCACTGGACCTGTACAACTGGCGTAGGAAGCGCGACGGTCAGCGTGTGGACAGTCGTCCCCCGGTTTACGCCGGGCATTCCTTTGGTATCTACGATCTGTTCATAATTCGGAATGGAATTCGTCGATTTCGACGAGGTGACCGGAAGGTGGCTGGGGCACTTCCTGGAGCGTCTGCAGCGGGGCAAGAAGGTCATTAATCCGGAGGAGGCGGCGATTCTTAACATCTTGCGTGTGTACGTAGACCGTCAGCTTTTAGTGCGCATCTCTCAAAGAAAACCGGTGCCGCCGTCCCCACCGCCCGCGTACTATGGCGCAGGAGGCTGTGAGACGCGATGAGCTGGTGGACAGCTTCAGCATCGGAAAAACCGTTTCTCTAACGAATGGTGATGCCGCGACAGTGATGTCGTGGGTATCACAGGTCCCAGTAGCGTCTCGTCCCATAACAAGGATGGTGTGTGATCTGTCCGTCAGCATTGCTGAAGCGGAAGTGTTGGACTTCTCATCGCTTAGATATGTGGGACCAGTACCACTCGTTCTCTATTGTCGAGAACTTGCTTCTGTCGTCGGCCATGTGACGTCGTCAGGGATGTCAGCAGTTTGGCGGGTGACGGAAGCGGACGGGAAGACGATCGACAAGAACATCGACATGCAGATCTCAGCATGCCAGCCGCAGCAGATAACGACGTGGCTCCGTCCGGAAAGGGAAATACGACAGATGACATTCGACCTCATGATACCATCCGGATCTTCGTTTGCGCCGTTCTCTCTCGCTGCTCCTGCGGCTGGGGGTGCGATTGAGATATTTGTCCATGCGCGCTTCACGTTCTTCGGGCCGCGTGATACGCGGATGTTTATGTAATCTAAGAGTAAACGTGTGTGATGTCGAAGCGTCCGCGTGACGAGCACCCGGAGCGCAGTGAGCGGAAGCTCAAGCGCCTCCTCACCGTTAAGAAGATAGGGCACGGTGGGGAGAAGGAGGCGGAGGAGGCGAAGCCGCTCCTTGGGGCGGAGTTAATCGGAGAAAAGTACTGCTCCATCTTCCTCTGTGCGCGTACAAAGAGCGGCAAGACCACCACGCTCTATCACCTGTTGAAGAACACCGTCGACCGGCGTACGCAGATCTATATTTTCTGTGGGTCGCTGCAGGTGGACCCGGCATGGCGCGCAATCGTTGACATGCTGGAGAAGAAAAAATGCAAGGTGGTGAAGTTCAATGGCATCATCGAAAAGGGACACAACGTCCTCAAGGGCGTGGTTGATCGTCTTGGTGCCGAGGACGAGAAGCGGGAGGAGCGGAGACGGGCGAAGGAGAAGGGGTGGAAGCCGCCCGACATTATTAAGGTGGATAACCCGGATCCAGGGTCGGATGATGAGGACGAGGCTACGAAAGCATCCCGCTCCAAGTGGGATGTCCCCGAGCGAGTATTCGTCATTGATGACGTGTCTCGGAAGGAGCTACGGGATAAGGAGGTCTGCACCGCGCTGAAGAAGATCCGTCACTACAAGGCCCGTGTTTTTATCTCGGGTCACAACGTCGTGCACATGGAGCCAGACGCTTTCGAGCAGCTGTACCTCGCGTGCGTGTTCAAGGGCTTCTCGGCGGGCTACGTCGAGAAACTATACGAGCGTCTGCCGTCGTGCACGATCGACAAGAAGCAGCTGCAGCTCCTGTACGAGACGGTCACAGAGGAGCCACACAGCTTCCTCAGCATCTACCAGTGGTCGGGCGAGTTCCGCAAGAACTTTGATCTCCCACCCCTCGACATTAAGTATGTGTTCCGCGGCGGAGAAAGAGCTGAAGGAAGCAACGAAGGAGCTCGACCGGCTGACCCAGGCGTACCGAGCCTGCAACCCACTGGATCTTAGGACGCTGTATGAGCTGTCGGACAGACTAGAGGATCTGCGACTCCGACTCCTGTTCACGAGGGCGGAGACGGGGGATATAGACGTTAACCCCCCGATGGACCAGTGCAAGGCGTGCAAGAGAAAGATGGTACTGAAGGTGGAGGAGGGCCTATACGTGTGTGCGGACTGTCATACCACACGTCGCTATGTGAACGTGATGGAGGAGCACAAGGACACGGAGCTCCACGCGCAGGACGCGTTCCTCAATCACGCGTTGAGGACGAGAAAGGTGTAAATACAACTGTCGTGACCATGCCTCGCATGAAGGGCGGGTTCTACTATCACGAGAAGAGCGGTCCATGGGACCAAAGAGCATGGGGTCGAAAGAGGAGGAGGGGAGGAGGACTCGGCATCTTCGGTGACGAGATCAGGCGGCGACAACAGCGAGAGTTCTTGGGCAGCCGACACGACTTTGAGAGTTTCCATCGGGGGTATGGGGGACGACGCCGGAAGGGCCGGGGCGCGGTGCTGAGCGGCGGCGGGTGGATGTGCAACAGCAAGCCGCCCTTCTACGGCTAAATGTAACACCGGGCATGGTGTTCTACGGCTAAAATGTAACACCGGCCACCATGCCGAAGCGACGGAGGATGAAGGGAGGGATGGTGTGGGAAAACGACCCGAACATTTCAGAGGCAGATAGAGCGCGGAGACGTGAGAGTAATCAACGGATGGCTGAACGATGGAGGCGTGGCGACCATGCATTTGGTTCGTCGAGAGGAGGTCGGAAGATCCTCGTTCGTCCTAACGCAACTATACAACTTCCCGGCCGTCGACTCGCTGGCGGAAGCTACGATCCACGAACGGACGAGGAGAAGATCGAACAATACCGTCAGAAACTTCAACGTGAAAAGAACTATCGCGGGCCGAGAGTCCTCTCTGCCGGACGAAGGAGACGTCGCCGTCGCTGATCTCTTAAATACAACTGCTGTGTGTGCAAACATGCCTCGTCGTCGTCGCCACGGTCGTGGCGGAATCGGAATTAACTTACCGTTCGGAGGATTCAATGTCGGCTGGGGCCGTCGTCGGCGTCGGCACCACAGGTCAGGACGCGGAGTCCTCGTACCCCCTGGTGCAGCACTGCGATGATGCACGCAGGTAGAGATGACGCCATCGCCTCCATGCCGTTTTCTAACGGACTCGGTCGGTCTGTACAGAGGGGGAAGCATCGCGCCTACCCGGGATGGACTAGTGATGCCCCGTATCCTGCCGCAACCGCGCTTCGGCAGATGGACTCGGCCTACCATGTGAAACGAATGATGTGAAAGTAAACGTCGCTATGGCGTCCGCATCTAAACCTCCGCGGAGGCGCTATCGCGCCCCAGGGGACATTGCACGAAGGGTCTCGAGAGACACTCGTCTTCCTGATCACATCGCAGACCTCATCGAGTCGTACGTGCTCCATCCACATAGGGGTCCCGTAGATATGAACGATATAATGGGACAGGATCTTGTCGATGGTCCGGATGGACCCCACTGGGAGAACCGCTACAAGACGTACTACAGCGACTGGAAGGAGGGGAAGGGGCGCCGGAAGAGGCGCGGACGCAAACGCCGCCGTTGAACCATGTCAAAGTAAACGCCGCATAATGCCTCGTCGTCGCCGTCGAATCGCTGGGAGTGTGGCGCGAGAAGTTGAGAAGGCAACAGATCTCCCTCCTCACATCGCGGATATGATCGAGAGTATGGTTGTTCATCCGATATCACAATCGACCGTGGGAAGATTGTACAATCCAGAAGGATACCTGAGAGACGGACCTCGGGGGATGTACGACGTAGTTAACACGACACACATGACCCCGTGGAAGGAGGGGAAGGGGCGCCGGAAAAGGTAACTCTGCCGCCATGTCGGTGAACACTCCTCCTGACCACAAAGGGCCAGTCGTGCCCACCGTGCAGGCCGGCGGCGCAGGGGCCGCCGCACTCACTGAACGAGGCCGCTCAACGGGCCTCGACCTTCCGGTCTACCGAGTCCTACCCGACAACCGAGTGGACCCCGCACGTATTCCTATATTAATGGACAAACTTGTGAAGCACGAGCCGACGCCCCTCCAGGACCCGATGCGGTGGTACGAGAGGCTCCAGACGCACTAGACCGGGACCGGGACCGTCGCGGAGAGCGGGAAATAATTGAATGAAGCTTGTGTGATCTTGTACTCCGCCGCGATGGCTGCCCAACCCGCTCTGAGTGCATTGTTTGGCATGTTCTGAGCCGAGACGGTCGATCTGATGTAGCGCGTGACCACATATTTCCCCTGATTGAACATCCTGCGTGACGCGTAGATGAATATAGGAACGACTACGTCGAACGCAGATGCGTCCTGCTCGTTCGGACGGATCGTGATCTCCACCATCTTGAACACGGGATGATCGAACGTGTAGTCGCCCATGTCGACGACGCCCTGGTACACGGCGCACCAGTCCACCATTGTAAGAATAACGCGAGATGTCGTCGAGTGACACACTCCCGACGTACAGGGGTGTGCTCAATGACACCACCTGGACAGATGCCTCGGCGCTCGCGTTCCCCGCAGACGCGATCGTGGGCGTTTATGTTCAGGCGTTTACGCCCATCGTCACCTTAGATTCAGACTATCTCTCTCTCGGATGGTGGACCACGACCGGGAATGCGCCATATGCGCACGGTACGCTCACCGTGGACTACACGAGTACATCCGTGGGGGTCCAAGCGATCAACCGCCAGCTCAACTGGGCGAATCTCGTCAAGAGCTTCATGATTGCGGGGTCCAGGATTAGTTTAAGTACTCCGGACGCAGCCCACCCATACACACAAGTTAGTTTCTCATGGCCGTCCCCGACCGATGGATTGGTCGTTCTCTCCGATACTACAGATGGCCTGAGGACCCTCGCCGCTGGGAGCGGGGGCAAGTACCTCTACCAAGATTCAACGTGGCAGCAGGTCGGGTGGAGTCAGCTCTCGGGCGTTCCCTCATGGCTCAACGCGACGTACACACAGTACGGCGTGACGTACGCCACGACCACTTCGGCGATGGGCACGACAGGTGCGGGAACATCGACTAGTCAGTTCCTCCGGTCGGGGGGCGGAGCCGCAGCCCCGGATTTCAAGCAGGTGGACATGAAGGATCTCACGGGCATCACATGGGGCACAGGACTGAACAAAGTGGCCTACACGCCCGACGGAGCTGGGAAGGCCCTCGCGTTCTCCAACGCTGTCGCGGCGAGTAAGTACCTCGGCTACAACTCAGGAGTGCCGGGGTTCGTGGCCATTCCGTACACCGATATTTCTGGCACACCGACCCTCCCGACCGTAAGCGCAACGGCTAACCAGACGACGGTTACGTACAGCGCCCCCGACTATAAGGTCGGCACGGTACAGGACATCGGCACCGGGTCCTCTCCGACGTTCGCTGGTCTGACTCTCTCTGATTTAACGGCGCACACGGCGCTGTATGCTGACGCATCCAAGGTCGTGAAGAGTGCGACGATCAACACGTTGGCGACCAAGATGTACCTCCAGCAGTACTCGAGCGGTGACCCACAGTTCGCGCAGGTGTCGTGTGCCGATCTGACGGGTACGCTTGCTGTTGCAAATGGTGGCACCGGGAAGGCATCCTGGACGCAGTATTTGATTCCGTACGCGGACACGACGACCAGTTTCTCACAGATTGGGATAGGTTCGAGTGGGCAGGTCCTTACGTCTGGGGGGCCCGGCGTCGCTCCCTCGTTCGCGGCTCTACCGACCGCCGTTACGATATCCGCTACGGCGAACCAAACGACCGTCAGCGGCGGCCCTGCGTATACAGTGGGGACAGTTCAAAACATCGACACGGCGGCGGACGTTCGTTTCGGGTACCTGTCGGTCGGATCCGCACGTGTTTCTAACTACGCCAACCGCATCGCTAACACAGCGACGGCCGCGGCGGGCCAGTCCCCGTATGGCCTTGTGTTGACCCCTACGTTGACGCGAGCAGATACTAACGCCTCCATTGGATTCTACTGTGAGCCTACGTATAACATCGGGGCGTTCGCCGGTGGTGCCGTGTATAGTGCCCAGTTCAAATCCGGATCGAAGAGTGGAGCTGGATCGATCGCTTCCGCGTACAACGTCCTCATCGAAGCTCCGGTTGCGGGTGCAACAAACGGTCTGGCGTTGTATGTCGACTCAATCGGCGTGGCGAACAGCGCGTGGACTGATTCTACGACAGCGTCAGGGACGATCAAGGCGAATCGAGTGGGTATCGGACAGAACCCCGATGCGACGAAGGTGCTCGTGGCAACGGGAAACACATCCCTCACCGGAACACTGACCGTGTCCAGTACAATCACAGCGTCCATCCTCACAGCATCGAGGTTGGTGGCGACTGACGGGAGCAGCAACCTGACCAGCACCACGAGCGGACTAACGCCGACACTCGCCGGTGTGAACTTCGGAAACACCTCTCTGTCGTACTACAGGGAGTACTCGTGGTCGGCAACGGTCACGTGGTACAAGAACACAGGACTAAGTTGGGCCACGGGGACGAACGCTACGTGCAAATTCGTCCGCATCGGGAGCACCGTAACGATGAAGATCCCCAACGCCCTCGGAACAGCACCAGGAGACTCCTACTCCGTCGCTGTGTTCCTGGACGCAGCCGGCGTCCCGCCCACGACCGACATAGAACTCCAGGTTGTGACCTATGCCAGTGGTACGAAGTACCAGAGCGAGGCCTACATCTCCTCGAGTGGGTTCCTGTATTTCTGGGCCACATTCGATCATGCCGGGTTCTGGCCCAGCGGCGCTACGTCCTGCTTCTATCGAGACCTCCAGTATACGTGGACAATCACGTAAGAATAACTGCCGCAATGGCGGATCTTCCTGATCCTCCGAGCCCACCTGTTACCGAA